>Ga0210393_10004481_pt1 | contig 11032 bp, 12 predicted proteins | sample IncBWC27OmetaG_FD_160068 | JGI IMG/M metagenome (GOLD analysis project Ga0210393, IMG submission 160068) | Forest soil microbial communities from Barre Woods Harvard Forest LTER site, Petersham, Massachusetts, United States - Inc-BW-C-27-O ...
AAGCGCTCGAAGACCGACCAGGACGGGAAGGGGAGGACGGTGGGAATCGTAAAAGGCGCCGATCCTCTGACCTGCCCGGTCGCGGCCGTGAGTGCCTGGCTGCGCGCGGCGAACATCGAGGATGCCGGAGACAGCGCCCTCTTCTACCCCGTCAATCGCTGGGGCGGCGTCGAATTGAATCGCCTCTCCGACAGGGCCGTCGACCGCATCGTCAAATGTGCTTGCCGCGGGGCGTGTCTGAAAGAGAAAGGTTACTCAGCGCACAGTCTGCGCGCGGGGCATGTGACCGAGGCGCTCGCGGGTGGGGCCGACCGGTCGGCGGTCAAGCGTCAGACCGGACATGCCAGCGACGCCATGCTCGATCGCTACGCCCGCGAGGCGGATTTATTCAAGAACAACAGTTCGGGGACTCTTGGCTTGTGACGGACGATTCGGCCGGTCCGGAATTTATATTTAATACGCTGACCGTCGAGGGCCCGCGCGAGCCGTTGCATGAATTTTTGGGCGCGGCTTCGGGTCCGGGATTCATCGACTGGCGGCCCGAGTGGTACGGCGTCTACGAACATATTTACTTCACTCTCATGCGGGCCGGAATGCCGACGGTTCAGGCGGCCGATAAACTCGCGAAAAAGTTCCGCGACATCGCCTGGTGGGCGCATGAGCGCGGGCGCGTCGTGGCCGAGATCGATTCGCACCGGCAGCCGTTGGATTTGAACGCCCTGTTCCCGATCCCAAAGCGGGTTCTCCGCAAAGGATTCGCCGAGGGCGGGCAGGAATGGATGTGGGCGAATTGGGGAGTGCGCTGGCCGATTCGGCGCGTGACGTTCGCGATGGAACAACAGCGCGTGGACCGGACGAAACGGAAGCCGGTCGCGGTGTTCCGCTTTCTCAGCGAGGATTGGTCGCCCTGGATCGCGTTCGCGCGGATGCGGAAGCGGTGGCCGGAGCTGCGGTTTGAGATGAAGGCAGACTATTTGTAAACTTCTGGAGCGCGGTATCGTGTCAGTTACTACGGTCAGGACTCTGCGATGATTGATGATATCTTGTCGCTAGGGAAAGCCTTATTCGACCTGCAAAAGCAGCTGCGCAAGGCCGACCAGGAACGTCGACAGCAGATTGCCGAGTACTTTTCTCATATCAGTGAATGTTTAGCAGGTATCTCAGAGCAGCTAGAGTCCGGTAAAGTCGCACGCGCAAAATGCGCAGAGCTGGAAATATATGCCCGCGACCTCCCTTCCAAGATAGAGGATCAGGTTACAGCGACAAGAGCCCGTGAACTTGCCAACCAATTGGCGACGGCTGCTATCGCTCGGGGAGCGGTCGCTCGCGACCTCGAATCGAACGATGAACGTGGTGCCAACATCGCCAAGCTTGAAGAAGCTTCAGGTGTCTTCAACGCATTGGCAAACTCCATCAGGGCGACGCCAAGTACGACAGGATTTCTCCCAATTCCTCGATTTGTTTGGCTCATGATTTTGTCTGTGGTTGTGGTCGGGGGAATTTATGTTGTTAAGAATGAGGGAGCTTTCACGCTCGAAGGAGACCAAATAAAAGGGATTCCGGGCGTAGCTCCTATTGAAGGTAAAGTTCGCAGCGCCATGCAGCAGGGCGAGGATTATGCCAAGCAAGCAAAGGACGCCGCAGACACTCTGGAATCGCTCGCGGCCTCCGGGATCAAAGACCACCGTCTCGAGAAATACGCGGCGGTTGCGAGGGCAGCAGATGACAATATTGTGACGCTCTTGGAGAATTTGTCAGTAGGCCCAGAAGGTCAGTCTCCCAATGTGGGGATAGAGCGAACACGCCTCGAGCAGGATGAGGCGGATGCGCGGGACGCGGCCGCACGTGCCCAAGATATCGTGGACAAAGTCCGAAAGAAGGACACCAACAATGCCCAGCCGGAGACTGAGTAAGTAGTCGTAGGCGATTTAAGTACGCTGCAGGCCGCCGATCGTGATCGTGAAACCGGGTGAGCAGTTGACGCTGGCCTCGCCCCGGGGCTAAGAAATCAAATGTCTAAATCGCCTGGCGAGGCGCCGCTCGCTGGGGGAGCTCGCTGCAATCGGTGTCTAGAACGGATACTACCATTGTTCCATCGCCTGATTTCACTCCAATGATACAGGCCCAAGATGGCGCTGCGCGCTTCTATATTTATCTTACGGCTATCCACTTGTTAGTCGGCCTAGTTATACTGACTGCAACACTCTTGCTGGTGGTCGCGGACGCGGAAGTGAAATTTGCGCTCCGAATTGGTGGGGGACTAGTTGCTGCCTTGGGTGGATTTCCATCTGCAAAGTATCTTCGGAGGAGGGACCGCGCATACGCGCTAAAGATGATGCAGTCCGAATACGAGCGACTCCGTGTGGCTGGACTTGTTTCCGGTCCTCTCCGAGCGGAACTCGACAGAATGTTCAAAAAGCTCTTAAGGGACATGATTCGCTAATGACAATGCAACCCGAAATGATGTTAGACGAGTTCCGGTCCGAAAGACTGCTCCTTGAAAGCAGAGAGAAAACCAGCCGGCTGCGCGCCTTGGCGCTTAGTGCGATCGGGCTCGCTGCGACTTTTTGCGCGATAGCCGCCTACACTTTCTATGCGCTCGAACAACGGAACCGCGCCCTTAGCGCGGCACGGGCTGCGTTGCGCGATCGCGAGCAGTTAGAAAGGTCAACTCCGGTCTTAGCGATGAGTTCCGACCGTAGAAGGGCCGTTTCAAGTGCCGGATGGCTATTGAACGAGAAAGGAGCGCCGCTAGCGCAACTTGCCGAGAAAGCAGTGGCGGCTAGTTTTAACCCATCAGGATCACTTGTATTCGTGGTTCCCTTAGAGGGTGACCCGATCTTGGCGAATGCTCAACGTGGAGAGATCGTACAGCATTTTCTGGATCTACGTGATGTATCGTTCGCGGCCTTCAGTCCCGATGGACGTCTACTCGTCATTTGCACTATGTGGGGAGGAGCAGACCTTTGGAGAGTCGAGTCCGGTGCCCTAGTAGCGCAATTCGGGGTCACCTCTCACGGTATCACATTTGCGGCTTTTTCTCTTGATGGAAAATATCTAGTGATGGGTTCGTCGACGGGCACAACTCATATTATTGAAGTTGCGTCCGAACGCCAGCTGGTCGAATTTCATGGACCAGGACCTGTTCGGGGTGCGGCCTTTAGCGCGGATGGCAAAGCAGTCTTGGTACTTTACGAGAGCGGGGCGGCGGAAGTATTTGATACCGCGTCCGGTATGCAGATCTTGAGCTTTGTCGGGTACATTCATTAGGTGAATGGTTGCTGTGACTTCTTGTCGCTCGCTGGTTGGCCTAAGGCAATTGACCAAAGCCGCTGCCTGAGGTCTGCGACAACCTTGTGGAAATTTCAAAAAGGTTGATCTTGTTACGCTGACAATGTGATCAGAGGCTGATCTCGTCGGCCTATCTGGCTCACTCTACTAGACGATAAAGTATGTTATCGTCTGCTAGCCAAGCCAATGGCCCTTTTCGTCGATCAGCAGCTCACGACGCTCTGCTTCAATTTCGCGAAGAAACCAAATCTCGTTCGTGGCTACTCCTGGCATCATGCTCTTCAGCAGTTCTAATAGATGTTCCCGGGGATAGATACGTAGTATCTTTGCCACTTCTCGGTACAGGAAAAGGTCAAGTTTTCCGTCGAGAACCCTGCGAACGATCTCTTTGTGCAAAGTCTTGTGTGTCGGTGTGCTCGATACAGCCAGGCCTCTGAGAAACTCGCCGAGGTTAACACCGGCCGCATCAATAGCTCGTAACAAAGCTGTTTCGGGAAAAGTGTCGAAAGCTCGCGAAAAAATCTTCGGGATCAAGCTAACGAGATCAGGACTTGCGACGAGATAATCAAACAGCTCGGCATGGTATCCGAGCATAGGGGCTATCTTCCCGAGCAGCTCGCTCGCAGCGCTGTGGTCCTCCCGAAACTCACTGAGCACTAGCCGAATGGTCAGCTCCGTGTCGTTGCACAGCGCATTCCGAAAGAAGCGGTCGTCTTTATCTTGAGCAAGCCGACTGACTAGAATCCACTCCCTAAACGAGGTATCCCCCGAGGGTGTTCGCACCATGAGCCGGTGCCCGGCTTCGTCCTCCCAAACCTTGAGCAGCTGTAGAACCTGCATTAAATGGTAAGTGGGAAGAGCGTTGGGGTTTTTGGCGATCCATGTGGCGATGCTTGGTAGGCCCGCCGGACGGACCCGTGCTATCGCATAGATAGCATCCTGCATCGGCTTGGGCTGCATCTTTCCTCGTATGCGGCTGAATATTTCGCTTAGAAGCGACTGAGGTGGGTTCACCAGAAACCTCATGGCCGCCAAGATGGGAATTGAATCCAATCCATCAAAGGATTCTGGCAGGTTGGCAACCATTTCGGGGACGATGTCGGCACCGTGACGGGCTATCAGCACACGCCAGCCAGGCTCGAAGAAGCCGTTAGCGATCCAGCTCCGCGCGGTGGCGTCGTCGACATCAAGCGAAAGGGTTTCGGCGAGCTGGTGGTGATGCTTTGCACCACTAACCTTGAATGCGATCTCTTGATACCGGGCTACCCACCGATCCCCCAACTCAACAATTGCAAAGCCGAGTGTCTCTTGCGCTTTATTCGAAAGGGACGAAAAGCGCGCAAGCAGGCGAGCGAATGTCTCATCATCGCCGCAGCTGACAAGCACTTTATTTAAGTGGAACCATGTACTCTTTTTTGGGTCAACGTGTTCATCGTAGTGCTCCGCCACCCAGTGTGCCAGTTCGACATTGGCGCCCCGGGCTGCCGCTACGCGAAGTTTCCAACTGTCAGCGCTGACCAACTGGTATAGGTGTTCCATGGTCCATTTCGGCAGGTGCCCCTCACAGGCTATTGCGGCCCCCGCGGCAACATGGGGCGCAAGCTTGTCTGAGTGTGCTAGCTCTTCAAGCCATGGTCCCCACTCCGGGCCGCCGTGCAACGCTATGGCATCAATGACTATATTGGTCCCGTTTGCCCCGACCCATTGGGCGATAATGCCTCGATTCGGAAATAAATTCCGGGGTACCAACGCCGATTGGAGGGCCGGCACGTACAAGCCCGCGTCAGACAGTTCGGTTATAACCTTGAGCGACGGCAGTAAGAGGCTGGCCTCGCCTGACTGAAGACCTGCGAGGGCTGCGCGGCATCTTACCGGTAGTCGATCATCGGAGAACATCTCGCCGACAATTTTTGGAAAGGCGTTTCTTTCCGCGCGTGGTATTTCCAAGCCGGTGCTCAGCAGCGAAGCGAGGACGATATCGACAGGAGACGCGGTGTCTACCATTTGTGCGTTGGATCGCGCACCGGACTCAAGAGCGAGTTGGAGTCCTTCGCGGGTAGAAAGATCCAGAAGCGACTGCGCAATTCGATCTTCCTTCAGCAGACCGAGACCGCTGAGCCAACTCCAGTAGAGATCGTGCACGGGCAGAATGGTTCCGGCACGGTCCTCCAGAGCGCCTAGTCGAGTAAGAAGTGTTAGTGGCTCCGCTATCGACGCGCGGCTCGCGCGGTCGCGTATCTCGTCTTGGAGCCTGACATACGAACGCCCTCCGGATAAACTTACAGATCCGGCCGCTCCTGCAACAACAGCTCGAAACCCTTCAGGAAGGTCCCGAGAAAGATGTGAGTGCAGGCGGTCAATCAATTCACCGCGCGTCAATGCGGACCCATCCAAGAGAACGAACAACGACAGCGCGAGCGGGAGGCGCAACAATTCAAGAAACGCGGGATCGGGAAGGGGAACCTCCGGGCGCGCCGTCTTGATTGTCTTGTAGACCGCCGAGATCGGAAGTGGTTCAAGAGTCCATCTGCGGAAAAAGGTGTCTGATATCCCTGCGCGCTTGGCGCTGGCAACCACGCGCGTGCGACTCAAAATACGCATCATCCTGGCCCGTTCTTCCGCGCCCTGGCCGCTCGCGAATTCAGACCATCCGTCGAATATCACGCAAATGCGGGGATCGCGGAACAAATCTGCAGGTTCACCATTGTCACCGATATCAGCCACAGTTTGAAGAACGTCGCTCCATGAGTTCAGTCCGGCTAACGGGATGTACAGCGGGATCAAATCGCCGCTGTCGAGAATCTCTCGTGCGGCATGCCAGAGCGCATGCGTTTTGCCGGAGCCGGGAGGCGCGATCAGCAGGTGGTGCAAGTCTTTGGTGGCTGTTAGCTTTATTACTTCAACAGTCGTTGCGTTATTCTCTCTGATTTCGGTTGCAACTCGACGTAGCTGCCCCAATCGATCGAGCGCCTGATGCACTGAATTCGACGCGGCGGGAAACAATGGAAGGAGTGACGGCGGCGAGCCGCCTTCCAGAAGCTGCCGTGCTATCTGGCGTAACTCTTGTTCCGTAAGTCTCGCTGGCGCAGTAATCTTACCAGCCACCACGTCGACGACGACTTGCGAGGGCATCGCGATGCTAGTCGCTTGTCTGAACAGTTCAAGGAATCTGTCGCGGGTGAGTGTACGAGTTTGCGACCTGATGATGGTGTTGAGGACTTCGACCAAAAGTACATCGTAGGCTCGTTCTGCGAGGTCGGATGTCGCTTGAACTAAGTCTCGCATCGCGACCAAGGCAGCGCGACCGCGGGCCTCAACGTCTTTACCGTCAGGCGCACCGCAAGCGAAAGTGAGTCGCCGGAGCAAGTTATCACGCAATTCGGCGTCCTCAGCCTCGCGAACGAAGTCAGCGAGCTTACCGGCCGGTAACCGTAAACAGAGTGCTTTACGGACTTCGGCGACATCTCCGCCTTCGGCCGCATCTCGCCAAGCTTCAAGCCCCCGGACGCCGTTGGGCAAGAGCCTTTTGTGCTCCGCGCCGATCGGAGACGTGGTAAGGAAGACCAGTCGAACATCTCGCCCAGGGTTAGCTTCCTGGAGATTCCACAAATGCGTGATTGCGTCGAGCACATCTTGAGAATTCAGGGTAACGGCTCCGGACTCCCGTGTGTCCTTCACCTGTGTGGCGGCCAGCACCTCTTCCAATCGCTTAGGCTCTAGCGCGACAGTTGCGTAGTCCTCCGCGACTTCGAGATGCAGCGTCGCGCCTATGGGCAAATTAATCCAGGAGGCAACTGACTGGTGAAGCTGATACGCGTAGCCCCGCAACGGCGAAATCGCTTGTCGGCTGAGTTCACCCGGCGGCAAGCTCCACGAGCTACTGGGGAAACCGAAGGTCAAGGTAGTGTCATCCGTCATGCGGAGGTACCAGAAGGGCTTAGGCAGGAGATATAAGGAACCGCGGCGAACCTTTACGAACTGACGTAATTATTCTTCGACGAGCTTGTAGAAGACATCCGGATAGCCGTAATTCACGGAGCCACGGTTGCCGGGATTGCCGGGGTTTCCTGGGCTTCCTGGATTGCCGGGGTTTCCTATGTTGCCGAAGTTCCCGAGGTGCTTGTCGACCACCATATCTTTGTGAAGCTCGCCCACATACGGTCCGGCAAGCTTGTGCACATGGGAGCCGCTTAGCTGGCCCACAGGGTTTCCGTTGAGAGCGTATACATACGAGCCTCGCCAGAATCCGACCGCACGTCCGTTCCCATCATAAATATAGTTTGTCATCTTGTATGTGTCGCTTTTCGCGTGAAGGGTCTCCATGAAAGGAGACCAGAACCTCCATGTTCTGAACAGAGCTAATCTATGGCCCGAATAATCTCGTCGGCCAGTGCTTTGAGGTCGCCCTTGTACGTCGTGGATACAATGTCAGCGAGCAAGGGATATTCACCAGCAAAGCGCTCGTGATCCATGTCGATTAGAACCGGCAGGATGACCCTGTGACCACTGCTTATTGCGCGGTTCGCTAAAGCACGTAATTCAGCTTCAGGCCATCGCTTGGCAACAAAAGATTCGCTGACCATGACGAGGCCATACCGCGACAATTTCAGCCCCTCGTCGATCTTCTGGCTCAATCTGTCGCCGAGCCGTATTTGACCCTTGTCCCACCATACATTGAGTCCCAGTTCAGCGAGCACGGGGACCAACTGCTCTACGAGTGGCCGGTCTTCTCCAGCATAGCTGACAAAGCAGTCGTAGGTCTTTCGGTCATCAGCAGGTGCAAGCGGTGCACGGCCACTTCTCCTGTTAGCCACTGTGGACGAGGGGGGTTGAACGGTTCCGGTCGCAGGCTTCGGTTTCAAAGGGATGTTGAGCCCAGCGATGGCGTCCTCTGCGGCCCTGAGCTTTTGTTGGCGACTCGTTATCTCTTGCGCCGCGAATCCGGCAAGCGCGGTGTTGAAATCAGTCGCTCCCTTTTGATGCCATGTCAGGTGCTGCTTGACTTCGCCGAGCCACCGTCCAAATTCTGCGTTCAGTTTCTCGGTTGTCAGATTTGTCTCGACGATGACGAACCCCACTTCCTGGCCAGACACCTCGCCACGAGGCGGGTTCATAGTGAATGTAGAGGGCTGGAGGCGAAAGAATTCGGGATTTCCATCGAACGGCACCCAAATTGTGACGCGGATTGCGTCAATGTAGAACGGCCGGCTGCGGTCATGAATCATACGCATCCGGTCGTGGGAAACGTCTATTTTAGCCTCTTCACGTTCGGCACGTTTCTGGTCTTCGTGGAGAACCGGTACTTCCAGCGCATACTTGGCGGCGATCTGCGCAACCAGCTCCTCGACAGTGCTGTTCAGGATGAGTGTGCTCTCGATTTCAGAGACTTCCTGCCGCAGGGACGCTTTTCGGCGTTCAAGGCTCGCGTAGGCATCGGCGCCGAAAAACAATAACGGTGGCAGCGCTTCGTTCATCGCTTGTACTTCCCGCTGAGATTCTACTGATTACCAGGTCGAAGATACATAAGTTCGAGATTTGTCCCGCTCGACTTGCGACGCGTCGCTTTCCAGTCGCGCGAAGCCTTGACATCGAAGCGCACACCTTCACAGCGTTGGAGGAAGTTGACCAGCCGGAAAGTCGTAAAGCGTGAGCGTGATTTCGTTTCCGACGATATCCACCTGAAGGAGCTTGTTGATCGGATCGCCTAATTCAGCGAGCCGCGTCAATGCGGCGCGAAAAAGCAGAATTTGTTTTTCCTGCACGACATTCGGCACCAATATGACAAGCCCCGGATGTAAATCCCTGGCCGCATAGAGCGACCGGAAATCGCTGGCGTTATTGGTGACCAAAAGGAAGTCTTCCTTGATAGCATGGTCGCGAATGGCCCAGTCTTTCCAGCTTGTCTTTCCGAGATGCGCAACATGATGCGCCTCAAATCCCGCTTTCTCGGCTTCGCGCGCGAGTTCGACGGTGAGGCATTCATCGATGAGAAACCTCACCTGGTCGCCGAGGCCGGCAGGCGGACGCGGAAAGTACGGCCGTTGAGACGCCCCCGCCAGGGTTGTTTGCGCGGCCGGCCGCGCAGCGGGTGGGCGCCTGCATAGAGCGGCGCGAGTCGAATCATTTCATCGTTGAGCCGTGGATATCCGCTGCGCAGTGTGTCGGGCGTCTCGCCCTGGTCCAGAAGTTCCGCAATCATGTGAATCGGGATACGTGTGCCGCGAAAGACGGGAACGCCCCCAAGAATTTCCGGATCGGCGCTCGCCAGCAACTCGGCGCGCCGCAGATCTTTGATGCGCTGCTCCATATCCCGCCAGCGCAGTCGGAGATCTAGAGTGAGCGCTCCGACCGCAACGCTCCGAACGCCCTCCGCCAAGGCGGCGCTGATTGCTTTGAAAAGCTTTTGGCGGAAGGAAGGCGTCGTATCGCCAAGAAGCTCGCGCTCAAGCAACAAATAGACAAGAGCGGGCTCATCGAGCAGACGAAGTGACTTCTCGCCGCGCCTGCGCCTGACATGTGCCGCGATGGTCTTCTTGTCGATTGCATTGTTGACCGCCTTGACGGGCAGGCGAGTAAGTACCGCCGCTTCGGCTGCGGTGAACAGTGACTGTTGCTGCGTGGTCATGGGGACTCCATAAATGTTCTCCAACTAGAGAATATATATGACAGTTGGCGTCGACTTTCAAGAACGAAAGCTTGCCAGGCGTAGAAACCTTTGCTGTTTCTTCCTGCCGATGTGGTCCGGAAAAATTTCTTTTGTAATGTTAACAATTTTTTAAGCTTTATTCCGTATTTGTAATAAGCACTGGTTGTAATTCCGTAATGGTGTCGGAGTTGATGATGGAAGTGAGAATGGTTCTGAGCACGGTCAGTGGTTCGTTTATGTCCTGGTTGAACGCCTATGTGGTCCACGATGAGGAAGAAGAGATCGAATCGGTGATCCCTATGGCGATGGTGGTTTGCTTAGCCCGGCGTCCCCGTCCGGTGCGCGGCTTGAGCTTGTAAGTCCTGGAGAGAAAATCAATGCAGAGAGTGGAATTTGAAAACGCGCTCAAGCGCGTGGCTGAGTTCGGCTGCGCCGAGAATGTGGATTGGCTGTTTGAGCAGTACGGCGGTGTCGGAGTGTCGCAGGCGGCGCTCGATGATGCGGTAAGCACGGCGCTGACGCGCGGTCATCAGCAAGTGGCGCGAACGCTGCGGGCGCGCTCGTTGTCATGTTGATGTGTCGTCACGTCGGATGGGGTCAGGTCGGCTGGTTCGTGCGGGCCTTGCGGCGCTCGTCAGTAGTTCCGTCATGGTATCCGCGTTGGTAGTCCTCTGAATTTTGCGGCAGTAACTTTTGAACCGCTCGGAGAGGTTTCTCGGCCGCCGCGCGTTGGGCGGCGCTCTTGATGCCGGCGACGGCGATCTTGGCTCGGCGCACAGCTTCCGTAATGCCTTCTCGGCGCCCTTCGGCCTTTTCGTTCGCGGCCCATTCGGTGATGCGCTGTTCGAGTTTGTCGGCCTCCCAGAGGGAGATGCGCGTAGTGTCGCGCAGGCCCTGGGCGATCTCGTGCGGGGACAGGGGCGGGTGTGGGGGCGTCTGCGGGCGTGTCATGCCTCCGATGGTAGCTTATCGGAGTGAATGGTTTATGAATCTGGTCGCCTCATTTTTTCATGAGAGGACTTTCTTAACAGAAGATTAAAAACTGCCGGATGGACGATGCGCAGCGCTCTTGCTTTTTGACTTGCGCTTGCCGAT
>Ga0210393_10004482_pt1 | contig 11032 bp, 7 predicted proteins | sample IncBWC27OmetaG_FD_160068 | JGI IMG/M metagenome (GOLD analysis project Ga0210393, IMG submission 160068) | Forest soil microbial communities from Barre Woods Harvard Forest LTER site, Petersham, Massachusetts, United States - Inc-BW-C-27-O ...
CAATTCCAACCTGCGTGAGCTGGCCGGAGCCGTGAGCCGTGGCGTGTTGGCCGCCGGTGGTTTGCCGCTCGAGTTTCCCACGCTCTCGCTGGGCGAGGAGTTCATGAAACCCTCGGCCATGCTCTATCGCAACCTGATGGCGATGGAGGTCGAAGAAACGCTACGGGCGAATCCGATCGACGGCGTGGTCCTGTTGTGTAATTGCGACAAGACCACGCCGGCCCAGTTGATGGCTGCCGCCAGCGCCGATCTGCCCGCGATTCAGCTCAGCGGCGGGCCGCGGACGTCGGGCCGCTGGCGGGGCACCGAGGTCGGAACGGGCACCGATCTGTGGAAGTATTGGGACGAGCTGCGCGCGGGTCGCATCAGCGATCAGGATTTTCGCGAGATCGAGGCCTGCTATGGCTGCTCGGCTGGCGCCTGCAACACGATGGGGACGGCCTCGACGATGACGGCCCTCTCCGAAGCCTTGGGCATGATGCTGCCTGGCACTTCGTCGATTCCGGCGACCGACGCTCGCCGAATGGCTGCTGGGGAAGCCGTCGGCCGCCGGATTGTCGCGCTCGTGGAAGAAGATTTGCGTCCCTCGCGAATTCTGACTCCAGCCGCATTCGACAACGCGATCCGCACGCTGCACGCGCTGGGCGGTTCGACGAACGCCGTGATTCATCTAGTCGCCATCGCCGGACGACGCAACATCGACCTGCGCTTGGATCGCTTCGACGAGTTGGCCCAGACTACTCCTCTGTTGGCCAATCTCAGCCCCTCGGGCAGCCATTTGATGGAAGCGTTTTACGGCGCCGGCGGGTTGCCCGCGCTGTTGGCTGAGATTAGTGATTTGCTCGATCTCGACTGCCTCACAATCACGGGCCGGTCGCTTGGCAACGCACTCGAGGGAGTGCGATCATTCGATCGCGACGTCATTCGACCGCGGTCCGAACCCTTGCGGGCGAACGGAGCGTTGGCTGTCGTTCGCGGAAACCTGGCCCCTAGCGGCGCCGTGATCAAAACTTCGGCCGCAACCGGCAGCCTCCTCAAACATCGCGGTCCGGCCGTTGTGTTCGAGAGTTACGACGACATGCTAGCGCGCGTGAATGACCCCGCGCTCAAGGTCGATCGCGATAGCGTGCTTGTCTTTCGCCACGCCGGCCCGAAAGGCGTCCCCGGTTTTCCCGAGTGGGGCATGATTCCCGTGCCGCTCAAACTGCTGCAGCAAGGCGTCAGCGATGTCGTGCGGATCAGCGATTCGCGGATGAGTGGCACCGGCTACGGAACCGTCGTGTTGCACGTCGCTCCAGAAGCGGCCGCTGGCGGCCCACTGGCTCTCGTGCACGAAGGTGATCTGATCGAACTCGACGTCGAACAACGTCGGCTCGAACTGTTGGTCAACGGCGCTGAACTCGACCGTCGCCGGAAAAGCTGGCAACCCCCCGCATCGCCGCATCTTCGCGGTTACCCGCGCTTCTACATCGATCACGTGCTCCAAGCTGATGAAGGAGCCGATTTCGATTTTCTGCGACCGCGGAGCGAGGCCGACTTGCGATTCATTGAGCCGACGGTCGGGCGATCGTAGCTCTCCGGCGAGGGGCGGAATCCTACGCGGGAAGCTTGCCTTTGAGGTCGGCTGCCTTGAAGGGCCCGCGTTCGGCGATTAAGCGCCGTGCCGCGTCGACTTGTTCCCAAACGTTCCACAACAGCACGCCGCGGACGCGGCCTTCGCTTAGGTAATAGACTACCCCTTTGCGGAAGCGCTCCTGCCAATCGGCGAAGGTTTCGAGCTTGGAATCCGTTTCGCCGACGGCTTCGTAGCCCAGGTCGAACAAATCCGAATAGAAGTAGGGGAGATGATCGTACGACACGGCTTTGCCGGCCATCGACTGTCCCGCCAGGCGGCCCATCGTATTCGCGTTATCTTCGTGTTCGACGCGCCGACGCTTCCCCAAGGTGCGATCCTCGAAATTCGCCACGTCGCCCGCCGCGAAGATATCGGGCTGGCTGGTTCGCAAACCGGAATCGACGTGGATGCCATTGTCGACCTTCAGTCCCGCCTGTTGGGCGAGTTCCGTATTCGGAAGAATGCCGATGCCGGCCAGGACCGCGTCGGCAGTCAACTTCTTGGTTTCCTTGGTGGAGGTGTTTGCGACTGAAAGAATGAGCTGGTTTCCCTGCGCTTCGAGGCCGACACTCCGTTGGCGGGTCAGAACATCGACCCCTTTCCTCCGGTAGTAATCGTTTACGAATTCGGCCAAGTCCGAGGGGAACAGCCGGGAACAAATTACCTCTTCCGGAATGATCAGCGAGACTTTTTTACCGTTCATCGCCAGGGCGGCGGCAATCTCGGAGCCGATGAACCCGCCGCCGATCACAGCGAAGTTTGAGCCTTTCTCGGTCAGGGTTCGCAAACGCTCGTAGTCGGCCAGCGTGCGGTAGTAGATGACCTGGTCGCCGCCGAACTCCAACCGCCGCGGCGTACCTCCGGTGGCCAGGAGCAGCTTTTCATATCCGTACTCGGTTCCTTGATCGTCGGTGACTCGCTTCTGGCGTGGATCCAGCTTGCGCGCCGTTCGCCCCGTGTGCAGTGTCACCCCCGGCATGTCGGTCTTGCGCCAAATGCTCGAGAGAGGTTTGTCTTTCCAGAGACCTTTCGTCAAAGGCGGCCGGTTGTAGGGAGGCTGCGTTTCGCTGCCGATCAGCCCGACGGAACCGGTCTTGTCCACGTCGCGAATCCCCGCGACAGCGGCATCCGCCGTCATTCCGCCACCCACGATGAGGTATTTGTATTTCGGCATCTGTCACCCCTTCCTCGTTGGATTTCGGCATTCTACCGAAAACGGCAAACGCGGCGCGCAACTCGGGATCGGATGTAAAATCGTGCGAATGACGTGCCAAGAACGGCAGCGGAGGATCGCTCATTCGCTGCAGGACGCCGGATTAGTCGGCGAGGAGAAACTTGATGAACGGGTCCGATTCGTAGAGCGGCGTCCCGCCGTGTCCGAGCCCTTTCAGGACGACGATTTGAGCCGATCCGCCGAGCTGCTTGTAGCGGGTGGCCACATCCAGCGAATTGGCGGCCAGCGGGACTAACTCATCCTTGTCGCCGTGGACGTGCAGAATCTTGACGCCGGCTGTCGCCAACGGGCGGAGGTTGTCGATCGGGTTGAGTTCCGACACGCGGCCGGTCAACTGCTCGAGCGAGAGTCCGTAGCCCAATCCTTGCTCGGGAAAGGCAACCACGTTCGGGAGGCCCGGCCACGTCCGAAAATCGGTGGCCGGGCAAATTCCGGCGATTCGATCGACAGATTCGGGATGTCGAAACGCCCACGCATAGGCCATCAGTCCGCCGTTGCTCTGTCCGATGAGCCGCGCCCGTCGATTGAGACCATGTTGCGAGACCAGGAGCTGATAGAAGTCCTGGCAAACGTCGGCGGCGGAAGGACTGCCGCAAGACGTTCCGACGTCGATCCCCGCGACGGCAAAGCCGGCCGCCAGCAGTTTGTCGACATAAAACCGATGTTGCAGGCGGCCGTGCCCGTCGTTGATGGCGAGCCAAAAGGGGAAGGTCCAGACCCACCGCCTTTGCGGGTCGACCTTCCCCGTAGGCTCAACTAGGTAAGCCTTGCGTCCATGCACGCGCAGCTCCCTGAGCTTTCCGGAGGGATACGTGCCGACGATCTTCGTCGGAATCATTTTGCGGATGTATTCGGCCTTCGCTCGCTCAACTTGCTTTGAGTCGGCGCGAGCGATTGCCCCGCCGAGCAGCACCAAGGTGGTTCCCACGACCCAAGGGCAATGACGTTTCGCGGGTTGGAAGGTCACGTTGCCCGACTCTTTCAGCAGGAGTTAGAGATTCTTTTTGAGCCACGCCACGGCCTCGGGGACGAAGGCGGCGCCAATTTTGTGGGTTCCCTCGTGGAACGACAACTTTGCGAGCGGACTGCCGATGCTGCGAAAGACCCGTTCGGCTTCTTCCGGTTTGCACATCTCGTCGTTGCGTCCCATCACCATTAAGAACGGGCGAGAACCAATCGCCGGGGCAACGCGCCGCGGGGCGATGAGCGAATCGGGGGCCAGGTCGGCGGGCGTGGCGCAGGCGACGGCCGCTTTGATTCGCGGCTCGACGCCCGTCAGCAGAAACGTCTGCGTGCCGCCCATGCTGTAACCGAATGCGCCGATCCGCGTCGAGTCGATTTCCGAACGGCCCTTCAGATAGTCGAGCGCGCGGCGGTAGTCGATCGTCGTCTGCACATAGATTTCGCGCTGAGTAAAGTAGCCTTTGCGCGCCGGAACGCCGGGTGGTCCCGACGGATTGACGGGAGCAAACTCGTTCTGCGAAATGCGGTCGCCGTGGCATTGCGCGTCGAGTGCGAAGACTGCGAACCCCTCCTTAAGCAGACCACGGCGAACGTTGCCGCCGCTGATGTAATTGTTGTCGGACCAGAAATGGGCTTTCGAGCCCGACCAGCCGTGCAGCAACAGCACGCAGGGTACCAGCCCGGTCCGCTTGGCGGGAAATTGGAGATACCCTGGAACGTAGAAGCCCTGGGCTCCGCGAAAGACGATTTTCTCGCGCAGGCCCTCGTGTTCCTCGACGCGCTCGACGATTCGCCCTTCGAGCGGAATGGCCGGATCGTAGGAGTAAACCTGCAGCAGCAGGCGGAACGCGTCGGTGTTGGGCCGCTCGCTTGCCGGAGGATTGGTCGGAGCCGGCCGATCGTCGGCTCGAGTCGAGATCCGACAGAGTAGGGCCGCAAAGACAACCAGTGCGGCCCGCATAGGTTTCGCGAAACCCGTCATCGCTTTTCGTACTTGTCGATCGTCGGCTCGGGCACTTCCTTGATGAGTCGATTGATGATGTCTTCCGGCGTCAAACCCTCCGCCTGCGATTGGAAATTCGTCGAAATGCGATGTCGCAGCACGGGGACGGCCACCTTGCGAACGTCATCCAGCGACACACTGGGACGACCATCCATCGCAGCGACCGCTTTGGCACCGGCAATCAGGTATTGGCCGGCACGCGGACCGGCCCCCCAATCGATCATTTCGCGAACGAATTTCGGCGACGACGGATCGGACGGCCGCGTGGCCCGAGCCAGTCGAGCGACATAGTTAATCGTAAGCGGCGTCGCTTCGATCTGGCCGATCTGCTTTTGCAAAAAGAGAATCGACTTGGACGACAAAACCTTCCGCACATCGGGTTTATCGCCGGTGGTGGTGCGCGACAGGATTTCCTCTTCGTGCTCGAGCGTCGGATAGTCGACCTTAATATTGAACATGAAGCGGTCGAGCTGGGCCTCGGGCAGCGGATAGGTCCCTTCCTGCTCGATCGGGTTCTGCGTGGCAATCACAAAGAACGGCTCCGGAAGAGCATAGGTCTGTTTGCCGGCGGTGACCTCGCGTTCCTGCATCGCTTGCAGCAGCGCGGCCTGAGTCTTGGGGGGGGTACGGTTGATCTCGTCCGCGAGCAGAATGTTTGTGAAAACCGGACCCTGGACGAAACGAAACTCGCGCCGCCCGCCGTCCCCTTCGTCGAGAACGTTGGTGCCCGTGATGTCCGAAGGCATCAGGTCGGGCGTGAATTGGATGCGCTTGAACTGGGCGTCGAGGATTTGAGCGATCGTGCTGACGACGAGTGTCTTGGCCAGCCCGGGCACGCCGACCAGCAGGCAGTGCCCTCCCGTGAAGATCGCCGCCAGAATTTGATCGATGACGGCATCCTGCCCGATGATCACCTTATGCAGCTCTTCGACCATCAGGTCGTGGTGCCGCTTGAACCGGTCGAGGAAGTCGTCGAAGTCGCGTTTTTCGGGAGGCACGGCTGCGAATTTCCTCGCGTTTTGGAGCGATAGTCGTCGGTGAGCCGATTCTAGGGGGCGGGCCGACAAGCATCAATCGTCTCATTTCGGCATGACTTGCTGGGAAGGACCCGCGACCAGCCCGTTTCCCGCCGTGCGGCGGGCGAGTAGAATGAAGGCACAAATCGCAAAGGCAGGAACAAGGACTATGTCACACGGCATCCGGCCGGTTGCCTGGGTGATCGCCGCCGTCGCCTTCTGCGGAATCGGTTCAGCCTCGGTCTGGGGGCAAGGTCCCAGCTTCGAGCTGACGGGAGAAATGGTCAAGAACTCCATTTCTCGTGGTGCCAGCTTCCTGGCGACGATGCAGAACTCTAACGGCTCGTTTGGTGTGGGCGGTCCCATCCGGGGGCCTTTCTCTGTGGGGCCGTCGGCGCTGTGCACGCTGTCGTTGCTCAACGCGGGCGTCCCCCCTTCCGATCCCGTCGCGGCGCGGGCCCTCAACTACTTAAGAAGTGTCCACGATCCAGGAGGAACGTACGAGACCTCGCTGGTGTTGATGTCACTGGTCGCCGCCAAGGACTGGGATCGCGACCGGCTGCGGATCTCCGCATTGGCGGAGCGACTCGAAACCACGCAGACGCCCCGGGGCGAGATGGCCGGGATGTGGAACTATGGTCACGGGGCCTACACCGGCGGGAGTGAGGACAACAGCAACACCCAGTTCGCCGTCCTGGGCCTGCGCGAGGCAGCGATTGCCGGCATCAAGGTTCGCCGCAAGACTTGGGAACTGACGCTCAAACACTTCCTCGACTCGCAAAACGATGACGGCGGTTGGGGCTATCAAATCAAAAACCCCAGCACCGGCAGCATGACGTGTTCCGGCATCGGCTCGCTCGTGATCTGCGAGCAAATGCTCGGATCGACCGAAGACGACACAAATCCCGATGGCACTCCCAAGTGCTGTAATAAGGCCCCGCGCACGGCCACCGCGCTGCGCCACGCCGTCGAATGGTTGGAGCGATATTTCGCCGTTCGCGTAAACCCGGGATACGGCGCGAATTGGGTCCTCTATTACCTTTACGGCGTGGAACGCGCCGGGCGTCTCTCGGGCCAGCGGTTTTTTGGCAGCCACGACTGGTACCGCGAAGGAGCCACCTACCTGATCGAGGGGCAATCAAGACTGCACGGAAGCTGGAACGCGACCTTCACGTCGGTCGAAGCGGACCGGGTGGTCGCGTCCAGTTTCGCCCTGTTGTTTCTTTCGAAGGGACTCGCGCCGGTTTTGATCAACAAGCTGAATTACAGCACTCAGCAGGCGCAGAAGGCGGACGACGAGACACAACCCAACTGGAACCTGCATCCCAACGACGCGCGCAACCTGACCGATTACGTCAGCGGCTTGCCGAAGTGGCCCAAGCTGCTCACGTATCAAGAGGTCGATCTCGATAAAGTTGTCGCGCACGGCAGCGTCCGCGATCTTTTGCAAGCCCCCATTCTCTACATCAGCGGACTCGACGAACCCAAATTCACCGAAGCCCAGGTGCAACTCTTGCGGGCCTACGTCGAACAAGGGGGCTTTATCTTCGCGGTCAACAACTGCAACGGCGCCGGGTTCGATGAGGGAATCAAGAATCTGGCCTCGCGACTTTACCCGGGTGATGCGCAGCTCAAGCGTCTGCCGCCAGAACATCCAATCTATCGTTCCGAGTTTCCGCTCGACCCTGAAGGGACCGAATTGCTCGGAGTCGACTTCGGCTGCCGAACGTCGTTTGTCTATTCGCCCCGCGATCATTCCTGTTTGTGGGACAAATGGTCGTTGCAACCGGCGCCCAAACGCACGCCCGCGTTTAGCTTGCTGGTTTTGCACTCCATGAAGGTAGGGGCCAACGTCGTCGCCTACGCCACCGGCCGCGAGCCGTACAACAAGCTCGATGCACCTCCGGAAGAGGTCGCTGCGGCTCCCAGCCCGATCGAGCGCGGACTTTTGCAGGTCGCCAAACTACAACACACGGGCGAATGGGACGCCGCGCCACGTGCCCTGCACAATGTGCTCTTGGCCCTGAACCGTATGTCAAACGTGCCGGCTTCGCCGCGTCAAAAAAATCTGTTTCCCAGCGATCCCAGCTTGCGGCGTTATCCGCTGGCTTATCTGCACGGCCGCGCGTCGTTTGCGTTCGGCCCGCAAGAGATCAAGAACCTTCGCAACTATCTCAAGAACGGAGCCGTGCTGTTCGGTGACTCCTGCTGCGGCTCGCCGCAATTCGACAAAAGCTTCCGGGACATGGTGCGACAACTCTTCCCCGACAAGAAACTCGAGCGAATTCCTATCACACACGAACTCTTCTCACAGGGGATTGGCTTCGACATCCGGCGAGTCAAACGGCGAATTCCCGAAAGCGGCAATCCCAACGACCCACTCGACTCAACCTTCAAGGAAGGCGAGCCACTGTTAGAGGGGATCGAACTCAATGGCCGTTACTGCGTGATCTACAGCAAGTACGACCTCAGTTGCGCGCTCGAACGGCAAGCCTCGGTGTCCTGCGCCGGCTACGAACATCACGACGCGGTCCGCATCGCTGTCAATGTGATCCGCTACGCCTTGCTGCAAGACCTGTCGTACGCGGAAAAGCTGAGGTAGTGGGCCTTCGATTTTGCAGGGCCGAGCAATCTCCCGAGACGTTTCTACGCGCGTAGAAAACCCGTCTCGCACGCATCTCGAAATATCGGACAATAGAAGAGTGGATGCGCCCGATCTCTGCGCTTGGGATCCGATTGCACGTCAGCCTAACGACCGGGGCCGCGTAGTCTCTGTCCCGGAAAAGTATTCCCGCCGGGAACGGATTTCCGCAAATAGGGAAGGCGTTCCCGCCGCGACGTCGGCTAACTGACCAGAATCTGTCCACCGGGTCGGGTCAGATAGTTTCACTAGGGAACTGACCCAGTGAATTCGTGACCCGGTCGTAGAAACGAGTGTCGAAAGACCGACGTCGGGGTGCTATGCGGGAACGAGCGCGACCGCGCGGCACCAGCCCGCGCTGGCGGCTTTGATTTTGACGGGGAGGCAGGAGACAAAGAATCCGTGCGGGCGCACCGACCGGTGATCGCGGACTCATGCACGCGAAATTGCAGGTCGCAAGCGGGACACCGGTCTACGATCTACTCGGTAGGGGTTTCGGAGCCTGTTCCAACACCGGCACAATGCTTTTCAGTTTAACCCGAGTTTGGCTGTCCACATCCATGATTGAAAGCTGAAACTTACCGGTGGGTGTGTCGCGGTCCCATTGTGCAATTGGGGTATCCTCTCGGCAGAAGATGCCATTTTGCGCAGTTTCCACCGGTCGGCACCGGTAAATAAAGTAAGCGCCAGGAAACAGTTTCTCTGTTCCGACGGCAAATATCTTCACCCGCTGGGCCACGTGAAACACAACTTTCGCACCTTTGACATTCCCACCCACTAGCACCATCGCGTCAAAGTCACGTGTTTGCGGCGGGTAAGGAAGTGCGTAGAACGCGATGTCCGCCCCTTCCCTAAAAGTAAAGCCGCCACCTCTATTGGGAGAGTAGGAGAGAACCCCAATCTTCTGGGGTGGCTCGCTGCCACGTTTAGCAAGGCGGGAATCGTTCTCGGGCCGGATTCCTGACGGCAAACATTGAGAAGGCGGGATAGGTGGGTTTTCATCCCGTGCTTCGGCAATCGAGACCGACAGCCCAACCAAGAGCACAGCGGCAAGAAAGGCTTTCATCTCAGAGGGTGTACCCCACTTGAAGCCAGTTGTCGAGACCCGCTGACGGCACCCGAAGCGCGGCTGTTTCTATCGTCCCCTGCGGGGGCTACCAACGTCTGAGCACCGGAATTCTCTGCCCCAATTCCCGAACACCGTCACCTTGTGGCGACTGACTTGAGAGGGATTCGTCGTCACACTGGACTCGGATCGAATCCTGCTCCAATCGCCCAAAACTCAGGTCCGGACACTTTCGTCCAACGGGGGACTTTGAGCACTCACTCCGCGGGGACGAGCGCCACCGCGCGGCACCAGCCGGCGCTGGCGGCTTTGATTTTGACGGGGAGGCACGAGACGAAAAATCCGTGCGGGCGGCCGATTTGGTCGAGGTTGGCGAGCTTCTCGATCTGACAGTATTCCCGCGTAAGCCCAGCGAAGTGAGCGGGCCAGATGTAGCGGCCGTCGCCTGTGCGGCGGAAGTCGGCAACCATGTCGCCGAACGGGCGGTCGAGCGTGTAGGCGTCGATGCCGATGACTTTCACGCCGCGCTCGACCAGCCAAAGCACGCCTTCGCGACCCAGGCCGGGTTGGCGGAAGTAGTCGGTCGAGCCGAGCCGTTGGTCGGCCCCCGTTTGCAGCAACACGATGTCCAGCGGCTTGAGCGTGTACTCGATTCGATCGAGAGCTTGAGACAAGTCGTCGACGGTGATGAATTCGCCGGCCGCTTTGTGCCGCACGTCGATCACGACGCCGGGCGCGAAGCACCATTCGAGCGGCACTTCGTCGATCGTGCGTGCGGGTCGGCCTTCCGATTGGGCGCCGTAATGATACGGAGCGTCGACGTGTGTGCCGCTGTGCGTGATGGCCTCGATCTGCTCGACGGCCCAACCTTCGCCGTGGGAGTAAACCAAGTCGGCCGCCGTCACGCCGAAGAACTGTTGCATTTGCGTCAGTCCTTCGCCGTCGTGATGCACGTAGTGGATCTTCGCGGGCAGCGGCTCGCTGGCGGCCAGGTGCTCGAGCGGAACGCTCAGGTCGATGAGTTTGCAGCCGGAGAGTTGCATCGTCGATTTCCGTTTTGAGGTGATCCGCCTTATGCTAACTTCCCTGCGACGAATTTCCTCGGCGAAGAGTGTTTGGCACTCAGTTCGTTACTGAACGGCACTTCAACGGTCCCAAGATCTCGAGCAATCCGATGTCTGGAACACTGCTCGTACGCGATGAAGACTCCGCGCCCCGCGAGCGGAGCACGTGTGGCTGGCGGCATTTGTTGATCAGCCGGCAGGACTCGGACGTGGCAGCCTGGGCGCACGCAGTCGACATCGACGGAGCGCGGCTGCACTACCACAAGGTCGCCACAGAGCTGTACTACGTGCTCGAAGGGGCAGGGACGGTCGTCCTCGACGGCGTCGAGCACCATGTTGAGAAGGGCTCGATCGTTCACATTCCGCCGGGAGTCATCCACGGCGCCCGCGGCCGAATGCGCGTTCTGGTCGTCGGCATTCCCGACATCAG
>Ga0210393_10004483_pt1 | contig 11031 bp, 7 predicted proteins | sample IncBWC27OmetaG_FD_160068 | JGI IMG/M metagenome (GOLD analysis project Ga0210393, IMG submission 160068) | Forest soil microbial communities from Barre Woods Harvard Forest LTER site, Petersham, Massachusetts, United States - Inc-BW-C-27-O ...
ATATAGGAAACGGGGCGGAACTTAATATGCAAGCACTTAGATTTACCTACTTTTGTATAATGGTTAATAGTGTACGCGCAAAAAAAAGGCTTGGCCAGCATTTCCTTAAAGATGAAGGTGTTTGTGCTAAAGTAGCTGAAGCAGTAACCGCTAAAAGTGGTTTTTTAGTAGAAGTTGGGCCCGGTATGGGAGCACTTACTAAACACTTAATACCAGGCTGGGGCGAAAAATTATGGCTGGTTGAAATTGATGATGAGTCTATCCCTTATTTAGTTTCCAATTTCCCTGATTTGAAAGAAAGAATATTACACACTGACTTTCTTAAATTAGATTTAGAAACTTTTTTTAAAGGCGACAAGTTTTCAATCGTAGGTAATTTTCCTTATAATATTTCTACTCAGATACTTTTTAAAGCTATTGAATTTCGCACCAAGGTTATTGAAGTTGTGGGTATGTTTCAAAAAGAAGTAGCTAAGCGTATTTGCTCTCCGCCCGGTAACCGCGATTATGGAATATTAAGCGTATTGGTGCAGGCATATTTTGAAACAAGTTATTTATTTGATGTTCCCCCATCCGTGTTTATACCGCCTCCGGCGGTTAACTCGGGTGTTATTAAGCTGGTACGAAAGGAAAACTTTACACTTGCCTGTAACGATGATGTGTTTAAGCAAGTAGTGAAAATGGCTTTTAACCAGCGGAGAAAAAAACTTTCAAATGCGCTTTCGGCCATGCTGGCAGATAAGGGTATAAAAAGTGAGATGCTGGATAAGCGGGCGGAACAATTATCGTGGAAAGACTTTGAAAAACTTACCCTGTTAATAGAAGGCCATTAAGCCGGTTGCTCTACAAACTGCAATTTCATTCCCACTACTTTTTCATACTCCTGGCCAATTTCTTTTATATCAGGATCGGTAGGGTCGTAGTGCCATAATACTTCAATATTAGCACCACTTTCATTCATGGTTTTTACTTTGCTGAGTAACTGTTTTAAACTTATAACAGAGGATGAGCTTATATAATCGAGCATAAAAGACAGCCTGATTGTATCGGGGTTTGACTTTGGAACAGCCATGACCCAATCATGCACAGGTTGATAAAACGAGCGGGCATTTTCAGGAAATGATTTGCCCGATATTTCATACCTCTTTTTTACCGGGTCAAGAATAACCTTTGGGCTATTCAGCGATTCTTTTATAAATAATTTTTCCATAGATGTTATTTATCGGAGATTATGGCGGTCATCTCAAAAAGAGATACCTGTTCATCCAGGGGAATACAGTTAAAAGTAAAATTGTTATTGCACTTTAGCGCCACAGTAATAAGCCCCAACCCTGCACCGCCTTTGGCAGAATATTGGTCATTGCTCAATACTTCCATATAATGGTTCTTTAGTTGGCGCTCATTCATTTTCTTAATGTCGTCCAAAGTTTCTTGTATTTTTTTTGCCGACTCATTGCTCACTACATTGGCACAAATGGCAACATAATCCTGCATGTTTTCGGCCAGTACAAAATAAAATGGTTTGCCATGTGCGGGCGATGCGCTGTGTAAGAGTACGTTTTGAAGCAATTCAATGAGTATGTTAAAGGTCTTTTTTATAGTAGTTCTGCGGGCGCCCTGTGTTTCAAGTTGGTGTTCAGCGGTATAAGACAACATGCTAACCCTATCCTGGTCCATTTCGCCTCGGTATGATACAATAATTCTTTTTCCCGGCCCGGTGTAGCGGTTAAGTAAATCAGAATAACGGTTTTCCAGAATGGCCAGATTCATTTCAGGGGGTTAAAATAAAATGCTTATAAGTTATTTAGGCGGCAAAATAGCACTATTCACCCTACAAAAATAAAAATTCTTCTCAAATAATTGGCAATTGGTCTTTCTGTGCTATTTCGTTTTATCTTCGCAGGCGCATGAAAACATTTAAACGCTATACTGTTACGGCAGCTTTACCCTATGCAAATGGCCCCCTTCATATAGGGCACATTGCGGGCTGTTACCTGCCTGCAGATATTTATGTGCGTTACCTGCGCTCGAAAGGCCGGGATGTAGTGTTTATTTGTGGCTCTGACGAACATGGGGTGCCTATTACTATCAGGGCCCGTAAGGAAAATATTACGCCCCAGCAAGTGGTAGATAAATACCACAACCAAATGAAGCAAACCTTTGAGGAATTTGGGATTGCTTTCAGTATTTACTCCCGCACTTCATCACCTGTACATCATAAAACAGCATCTGATATTTTCACCAAGCTTTATGATAAAGGCATTTTTCAGGAATCGGTAACAGAGCAATATTATGATGAAAAAGTAGGCCAGTTTTTAGCCGATAGGTATATAACCGGTACGTGCCCTAATTGCGGTAACCCCAATGCTTATGGCGACCAATGCGAAAAGTGCGGCACATCACTCAGTCCGCTCGATTTAAAGAATCCGGTATCGGCATTAAGCGGAGAGAAGCCCATATTAAAAGAAACCAAGAACTGGTTTTTGCCGCTCGATAAGTTACAGCCGCAAATAGAAGCATATATTAATAAACATAGCGACTGGAAGCCTAATGTTTTTGGTCAATGTAAATCGTGGCTGAACCAGGGCCTGCAACCCCGTGCTATGACCCGTGATCTAGACTGGGGTGTAAAAGTTCCGATAAAAGGAGCAGAAAATAAGGTGCTATATGTATGGTTTGATGCACCTATAGGTTATATATCGGCCACCAAAGAGCTAACTAAAGACTGGGAGAAGTATTGGAAAGATGAAGACACAAGGCTCATACATTTTATAGGTAAGGATAATATAGTGTTTCACTGTATTATTTTCCCTTCGGTATTAATGTGCGACGGTGATTATATATTGCCTGATAATGTTCCAGCTAATGAGTTTTTAAATTTAGAAGGAGAGAAAATATCCACATCGCGCAACTGGGCGGTATGGGTACATGAATTTTTGGCCGACTTTCCGGGTAAGCAGGATGTAATGCGCTATGCTTTATGTGCTAATGCACCTGAAGCAAAAGATAATGATTTTACATGGAAAGATTTCCAGGCGCGTAATAATAATGAACTTGTTGCCATACTTGGCAATTTTGTACACCGCACACAAGTCCTTACCTGGAAATATTTTGACGGGAAAATTCCACACGCTGAAGCGTACGAGAAAAGTGACCTGTTTGTTATGGAAGAACTGGCGAAGTTTCCTCAAAGAATTGCCGACGCCATTGAGTCCTTCCATTTTCGTGAAGCACTCTCAGAATTGATGAACCTGGCACGGATGGGCAATAAATATTTGGCTGATAATGAGCCATGGAAAGCCATCACTCATAATCCTAAACGGGTACAAACAGTACTGAATATATCGCAACAAATTTGTGCAAACCTTGCCGTATTGATGAAGCCTTTTATGCCTTTTACGGCAGACAAATTGAGTAAATTATTGAATACTGCCCCCCTTAATTGGGATGCAGCCGGCAAAGCAACAATGCTGCCCGATGGGCACAAACTTTCGGAGGCTGTTATGCTTTTTGAACGCATAGAGGATGAAACAGTTCAAGCGCAGGTTGATAAATTGCATGCAAGTAAAACAATTACTGAAGTTGTTAAGACGGTGGTTCCCCAAAGAGCTACTATTGCGTATGAGGATTTTGAAAAAATGGATATGCGCGTGGGAACTATTGTAAATGCCGAAAAAGTTTCAGGTGCCGATAAGCTTTTAAAGCTAACTGTAAATACAGGAATTGATACCCGGACTGTAGTTTCGGGCATTGCAAAATATTATAAGCCTGAACAAATTATTGGCAGGCAAGTATGTTTATTAGTAAATTTGGCGCCCCGCAAATTAAGGGGTATAGAATCGCAGGGAATGATTTTAATGGCAGAAAATGCAGATGGAGAATTGATATTTGTGTCGCCTGCTAAAACGGAAACAGATAATGGAGCGATAGTGAAATAGATAATTGGCGCCGTAGTTCAATGGATAGAATAGAAGTTTCCTAAACTTTTGATATAGGTTCGATTCCTATCGGAGCCACAAGGGGGTTTTCACCCCCTTTTTCATTTTTTCATATTTCTTCAAGTGTCTGAAAATCAATATTAATTTATTTACACAGGTTCGATTCCTTTCAGGAATCACCGCAAAATGTATCACCTTTGCTTCACCTAGGAATATTCTACAAGGTAGTGCCTATATTAATAAAGGCTTTTGAAAAGGGTTCGATTCGGGTCGCTCGGTGTTCTCCAGTATTATAACTAATTTAGAATTTCATTTATTAATTAAGCCATATTTATGAGCATATATCACGGCAAATAAAAATCCAAAAAAAGTTATATGAGCGAGAATCCAAAAGATTCTACCTTTGAATTCAACAAGCCTAAGCTTTGATTGAAACCATATGTCCTCATTCATGATTACCCTAGGAGGTAAACGTATTATTATTAATGCAAGAATGACCAATATTATTGAAAGAGCCCAAAGTATTTTTTGGTATGTCGGATATACATTATTATACCAAATTCCTAAACCACCGTGTAGTATATAAATTATAACAATTAGAATACCACATAATGATGATATATGCCGCTGACGTAACATATATGCAAGCTTTCCAATTTCACCTTTATCTGGTTCTTTAAGCATTTCCTCAATCCATAAATTCTTCAAATCCCCTATGGCTCCCGTTTGCAGGCTTTCAAGTATACTATTTACTTCAGCCCATAATCTACTATCTCCCCAAATATGATGATGATTTCCTAATCCAATCGATTTTTCAGAAAATGTTTCAAATTTATTAAGACCTAGCCCCTGCCCCATTATGTCATGATCACGCCATAAATTTGCCCAAAATTGAACAACGCCATTTTTATTGAAATCAGCCAACAACGTCTCGGGCGTTTTAACAATTCTGAATATTTTTGACATAGAGCGCAATGGAGAACTGATTGTTAATAATACAATACGTTTACTGGTAACTTCGTCTATCGATATTTTCGAAGCAACCTGAGAAATTAAAATGCTTCCCAAATCATTCCCAATCAATAGAATCTTCGCGTTTGAGCATCTTTTAGCCACTTCAAGAATAAATCTTTGTAAATCATTTTCTAAATCCTGGCGAATCTTATTAGAACCAACATAACGAGTTAAATCACCCAAACGGTCTAAAGTTGGCAGCAACCTATCCAATATAAAAGATATTAGAATACCTGAGAAAACTGCCAGAAATACTTGAAGAATAATATGGTTGTCGTTTTGGAGATAATCTCCAATATTTTTAATATACCCCAATAAATTAATAAATCCCCAAAAGATAAAACAAATAGCCACAAACCATGCAATTGAGAGAAATCCAATAATAACCCCTAAATGCAACTTTTTTACTTTAAATGCACAACGAAGACTATACCACCATTGGATAAATAAGAAACTCATCGCAGCTGCTACTTTATTAGTATCGTTTCGCCCGGAAAATGGCAAATTAACTTGCGCTGAACGTTGACCAATTTTACTCCATATAAAAGGCAGGATTACATGAGCATAATTGGGAGATGAAATCAGTATTCCTTTAGTGTCTGCCATATCTCCACCTGATTGTGGGAAATTATGGGCTATAATTTTTTCAACTTTTAATCCTTCGAAAGCTGGTTTAGATTCATCCAAAATTTCACGCGCGGAATTATCTCCTAATCCATGCACAACAATTACAACAGCATCTGCGTTTAGTGGTAAATCACCCGGCAAGGTTATTGGGCTATCTTCATCTGGCATTCTTTCTTCTATAAAAACTAAATTTAGTAAATAAATAAATTATATTCAGCATATAATCTAACTTAGCCTAATTCACACATAGAAGTTTCCTAAAGGTGACGCTTTCTCTTCGCGATTGAACAAGTATTGTAATAACTCACATTTCTCTAAAGATAGAGAAATATTTTTTATTTCTTTATTATTCGAAATACTTTGTTATCATTGCATAAATTAATTCCTCGAAATCTACAGGCTTGGATTTAGTTTGGATAGGAACAAGCATAATGCAATTGGAGATTGATAAGTAAGAGGACAAGTAAATGCTTTCCCATTAGTAATACTACTCTTTCATATGTAATATGGAGGTTGATAGTATTACATATTTCAGATATAATTTTATTAAAATACTATTGATTTCTTAAAGACTTTCTGCATTTCTAAAATTAAACTATATAAATAATATCGTAGTAAAATGAAAAATAAGCTTTATCTAGTATTCATAGTAATTCTGTGGCTCCAACCATATATTGATTCAGCGCAGAATTTCAATACAGCAGGTAAAAAATACGCTTTTGTAGTTGGAATATCTCACTATAGAAAAGTACCTTATTTAAAAAATACGCTGAATGATGCTAATGATATGGATTCAATATTAACCAAGTTAGGCTTTGATGTTTGGAAATGTTTAGATTGTACACGAGACTCTTTATCTGATTCCTTAGATAGTTGGGGAAAAAAGATAATGAATGCCGATATTGCATTTTTTTATTATGCAGGTCATGGTGTTGAAGCAAATGAAACTGATTATCTTTTAGGAACTAATTCTAACCCACAATCAACAAAAGAACTCAATGACAGGGCGTATCCAATCAACCTGATTTTAGATAAGATGGATAATGCAAACTCTAAATGCAATATAATTATTTTAGATGCGTGTAGAGATAACCCCTTAGCAAGTACTTTGAATAGGGGTATTGGCACTAAAGGCCTTATCGGCATTAAAATCCCTGTTGGTTATTTTATTGGATATGCTGCCCAACCAGGTAATACTGCATCCGATGGTGTGGGTAGAAATGGTATTTATACGGAAGCAATTTTGAAATATATAGATATGCCTTGCTTATCAATAGATGAATTATTTAACAAGATAGATCATCAGGTTAGAGATGAAACTAATAATGCGCAAACACCATATAAAAATAGCTCTTTAGATGATTATTTATATTTCTCAATCAATCAGAGCTGCAAATATTTATATGGTAAAGAAGTCAAGAACGATAGTGCTAATGCCGTAAGTAAAATTAATGAGGTGAAGTTTAATATTAAAAACATAACTTCTATATCTTCAGAAACATATCTGGCAGAAAAAATAATACGAACAAAAAAATATGGTTATATTAAAGATAAATTAGCATTTAATGAGAATAATCCATCATGTATTAATGCAATTCAAGGTTATACTAGTGTAGAGTTTAATAATCTTAAAGCTGATTTGGATTCAATAGATAGGAGCTTCTATATAAAAGAAAATAAGAGTACTGTATTTGATAGTTCTATTGGTAATTATAAGGAATTAAATACCTTTAGCTTTAACTGGGAATATTTGATTAAAGCTAATACTAAAGTTAAGGTACTGGATATACCCAATCTAAACAAGGAGAAAGCTTTATCCTTTTTTGTACATGGAGGTGTAAAACTTGATACTGTAGGGTTAAAGGATAATTGTGGATTAAAATACAATAAAGAATCGGCTATACAATATTCTTTAATAATTATTGATGATAGTACCCATAAACAGGTAGCTTCAAAAGAAATAAATGAATTTAGTAATTATGGTGGTAAAAATGACCCACTGGGAGTTAATAATTACATTAATTTATCAGATACATTATTTTTCTCGCCCCAGGAATTAAATACTAATGGGGCAGTTTCAGTTTATTTAAAGGTCCTTAAAGCTTCGCTAATATATAAGCATACTTGTGTGAAAAAAATTCCCCTGGATGATGGGATAAATAATGGCTTGTATTTCAATAAAGATTTTACAATAACAGTTAATTGAGGCAGAAAATATTTTTCAAATAAATGTTATTGATGTGTTTTATTTCAATCTAATTCGGTTTATTACTAAATGTGAGGAAAGGAATATCAATTAATACTGTAAAGTTCAATCTGACAACATTTCTATTTGTTTCTGTAATTGTTGCTGTACTGGTAGAATATTGAATGTTTCTTACGTTATTAATTCTGCAAAGATACCCTCCGAATGTTATTGGGGTTCCTTTTATATTATAAAAGACCCCAATTCCCGGTGAGAAAAATTGATCTAATCTTAAATTAGAATAACTTGCAGAGTCATTATTAAATCGTGCATTAACCAAGGACCCTAAATCAAGTACACTAATAAATGCAGTAAATGAGTTCATGCCTAATGGAAAGGAAAACGATATACCAATTGGAGCTGCAACACCACCATACCATGTATTATTTTTATTTTTTGTTACACTATTTGTTACCCATTCATAACCACCATTTAATCCGACGTATCCATTCAAAGACAGATTAAAAATTGCATTTCTTTTTAATGCGGAACTACCAATTGGAGCAGCATAAGATTCAAGAAAAGCAGTAAACTCACTTTCATCTTTTATTTGACTTAGCTGGATAAAAAAGGTTATTTTCCTTAAATCGATTTGGCTGACCAAAGAATCCTGTGAAAGATCGACTATTAATGAAGATAGAGCAGAGGAGTACTCTTTCTGTTGAATCAACCTTGCCATATCTAGAACTTGATCTGCATATGTGAAATAAGAATTTGGAATGGAAAGACTGTCATTAAAAATTGAAAGACTAGAGAAGTTAGAAACGAGATTAATTGTTTGATTTGACCTGTTTATAATCCAATTTATATCAACTTGTCTTGGCCGTTTAAGTAAAGAGTCTTTTAAGGTGTTCAATTCTTGTGCTATATTACTTATTCCGTTAATTTGAGCACAGAACTTAGACAAATCATTAGTATCAGATATCTTCTTACAGATTTTCTGGATAAATGCTTCTGGCTGAAACTTTAGTTGTTGGTATAATAAGCCATAATAAAATTGTTGAAAAGAATTATTGCCAATATTTAATGGATTTAATGCGCTGACTTCTGAAGTATTTATCCAGTAATGACTGCTTCCAATGGTATCTTTTAAAGCGTTTGAAATTAACTGTAGATAATGAGTGGAGATTTTGATGTTTTTATTATTCCAATTATAACTACCCCAATCAGTAATTAGATCTTGTATTTTTTTTCCATCCCTTATCATTACATATGATTGCCCGGCAACAACTTCGATATCATTTACTAGAGGATCAGTAAATTTTATAGCCATAGGTAATGTTAACGGTAAATCTCGTAAATCCATTTCCATGGTTTGTTTTACAAGACTAAAGTCAGAAGGATAATAAACACCGCCCTTTTTCAATTTTAAAATTAATGTTGTTGTTTTTGGAAATAATTGTCTGAATTTTTGACCGACATTACCTTTATCATTTACTATATCAAAAATTTTATCTATTGCATAGTATAAAATTTCTTCTTTTGCACGTGTAGCCATAAAAGTGGCAATTGCATTTAAAGCAATTGATTCGGGGTTACCACTGTATTGCTCATTAGCTCCACTAGAGGAATAACCCTGGGTAGTAGTTGGAGATTGAACGCCAATCCCTCTATTCGTATCAATTAGCACATTTAATTTAAGTAGGCTAGTGAACAAAAAATTACCTCTATCAGAAACGGACCAATTATAATATGATAATAATTTTCTAATCGAATCAATGGATTTTGATTTATCTTTTCTATTCTTAATAATTTTAGTGTAAAGATTAGACATTATTAGTGCATCAGCATAAGTGTTTCTAGTTCTTAATGCTGAATCGCTATAAAGCTTTTTGGCTTGAGTTTTTTCAGGCATGGTTTTTGCGTACGTACACCATGAGAACATAATAAATATGGTTAGTAGTAATTGCTTCAAATTACAACATGACTTGAGGGGTAAATAGTGTAGTTCAATAGAATTTGAGTATTTCATTTGATTTAGGTTTATGTAATAATTATAAAAGTATTTCTTCTTTGATTCTTAAACTGAATTGTTTACTATTGTTTATCCTAACATTTAGGGAAAAAATTAATCAGCCACTATGAGTATATAGCAGCACCACAATTACCAAGAAATTATTTTGTACCCTTTCTTCTACCAATGCTCAATGAAAATTTGATTAATACAAACCAAAACCAAGCCTGTAGATTCTAGGAATTAATTTCCACAATAATACAAATTAATTTAATATAAGGTAACTAATGCTTATTCATGACTCATAGTAGTTAAATTAACACGCCATAAAATAACAAAAGGAGTTCTATGGATTTTAGTCTATACTTTAATTTTATTTTTGTTTATTCACGACTTGGCATGGTAAAAGGTTTTATTGATGTGTTTTTTCATTTTTAATTACCAAGCTATTCACATAAAATATATCACTTTTGCTTCACCTTTGAATAAGTGGCAATTTAGCACCTATACAGAATAAAGCTTTTGAAAAGGGTTCGATTCGGGGGTGTGGATCTGGAGTAATTTATTGCATCCTATCTGCCAATTATTACATCATCTGTGCCACTTATTACAAGTAAGAAAAATCAATGACAGCCATAGTATATGTTTGACCTGTCCGGATTCACCGGATATTTCAAAATAAATAAAACTAATACCATGAAACTAAAACCGCCATTAATTACAGCCCTGCTAGTGCTGGGAGGGCGAGCCTGCATAGCACAGGCCAGTATTGCGCCTGACGTTTTTGCCTCTTCAGGAAACTGTTTTGTTAATTCAACCGCTTCATTAAGCTGGACATTAGGAGAACCATTATCAGAAACAGATATTTCCTCAACTAATTCCTTAACACAAGGTTTCCAGCAACCTGTTTCTATTGTTGTTACCAATGTAACAGAGCCTATTTCTAATTCAGGGAATGTAACCGCTTACCCAAATCCGTTTACAAGCACTATTTACCTCCAAAACAACGATGAAGGTAAAACCTTGCAAGTGGAATTGGTAAGTATGGAAGGTAAAACTGTTTTTACTAAAACCATGACAACACAACAGGAGCAATTTGATTTGAGTGAGTTTTCAAACGGCATTTATTTTTTAAAGGTTTATAATGCCGATAAGCAATTAATACAAACCCTAAAAATTGATAAAGTAAAATAACCCCATCGTTAAAATATACACAAATGAAAAAGATTAGAATACTAGTTGCAACACTACTG
>Ga0210393_10004484_pt1 | contig 11030 bp, 11 predicted proteins | sample IncBWC27OmetaG_FD_160068 | JGI IMG/M metagenome (GOLD analysis project Ga0210393, IMG submission 160068) | Forest soil microbial communities from Barre Woods Harvard Forest LTER site, Petersham, Massachusetts, United States - Inc-BW-C-27-O ...
GAAATAGGCGTATTCTTTTCGCGCCTTCAGCATGCACCGAACGGTGAACGGTGAACGGTGAACACTCCCCTCCTACATAGCCATGCCGCCATCGACGGTCAGGACCTGGCCCGTAATGTACCTTGCTTCCGGACTTGCAATAAATGCAACCGCGGCGGCGATATCCTCGCACTCGCCGAACTTGGCTAATGGGATCAAAGAAAGGACATGGGTCTTCACCGCTTCGGGCAATTGATCGGTCATATCCGTGGTAATAAACCCAGGGGCAACGGCGTTCACGGTAACGTTTCTTCCAGCCAGTTCCCGCGCCAAAGCCTTCGTTAACCCGATCAACCCAGCCTTGCTCGCAGCATAGTTCACTTGACCGGCCTGACCGATCAGACCGCTCACCGAACTGATGTTTACAATTCGCCCGTAGGACTGTTTCATCATAAGCCGCTCCAGGCCTTGGATGAAATGAAAAGACCCTTTCAGATTCGTGTCCAGGACGATGTCCCAATCCTCCTCCGACATTCGCATGCTGAGCCGATCTCGGGTGATTCCAGCGTTATTGACAAGCACATGAATCTTTCCGAAATCCTTGACGATCCTCGAACAGAGCTCAGCGACTGCCGCACTGTCTGCGGCATCGACCGAATAAGCGCGGGCGCTGTCTGGTCTCAACGCGTTGATCTCACGGGCGGTGGATTGAGAATTCGCCTCCGTGCGGCTGACCACTGCGACGCCCGCACCTTCGCTCGCGAATCGCAGAGCAATCGCCTTCCCAATGCCTCTTCCAGCACCGGTTATCACAGCCACCTGGTCCACAAATCGATTCATGAGCATCGAATGAAAGAGAGCCCCCGAAATGGGTCAAGAGGATTCGGCAGGGCCAGTAGTCAGTGTCAATTAGTTGTCAGTTGTCAGTTATCAGTTGTCAGTTCTCGGTTGGGAGCAAGCGTGGGCAAGACAATTGACGGTGTGATCAGACCCATCGCGAGAACAAGCAAGTACCTTCGGGTCTACCAACTGACAACCGACAACTGAGAACTGCCTCCTGACAACTGGCTCCTGGCAACTTGGCTACTTGGCTACTTGGCTACTTCCTCTCCCAGTTTCAGCTCGTTGAGCTTGTTGCGTAACGTTCGGATGCTGATCCCGAGCATCTGGGCGGTATGGGTTCGGTTGCCGTTGGCCTTGCGGAGGGCGTGCAAAATGTATTCTCGTTCGAGCGCTTCCAGTGGCACGATATTGTCCGGGAACACAATCCCGGAATTCCGTGGATCGATCGGCTCGGACGGTTCCTCCTTCCAGGAGTGATCCAGCAGCTCCAACGGAAACATTGGCTCGAGAAACTGAGGGGTGATCTCCTCGCCCGGTTCGGTCAGGATCACCGCCCGCTCCATCACGTTCTGGAGCTCACGGACGTTTCCGGGCCATTCATAAGTCCGAAGAAAGTCTAGCGAAGCGGAGGTCAGCACCGGCGGTTGAGATCCGCTTCGTCTGGCGATTCGAGAGAGGAATCCTCTGGCCAGCTCCTGGAGGTCATCCTTTCGTTTCCTCAGCGGCGGCACCACGATCGGGAAAACATTCAGCCGATAGTAAAGATCCTGGCGAAATTCCTGGTTTTCCACGGATTTCTGAAGATCCCGGTTGGTGGTTGCGAGAACTCGCACATTGACTTTGATCGTTCGATTCCCACCCACGCGCTCAAACTCGCGTTCTTGCAAGACCCGGAGAAGCTTTGCTTGTAATTTCAGCGAAATTTCGCTGATCTCGTCCAATAAAATCGTCCCGTTATTCGCAAGTTCAAACCGCCCTTCACGTTTTTCGGTTGCTCCGGTGAACGCGCCTCGTTCGTGTCCGAAAAATTCGCTCTCGATCAAGGTCTCCGAAATTGCGGCGCAATTCACTTTGATAAAGGGCGCCTGGGCCCGAGCGCTCGATCGAAAAATCTCCGTCGCCACCAATTCTTTGCCGGTTCCATTCTCGCCACAGATCAGAACAGTCGCCTCGGTCGGCGCGACCTTCTGGATCATTTGACGAAGTTGCTGGATTGGCCGGCTTTCGCCGATGAGCATCGCCGCATCAAGCGATTCCTGGGCCAGAATCTGGCTGATCCGAACCGCTTGATTAAAATTATCTGCTTTACGTAAAATTACGTCTATCTGACTTGCAGAGAACGGTTTAATGATGTAATCAAATGCGCCGGACCGAATGCAGTTCACCGCCGCTTCGATCGTTCCGTATCCGGTCATCACCACGATTAACGGCTTCTCCGGCCGCGGCGCCAGACGGTTTAATAAATCAGTGCCATCCCCGTCCGGAAGACGCACATCGACGAACATCAGGTCGAACGAATCTTTCGCGATGTACTTTTCAGCCTCGGCGATCGTCGAACAGAGCGCTACTGACAAGCGCTTGCCTCGAAGCTGCAGCTCTAGCGATCGGCGGATGATGGGTTCATCGTCAATGACGATTACCTTTTCGATAGCCATGCGATATTTAAAACCTTACCAATAAGAAGCCTCCGAGTCCACCAGCTCGGGCGCCGCAAGTGATTTCATCGACAATAAGTTCTAACCTCGTTGCCCGCAATGCTTTTTAGGCTGCTCCTCCCAGTCCACTCCGTTTCGCGCTGCGCCCGTATTTTCTTCTTCTGTAGAACCCTTTGCTCTTTTCCGACTCTCTACTAAATTTTACAAAATTACGGTCGATACTTACAGAAGATTGGTCTTAGACCCGAAGAGTGAACCGGAGAATCGCGAGCGCAGAGACGCATCAGAAGTCTCGTCTCCAAATCCGAGTCCGAGCCGACCTGATAGTCCAACGGATAAATCCATGGAAATTTCAGTAGAACGAAAAATTGATCTGGTTTCAGATCCCAATTACCCCAGCTATGAAATCCTCCTTGATGTGGCTGGTAAACTACTGGAGTCCTTTGAGAAACACTGACAAGATCTGAGTCCGCCGACTCCGGGTGTTGTGCATCCGTGGAACTTAGCGACACAACGCGCGAAGATCGCTTAGGCCCGTTTTACCAGGTCTACGTGGATTTTATTCTTCGCCGAGTCGTCCATGATCTCGGCAATTCCGTTTCGGGAATCAATTCCCTCAGTGATTATCATCTGCGTTCGGGCATAAACGATCCCGCTCTCCAGGAAAGCCTCACTTTGATCCGGGAAAGCGCTGAGCAGTCTCGGGACCTGTTGGTGGCGGTTGGCGACCTTTTGCAACCTGCTGACGCCGAGGAAGAAGTAGTTCATGTGCAGACGTTGATCGAGGAAGCCGGGAAATTCGTTACCTTGCTTCTGCCCCGATCGATCAAATTGGACACGAGCGGCACGGAGCAACCAGATGCATTAATTTCGTTGTTACGTGGCGATTTCCTCCGGAAAATTCTCGCCCTGATCGCGATGGACTTGAACGACCTCCGAATTCCGACCGGGACAATCCAGTTGGGCTGGATCCGCGACGAGAAGAACGCTCAGATCCATTATCGTTCCAACCTGCGATCCGGTTCTCCATTGCGAGAGCAAGCTCAGGCCCTTTTGACAAACCTAAGTCGGCGCACCGCGGTCGATGCTTGTATCGACGCGGAAGCTTTTGTGGTGACAATGACCTTCCCGCTGGTTGAGCTCGCGGAAGAATAGGAGCGATACTCCTATCCAGGCATGGAAGCGTTACCGGCCGTACTCATCGTGGACGATGACAGGATTGTCTTGCACGCCGTGCAGGACCAGCTGTCTCGCGAAAACTATCGCGTAGCCGGTATTTCCAACGTGGCGGAAGCCTTGCAGAGGCTGCGCATCGAACGTTTCGGAATTATCATGGCGGATCAATTCATGCCCGAGACTTCCGGTATCGAGTTTTTGCGGATATGTCGTGAAACGCAACCGCTCAGTTCGCGGATCATCATCACCGGTATGGCTTCGGTGCCGGGCGTCGAGGAGGTGATTGCTCGCGGCGACGCGTTTCGGGTCCTGCTGAAGCCTTGGACCCGGCTTGAACTGACGCTAGCGCTGGCGCAGGCGGTGGACAGGTATCGCCTGATGGAGCAACTTGAAACGGCTACCCGGGAAATGCGTCGCCAAAAGAGCGATCTCGCAGCGCTCGGGCGCCAGTTTGAAAGCCACCGCCAACAACTCCATTCGGCGCTCGCCCAACCGCAACTAGCCCCGTCGGCCATTGAGACGGAAGATATCACCGGCCGGAAGATTGCCAGCGAGCAGCTCGAGATGCGAGTCCGTGAGCGCACAGAAGAACTCGCTTGGGCGAATCTTGCCTTGGAGTCGGAAATCTCTGAAAGACGAAGAGCAGAGATCCAGTTGCGGGAGACCAATCAGCGGCTCCAAAAGGCTTTGGAAGAATTGCACGCGACCCAGCAACGCGTGATTCAACAGGAGAGACTGAGCGCTTTAGGAGAGATGGCCGGAGGCGTCGCACACGACTTTAACAATGCGCTAATACCGATCCTCGGATACGCAGAACTCCTGATCGAACGTTCGGAACTCTTGGACGATCGCGCGGTTGCTTTGAAGTACCTCCGGCTGATGCTCACCGCGGCCAAGGATGCGACGGTCGTCGTCTCCCGGTTGCGGGACTTTTATCGTCAGCGGGATGAAACCGAGATCTTTGAGCCAGTCGATCTTCTGGAAGCCCTCACGGAAGCGATCTCGATGACCCAACCGAGATGGCACGACGAAGCATTGGCACAAGGGCGCCACATCACGGTCGAGCAGGAATTTCGGCCGTTGCAGATGATTGCCTGCCATGGGGGAGAAATACGTGAGGTGGTTGCTAACCTTATTTTTAACTCGGTCGACGCCTTGCCGCAGGGTGGAAAAATCGTTGTCAGAGCCTATTCGCAGGGGCAAAACGCCGTTTTTGAAGTTCAGGATGATGGAATCGGGATGACGGAGGAAGTGAGCGCCCGGTGCATGGAGCCATTTGTGACGACCAAAGGGGAACGCGGGACAGGACTCGGCCTGGCCATGGTCTACGGGATTGTGCAGCGGCATCACGGCGGTATTGAAATCGAGAGCAAACTAGGCGAGGGGGCACTCGTTCGAGTGCGCTTGCCTTTACTGTTTCAAGACTCAAAGGTGCCGCAACGCTGGGATTGAATAGGTCTTTTGCAACTGGGCGCTATCCTCTTCCACTTGTTTTGCGTCGAGGTAGATCTCGTGCGGATCTTCTTCGAATTCGAGCTTGTGGTAACCGGCCACAGGGTTTTTCGCCGCTTCGGCAAAATCGTCGAGACTCAAAATTTGGCGGCCGTTCAACTTGCTCACCACCAAATTGCTCAATTGTTCATAGCCAACCGTATCTTCCGTTGGCAGAATCTGGGTCAGGAAAACGATTTTCCGCTTTTCCGGGAAAAGATCGGACTGAAACCGATCGTAGTAAACCAACCGTTGCGGTGCATCCTTCAACCAGTTCGCTCCCCATTCCCGCAGATATTGCCTGGTCAATTCCTGGAAGACCAACCCGCCTAGAATGTAGTAGCGAGGGTGTTTCCCGATCGTGTACGGCTCGATCGCGTATTCCTCCACCGGCCTCCGAAACAATTCGACGCGCAACTGTTGGCGCTCGCCGTTCCGAATCACGGTCATCGTTACCGATTGCCCGGAATATGCTTCCGTTGTGGTTAGATGCGTGATGGAAAGCTTTCCGTAGACCGGGTGAAGATAGTTCCCATCTGGATCGACCTGTTTATCGTCAATTGCCACCAGAACATCACCCTCCTTGAGCCCAGCTTGGGCGGCCGGCCCACTACGATCGACCTGGTTGACGTAAACGCCGCCATCGGTATCCTCAAGCTTTAGATAACGGCGAAACTGCGGATCGCGGGTGGGGGAGAACCCGAGCCCGGCCCGCGGAAAACCTCGATAAGGCTGGTGTTGTGATTCGACCAGAAAATGTTCGATTACCGGGCTTGAGATCGCATCGATGGTTTGAGATCGGCTGTCATACCGCATTAAAAACCCGGCCAGCTTGTTCTCCTTGACGATAGGAAGCGTAAAACTGTTTTCCCGGAATTGCAGCGGGCAACTGATCCGAAACATCAGGTAGCCTGAATCTTCCAACGCGTACTTTCCAACTTCGACGGTCGTCACCAATGCCCTCGTCGAAACCGGAGTTCCGTTGGATTCCAGTTGCAGGACCGACAACTCGTCACCTGTCTTCACGTCGGTGGTGGTTTGCAGTGGTTGCATGCCCTCGAGGAATTTCAGGTCCGTCGACCGAAGGATGGCGAGATTGGCTTCGTAGTCGATCACCTGGACCGTGGCCGTTGTCTTCTCACCGCCATCAGCTCGCTCCAATTCGATATAGTCGCTGTTTGCGACCAGTTCCGCTGTCACCAGGATGTTGCCTCCTTCGATCAAGACCCCCAGACCGCGTCGGCTGAACGGGGCTGCTTTGCTCCATGGTCGAAAAAAGTCATAGGCTTGGTTGGTCGAATTCACCCGAACCACCGATCCCTTTTGCGCCGCAGGAGCTGGCGCCTCTTTTGGCGTGGGTTCGGCAGCGCCAAAGCCGGTTTGGAGAAACCCAAGCGCAATCAGGATCGCCAGAAACGCTCTCATTACTTCAGGCCGCCTTCGACATATTGCTCTTTCTGGACATTGTAGTTGCCTATAATTCGGTCTCTGGCCTGTTCGACGGCGGAACGTTCCAGAACAGCGGGACGAGCGCTGCCAACAAAGTGAATGACGTAATAGTCGGACTTCTGCGCGAATGCTTTTGCCATATCTTCAAGCGTGCGAATCTTCCTGTCGTTGATATCGTCGACGATTTGAAATCGCAGATCTGAGAGATAAGCGTTCACCGGGTCCGGCAGAATGTTCGAAAGCACAATCACTTCGGGATGGGTTTTGTAGATCTCGTCCGTGACGAAGAAATTGTAAAAATAACGCAGCCGCATGTCTTCGATTTGATAGGCGTCGATGAAATTCTTGGACAAAGGCTGGAAGACTAACCCGCCAAACAGAACGAATCTGGGCGGCGAATCGTATCGGTTGGCCTGGATAAGGTAGGGCCAATTCCCATCCAACTGCATTTCAACCGTCCGCTTTGTTTTATCCCGCCAGATCTCGCATTTCACTTTGTCGCCTTTGAACTTTCGCTCGACGATTTCGGGCATCTCGACACGTTCGCCGTCCAGTTGTACAAAACCGTCACTGGCGATCGGAAGATTGTCGATTGTCAGCAGCACGTCGCCTTGCTGCAAAACTCCGAAACTGGACCCGGCAGACGAGACAGAGCTTACCATGACGCCCTGCTCGTTGTCCGGTAAACCGAGGGCGTGGCGTTCGGCAGGATTGACCAACTTGAAATAGGTGAGCGACAAATCGACATAACCATCGTAATGCCCGTTCGAGATATCTTTGAGGAACCGCCGAATCACCGGCGTAGGGATCATATAACCGACATTTTGGGCAACATCACCGCTGTACCCTTGGAAGGCGACTCCGACGACTTTGCCATCTTGCATCACCGGGCCGCCCGAGTTCCCGGGATTGATCGCGGCATCAATCTGTACCGCCAGATGGGAGTCTATCCCCGAATGAGTGTACGTCTGAAAGTCGATCCGCGAGATGATTCCGCGCGTCACTGACAACCGTTCTCCGCCAATCGGATAGCCGTACACGCTGACCGGAGACTCGATCGCTGGAATTCCACCGAGACCTAGCGAACGCGTATTTTGAAAAAAACTTTTATCCAGGACGCGCAGCACAGCCAGATCGCAGTCGTGACCGATAAATTGAACTGTCGCCGGATAATGTTGCGGGTCGTCTTCCTTTTCGACAACGATGAAACGCGCGTTGCTGACAACGTGCGCATTGGTCATGATTCTATCGCCGTCGATCACGAACCCTGCGCCTACTCCGACGGACATCGATCCCGGGTTCCATGGCACTTTGTAGTCCGGCTCCTGGGAGGTCGCAGTGATGCGAACGAGGCTTTTCCGGATTTCGACTGCTTTGGGAACTTGCGCGACTGCGTTCGCGACGATAAAAAAAATGGCGACTAGAACTACCCTGCGAGTCATCGGTGTGAGGCGGGAAAGTGGCTCATAAGAGCGCGCTCGTCAACGGACGTCATAAAGACCTTTTCAAACGTTGAACCTGAACTCCATGACGTCGCCGTCCTTTACCAGATACTCTTTTCCTTCGATCCTCAGTTTTCCGGCCTCCCGGCTTTTCGCGAATGACCCAAGCTGAACCAGGTCGTCGAAGTGAATCGTTTCCGCCGCAATAAAACCGCGCTCGAAATCAGAATGGATAACGCCCGCTGCCGCCGGAGCTTTGTCGCCCGAATGAATTGTCCATGCACGCGTTTCCTTTTCTCCAGTCGTAAAATAAGTACGCAGCCCAAGCAGATGAAAAACCGCGCGAATCAATTTGCCGACTCCGCTCTCGCTTACCCCGAGACCGGAAAGGTATTCCGCAGCTTCCGCTGGGGAAAGGTCGACTAGTTCGCTTTCGATTTCCGCGCTGATCACTACCGCCTCGGTCGCCAGATGCGTGTGCACATAACTGGAAACAGCCGCAACGTGTCGGGCCGCTGCGGTGTCGGTCTCACCGGCCGAAAGTGCACCGAGATCGGATTCGGAAACGTTGCAGGCGAAAATTGTCGGTTTCACGGTAAGCAGAAAAAAAGATCGCATCAAGAGCTTCTCCTCCGGACTCACCTCGAGGGTGATCGCAGGTTTTCCGCTATTTAAATGGGGGATCAGAGTTGCCAGCAGGGCCGACTCGGCTTTCGCTTGTTTGTCACCGGTGCGAACCTGTTTTTGCAAGCGGTCAAAGCGTTTCTGAAGCGACGCCAGGTCGGCCAGGATCAACTCCGTATTGACTACTTCGATGTCCCGGATGGCATCGACGGAGCCGCTTACATGATGGATGTCACCGCTCTCGAAACAGCGGACAACCTGTACGATGGCATCGACCTCACGAATATGGCTCAGGAACTGGTTGCCTAATCCTTCCCCCTGGCTGGCCCCAGCCACGAGTCCGGCGATATCGACAAACTCGATCGCCGCCGGCACCTTGCGCACCGACTTGGACATCTTTGCCAGCGTCTCAAGCCGGGGGTCTGGGACCGTGACGACTCCCTGGTTCGGCTCGATCGTGCAAAAAGGATAATTCGCGGCCTGAGCGTTGCGAGTGCGAGTCACGGCATTGAACAGCGTTGACTTTCCGACGTTCGGCAATCCCACAATTCCTGCGCTCAACATAGAGCGCGGAACGTAGCGCCGGGCCTTGCCCTAAGCACGTGAAAAATTGACTTTCCCTTGCCGAATTCCACGATCGCGCCGAGGTTCAATTCCACTTATATGGCTTACGCTATTCCACCTTCACCGACCGGAAGCGATACCGGACTGCCTTCGAATGTTGGAGCGGGACTTTGCGCGATCTTCAATCTCCTCGGAGGGATCATTTTCTACTTCATTGAAAAGAAAGACCTCTTCGTCCGGCACTGGGCGATCCAGTCTATTTTTTTCGGTGCCGCCTGGGTTGGGGCATTCCTTGCCATCTCCGTTTTATCCGGAATCCTTGGTCATCTTCCCGGCATCGGCCTCATCTTCGCACTTTTGTTTGCTCTGTTATGGTTCGTCGTCTGGCTCGGTGGCATGATCCTCTGGGTCGTCGGGATTCTCAAAGCCTTCCAAGGTCAGAAATGGGAATACCCGATTATTTCCGAGCAGGGTAAAAGATATTTTCCGAACCTGTCATAATTAGAAAACGCCGACACGACACCACGGCTCCCTTTCCTCAATCCCGACGCGCACGACTGGATTTGACCGCTCTCACGAGTGGCTCAACAAACTCCTGGACCCGGCGCGGCAGTTGGTAGTCTTGGCCAAATTCACCAATCCGCCGAACGATCGCGCTCCCAACTACGACGGCGTCTGCCACCGATGCCACCTGAGCGGCCTGGGCTGCATTTGAGATACCGAAACCGACCGCCACCGGCAGATCTGTTTCTCGGCGGATCATCGCAACATGTTCACCGATCGTCTCTGATAATGCATCTCGCTCCCCAGTGACGCCCTCGCGAGAGACATAGTAAATGAATCCGTCCGCCCTGGAGACGATCTGCTTAATCCGCTCTCGAGAGGTCGTCGGTGCGACCAGGCGAATTCGATGAAGAAGTTTCTTCGGATTGTCTGGCATCAGTGTTTCATCGGGTGGCAGATCCAGCAGCAACAAGCCGTCGACACCCGCCGCGGTTGCGTCGCGTTCGAACCGTTCGAGCCCGTATTGAAACAACGGATTGAGATAACTGTAGAGGATAATTGGAAAATCGAGGCTTTTTCGGATTTCAATAATGGTCTTCAATAATTTCGGAACTGTCGTGCCGGCCGCCAAAGCGCGCTGCGCGCCGAGCTGATTTGCGACTCCGTCTGCCAGAGGATCAGAAAACGGAATTCCGATTTCCAGAAAATCCACTCCAGCGTTGGAAAGTGCGAGAGCGATGTCCACCGTCTTTTCGGGCGAGGGATCGCCTCCGGTAATGTACGCCATAAATCCGCTGGTTCCCTTTCTTCGAAGTTGCAAAAACCTTTGATCGATCCGGTTATCCATAAGGTTCTCATAAACTCTCCGGCGCGCTCTGCCAAGAAACCAGCGATTGCCAGTGGTCAGTGGTCAGTTGTCGGCAACAGAAAGCGGAAATGAGAACATCAGTCGCGAATCAATGCCTCTTTGACGGACGATTTAGCGAAAAGACCGACCCCTGGCAACTGACCACGGACCACCGACAACTGACCGACGAGGACGATTGGAGAACAGGAGAGTCGTCGAGGGCCCTACCGGATGACCATCACGGAAACCCGACCCCAATCCCCTTTGCTGCCTTCTGTTCAAATCCTCTTCGCTGCCTTCTGTTGAGCAATGTTCGAAGCGGTTCGGGCGGCAGCAATATCGACGCCGATTCGCCGACCAGCCGATACGGGGCGCTGCATTTGGCTGAACCATTTGGACCTCGGAGGACGAGGACGATTAGAGAGTCGCCGAAGGCCCTACCGGATGACCATCATG
>Ga0210393_10004485_pt1 | contig 11028 bp, 5 predicted proteins | sample IncBWC27OmetaG_FD_160068 | JGI IMG/M metagenome (GOLD analysis project Ga0210393, IMG submission 160068) | Forest soil microbial communities from Barre Woods Harvard Forest LTER site, Petersham, Massachusetts, United States - Inc-BW-C-27-O ...
GCGCTCGATCTGCCGGACTTCGTGAGAGCGTCGGCGCGATTCGGCGGAGACAAACTCCACTTCCGTCGAGACTTCCTGCGCGTCCCGATCATGCCGGAATCCGCCACGCTCTACGCATCACAACTCGCAACCTTCTTGCTCAATCGAGAATTGAAGAACACTGCTCGACTCAGCTTGTTGCCCTGCCTGGCGACGGCGGCAGCAGTAGGCCAGAAGATCACGGGAAGCGATAAAGGAATCTGGTAGGGTTGGGAATCAATCGCTGCATCTGCGGACGATTTCCGCGAAATCACTCAGTGTACGGCCTCACCAGGATAGTATCCGCTCCGAGTGCGAACCGTTAGACCCCGATAGCCGGGCGCCTGCGCTGTAACCTGAATTCGCCGGTATCCACCATTCGGATTGGGGTTGGTCGATTTGTAACCGATCGTATATTGGCTGCGAATGTCGTGTGCAATGGTTCGAGTGATGCCGTCAACTTCATCGAGGCTTTGCGGAAAGAACGCAACTCCACCGGTGCTGGCGGCAAGGCTTTGCAGCGCGTCCGTTCCCGATTGCTTAAGTTCGTCGCTGAGCAGGCCGATGGCATAGAGGGTTGGCCCAGTCTGCTGCTGCAGTCTGCGCGTCGCCTCCTGCAGCGTCTCCTGACTCGCGTTGTCCCGGCCATCGGTGATCACCAGCAGGACTTTGCGGTCCACGCGCGGGTTGTTCTTCAAATGAGCCGCAGACGCGATAATGGCGTCGTAAAGCGCCGTGCTGCCTTGCGCGGAAACCTTCTGCAAAGCCTGCTGAAGAAGGCTGATATCGGAAGTGAAGTCCTGGTCGAGATAGGAATCCTGGCTGAAATTGACCACGAAGATTTCGTCATTCGGGTTACTCGCTCGAATCAGGTTGAGCACAGCCTCATTCACTTTGTTTCGCTTCTCGCGCATAGAACCTGAGTTGTCGATAACGATGCCCATCGCGACAGGAACGTCGTCGCGGTGAAACGAGGTCGTAGCCTGTCGCACCCCATCCTCGAAAACCGTAAATGCAGGCCGGTCCAGATTCGTGACTAGATGACGTTGATCATCGACGACGGTTGCGTGCAAAGCGACTTCCTGCACTTCTTTTTTGAATACGAAAACACCGCTCTGGTCATCGGCAGGCTGGTCGTTAGGCTGCGCCTGTGGCATGCCCGTCGCGCCCTCGCTCTGACTCGCTGGCGCGGCGCCGGGAGACTGGGCCGGTTGCGCGGCTCCGGTTGCGGCGGGGGAAACTGGAGTCGGAGGAGATGTTTGAGCGTCAAGCCCGATTGCTCCGAGAAAAAACCAGACTCCGACGATCATGACGCTGCCGCACCATCGCTGGTACGGCGCGAGAACGCGTGATTCCCCACTACTATGATCGCGCTTGAGTCGCATAGATGCCAATATTCAGAGGCCAAATGGCGCGAAACAGTTGCTCCGAGTTTTTGTCCATTTCTATGGCAACTTGTTCAAATAGCAAGCGCCATCGGTGGTTTGGGCCGGTGGAGTCGGAGGAGTCAGCCAGACCGGATTGCTGAAATTGAAGAACTCCGTCATATCCATTTGAGCGGCGTCCCGCTTAGTAAGGGTCGGTAGGTTGAAACGAGTTTCAACGAACCTAAGAATCGCAGTAAGGTCTGCGACGGTGTGCGAGACGTAGTTTTTCTGCGCATATGGCGAGACCACGATCAAGGGCACGCGATAACCCGTATAAACAAAGTCGCAAGTCGGCCCAGTCGTTTGCGTGCAGATATCGCCGGGAAGCAAATCCACTGGCTTGATGCCGTCCGGACTTACGGTCGCCTGCGGCGAAACGTGGTCGTAAAGACCTCCTCCTTCGTCGTAGGTCAAAATAAATGCCGAATCCGACCACGAAGAACTCGTCATGAGCCCATTAATGAGCGAGGATACGTAGTTGGCTCCCCTTTGAATATCATTTGGCTCTGAATCGGAAACTGATGGATGCTCGTCGAAACCAGCGTCCGTCGCGGGCTCGATCTGAGCGACTTGCGGCAAAGTCCCATTTGCCAGATCCGTGAAGTACTGGGAGATCGGAGCGATATTGTTAGGATATTGTGTCGGAATCGTCTGGCCCCATTGAAAAAACTGCACGTAGCTCAATCCCAGCAGGCAGGCAGGCTCGTAGGGCGGCCCGGAACAGCTGCTGTTGGTCGGGTCCACATAGATTTTCCAACTGATGCCGGCGGCTTGCAGCTCTTGAAAGATGGTCGTGGCTGTCAGCAGCTTCTTATCATTGTTGTCTGTGCCTACCGGATACGCATATCCCTGCGAGGTACCGGCGATTAGATACTCGCGATTCGGATGCGTTCGGGTCATTGCCGGGTTAAACCATCGATCCGAGGTAGCGAAATTCGATGCCATGAAGTAGTAGTAATTGAGGTCGTCGCCGTCGTAGTAGCCCATCGCGCGAATGCCATCGACGTCGTAAAATTGGTCGGCCCGAGCGTCGTGCCCTGCAGTCCACACGAAGCCGTCCAAATTGGCGGCCGCCTGGCCCTCCGGGTCGTAGTAGTTCCAATCCACGTGAGCCTCGTTCCACGAGGGACTCGGATTTTCTATGCACTGAGTAACCAATTGATACGAAGTGATGAGATTGCTCGGGTCAAACACGCAGTCTTCCGGCGGAGGCGAGTTAGGATTGCAGCCCGGAATGGCTGGGGGCGGCCCATACAGCGGCGGTGGACCTGACGTGGGATTGAATTGAGGCAGCCCGTCGAACGATTGGTCGGGATAGCCATTCTGAGCCCAATATTGTCGCAACGCGCCAAAATAATGATCGAATGAGCGATTCTCTTGTGCAAGGAAAACGATGTGGTTGAGAACGCTAATACCCTGGGCAAGGTTGAAGGTTGCTGTGACCTGCTGGCTCGCCGTCAGTGTCACTTGGCAAGTCGAGCCTACGCCGCTGCATCCGCCTCCGGACCAACCTGCGAATGTTGAACCGGTGGCAGGATTCTCCGTGAGCGTAACCTGAGTTCCGGCGTTGAAGCTCGCACTGCAGGTTGTAGGACAACTGATTCCCGCGGGACTGCTTGATACCGAGCCCGTGCCGGTTCCGGCGAGGTTCACGGTTAAGAGAAGCTGGTTGATGTTGAAGGTCGCAGTAACTTGCTGGCTCGCACTGAGCGTCACTGTGCACGTCGAGTTCGTGCCGCTGCACGCTCCTGACCATCCGGCGAACGATGAGTTTGTCGCGGGAGTTTCGGTCAATGTCACGAGGGTTCCGATACTAAAGCTCGCGCTGCACGTCGTGGGACAGCTGATTCCAGCAGGACTGCTTGATACTGTACCGGCCCCGGTTCCCGCCAGGGTCACGGTTAGCATAGGGGCATTTGTGTTGAACGTGGCGGTAACTTGCTCGCTCGAGTTAAGCGTTACCGTGCAAGTGGCGCTGGTGCCACTGCAACCGCCTCCGGACCAACCGGCGAAAGATGAGTTGGTTGCTGGCGTCTCCGTAAGCGTCACCGGCGTCCCGACAGCAAAGCTCGCGCTACACGTCGGGGCGCAACTGATTCCAGCGGGATTGCTTGAGACCGTTCCGGTGCCGGTACCCGCAAAGCGAACGTTCAAGACTGGTGGGGCTTGAACATCATCGAAGGTTGCCGTCACCTGCTCGCTTGCATTAAGCGTTACCGTGCAGGTCGCATTGGTCCCGGTGCAGCCTCCTGCCCAACCAACGAAGATTGAGCCTTCCGCGGCGGCCGCTGTGAGCGTTACCGCAGTCCCCGGGTCAAAGCTAGCTCCGCATGTTTGCCCGCAGTTGATTCCCGATGGATTGCTGCTGACGCTTCCCTTGCCCGAGCCACTCAGGGTCACAGCCAGCACTGGCAAATCGCTGAAGGTAGCAGTGGCGGAAGAATTTTGGCTCAACGTCATTTTGCAAGCGCCAACGCCGCTGCAGGCCCCTGACCATCCAGCAAAAAAAGAATTGGCTGCCGGAGTTGCGGCAAGCGTAACCTCCGTCCCGCTTGCAAAGCTGACACTGCACAGCTGACCGCAATTGATGCCTGCAGGGCTGCTGCTGACGGTTCCGCTGCCGCCGCCTGCAGTTTGGACGCTAAGTTGAAAGGAAGTATTGGAAGGAGAACTGGAATTGCGCCCTAATCCTCCGCAACCCGCAAGAACTAGGGATATCCAACTCAAACCACAAATAAGGGAGTACCGCATCATCGACATCGGACTAAACATAGACTGGCGCGCTGTTGGCTCTACTAGCGGCTTTTCGATGGTGTCGGCTAAACGCGAGTTGCCTGGTCTGGCGCGGAATTGCAGATGAAAGCTCCTTCCAAGCTTTGCTTGGCCTGCAAATTGCGCAAAGCAACGGAAGAGGCACCGGAGCCGTCCTATAGCGCCACTCATATGCCGCTTGAATCGAATCCCACGAAGACATTGCTGACGCAGGCCAATTCCGCTACTCGGGAATGGAATGCTGCAAGCCAAGTTGCCAGCGCTCGACTCGCAGAGCCAGGACACGCCGCAACCAATGCAGACGAAGAGGACATTCTGCATGCGTCTATCAAAGCCGGTTCAGTGGCACAAATTGTAGTGGCTGCGATTGCCGTAATCGGTCTTATTTACCTTTTGAAAATCGTACTGGTGACCGTCTTGTCGGCAATGCTTTTGGCATTCGCAATGGAACCGCTGGTTAAGCAGCTCCAACGGATCCGCGTTCCCAGGGCGTTGGGAGCGCTGTTGGCAGTGTTGTTGATAGCGGCGCTGGCCGTCAGCTTGATTCACTTCTTTTATAGTCGCGCCGTCGATTTTGCCACCGAACTGCCAAAGTACTCGGGCAAAATTCATTCCGCCGTTGCGGGCTTTAGAGCGCAAACCGAAAAGATCGAAGAGAGCGCAGGGTCCGTGATCGCCTCGCCAAAGCTTGCCAAACAGCCAATCGCGGTTGAGATCCACCAATCCACCGGTCTGTCCAGCATTATCTCGGCCGGAAGTGGAACACTGGGCGACGTCGTGCTGGCCGTCAGCTTTGTGCCGTTTCTGGTTTACTTCATGCTGACGTGGAAAGACCACGTACATTTCAATACTGTGCGGCTGTTCCCCAAGGAACATCGATTGGTAGCACATCGAACGGTGGCGCGAATATCTGACATGATTCGCAGATTCATAGCCGGAAGTTTTGCTCTGGGCCTGGCCAACGCCGTGATTAGCGGTGTCATATTCTGGCGGCTAGGCATACCGTATTTTTATTTCCTGGCTGCAATCAGCGGTTTTGTAAGCTTGATTCCGTACTTGGGTGTTTTTCTCGCTCTCCTCCCGCCCTTGGCGGCAGGTATCGGAATCCTGGATAAAACCGGCACCCTAACTATTCTCTTTACCGTAGTTGGAATGCATATCGTCGCGACGAACGTCTTATTTCCGAAAATAGTCGGTAAGCGGTTGCAGTTGAATCCTCTCGCGGTCACGCTGGCTCTGCTTTTTTGGGCATGGATCTGGGGAGCGATGGGCCTGATTTTGGCGGTTCCGCTGGTGGCGATGACTAAAATTGTCTGCGACTACATTGATTCTCTGCATGCGTTCGGGGCATGGCTAGGCGATTGAGTTCGCATCGTAATGCGCGGAGAATTGCTTGCGTAGGCACAGGGGATGGTGTTGCAGTCTTTTCGTCGCATTGCTAGGGGGTTCCCTTGATTGTGCCTCGTGTGTGAGGGGCATACACTCCCTTCGGGATAATAATGTCAGGCGATCAACAAGATTCGTCGGCCAAGACAAAGCAACACAAGCCTTGGCGCTGGGTCCTCGGAATTGCTGTGCTTTCGGCGGCAATCCTTGGCGCGGTGGCGGCGATTCTTGTCTCTCATGCTGAGCCGATTCTGCAGGAACGCGTAATCGAGACTCTATCCGCTCGCTTTCACACGAAGGTTCAGCTCGATGGATTCCACGTTTCTCTGGCACGAGGACTCCAGGTTTCAGGCAAGGGCCTCAGACTCTTCGGAGTCACCGACCCGAACACCCACGAACCGGGGGTTCAGCCGATCATCAGCGTGGCCGAATTTAGATTTCGTACGGGTGTGATGGGTCTACTTCGTTCTCCCATGCATGTCGACACCGTGTACGTGAAGGGGCTGTCGCTGAATTTGCCCCCTCGAGGGCAACGCGACCAAATGAACAATCTGGAGCCGAAGGGTGCAAAGATAAAAATCACCGTCGACAAGTTTGTATGTGACCAGGCTGCTTTGGTCATCAACACTTCGAAGCCGGGCAAGCTTCCTCTCGAATTTGACATCGAAAGTCTGAAGATGACTAGCATCGGGCCCGGCCAGCCTTTGCATTTTGACGCCAAACTGATTAACCCAAAACCAGTTGGAACTATCTTATCGAGTGGTTCGTTCGGACCATGGCAGGCAGACAGTCCGCGCGATACTCCCGTGCGTGGCGACTATTCATTCAGCCACGCAGATTTGAGCACGATCAAGGGCATTGGCGGGATCCTCTCATCGACCGGGCAATACGCAGGCAGCTTGGACAATATAGTTGTGAACGGCACCACAGACACTCCCGACTTTCGCATCGCGATCAGCGGGCGACCCATCCCACTGCATACAGACTTTCACGCAATTGTCGACGGGACCAACGGAGATACGTACCTGCAGCCAGTAAAAGCGGAGATTCTAAATACCTGGCTGGTGGCGAAGGGTTCGGTAGTACGGATGAAAGCACCGAATGGGCATCGCGTACAGCTCGATGTCACGATTGCCAAGGGGAGAATTGAGGACCTGCTGAAACTAGCCGTACGAACCGATCCGCCGGTGATGAGCGGCGTAGTGAGGTTAAAGACCAACTTTGATCTCCCACCCGGAGATCCCGTCATGTCCGATCGGCTAAAGCTGGCAGGCCGCTTCGAAGTGACCGAGGCGCATTTTGCCAACGAAAAGATCCAGAACAAAATCGACGCGCTCAGCCTGCGTAGCCAAGGGAAACCAAAACTGGCCAAAGAAAATGTGAGCGACGTCGTGAGCTCCGATTTGAGCGGCGTGTTTAATCTCGAGGACGGTGTTATTAACTTTTCTCAATTGCAATTCAACATTCCGGGGACCCAGGTGAACCTAACCGGAAAGTACAGCCTGGACGGAAACGAATTCGACTTCCATGGGAAAGCGCGCTTGGACGCAAAACTCTCGCATATGGTGACCGGATGGAAATCAATTCTCCTGAAGCCAGCAGATCCTTTCTTTAGCAAGAATGGTGCTGGAACCGAGCTTCCAGTCAAAGTCACCGGTACAAAGTCAGAACCTCATTTCGGTTCAGACTTTGGCCACAAAGACCATCAGGCGGACTGAATCAAACCGAGTATCCGCGGTACCAGCTCACAACCTTTGTGCTTGAGAGTCATCCAAGGTATTCACTTGCGGTCGGCGAGAGTAGCATTATTAAATTAACGTCGAGCTGCAAGTAATCCTTGTTTTTCAGCAAGCTCACTTGGAGATCGACGCGTTCCGTTGTCGAATAGCGATCTCTTATTCCCTGGCCGTTGAAAGAAACTCTCACGCCGAAGATCCCCAATGTCATCGGGGCCGGCGCAGGAGCGGCGGGACTGGCCGCTGCGGCTGAGCTGGGGCGCGCCGGTCTCTCCGTTACTATTCTAAAAGCACGTGACCGGATTGTGGGCGCGAGCGGACACCGTGCAGCGGAGGAGATCCTCCGTGACTTTCACTAAGAGACTGGTGTTACAAACTCGCAATAGCGCGCGCCGGAGGAACCCAAATTAATGAACCCTCAACCACAGCCCATTGTCTGGCCCGGCCGTCCCTATCCTTTGGGATCCACGTGGGACGGCGAGGGCGTGAACTTTGCTCTCTACTCGGAGCACGCGGAGAAAGTTGAACTTTGCCTGTTCGACATTACTGGCAAACGTGAAATCCTCCGCGTCCCGCTTCCCGAGCAAACAGATATGGTCTGGCACGGCTACCTGCCAGAGGTGCGTCCCGGCCAGTTGTACGGGTACCGAGTGTTTGGCCCCTACGCGCCGCAGCAAGGACATCGATTCAATCATCACAAACTTCTGCTCGATCCATACGGCAAGCAGATTCAGGGAGCGATCCGTTGGAGTGACTCGCAGTTTGGATACCGTGTGGGACACAAGCAAGAAGATTTGTCTTTCGACCGGCGCGACGACGCGGCCGGAATGCCGAAGAACCGAGTGATCGACTCCGCCTTCACCTGGGGCGCAGATGCCCCACCCCGAATTCCCTGGCACGAAACCATCATCTACGAGCTTCACGTTAAAGGATTCACCATGTGCCATCCCGACGTTCCCGCGCAATTGCGCGGGACGTATGCAGGTCTGGCCACAGGTCCCGTTATCGAATACCTAACCCGCCTGGGAGTGACCTCGGTCGAACTCATGCCGGTGCACGCGTTCGTCGACGACCGCCAACTCGTCGAGCGCGGTTTGCGCAACTATTGGGGCTATAACTCCATCGGATTTCTATCGCTCGAGCCGCGTTACCTGGCTACTCAGTCCATTCGCGAATTCAAGACCATGGTCAAGACCCTGCATTCGGCGGGTCTCGAGGTGATTCTCGATGTTGTCTACAACCACACTGCCGAAGGCAATCAACTTGGGCCCACGCTTTCGTTGAAGGGCATCGACAATAGCACCTACTACCGCCTTGCGCCCGACAACCCGCGCTACTACACGGACTACACTGGCACCGGGAACACATTGAACATGCAGCATCCGCGTGTACTGCAGCTGATCATGGATAGTCTGCGCTACTGGGTTCTCGATATGCATGTGGACGGCTTCCGCTTCGACCTCGCCGCCACTCTTGCCCGCGAACTTCATGAGGTCGATCGCCTGGGGGCCTTTCTCGACATCATTCATCAGGATCCTGTGCTTTCTCAGGTAAAACTGATCGCCGAACCGTGGGATCTCGGCGAAGGAGGATATCAGGTCGGAAATTTTCCTGTGGGCTGGGCGGAGTGGAACGATCGCTACCGCAACACGGTGCGCTCTTATTGGAAGGGTGACGCAGGGGTCGTGGGGGATCTGGCTTATCGCATCACCGGATCCAGCGATCTCTACGCACACAGCGGCCGGCGTCCTTATGCCAGCGTGAATTTTGTCACTGCGCATGACGGTTTCACGCTGCAGGATCTGGTCAGCTACAACGAAAAGCACAACGAAGCCAACGGCGAAGGCAATCGCGACGGCAATAACGACAATCGCAGCTGGAATTGCGGGGTTGAGGGTCCTACTGAGGATCCAAACATTCAGGCGCTGCGTGCCAAGCAAAAGCGAAACCTCTTAGCTACCCTGCTGTTGTCTCAGGGCGTACCAATGTTGTATGCCGGAGATGCGATTGGGCACACGCAGATGGGAAACAATAACGCTTACTGTCAGGATAATCCGATCAGCTGGCTGAATTGGAATTTGCAACCCCAGGATCGCGACTTGCTCGCATTCGTTCAGCGCATGATCAACCTGCGAAAGCGCCATCCCGTCTTCCGGCGGAAAAGATTCTTTCAGGGACGTCCAATCAAAGGTGCAAACGTAAAAGATGTGCTCTGGCTTAATCCCGTCGGCAACGAGATCAGTGAGGACGAGTGGCGCGACGGCTCACTTCATTGTTTGGGGATGTTTCTTTCGGGCCAGGGACTAGATGAGACCGACGAGCGCGGACGAAAACTCGGCGACGAGAACTTTTTCGTTCTTCTCAACGCGTATCACGAAGATGTGCAGTTCGCCTTGCCGTCCTTCCGTCCCGGCACCCGCTGGACCGCATGGATGGACACCTCCCGCGAAGCGGGTATGCGCTCCGTCGAAACCTACGACGGCGGCGCACCTTATCCTCTGCAGGCGCGGTCGATGGTCGTTTTGCTTGAACGGCGGGGAAACGGCAAAAAGGAAGAGTCGAGTGAAGCGCCGCTATAACATGCCGTTCGGCGCCGAGTGCCGTAACGACGGGAGTGTGCGCTTTCGACTGTGGGCGCCTGCGGCGCGCCAGGTTGAGCTTTGCCTCGCCGACACCTCCGCGCAGATTCCTCTCGAACGCCGCAACGATGGCTGGTTCGAGCTGATCACCGATGTGGCCGGACCCGGAACTCAATATCATTTCCGCATCAACGGCGAACAAGAAGTGCCCGATCCGGCGTCCCGATTCCAGCCGCGTGATGTGCATGGACCGAGCGAAGTGGTCCAGCCTGATGCCTACGATTGGCGCGATGACACCTGGCGTGGCCGCCGATGGGAAGAAGCCGTCATCTACGAACTGCACGTCGGAGCTTTTTCGTCAGCTGGAACGTTCTCCACCGTGCGCGAGCGCATCGACTATCTCGCCGATCTTGGAATTACCGCCGTGGAGTTGATGCCGGTTGCCGACTTCCCCGGCCGACACAATTGGGGCTACGACGGCGTTTTTCTATTCGCTCCCGATAGCGTTTACGGACGGCCGGGAGATCTGAAAGAGCTGGTTCAAAGCGCCCATGAGCGCGGCATCATGGTTTTGCTGGACGTCGTCTATAACCATTTTGGCCCCGAGGGAAATTACCTCAGGTCTTACGCGCCACAATTCTTTACCGATCGGCACCGCACGCCTTGGGGAGACGGCATCAACTTCGATGGTCCAGAAAGCCGGGTGGTCCGTGATTTCTTCATCCACAATGCGCTCTACTGGCTGACTGAATATCATTTCGACGGTCTGCGGCTGGACGCGGTTCACGCCATTATCGACGACTCTACGCCTCACATTCTAATAGAATTGGCGGATGCGGTCCGTACTGCGATCGAACCCAGTCGCCACGTACACCTCATCCTGGAAAACGACCGCAATCAAACTCGTTACCTCGAACGCGGAAAACACTGTCAGCCGAATTGCTACACCGCGCAGTGGAACGATGACATCCACCACGCCTTGCACGTACTGATTACCGGTGAACAGGATGGCTACTATTTGGACTATTCCGAACGTCCTCTCGATCAGTTAGGCCGCTGCTTGGTCGAAGGGTTCGCATATCAGGGTGAGGTTTCCCTTCACCGCAACGG
>Ga0210393_10004486_pt1 | contig 11028 bp, 10 predicted proteins | sample IncBWC27OmetaG_FD_160068 | JGI IMG/M metagenome (GOLD analysis project Ga0210393, IMG submission 160068) | Forest soil microbial communities from Barre Woods Harvard Forest LTER site, Petersham, Massachusetts, United States - Inc-BW-C-27-O ...
CATTACTCGATGCGCGAGCCTTTCCCTCCTCCGGAAACGCCGCTGGCAGCCAGTCCGTAATGGCGGCGGATAGATACTCCTCAATCCTAGGCTCAACCGCTTCCCACGTGTGTGGGTCGGAAGGATCGACCTTTTGAGCAAACTCTGCGGCTGTCAACAAAAGCGCTTTTGCTCTTTGCTCGTGCGTATTGACGATTTTCTGAACTTCGTCCAGATGCTGCTTGGCTTCCTCCGACCATTCTCCAAAGGAATCGAGAGAAAGATAGCGTTGCCAGTCCTCAATGCTCTGCTTGTAGAGAAAAAGTCGGGTGGCCGTGATGGCGCGGTTAAAGAGGATAACCGTGTCGCGGGGAGACTGTTGCAGCGCGCGGCTCTGAAACTCGAAAGCTGTTCCGTAGTCTTCGAAGCGACCCTCAGCCTCAGCACGCTCGAAGTATGCGCTGGCCAGACCGTTGAGGATGGCTGCCGACTTGGGCTGTGTATCGAGAGCTTCCTGCATGTCGGTGATCGCGGCTTCGTAGGACCACTCTAGAAGGTTGACTTTGCCGCGGGCTGTGAGGAGGGAGCTGTCTCCAGGCGTGTTCCGTAAGCCGCGGGCTATTACCGCTTCTGCATCAAGCAAGCTCTGGGGACGGTTCATCGGTGAGATCTGTTGTCCGCGCGGCAAGCGAATGGGAGAATGTGGCGCCTTGCCAATCCTGAGCTCTAAGGTCCGCTGCTCTGCATAAGCTTTCGCCAGCAGCTGAACCGGCGATGAGGAAGCAATCGAGCGCCATACGAAGTAACTCCCCAAAAGCACTCCAACGAGCGCGAGGACTGTCAATAACGAGCGGTGTGCTTTAGATATCCACACAGTGGTAATGGGTAACTCGGAACGAGGGCATCTTACATTATCGTGGTCTGGGCCACCCATAATTGTCCGGCCGTTAGCGCGTCTGTACGACATACCATGAAAAACGGAATTTATCAGAAAAGACCTTCGTTCACCGGAACGATTTACTTACGGAAAAGGTCCCCATATTCTGTTTTCGACGCGAAGGTAATTGGCGGGAGTTCTCGTTCTTGTCAGTTAGAAGCAGCCGTAAGACTATAAATTTGTGAAAGATGGCTGCCCGAAGCGATGTTTTGGGAAGAGCGATTGCTTACTTGCTCAGGGGATTCAATAGAGAGAATCGTGCTTATGCACAACATACAGGTTACAGGTCAACTCGGTGAACCGGTCGAGTTCATAAAAGATAGGCCTGACCCAACACTGGGTTCGTGCATTGAAAAGGACAGGCCCCATGAAAATGGGTTTCCCGCAAGCCGTTGCGTAGGAGTAATGTGTGAGGCACATGATGGTTCGGGTGTCTGGAGTTTATGGGAACCTCTGACAGATCGGACTGTGAAGGCGTCCCTTGTTCATCAAGTCGTTGAATGGCCCCAACAGCATTCTGCGCGGACGGGCTCTGTACCCCAAGCGTTGGAGACCCGTTGGTCTGAGCATTTGATTTCGGCCCGACAGGCTGCGGAGGCCACAATGGCAAGTGAACCTAAGGATTCCGGAGTTCCCCTCTTGATGTATAGGAAATACAAAAACTGATTTCAGCAGGCCCGGACGATTTTGCTGACGGCGAAAGAGCAGCCTAAAGGGATAGAGACGGGAACCCGAAACGGTGAGGAACGGAATTTCACACATTCCGGCGTCACATTCACTAGTCTCGGAGATTGTGCGTGAAAATGTACAGGGTGATTTTCAGGTCGCTCTAAGGAATCAGGCTGCTTCGATCGGCGCACGCCGGCCAGCCCATTGCATGAGCCCACCTTGACTATCTAGCAGGGGGTCAGTACCAAAGGTTTTGATGCGGAGCCACCTCCACGAGAGTCGAGGAGGATGCGGTCGTCGCTGCTGATTCAGCAGAACGAAGACGGCGGCCCACACTTGCGCTTTGCAACGGGGTGAAAGGAGCCCAAAATATCGCATTGCGTGCCCATAAGGATCGGGGACATGTTGCGCGAGGATGTCGATAAATTCCTCATTCGTATACTGCACAAGAACAGGCCGTTTATTTCGGGTATCCTTTGCCAGGTACTCGACGCGATCAATTCCGATCCGCGCAAGACGATGTTGGGCAACCGGCGGTCGTCGTATGTATCGCCCGTCGTGCTGTAGCCGATAGACTTTTGAACCCTTCCTACTGATAAAGACATTCCAATTGCGTCCATGTTGGGTCTCCAACATGGTTTGATATTCGCCACTTGAGAGGCTTGACTTGAGGGCGCCCTTTCCGTACGCCTCTGACAGGAAGGTGCCGACAGCATAGCGCCAAGCGAGCATCAGCTCCCGTCGGTCATATTGAAGACGATGTATCCACCGACCCGTGCATTCCCGCAGACCACCGGCTGAGACCATGACATGGAGGTGAGGTACGAAATTGAGAAGGCCGCCGAAGGTCTGCTGTACAACAATCACAATCAAGCGCACGCCATAGCGAGCCTTTGCCCACTGTTGCACAGCCTCTGCTCCCATCGCTGGAATGCCGTGCAAGATGTGGCGGTTTTGCTGGAGGATTGCGCGAAATTCCATCGGCATTGTGAGTGTGATTCCGACGTAAGGTATGTCAGGGAGGACCGCCTCCAGGTCCGCTTGCCATTCTTCTGTCGCGCGTTGGCCACAGCTCGTGCAAAATCTCGACTTGCAGGTGTGGAACACCAGCTTGGACTCAATTTCCGATGCATAGATTTCTGCGCCGAGGGCAGCGGTCCCACACCTGATGATTTTCCGGAGGGTGTCGCGGACATGCGCTGGCGTACCTTCGTGGTCCCAGTACTCTAGGGTGTCAACCAGTAATTGTTTAATTGGATGTTCACCACTCATCCGACGAGTGCCCCCTGCCGTTGTGTAAGCGAATTAATCAGTTCTTTGGTTGCAAACATTGTCCTGCCCGGGCCATCCACTATCTCGACCTCTACGGAGCCAATGTCGTTCAAAAGTCCGACAAGATCCGACAGTTTGATTACTTGACGATCTCGCGTAGATGGCGAGACTCGGGCTAAATGGGCCGCAACGAGGTTTCGTGCTTTCCTTTTTATGCCCCGCTCGATCCGCATGAGCCTCAGATGTTCCTGCTGTTGTGCTTCTGGTTCTAAACACCACTTGTCGGCGAGATTGATCGATACCTCTTCTTCTCGTGCAGCCTGCCGCAAGGGCGAACACGCATGCGCCAAGATGTTCTTCACTTTCCGGACATTTCCGGAAGAAACCCCGGCAAGCCGAGCGATTTCTCGCCTTGTATTAACTCGCTGAGCTGTTGTCAGTTTTGACAAACCCTTGCCTTGGCCTCCGGCTTGCTGGTTAATCAGCGCTTTCTGTTGAAAGTGCCGTTCCAAGTCAAGTGCCAGTTCTATCCGAACGAAGTCGGTGAAGCCGCGAGATGCACAATGGGTTCGAATCAGTTCTTCGAGAGCGTCTTCCGGGCTGAGCTCGTATTCGAAACACTCCAGCATTCGTCGACCTGTGCGTTTCGCAAGTTCCCATCGTGCGTAACCATCGATAACAATGCGGTCGCGTGTGATTGCGATCGGATCGCAAAACGCTCGATCGCCACGGTCGGCTAAAGCGGACAACTTGCATGGGTCCACTGAGAGTCTGTGCTGCGCATAGCTTGGGTGCGGTCGGAGGTCGCCAATAGGGCAGGAAATGAGACGAGGTCTCCGGGTCGGCGGAGCACATTGATCTAACGCTGTTGGGCGAGGTGCATATTGGGGTGCATACAGAGATGCCGAGCACCCTGATTCTGCCCGACTGAGAGCATCTGAGGTGATCGTATCTGATTGATTCCGCGCAATAGGTAGGGGACGGGTTGAATTTGCTAAACCGTTGTACGGGCTAACACCTGTACCGAGGGTTCGAATCCCTCCCTCTCCGCCATTGCTTTTGTTTTCAGCAAGTTATATGCTGGTGATACCTTCACTGATTCCAAGTTGAATCGGAGGTGGCACCAGTGGCCAACACTCAATCCAAAGAAGTAAACCTCACCAAACGCGTCCAAACCAGCAAGGGCATGCGCTATTGCCCTGTCGTCCTGTCTCCAAATGGGCGGGTCAAGCCCGATCTCGTCATTGTAAATGGCCAGTCCGAACGCCATCCCGAAGGCGCCTACTACCTCGAATGGCGCGAGCACGGCAGACGGATACGCCTCTCCGTGGGAAAGGATCCTCAGGACGCCGCAGCTCGCCGCTTACGCAAGGAAGCCGAGCTCAACGCGCTCAACCAGGGGGTCACAGTCGTGCCGGAGAACGGTGACAGCGGGCATCGGTCGGTCGCAACCGCGGTGGCCAAGTTTCTGGAAGAAACCGAACTCACGAAGAAACCGAAGACCCTGGCCGCGTACAGGACCGCGTTGAACTATTTCACCGAGTCCTGCCCCAAGCTCTATCTCCAAGACATCGAGCGCGCCGATTTGCTCAAGTTCTGTGCCTTCCTAAGAGACAAGAAGAAGCAGGCACCCCGCAGTGTCTACAACAAGTTTGAAAACGTGATGACATTTCTGAAGGCGAACGGAATTCGCGGGCTAGTGGGCAAGAACGACTGGCCCCGCTACACGGAAGAAGAGCCGGAGATGTACGAGGCGGAAGAACTCGAAAAGCTCTTCAAGGCCTGCGATGCCGAAGAGCGGCTGTGGTATGAGTTCTTCCTGATGACCGGAATGCGCGAACAGGAAGTCACGTACACGTACTGGTCGGATGTGAACTTCGCAGCCGCGACAGTTCGGGTCAGCCACAAGGCTGATCGCGGATGGACACCAAAGGCATACAAGGAACGCGAGATTCCGATCCCAGAGAGTCTGGTGAAGAAACTGAAGGCGTGGAAAGGCAAAGCAGACAAATCATGTAATTTGGTATTCCCAACTGCGGGACGCAACCCGAAGCTCGATTTTCTCGATTGCCTGAAGGCCATTGCAGAGCGTGCGAAGCTCGACGAAGACAACTTCTGGCTACACAAGTTCCGTGCGACGTTCGCGACTCGGTGTCTTTGGGCTGGTGTCGATCTCCGCACGGTTCAACAGTGGCTTGGCCATTCGGATATGGAATCGACGATGCGGTATTTGAAACCGTCACGCAGCCAGCATGTGCGGGACAAAGTAAACGAGATTTTCGGCTGAATACCGGCGGATGTTGGGTTTCTCAGAGTGTTCTGAATGGTTAGGACAATTCTCTAGTCTGCCCTGATCGCCAGCGGCGAGCAGCCCGCTACCCTTTCCCGTCAGAAATACAGCCGATATCGAAAAACTCATCCAGTGCGAGAGCCGGGGGGTAAATATCGCCCGGACTGATTCCAGCCACAAAATAAGCTGGGGAATTCTGCAGTTCAACGGAACCTCAACGTGGGACGATATGGAGAATCGCTTTTACTACCGAGGAAGCCCGATGATCCCCGCCCAGCCTATTCACATGGCCGATATGATGATTGACACCGGGTTCTTGCAACGCTGGACATGCGCTCGCCTCACCGGGCTCGTAAGGTAATCGTCCTTCATCACCGCTTCATCTTTGGAAGGGTAATCTTCCCATAGGCAAGTTTGTGGGACTTGCCGAGGTCGAACCTAAGTAGACCTTCCATTAGAGCTAAGAGGAGACTTTTGCACCGCCTGTATCCCCATCATGGGACGGCGGTTTTTTCTTGTGCCCGGTTTCTCTCGTTTGCTACACTTGCATTGAGAGATTCTCCCTGCACGCTACGGAGGTCTCTTGAACGAGAATCTGTATAGCCCGACCCGGCAGGGCAGAGACGTGAGCAATTCAAGTCCCCCATGATCTTCTATCGCCGGGAAGATAGGAGATTGACGTGTCCCAAGCCGCCTTCGACTTTAGGCCTCCGCGCCGCAAGAAGCCATTCAATCTGCATCGCTTTCTTCGCGATACGAAGATCATCCTTGTTGAAGTCTTGAGTGCGATTGTTTTTATTGTTTGGATTTTTCGGGCATTTCTCCACGAGATTTTGCGCCAGTAGTTATTCCATGCCACCTTGAAAGACTATAACCTCACTTATGCCTAAACACGAGTCGATGCCAGTACGTTTTAAAGTCGGCGATCCCGAAGGCAAAGCCTATTTATCCACTCTCGAAGCTGGCCCGCGCCATAATTCTGTTTTGAGTGACAAAGCGCTCTTTTCAGTCAACCTCAGAAAAGGCACTACGAACGCCGAAACCCAAGAACTGTGCCGCAACCAGTACCGATTCTCACCATTATGATCCGTCTTGCTCCATTCTGAACATGGAACTACTACAGTTTTACTACGGTGGCCATTACCCCAACTGGAGACACGCTGACCCCTGCCTTTGTGCCAGCAATAATCCTAATGAATGCTTTCTCCTCTTTTCGACGTTTCACACTGCGCTAACGCCGGTAGTCAGTCACCAGGCCAACAAGACTAGGCCAGAGGACCATTTCCATCCCATCCAGGTCTTGTTGGCAAGTGTTCCCTTTTCTACCGTTTCCCAACTCCTTGTTCTTTTTTGCCGAACGTCCTAGTATTTGGTGACCGAGAATGGAAGGTAGCCTATGTCAGCTGACGAGGACGCACGCCGGTTAGCCCAACATATTCAAGCACTGACCGATTTCGCCTACTGCGATGTTGATCCTCCTTATGGCCACATCGGAGCAACAATTGCCGACTCGGTTCTGCAAGCAAATAACAAATATGACACCCACGTTACACCACGGATTCAGCGCATCCTGAAGCAGTGGCCAAACACCAAGACCGTAACGGCATTGCTCGATCTCCTGAAGTCGATCCCCGCTGTAACGTTCCTGAACTGGAAAGGCAAGGACCGCGCCGAGCATTTTACCTCGGTTCTCCTCCTATTGAAGTGCGAGCACGTCGAAACCGAATCTGACCTGCAGACCTGGTTGACGGATGACGCCAGCCTCAAAAAACTCTTAGCAATCAATGGCGTCGGCCCAAAAACCGTGGACTACTTGAAAATCATGGTCGGCTTGCAGAGTATTGCGATTGATCGCCGCCTCCTGAAATTCTTCGGGATCGCTGGGATTTCGATAAATCCAGGCGACTACAAGACTGCGAGCGACATCCTGAAGAGCACGGCGGACCTACTCTCGGTCCGGCAAGCGGATCTCGATCACAGCATCTGGAGGTACATGGGCGGCGAGCGTATCGTCCCATGCGCGCAAAGGTTGGGCGCAGTACAAAATGGCTGACGGACACAAAGAACGATTCCGCAATCTGTACTACGAGAGGTACGGCAGCAGCTTATACAAATGTAAACAATGCGGCTCTGGACCGATGCATATTAAGGGCACTCCTTCGTCGGAGCCCTGTGAGGACTGCGGAGCAGCTGATTGGCGCGAACTGACAGAAGACGAATTCAAGTTCGAAACGTACTTGCGCGACGATCTGAAATTGTCATCATTTGCCTATCGTCAAACATTGCCCTTTCCGATCGCCGTCGTCTACCGAAAAATAAATAACTGCGCCAACAACACTCAGCGCTTCTCCTTGTTGATAGACCTGTTCGACCGTCGTTGTCCGATTCATTGTCCTTGTGAATCTGGCCGACTACCTCAGTAGCCCCAAGGAAGCAGAGGCGATGATTCAGGAGATTCCTGAAATCGGTAGGCTATCGGCTCCATCCCTTGGCGACTGGGTAAGTCTGTTCAAGTCGCTATCGCGTTACCATAGGAGTACCAATGGTCGGCCTTTCTTGAAAGGAGATCAAAGACTTCAAGCTCGATCGATGCACTAGGACTCTTGATGAATTTGTAGAACTCAGAAACGATTCTCCGCGTGGCCACGGGTCCACACAAACGGAAGAAGAGTGTGAAATCAAGTTTCAAGCGCACTTTCCGAAACTCGGCCAGTTGATAGACGACCTGGGATTTCTCGCAAATTATAGGATGGTCAAGACGGGCTCCATGGCGAGACATGGCGAGTATTTTGACATTTCAGCGCAGATTCTCATGGGTGACAACCCACACTTCGAAAGCGATCACATAATGTCGCGAAGTCCGCTCGAAACAGACCGCGTTTTCTGCTTAAACACAGCCTATGAGTCCTTGTTACTTCATCCCTACATAGTCTTGGAGCTGTGTCCAGAATGCAAACGCCCGGAAGTGCTTCTCCTGGATAAATTCCAAGGTCAGCGCATTACTTATCTATCCTTCGAGAGAGGCCACAAACCTTCCTTTCCCAACGGCGATCAGCTTCCTTCGAAGGTTCGGGAGCTCGCCACATCGCGGTACTCACGAAAGACTTGAGATGCCCAGATTCGGAAAGTCGGCATAGGGTATAGGATCAAGCCCGTACAACGGGTTAGCAATACACAAGAGAGTTCTGAGCCGTTATGAAAATCTTCTACTCTATTCCTCTTTTCAACGGCTTACAAGATGGCGGATTTTGGCCCTTTCTGCTTGGAAATGATTCGTTCTGATCGAACGACCATTAAAATTTCATGACAGTGTGAATGGAATGCGATATGGGTCCCCCCAGTGACATCAAGGCAAAGGATCCTTGAGGTCGTTGCCGTCGATAAGTCTTATATTGTTAGCGTGTGCCAGTGATCGAGCGAATGCTGTGAATATGCTGTTGGTAACGACCCATCCCTCGTCTGCGTTGTAAAACCTGACAGCGGCAGTGATCTCCTGCACCGCCGAATTCCCGACGGTACCCGTGTATCCCTTTGCTTGAATGGCTATCGTTCTCCCGCCCCTTTTGGCAATAAGGTCTGCTCCCTGATCGCCGGTAGCCCGAGTACCCACTACCCTATATCCGGCAACTTGTAGCAACCGTGCCACATAGGTCTCAAACTCGATGTCTTTGAGTGCGCGGAAATCTTGTGGGGCATTCTTGCGCGCCTCATGATATGTGCGAAACGCGGAGTTCAGACTTGCCGCTAGATAACTGGCGCATCGTTGGTTGTATCCGCCAGCAAGTCTCTCGAAGTCGCGGTAGGATTGTGGCTTCGGGCTAATCTTTGATACGTCAATCGAATGCTCACGCTTAGCAAGCCTGGTCAGACACTGGTGAACTTCCGGTGGCACTGCATCCCAATTTTCCTCGCCGTAATCATCTAACACGCTGACCTTTCGTTCGGCGATTTCAAGGAACTTGTCTACAAGGTCCTGATGCCTCGTTACGAGACTCCCAAACTGAAGTTCTAAATCGATACGCTTTCGTTCTTCTTCAGCACGCAGCCCGCGCTCTTCTTCAGCACGCCTTCGTTCTTCTCCAGCGCGCTGCCTGCCTTCTTCATCAGCACGCCTTCGTTCCTCCTCAGCGCGTCTCCGTTCATTATCCTCCACTTGCTTCTTGAACCTATCCAAGGCTCGACCCGGGACGACATCGTGAAAGATCACCGTGGGTCCCGGACTCACCGGATCGCTTGTCTTAAGGTGTCCTTCAGCGCGTTTCAGGGCATCTTCAGCACTACTCCCGCGTTCCTCCTTGGCCCGCGTCCGTTCCTCCTCAGCACCCTGCCTGCGTGCCTCTTCAGCGCGTTGCCTGCGTTCCTCATTTTGCTTTTGGAACCAGGGCGAGACAGGAGCAGTTTGTTCGGCTAGCCAAAACGCCGATGCCTGTTCACCCTCCGCCTGCTTTTTGATCCTATCCAAAGCTAAACGTCTCTGTTCATCCTCCACTTGCTTCTTGAGCCTATCCAAGGCTAGACCCGGGACGACATCGTGAAAGATCACCGTGCGTCCCGGACTCACCGGATCGCTTGTCTTAAGAGCGTCGTTTGTTGTCGTGGATGGACTATCTTCGCCTGAAGCACAGGCCTGACAATCGTCGGAGAGTTCTCGTGGACGCATGGAATCCTAGCGTTGCCTTATAGCTAAGAGATTGGAGACGGGATGATTGTAGGCCGGCACTGATCGGCAATCAATACTGCAGAAGAACAGGGGCGTCCGAGCGAGTCCGCTTGGAAGGAAACAGCTGGGTCGGATTCAATAAGTGCTCAAACGAACGGCTGCAAGCGAGTTGGGGGTCGAACCCACCGGTGACGGGGTGACCCGCCGCCCGCCGGCTTTGAAGATCACCTAGAGTGTTCTGACCCGTTGTGAAAATTTTCTACTCTACCTGATTCTTCAGCCGCTTACCAGAAGCGCGTTCTGATCCGTTCTGATCGACGCTGACCCCTTCTGAACATGGAGCTATCACGTTCTTATCACAGCAGTACTAAACCCGAGCCGCCAGAGGGTGACGCTGTGCTCGCAAACTTCCCAGAAGCCGACCTATGGGGCGTTTGACTGTGCCGCAGCCTAGGTGGTCCGCAACTTGTTCGTTCGCGGTGTCACGCTCCAAGGTTGCGCAGGCCCAAGCTACCGAAGCCCGACGGTTTACAATCCACAAGTGTGGCAGGAACGCAACGCAACAATTTGATGGTATCGTTATTCGGCCATCACCCGAAAGGGAACTCTTATGGTTTGCCGGACTGCATTAGTCTGTCTCGTTGTAGCACTGCTTTGTAACGATAGTGCTTATCTCACAACGCAACCCAGTAGCCCCCCCCCGTCGAGCAAATCGCAGGACTTTCTCAACAATGCGAAGAGCGTGACTATCACAAACTTGGACGTAATGGCCGACGATGCTTTCAGCGCGGACCGGGAGAATCCGTCGATTGCCATAGATTCTATTGTCTATAAGTCCACAGCCGATCAACCAGGTCTCAATATCGACCGGGACCGGTTCTACCAGATCGTTCGTGAGCAAAAAGAACTGAATGACGGCATGCAAACGCAACTCGACATCTTCGACACCGGTAAGAAGTTTGTTAGCGCGTTCGCGGACCTAGGTGGACCAGTCGGAATCTTCGCCGCTACAGCGACGGATACCTATTTAGACCGTTTCAATGAAAAACTCCGATCGGAAATGGAGGGTTCACGGCGCGATCTTGCCAGACAATTCTTTGCCGGAAGAACCCTCAATGTTGACAAGCTCCTCGCTAAGCGAGCTCAAGGACTCGCTGCCTTTGCGAAAGAAATTGAATCACAGGCGGGCTTACCGGATGCGTTTGATGATCTACCGCAGGA
>Ga0210393_10004487_pt1 | contig 11027 bp, 7 predicted proteins | sample IncBWC27OmetaG_FD_160068 | JGI IMG/M metagenome (GOLD analysis project Ga0210393, IMG submission 160068) | Forest soil microbial communities from Barre Woods Harvard Forest LTER site, Petersham, Massachusetts, United States - Inc-BW-C-27-O ...
CCGGATCTGGTGCAACATTTCGTCGAGATTTTCGGCCGCCGGATGGGCAAGCAAATCGAACGCGTTCCCGCGGAAACGATGTCTGCGTTGACTGCGTACGGATGGCCCGGGAATATTCGCGAGCTGCAGAATTTCATCGAACGCAGCGTCATCTTGAGCGACGGGACCGTTCTGCGTCCTCCTCTCGGAGAGCTAAGACATTCGGTCGGCGCCGACTCGCGGGGAGCAATTACCCTGAAGGACGCGGAACGGGACCACATTCTGAAGACTCTGAAGCAAACGCGCTGGGTTGTCGCCGGTCCAAGCGGCGCTGCTGCACGCTTAGGCATGAAGAGATCCACGCTTTACTTCCGCATGCAAAAGCTGGGCATTTCACGTTACAGCAATGATCTCCTGTCCGCATAACCGACTCGCAATGCTGCGTGGGTTGTCTCGCGGAGAGAGCCGGCCCCGGCACCCGAGATTGAAGGTTTTCTCGAGTGTCTGACAGGCCGGACTCCATGAGGCGGCGGGCTGGGGCGGTGGCTACCGAGGGAGAATGTAGATTCCCGGGTCTGCGGAAATTTTACTTATGGCGTTCGCATCCAGATTCAAATGCGCCATGGCCATCTCCGGAGGCATACGCCGGATCCAATTGTTGAGGGAAATTTCCTGAAAGTCGCCCGTAGCGAACACTTCCAGAACCTGCAGGTCCGTATCGCCTGTATTCTCGATGTAGTGACCCGCGATGCGCGGCACAAATCCGACATCATTTGCATTGAAGTCCATCGTGCGTGCCCCGTGGGGCAAGACCACCGTCATACGCCCCTTGCCGCTTATGTAGTACTGCCACTCCGAAGCGTTTGGATGCCAATGCATTTCACGCAGGCCGCCTGGCTTAATCGTTGCCACAGCTCCCGAGATATTTTTCGCCGCCACGAAGCTATGGGAGTCAGCCACGCGAATTTCACCGCCTCTCGTTCGACTCTTAGGCGCCATGTCTCCCAATTTCCACGTGTACTTAGGGAGGCTCGACACCCCGTCACGGGCCATGTCCTGTGCCAAGGATTCAGGCAGGTCTGCCGGGAAGATGTACAGGTCGTTCGTCGGTAATTTCCTAAGAGCGCTCTCCGGCAGGCCAAAATTCCTCGACAGCACCGATGGCGGTGTATGCGCTACCCAGTCGGAAATAAGGAAGGTGTTGTCTTCCGAGAAATCGCCTTGATTGAAGATCAGCATGAATTCAGTGCCATCCGGTCCCAACCCTTGGATGGAGTGAGGGAATCCTGCGGGAAAGTACCAAAGGTCACCTTTGCCTACATCGCCGATAAAGATGGTTCCGTCGGGATTCAGAACGGTGACGCGAGCATTTCCGTACAGCATATAGGCCCACTCGTCCGACGTGTGCCAATGGAGCTCGCGAAAGCTCCCTGCTGTAAGCCGCATTCTGACTCCCGCAATATCCGTTGAAGATGGTAGGACCGTCTGTGTTACCTGGTTCGTCCAACCACCCTCCTGAATGCGCATATGAGTTAGATCGAAGGAGTACCACACGGGAATTATGTTTCCGTAATCTGTGGGCGGAGGAAAGTTTGAATTTGGATTTCATCCAAAAGCGGCTTGTTTTCCGGTCCCGGATTACTCGCGGAATGATCCTGTTCGCCTTTCGCGATGTTTCCTCGCTCCTGAGCGTCGACCACCAGAGACGTTAGTGCCGCAGTCGCCAAGCCAGCAGAACCCACTCCTAAGAAAGTACGTCTCGAGAATGCTTCCGTGCCCGACTTGCTCTCTTGTTGCTCACTGACCCGAATGTCGTCTTGAATGGCCGGCCTGGTCTCGTTCGGTTCGCTCATCCGCGTGCCTCCTCTTTTTTGTGCGACGACAATTCAAATCGGCGCCGCTCACGAGCGCGGACCGAGGCACTTGCGGTGCCATTTTGGATTTTCGTAAAGATCTTCGGAACTCCCGCAAAACAAGATGCGTGCCGGGAATAACGAACGAAACAATTCAGGATGAGTGTCAAACGTTTGGATTCGCTGTTGGAAGTAGTCGGCGGATTGGACAGACACACTTGCTTGTGGGATTTTTCCCGAGCGCGCTAAGACTTCATTTTGGCGAACGCATTCAAGACAAAAACATGCACGTGACGACGCTGGCGCCGTCGGCATTGGGACATTGTGTCTAGTGGGCTGGCATCCCACACTGTGCCACCACCCGCGATCGCGCTCTATTTTCTGTCACTTGCGAACTCAGCATGTTTGGCAGCCGTGTTGCCTATTGCAGTTGCGTCGCCCAAGTATTCAAGCTTTTGGCGGCAATACCAAAGAGGAGAATGACGATGTTCATTAAAAAAAGTGACAAGGCCTACGTCGGACGCGAAGGGACAAGAAAACACCATTTGGCGCCGGTGTTTATTGCCCTTATTTTTGTTGCGATGATTTATCCGCAGCAAACGCACGCGCAGCTCATTGGAACCATGGAAGCCGACATTCCGTTTCAGTTCCACGCCGGGAATACAAAGCTTCCCGCAGGCAAGTACTTCATACGCATGATGGACGACTCGAATTTGACGCTTATCGAGATCAGTAGACCAGATGGTTCGGTCGCCGTCCTGCTTCAGGTCCGCCAGGCAGACGCGAACTCAGTACCGCCCAAGAGCGAATTGGTCTTTAACAGATACGGAGACCAATACTTCCTGGAGAAATTATTCGACGAAGGCGAATCAAGCGGCAGTCAAGTGGCCGAGTCGAGCTACGAGAAGAGACTAGGTCGCGCGGCAGCGGAAGCCCAGGAGCATGTGCCGGCACACCGGGCGCAACCACAGTCGGGAAATTAACGACGCGCAGGAACAGCGACTGCCTGGAACGCGTGGAAGCCGCGTGCGCGAAAGGTTCTGGCCGGGAATCCCCAAAAAGGAGGAATTATGAAACTGGAGAAAACACGATTCGCTTTCATTGCACTGATGTTCTTGTTCGTGGGCAACTCGTCGGCACAGCAGGTGAAGACCGACTACGACCGCAACGCAAACTTCCCGCAATACAAGACGTTCTCTTGGGAGCACGTTAAGACGCAAGACCCGCTGGATGTTGATCGAATCAAGAGCGCCGTCAATGCTGCTTTGACAGCGAAAGGTTGGACCCAGGTGGATTCCGGCGGGGACGTTTCGATCATTGCTATTCAGACAACACAAGATCAGCAGACTCTGAACACCTTTTACGACGGGTTTGGGGGAGGCTGGGGCTGGAGACGCTTTGGGGGCGGAGGTTTTGGAGGCTTTGGAGACGCAACAACCACAACGGAAACATATGAGGTTGGCACGCTGGTCGTCGATTTATTTGACACCAAAACGAAGCAGCTGATATGGAGAGGCAGCGCGAGCGACACGCTATCCAACAACTCCAACAAGAACATCGAGAACCTGAACAAGGGCGTGGACAAATTGTTCAAGAAATTCCCTCCAGGTTCTGCGAAGTAGCGACGATGGAACCGATGAGAGGTCTCAATTTCGACTGGAGAATTTGCTATAAAGTTGTGCGAGCAAGTTGTGGTTCTAGCGCTCTACTGCTCGCCTCTGCGATTCAGCGAACGAATGGACCACTCTATAACAACGGTTTGAAAATCGGGCGATAGGAGAGAAGCGTGCGCTCAATCCGACCCGTCGCAGTCGTAGTGCTGGCTTCCCTTTGCGCTTTGGCGATGCCGAGGATGCCAGCACAGCAGCTTTCAAATTCTCCGGAGCTTCGCGCGAAAGGCCACATTCTCTCGCTAACTTTGCACGCGGGGATCACCGGTGACGGTAAGGACTCCTTCTACTTCAATGGCCAACCAAGCGCTCCGACTTTGCGTTTGTCTCCAGGCGACCAACTGAAGATCACCTACATCAACGACCTTCCGGCCAAACCACTGGAGCGTTGCTTGATTGGTCCGTGCCTGGACATGACCAACTTGCACTTTCACGGCCTCACGGTTTCTCCGGACAGGCCGCAGGACGACGTCTTGGACATGATGGCCATGCCGGGACAATCGCTCAGCTATGTTGTGCACATTCCTAAAGACCATCCGCCGGGATTGTATTGGTATCACACGCACCCGCATGGAGAGAGTTATCAGCAAGTGCTGGACGGCATGTCCGGCGCGCTGGTGATCGAAGGAATCGAATCCTATTACCCGGAACTCGCGGGTTTGCCGGAACAAATCCTGATTGTGCGTGGCCGTTCCATTGGGCGCGGGCCGCTGGCTGCCGATTTGGCACAGCGCGTTCATCTCGGGTCGAATGCTTGCGGCGGAGAGTCCGAGGCGCCAAGCGAAATTTTTACGGTGAACGGAGCCCTGCGGCCGCAAATTGAACTCGCTCCGGGAGAGCGTCAATTTTGGCGCGTCGTCAACGCTTCGGCGGATCGCTATCTAGATCTGCAGCTGGAAGGTCAAACGTTTGAAATTGTCGCCATGGACGGAATGCCGATCGTTCGTCACGACACCAATCATCGAACGCGCATCGCCAATCATGTGTTGTTGCCTCCGGCCGGCCGGCTTGAAGCGATTGTCACCGGGCCAACTGCTGAGGCACACGAGCATCTGATTTCCCGCTGTGTGGATACCGGTCCAGAGGGCGATCCAAATCCGGCGATGATCCTGGCGGACATCGTTCCGCAGTCTCGACCGGAGTCAACACACAAAATATCGAAGCGCCACGTGAAACCTGATTTCGGAACGCTGGATCTGGCGGCGGAAGAAAAAGCGCCGCCCCGATTCACCGTGACGTTCACGGAAGACGACAAGGGTTTTTACATCAACGGAGCCAAGTTTGCGCCCGATGCGGCTCCCATGGTGCATGCAAAGGTTGGCACGTTTCAGCATTGGAGAATCGTCAATGCCTCGGCGGAGCTGCATCCATTGCACATCCACCAGGTTCATTTCCTGGCGTACGCCGAAAACGACAAGCCGATCGCCGAGCCGTTGTGGCTGGACACCGTGAATGTTCCCACCGGCGGCACCGTGGACGTCATCATGGATTTCAGCGACCCCGTGATCAGGGGCATGTCCGTGTTTCACTGTCACCTCCTCAATCACGAAGACAAGGGGATGATGGCGAAGATTCTCTTTGAATGATGGAGGTAGTTGTACCGTGTCCGCTGTCGCACGCTCACGCCAGAATGTCATCCCGCGCCCGTCGTAATTGCAAAAACACGACAAAAACGAGCGATTAATTTGCGGTGGGGAGAAGGCCCGAGGAGTGGGAGGATCGACCGCTCGCCGCTGCAATGCAGGGTGTCAGCGTGCCGACGAGCATCCAACCCGCTGGACATTTCCCTCGTCCGTTCAACCCGTTGCATTTCATGCCGCCTGGACTAAGTGGCACTATTTTCAATTATTTCCAGAAATTTCCGATCAGGGTCCGCTGTGGCATACGGGCTGCACGATCTTGGTCTGACGCCAGCCAAAAATAACAGAGATTGACTCTGTTCAGTTCCGCCGGATGAAGAGATTGAGGACGTGAATTATGTGGATTGTGCGACTTGCATTGCGCCGGCCTTACACCTTCGTGGTTATGGCCATACTCATCCTGATCATGGGGTCGCTCGCGATCGTGCGCACCCCAACCGATATTTTCCCGAACATCAACATTCCGGTGATCAGCATTATCTGGACCTATAACGGCCTGGTGCCCGAGGACATGAGCGACCGAATCGTGAGCGTAACGGAACGCGCTCTTACCACAACCGTTGACAACATCGAGCACATCGAGTCCCAGTCACTGTACGGCATCGCTGTGGTCAAGGTATTCCTGCAACCAACCGCAAACATTCAACAAGGTATTGCCCAGATAACGGCCGTTTCTCAGACCCAACTTAAGCAGTTGCCTGCCGGAACGACGCCGCCGCTCATTCTGGCGTACAGCGCCTCGAGCGTACCTGTTCTGCAGTTGGCGCTTTCGGGCCAAAATATGTCGGAACAAGAGCTCAACGACTATGGCCTGAATTTCATTCGCACGCAGCTGATCACGGTGCCTGGTGCATCCGTTCCATATCCCTACGGCGGCAAACAACGCCAGGTGCAAGTGGACCTGAATCCGGCAGCGTTGCAGTCGAAGGGTCTGTCGGCGCTGGATGTAGTGAATGCCATCAGCGTGCAAAACCTGATTTTGCCCACTGGAACGTCCAAGATCGGCTCCAGGGAGTACGATGTTTCCATTCCGAATGCGGCGCCGCAAACGATTGAGGACCTGAATCGCATCCCGATCAAGACAATCGGCAGCACTACCATTTACATCGAGGACGTCGCCTGGGTGCGCGATGGTTTCCCTCCGCAGACCAACATCGTGAAAGTCAACGGGCAGCGCTCCGTATTGCTGACGATTCAGAAAGCGGGAGACGCGTCCACGTTGAACGTGATCTCGGGCGTCAAAGCACTCCTGCCGCAAATCAAGACGACGGTTCCAGCCCAATTACAAATTCAGCCGCTCGCCGATCAGTCTATTTTTGTGCGTGGCGCGATCAGCGGTGTAGTCAGGGAGACGCTGATCGCTGCGTGCCTGACCGCGTTCATGATTCTCACTTTCCTAGGCAGCTGGAGGAGCACGCTGATCATCGCGACTTCCATTCCACTCGCGATCTTGACCTCCATCATCGCGTTCAGCGCGATCGGAGAAACGATCAACATCATGACGCTGGGCGGACTCGCTCTGGCGGTCGGTATCTTGGTTGACGACGCGACCGTTGAAGTCGAGAACATCAATCGTAATCGTGAAGCGGAACCGGAGAAGGATATGGACGAAGTCGTCCTGGACAGCGCCTCGCAGATTGCCACGCCTGCTTTCGTCGCCACGCTTTCAATCTGCATCGTGTTTGCACCGATGTTCTTACTGTCCGGCGTGGCGAGGTATCTCTTTGTGCCGCTGGCGGAGGCGGTGGTTTTCGCGATGCTAGCGTCTTACTTTCTTTCCCGGACGATTGTTCCGACGATGGCGAAGTATCTATTGCGCGGCGATGACAAGAAAGCTGGCAGCGCCCCTTCCCGGAACCCGCTGGTACGGGTGCAGAAACGATTTGAGGAGGCCTTCGAGGGTTTCCGGCAAAGGTATCACGGCTTGCTCGAGCTTTGTCTCGATCACCGGCGCGCGTTCCTGATTGCGTTCTTCGTGTTCTGCCTTGGCTCGCTGGCAATTCTGATTCCTTGGCTGGGCCAGGACTTCTTCCCCAGCGTGGATAGCGGCACTTTCAAGCTTCATCTGCGAGCTCCCACCGGAATGCGCATTGAGGAAACAGCCAACCTGTGCGACCTGGTGGAGCGGTCGATTCGGAGGCAGATTCCAGCCGGCGAAGTCCTGAGCGTCATCGACAACATCGGCCTGCCCTATAGCGGCATCAATCTTTCCTACAGCAATTCCGCGCCGATCGGCACGCAGGACGCCGACGTGCTCGTGAACCTGTCCGCGAATCACCATCCGACGGACAACTACATTCGCCAACTCCGTCTGACGCTCCCCAGAGAATTCCCAGGCGTCAGTTTCGCTTTCTTGCCTGCCGACATGGTCGGTCAGATCCTCAATTTTGGCCTGCCGGCTCCGATTGATGTGCAGATTGTGGGGAATAACCTGGAGGGAAATCAGCGTTATGCAGACGCGCTGCTGAGCAAATTGAAATACGTAACCGGAACGGCTGATCTGCGGATCCAGCAGCCGTTCGATGAGCCTTACCTGCGTTACCGCGTGGAGCGCACGAAAGCGGAAGAGCTGGGATTTTCGGCGCACGATATCGCGCAGAATCTACTGGTGTCGCTCAGCGGCAGCTTCCAGACTTCGCCGACATTCTGGGTGGATCCGAAGAACCGCGTCAGCTACCAAATCGCGACCCAGACGCCGCAATACCGCGCCGACACCTTGCAGGATCTCGAGAATATTCCAATTACGGGTACAGACCCCAACGCTCCCCCGTCGATCATGGCCAGTTTGGTCTCCATGAAAAGGGGAGTGGGAATGGCAGTGGTTTCTCACTACAACGTCGCGCCGGTGATTGACATTTTTGGCGCTCCGTCCGGACGCGACCTGGGTGGCGTGTCGAGGGACATCAACAAAATCATTCAGGATTCGCGCCAGCAACTGCCCCGCGGGTCGCAAGTCATCGTTCGCGGACAAGTGCAAACGATGCGAGCTTCCTACGTTGGCCTTATGAGCGGCTTGGTGTTCTCGATCGTACTGGTGTACCTGCTGATTGTGGTCAATTTTCAGTCCTGGCTCGATCCTTTCATCATGATTTCCGCTTTGCCCGCGGCACTCGCCGGGATTGCCTGGTTCCTGTTTATCACGCATACGAATTTGAGCGTGCCCGCCCTGATGGGAACGATCATGTGCATGGGCGTGGCAACCTCCAACAGCATTTTGGTGGTGAGCTTTGCCACGGAAAAAATGATGGAAGGAAAAGATTCCGTCGCAGCCGCGGTGGAAGCGGGATTCACGCGTTTTCGCCCGGTGATCATGACCGCGCTGGCCATGATCATCGGCATGATCCCGATGGCGCTTGGACTAGGAGACGGCGGTGAACAAAACGCGCCGCTCGGCCGGGCGGTCATTGGTGGATTGCTCTTCGCGACGGTTTCGACGCTGTTCTTTGTGCCGGCATTCTTCAGTCTATTGCAGAGCGGCGCGCATCTGCGTCCAGCCACAGCTGGAAATCCGAAATAGGCGCCAATTTATGTGGAGTTGCACTTATGTCATCTCAAGCTGAATTGGGAACGCAGAGCGGCGGAAATTCACTGCCCGCGAATAAAGCAGGACTAGGAAAAGCACGGCACGGGCGATGGCTGTTTTTGGCAATTGGTCTGATTGTGGTCGTCGCCCTGCTGGTCTCCGGAATCTGGTCACGCGTGAAGGCCAATAAATCCTTGAGCGTGGAGACCGCACAAGTCGCCCTAACAGCAGTGTCGGTGGTGTCGCCCAAAGAAACCGCGCCCGCCCAGGAAATTATTCTTCCGGGAAACGTCCAGCCCTACATCACTTCGCCGATCTATTCGCGAACAAACGGATATCTCAGAAAGTGGTATTTCGATATCGGCGCACATGTCCAAAAAGGGCAGTTGCTGGCGGTAATCGAAACTCCGGAAGTGGACCAGCAACTGCAGCAGGCGCGCAGTAACCTGAATACCGCGCAGGCGAACCTCGACCTCGCCTCCATCACCAAGACCCGGTATCAGGGACTCTTGAAAGCTCACGCGGTGTCCCAACAGGACGTGGACAACGCGGTGGGTACCTACAACGCGAACAAGGCCATCGTCGACGCGGACCAGGCAGCCGTCGATGAATACTCTGCGTTAGTTTCCTTCGAGAAGATTTACGCCCCGTTCGATGGTGTAATCACCGCGCGCAATACCGACATCGGCGACCTGATCAATTCCGGCAGCAACAGCAATCTGAAGACCGATCTCTTTCACATCGCGCAGCCCGGGGTGCTGCGCGTTTACGTAAACGTTCCCGAGGAATACTCGCAGGGGATCAAGGCTGGCATGAGCGCAAACCTCAATCTCGCCGAGTTTCCGGGGCGTCAGTTTCAGGGAAAGGTAGTGCGCACGGCGGATGCGATTAACGTGACAACGCGTACGTTGCTGATCGAGATTGACGTGGACAATCCCGCTGGAACGCTGCTCACAGGTTCTTATGCAGAAGTGCACTTAGCGGTTCCGACGCAGGGCTCTACCTTCTTAATTCCGGTTAATACGCTGCTGTTCCGCACGGAAGGATTGCGCGTGGGCGTGGTGAAAGACGGCAAAGTCGTGCTCACGCCTGTCATTGCGGGGCATGATTTCGGCAATCAGATAGAGATCGTCTCTGGCCTCAAGGCAGACGATCAAGTGATCGTCAACCCTCCCGACTCGATCGTTCAGGGGCAGGAAGTCCAAGTGGTTCAAGCCACGTTGCCGGGAGATTCCAAGTGAGAACGCCTCGACAAATGTGTTGGATCAAAAACCCGCTGCAGGTAATTCTGCCGCCGCTTCTCTGCGCGCTAACTCTGTTGGTCCTGAGTGGATGCACGGTCGGACCTAAGTACCACACTCCGACGGCGGAAATTCCTGCAGCGTATAAAGAGGTTGGGGACTGGAAACCGGCGCAACCCAACGATCAGAATCTCGGCGGTGATTGGTGGGAGGTATTTCAGGACCCCCAATTGAATGCTCTGGAAAAGCAGGTTGACGTCTCCAACCAAAATCTGAAGGCCGCTGAAGCCCAATACACACAGGCTCGCGCGCTGCTCCGCTACTATCGGGCCGACTATTACCCCACCGTGATGGCCGGCGCATCCGCGACACGAGAACGAGTCTCCCAGCACGCCCCTCCGCCGGGCTCGACGTTTGTTGGCATCACCTACAACGATTTTGCGCTGCCGTTCAACGTTTCTTATGAGGCCGACGTCTGGGGACGCGTTCGCAAAAATGTGGAATCTTATCGAGAACAGGCGCAAGCCAGCGCGGCTGATTTAGCTACCGTGAATCTGAGCATGCATGCGGATCTGGCGATTGACTACTATCTGGCCCGCAGCCTGGACGCCGAGGAACAGCTCCTGAATTCGACAGTGAAGCAGTATCAAGACGCTCTGGACTTGATCGAGAGCCGTTATGCGGGCGGCATTGCTTCCGAAGTGGAAGTCCAGCAAGCCAGCACTCAACTGGAGACAACCCGCGCCGAGGCAATTGATGTGGGAGTCGCGCGCGCGCAGTACGAACACGCGGTGGCGATCCTCATCGGAAAACCTCCGGCGGAGTTCAGTCTGCCTGCGCTGCCGCTCGTCACACCGCCTCCGCCCATTCCCGTCAGCGTGCCCTCGGAACTGCTGGAAAGGCGTCCGGATATCGCAGCCGCAGAGAGGAGGGTCGCAGCCGCGAACGCGCAGATCGGCGTGGCGAAAGCTGCCTACTACCCGCTCGTCGATTTGGCTGCCGGCGGTGGATTTGAAAGCACCTTCATCACGACCTTGGTACAGGGGCCAAGCGGTTTGTGGGCCATTGGGCTGTCCGCGACGGAAACAATCTTCGATGCGGGAAGACGCCGGGCTGCCTCT
>Ga0210393_10004489_pt1 | contig 11027 bp, 8 predicted proteins | sample IncBWC27OmetaG_FD_160068 | JGI IMG/M metagenome (GOLD analysis project Ga0210393, IMG submission 160068) | Forest soil microbial communities from Barre Woods Harvard Forest LTER site, Petersham, Massachusetts, United States - Inc-BW-C-27-O ...
TCCGACGACGATATTCGCCGGGGATATGCCCTTGCTCAGAAGATGTGACAGCGCCGCATTGGCCTGCCTCAATTGTGTCGGGAAAGGAGAATCGGGGGTCAGCGCTAAATGCGAAGATATCAGGAAATTATGGAGCGATGGGCGCCGGAATCGGATGGGGCTCACAGTACTCCAACATGGCGACACCGACATCACCCAAGGAAGCAGACACATCTTTTTGGAGGCCGCATAAGAACTGAAAGTGGTCAGGCAGCGGAGGCATGCTGAATCCCCCTCCTTCAGAGAAAACGTTTTTGGGAAAGAGATCAGCGAATTTGTGCGAAATATGGACAGACCGGAAGGTTCGATTCACCGTGGAAATAGAGGAATACCCGATCCTGATTTGCATCCCTGCGCGGTCCGATCCAATGCAATTTTGCCCCTTCTGGGAGGAAGTCCGTCAAGACTTCCTGTTTTTCCTGCCGCGCCCAAATATGGTACCCCTGAGACGTAGTAACGCCGAGAAAAGAGCGCAACGTGTGTATGTCCCAATTGCGACTGAAAAGGTAACGCATCGCAGCGATGTTGGCGGCATGGGACCACGATCTCCCCTTGTTTTCGCAGAAGATGCCGATGGCTATGGCGAAAGCTGTGGATATGATGAATAGTACGAATTATTAAAAGCAGATATAGGACAACCCACGTAGTTTGGCCTGGATGGGGAACACCCACAGTCGTTGTAGAAGTGTGAGCGGCGGGAACTGTGCATCGTTCTGGTGTTTAGGCTGTGCCATGGCAAAGGGTCGAGGATAAATTGCCTGGCTGTACAGGCGTTTGCTGAATGTCCGAGTCATTTTATACGCCGAAGGCCAAACCAGCACCCGTGACAAACACTTCTGACCTGTAATAAGGCTCGGTACCGTATGAAAAGTCGTAAAAGAAGAGCTTGCTGGGCACGTGCTATGACGGTACCCGCTCTGTCGCCGGTTGGGTCCGCAATGTTGCCGTTTCTACTCGTGTCGGTGGCTACCGACAGCACATCACATGTATCACATCGTGAACCGAGAACGGCAGCATTTGAAAAGTGGACCGTTACGGTTGCGATCGGTCTAAAGGAATCGTGACATCGACCCGAGAATACAGCAGATAGACTGGGATCAGTCCTCTCGATTTGCAGCCGCCGTAGTGAGTGTTGAGATTCGAGCTCGCACGGCGCATGCGTGCGTGGAGTGCAAAAAATTAAATGTTATTGTTTTTCTCTCCACTCTTTCATTTGTTCATTGTTAAATCCATGGACATTCTGTATATAAAAGCGTAGATACAACGGGGCAACCCACGCGTTTGTACGCAAATAAACATGTTCTCGCGCTCATCACCCCATACCCGAAAAACTTCAGTATGTGTTCCGTCTTCCTTGACGTTGATGGGAAGCACAGCGTTTGGAGACTCCATGGAATACATATGATGGGAGAGCATCAAACAATCATGAACGTCACGTCACGTTCATGATTGCTTGCGGTTCACTCTGCCTGGAGACGGTCTCCAGGCAGAGTGAACCGCACGGTCGTGTCTCACCTCGTCCGCAATCACTGTAACAACCACATGAGTCCGGTCGATAAGTGCATCGTGCTTACTCACAGTGTTTGGGACAGAAGTAGGACAGGGACAGCTGAGGAGGGCATTAAGAGTAAAATGATGTATATCATTTCATTACCGTAGCTGAACAGAAACGCAAAGTCAACGTTCAGCGCTTCCTTCGATGACTAAGCTTTTTCTATCACTCACGATATTACATAATAGCATGACCCAGCTTCTACATAGTCATCCAATCCATACTTTTACCCTGGAATGATCTAGACAAGAATGAGACGATGGCTTCATAGTCTTTCCCCAATCTACCCTCGCTCGTGCCGAACTTGAACACAACTTCCCCATGTGCCGCCCCCGGCGACCGTTGTGCTGTCCCGCACATAATGAGTGATGACCGTGCTTGTCTCCATCACCTGATCAAAAGGGCACTCGTGCGCCCCGGCAGTGATCAGAATCCGTGGGTCAATGTCGTCCAGTCCTTGCCACCAGCCAGGCGGTGCCAAGAGAGGTTCGCCATAGTGCCTCAGGTCGGGCGTGATCCCCACCCTTGCCAAACTCACGACACACTCAAAAGCGGGAACCGTGAGCACATCTTTACTGTTGTTCCAAGCATACGACGGAGTGTCCACGTTGTAGGGATTCCAAGGCGAAATCAAGAGTCCTCCCGCGAGGGGCTTTTCGAGCGCGGGCGGAGGAGGGAGAGATGGACGTGAGTGCAGGATATGGGACGCGAGTTGCAGGGAAAGGTTTCCGCCTGCCGAGTCACCGCCGACGACGATGTTCTCTGGTGGGATGCCCTTATTCAACAGGTGTGTAAGTGCTGCATTGGCTTGCCTCAGTTGGGTTGGGAAAGGGGACTCGGGCATCAACGCTATATGTCAAGTCATCAGTACATGGACGGAATGTTGTAGAGCCACGAAGGGTGGTGAGTGCCAAACTCACGATACTCCAACATGGTGATGCTGACATCACCCAAGACGGCACATACGTCTTTCTGGAGGGCGTGTGAGAATGAAAAATAGTCCGGTCGTGGGGGCAGGCTGAAGCCGCCTCCTGAAAAAAACAAAAAAAACAAAAACAAGACAATTTTGAGGCCTAATTTCAGCGAACGGATGTGCAAGAATGTGGACAAGCGAAGCGCACCGTAGAAGAAGAGCAGGACTCGGCCCTGAGTTGCATCCCGTCGTGGTCCGAACCAATGTAACCTTGCCTCTTCTGGGAGGGTGTCGGTCAAGACCTCTTGCTTTGCCTCACTTCTCGTATGCCTCGGACGTGGTGTGACCGAGTAAAGCGCGGAACATGCGTATGTCCCAGCTCTGACGCAAAATGTATCGCATCGCGGCCACCTAGACAGCACAGGACCACGACCTTCCCTCGTTTTCGTGGAAGACACCGGTGGCTATCGTAAATGCTGCGAGACATCACGAATTCTAGCGAGACAAACCAAGTACCCGCACGAGGACGACTCACGCAACCCGACAAAGAAGAGAATGAACTGCAACCTCTCGAAGGGTGAGCACGGGGACCTGAGGATCGTTTGTGTGTTTGGGCTGTTCCATGACGAGCGATAGGAATAGGTCACGGAGGACTGCTTGAAGGTCGCCTTATAGTCAAGCTCTCCGCCGATGTCGTCGGTCTCTCCGAGTATCTACAACTCGTCCGGAAACCCTTTCCGATTGTTGACTAATACAATGCATGAATAATTCTACCGCCACGTTGTATGACCGACCGCATGTCTGTCCGTACCTCAAATTACCGTCCCCCTTTTTTACGAGGTTCGTCTCCCCGACGACAATGAGGCACGACGCACACTTGTGCTCCAGGACTCGGACATCATCGGTTGCTCTTGGTTTATCTTTTACCGCCGCTTCACCCTGAGAAAGATGCGGACAATAGTTGAACGTTGAGCACCGGTATCGGCCATGTCACCGCAGCATCCCCACATGTTCAACTTGCGCACAATGTTCTTCTCACTCATGTTCTCTACTTGCAGGTGTTCCTCCCTACCAAGGCAGCGTCGTTTAGGTTGCCTCTAAAAACGTGACAAGTAAGATACGTAGACTCATTCGCGCTCTAAAGGTGCGACTCGGAGGTGCTACTCATCGACCCACGCCCGGTACTGACAAATATCTAGCGTAGCACGGCTCTCTACACGTCTTCTCCGCGTTCCTTTCCCCGGATCAGATCGTGCGCCCTCGCGACGACGAGGTTCAGTTCCCCGAACGATGTGTAATCACTGACATCCGCAACGGCCACCTCCGTGGAACGCCAACTTCTTCATCCTGAACATCAAGCAGCCAAGTACAGCGGACTGGCAGTCTGTTCTAGAGACTTGGACATCGTCGGGGGCACCAGATGTGAGGAACAATTCGAGTTCACGCATGCCAATGTCGCTGACCGAGCCTGCGGACAACGTTTGCCGCATACAATAGTTAGTACACCACTAGTTAAAATGAAACAAATGGATATAGCGGCATAGGAAGGCAATAACTGGTGAAGGAGTGGAAATAGAGAGATGCAGACAGCCCACGGCAAGGATCATAGTTTCTTTTTACAAATACTCCAAGAAAGGTGGATGACTGGTATATGTTCGAAATTCACCTCTTGCTCTTGACCAGACGTGGATGAATCAGATGGCTGGATGTAATCCTTGTAATCGCTCAATGCCGTGCCAGACGAGCGCCATCTATACTACAGTGTAAGGCGGACTTTTCTGACCTCTCTGTAGGAGCCTTAATATTGAGTGTCCGGCTGAGTGGCCGAAATCTGGGAAGGAAAGCGGGTAAAATATGCCGATTCTGAAGTTTTCACATTTTTGGGCGCTTGTTTCAATTTCTGGACTTGTTTTAGTGGTTAAGCACTCGCCTAAAATCAAGCTAAATCAAGATTTGTTTCAATTTTGGGTTCAAAACACAGGCGCCAAACATAAAAATAAAAAGTAATCAATAACTTTTATTCTACTTCTCAATGCAATTAACATGCGCCCTTTTTCATGGAAAATGGGCATGTTTTGAGGGAGGAGTAGCCGGAACAAATTCCGGTGGCTGAGAGGTCGGAAAAGTCCACCTTACACTGTAGTATTGAGTCCTGATGGGAGGTCGATAAGGTTGAGCTTACATATAACCATCAATCACGCTGCCGAAAAGGGCGATCACGGTTCCAGATAATTCACGTCATGTTGGTGTTCCCGAGGAGCCAAGCTATGTTCAGTGATGTCAGGGATTGACGGAACTGATTGGTTTTCATGATAAACGACCTCCATCGGAATATAATGAGAAAGGTTACGGGAATTGCTATATGTACTGAGTAGGGTTGCCGCAGTTCGGTTCTGAACTTTGGTCCGAACCCGAACCTTCCCGAACCGGACCAAAGTTCAGTCCGGGGTTTGGGGCTGGGGCTGAACTGGACCGTCGGTCCGGTTCCGGGTTCGGGGTGGGCCCGAACCTGGCAGAACCGTTCAGAACCGGGTCCGAACCCTGAACCAAATGTCAGCACGATGCCCTCCTTGACGCCTCCAAGACATTGCTCTTACTCTCCCCTGGGGTCCATAACATTCAACCCTACAGCATGGAACATTGTCATTGTGCCTCATGTGTGGTACGACTCAGAGGACACGAGGCAAAATGTGATGACACCAACCTGAATTATCAAACTTTTGGGCAATGTTTACTACATGTGCATACCCCCTATCTGAAGGACGATCCGTCATTAATATTGCTTTCTCCTCCGTGAGCCCAGGAAGGACAGTGGTGCTGGAACGGCATCATATGCTGACTTATCGTGGGCTCTATGGCCAGCGCATACACCCCCTTTCAAGTATGTCGTGATGTATCAAGCCCGGAAAGGTGCAGCCACGCAGACGGAAAGAGTTGATAATGCACGCCTGTAAGTGCTGTGCTAACGTTGATGCCTTTTTTTCTTTTCCTTGCTTTCCCTGCTACTCTATGCATATCTGGAGCCCATCATCCCAGGCCACTTATTTGTACCTCCTCAGATACTTGATGGCAGTCCTAGGGCAGCCCTGTGCGCAAATCCTGCCTGCCCCGCTTGACACCTTCTGCCGGTCACACTCTTTGTCCACAGGCAGACATTCATCGTAACCTCGACCTGGGCTCTTGGCATCATGGGGACATTCCTGGACGACTATTTCGGGATCCTGATGGATCACCGCATCGAGGGTTCCCCTTTAACATGCTTCACGACCCCATGTACTTAGGCAGCACCATGGGGTTTTCCGCAATGGAATACCACCGCCACCGGGCCTTCAACCACCACCCCTGCTGCCGACACAGAAATCATCAGTCTTGACGAGGACGTGCGCACGCTCGAGCCCCTCCTACGCATGATCGGCACCTCAAGATCTCAATGCTCAACTTGTGGGACACCGTCGAGCCGGTGCTCTACACAGCAGAGAAGTACAACATGCCGGGCCTGGCCTCGATCGTGCATGCGCTCCTGCGCACGCCCGCGTTCTCCGATGAGCCCCTGCGGCTCTACTCTGCAGCATGCCACTTCGGCTGGGCGGAGGACGTGTGCCGAGCATCCACAATGGAATACCACCACCACCGGGCTTCAGCCACCACCCCCGCTGCGACACAGAAATCATCAGTCTCGACAAGGACGTGCGCATGCTCGAGCCCCTCCTATGCATGATCAGTGCCTCAAGATCTCAACGCTCGACTTGTGGGACACCGTCGAGCCGGTGCTCTATGCAGCAGAGAAGTACAACATGCCGGGCCTGGCCTCGATTGTGCGTGCGCTCCTGCGCACGCATTCTCCGACGAGCCCCTGCAGCTCTACTCTGCAGCATGCCACTTCGGCTGGGCGGAGGACGCATGCCCGGCGTCCACCCACTCGCTCTCAGTCAACCTCTGACCTGAAGAACCGCCCCGCGCTCTTCGAGCTGCACCACGAGCGGCGCAAGCAGTTCCGTCAGCGCATCGCAGAGTCGCCCTTCCTCACCGACGTGCAGCTCACTGACGTCACCCGCTGCTCTCATTGTCACGACTCAATCCCATACGTCGAGTGGTGCGAGCTGCGGAATGTGGTGTTTGCCCTGCTGCCGCTGTCCACTTGTAGCCGCCACCACACGAGCAGCACGCACAGCATATGGATTAAAGTCTCGCACTATGACCAGTGTTGGAGCGCTGTCCTCCATCGTGACAGAGCGCTGGCCGGCCGTCGTCGTTATCCAATGCATCGACGCGGGATCATCCTCAAACCACCGTGTCGCAGAGACACCGCACACATCCCAGGGGACTTGCGCGGGTGTAGTCTTTGGAGTGATGCAGAAGGGTGGACATGCGCGCTGCGCAGCAGGGATGTGTGCAAGTAGTGCGCAGTGGTGCACGATGAACATGAACGTGTGCATCTCGAGGATGCGGGTTTGCTGGTGCACGCCATGGGTCAATAGGTGGAACATAACAATGGCGTCCTCTGCTTTGTCGCGGAATGGCCAGTTGAACGGTCTCGTCATGCCCAATATGACCGTGTTGTGCCTTCTGTGGGACTTCACCATGCTTATTCCCTCGCTCTGCACTTCTGACTTTGGCTCTATGTACTTCCAGGTGTACCTCCACGCATCCCTTGCCGCATCTGGATTTCGGGTTCGGGTTCACGGTTCGTGAACCTCTGTGAACCTGAACCCAAATGTTCTTTCGGTCCAGTTCGGGTTCGGGGCCTCCCCGAACCCGAACTGGACCGAAAGAACCGTTCAGGTAGGTTCAGGTTCGGGTTCGGGGGTTTTCCTGAACCGGACCGATGGTCCGGTTCAGGGTTCAGGGAAATTTACCCCTGAACCGGACCGAACCGAACCGCGGTAACCCTAGTACTGAGGGCACCATGGCTTGTGGTTGCACGGTCGTCCAAACTCGAGGTAACCTGAGGAGTAATGTCTGAATGGGATGAGAATGGCGACCCTGGTGGGTTGGAGATGTGACCAGGTTGGACAAGAGCGGGTTCCACGAATGAAGGGAGTTCCACTGGAATGATACTACAGTGTAAGGTGGACTTTTCCGACCTCTCTGTAGGAGCCTTAATATTGAGTGTCCGGCTGAGTGGCCGAAATCTGGGAAGGAAAGTGGGTAAAATATGCTGATTCTGAAGTTTTCACATTTTTGGGCGCTTGTTTCAATTTCTGGACTTGTTTTAGTGGTTAAGTGCTTGCCTAAAATCAAGCTAAATCAAGATTTGTTTCAATTTTGGGTTCAAAACATGGGCGCCAAACATAAAAATAGAAAGTAATCAATAACTTTTATTCTACTTCTCAATGCGATTAACATGCACCCTTTTTCATGGAAAATGGGCATGTTTTGAGGGAGGAGTAGCCAGAACAAATTCCGGTGGCTGAGAGGTCAGAAAAGTCTGCCTTACACTGTAGTATCACTATGAACTGCCGACATCATAATGGGTGAAGATGGGGAACTAGAGACAATAGTAGGAGGGGCGGTAGATGATCCATCGCTTGTTGGTAGCCTGAGAGTAGCACCGATGTTAACGATGGACTGAAGATTTTGGTTAGTTGTTGGCAAGGTTTGGGAGATGTCCGATGTAGCATGTGGCGTCGCTGTATCCCGCCGTGTGCTGCTGTCTAGGATGAGAGAACGTCAGAGACAAGGTAATAAGCTGCAGGATGTCGGGGAAATCACCTGGTTGTTCGACAGAAACAGAAGGCGGACGAGGAACAACGGAAGGAGCGATGGCGGCCGGAATAGTGGTGGGATGCGGAGAAGCGAACAAAGTCGTCGCGGGTGTCTCAGAGGTCTCTTCCATCTCGTTGATGGGTATATCTGGCGTCCACTCGTTGCGCACAATGTTTGTAGTGAGGTTGGCGGTAGACAGCGATGGCTCGGGTGAGGGGTGGGAGACCTCCATCGAGACAAGTCTGTTTAGGTCCAGAGTGGTAACCGTCTGAATGGACTCATGGATGGCAAGAACCGTAACTGAAGGAACCTGGGGAGGGGTGTGCACAGTATCGATGGGCGAGGATGCGGATGGGAACCACTGTGCCGGATGCGCATAATCCGGGGATGAAGCGAGTCCTGAGATGGCGCTTGCTTCCCGTGGCGCGGTGCTATCGCTAGGAATGGGCTGGCTTTCTAAACGAGATGGGTGATCAAGTCGGGCGAGATGAGGGACGGCCGAGTTTGGGTGATGAGTGGCGATGGTGCACAACGGATACGACGATGGCTGGCGCAGAATGTGGTTCTCATCCGCGGTGGAGGCATCGAAGGCAGTCGGGGCAGCATCGGTGCCTTGATGTAGAGCGATGTAAAGTTGGCGAATCGAACGGAGAACAGGGACATAAGGATACCGTGTGACCCTTGCTTTTAGAATGATTTCGTTCCATAAGGCGCAGAATTTGTTTTGCAGTCCAGGATGCGTATCGTGTATGTCAAACTTGGAAAGTGAAGACAGAATCCCCGAGGGGGACTTGGTGCGAATGACGAGGGGTGTCATGTGGACAAGGATATAAAATGCGAAGCTATTGTCGCCTTGGGCAATGCTGGATGGAAAGACATCCTCCGGGAAGCCTAATCGATCCCTAGCGAGTGCAATCCAACGGTCATCGCGTATCTGTATAGCCTGAAGGACGCTAGCAACCAGAAATCGCGCAACCAGAGCAATATCTCCGTTGTTGGCAGTGCACCAGCGTGCCAGAGTATATGCCGTCTCTATGGATGGCGGTAATTGACCACAGTTCCCTGTGAGAATATACGAAAGGGCTTCAAAAACTTGACGAGGTTCGAATATCGAATTTACGGCATTCAAGTAGATGTCGAGCCGGCGATTTTTTACCGATTCGATGATCGAGTTCGATGACAAAGTACGCCGCAAGAATCCATTTAATGCGTCCCGAAACTTCAAGGAAAGTATGATATCATTAATATTGCGGTCGAAATCCATTTTTGGAACCTTCACCAGCTCCGAGTTAAAGAAGCCAGGGATGGAATCAAAGAACTCTTCCAGTTTGTCATCTTCGCCCAATGCGCCTAGTGTCCAACGCAAGATGCCGAGGTCGACCTCCGATGACCGACTTGACGTAATCTTTTCGGCCACCCGTTCTATATCCCACTGAGATAAGCGGTTCAAGAAAAAAATATTGAGTAGTCGCAATATGAACCTATTGATGATGCCGGACGGAGAACTTGGGTCTGAATCGGTGTCGATCCGCGTGGTACTACGCCCAGTACAATTGGAAATGATGTTCCTAACGCCAGTTCGAGCGGTGGCAAATAAGGCAGCGACAATACCGGCAAGAAGGAAAATTGTGGGGAGGACGAAAATGATGATCGTAATTGCGATGAGGCCAGATATGATAGGGGCCGGTGTAGAAAGTGGCGTATAATACGGGCTGTGTGGCCAAAACATTGGCATGAGTGTGACGCATCCATACACAGTTGCGAACAGCCCGATCCACCAAATCACGCAGCGGAAGACGCTGTGATTGATATTCAGCAGAAAAATCACGAGGCCAGAGAAGAATAGGAACAGGGAGAGATGTATCAACGCTGGCAATACTTCAACTGCCCAGGGAAAATGCATCTTGTCCACGCCGCTAGCAAAAAATGCTCGCCTCCGTGCTTGCTTCTCTGGGCTGCACCGTGCCGGCTGAGTGAGCCTGATGTATCGACGTGCCCATTGATGTAATGAGGTCGCCAATAGTGCGCTAGTAAGACTAATAACCAAACTCAGAAACCAGAGTGAATTAACCCAGACGGCGTATCTCTGAGGAGAGAAAGGAGGTGGCTGAGTGAGAGGGGTGGGGATGGATGTGTGCGATGCGGTGACGTTCGGGTCGGCGAGAACCTGGAAAATGTTTGCGAGATAGAATGCGGATGTGTCTTGAGAATTTGGCCTGAGGTCCTGGACGGATACTGAGAGTAGCGTGGCGACGGCGGCAGAGAACAAACCCGTCTAAGATGTTCTGCTTTATGCACGTGGGAGTTTATATGTCGACACAAAGACTCACGAATATAAGGACGCCATCAGCGTCCTTTTGCCAGCGTTCAGCTGTCTTGTTGTCTTCCTCCTCTGCATTCTTTGAATAGATTGAAAAGAGAGGCTCAGAGCTGTCACCAAAGTTGAGTTCTCCCTGCGTTGACTGAGATAGCTGGTTCGGTGCTGACTGAGATTGTTCGGGGTGATCATCTACTTTACGTGTTTGTGAAATTATGAGCTGGGATGGGTCTACTACATACCTGGGTGGTTCCCCTCCTCGATATCCTGATGACCGGACCGGGACATTGAAGACAGTTATTGCGATATGGTGTTGTACAAAGCTTGAAGCCTGAGAGGCCTTGATGTAGAAATGGGATGAGCCAACGTTTGAGCTCCGGGGCACGCGGGGTAAACCTCAGCGTGTGCGTGTTAGGGATTTGCCCTTGAGGGGCTTGGTGCATCTGTATTTAAGAGGTGCAGGTCTCTAATCTTAGACAGAATAGGCTAAGTACAGAATG
>Ga0210393_10004490_pt1 | contig 11026 bp, 8 predicted proteins | sample IncBWC27OmetaG_FD_160068 | JGI IMG/M metagenome (GOLD analysis project Ga0210393, IMG submission 160068) | Forest soil microbial communities from Barre Woods Harvard Forest LTER site, Petersham, Massachusetts, United States - Inc-BW-C-27-O ...
TGCGACCCGTCCGGAATTCACGTATCGGCACACATGGCGGCCGGGCGACGTTGTGATGTGGGACAATCGCGCGACCATGCACCGAGGTCTCGCCTGGCCGCACGATCAGGCGCGGTCGATGGTGCGCACGACCATCTCGGCAGTCGATGCCGACGGCCTGGCGGAACTTCGCCCAGGTGCATGAGCGCAGGGAGTTCAGGGAGGGAGTATGCCGCGAACGACGTCGCTGAATCGCATGCAATGGACGGCTGTGATCCTGTGCGCGGCCGCCATCGCCATCAACTATCTCGATCGATCGACGATTTCCATCGCCAACCCGCAAATCCGTGCGGAGTTTCATATGAGCGCGGCGCAATTCGGAGCGCTGCAATCGGCGTGGTCGCTGGCCTATGCCATGGCCCAGGTCCCGGTCGGGCTGCTTATCGACCGGCTTGGGCCGGGAATCCTGCTCGGCGTCTCGCTGATTCTCTGGTCGATCGCCGTCGCTGCCGGAGGACTGGCGGCCAGCTACACGCGGCTTTTCATCGCCCGCGCGGTACTCGGGATCACGGAGTCGCCCGCGTACCCGGCGGCCGTGCGCGTGACCAGCGACTGGTTTCAAGTCCGTGACCGCGGCGTTCCCACCGGTATCTTCACCATGGGCTCCAACGTCGGGACCGCCATCGGACCTCCGCTGCTCACCGCCTTGATGCTGCTCGGCGGCTGGCGATGGATGTTCATCATCATGGGTATCATCGGTATCGGCGCCTCGGTGGTCTGGTTTTGGCTTTACCGCGATCCAGGCAAAGCGGCGCTCGATGCCGCTGAAAGGACTTACCTCGAAGCCAATCACTCACGGCGCAGCGGAGCGCCCATCACCGCGGGACAATGGGGTCGAATATTCCGGTTTCGCACCACCTGGGGCATGATGCTGGGCGCATTTTGCTCGGGCTACGGGATATGGATGTATATCACCTGGCTTCCCGGCTATCTCGAGGGAGAGCATCACATCAGCATCGCCCGGACCGGCTATCTGGCGTCCATCCCGCTCGTCTGCTCGATCGCCGGCTCATTTTGCGGCGGCTACGCCTCCGACCGCCTGATCGCGCGAGGAATGGCGCTCGTCCAAGCGCGCAAATTGCCGGCGGCGCTCGGATATTTGGGTTCGGCCGTTTTTACGGCATTCGCCGCAATGTCTACGGCACCCCTACCCGCCATCGTGTGCATTTCCCTCGCCATGTTTCTTCTCTGGTTTGCCGTCGCCGCGAAGTGGACCTTGATCACGGCGGTATCGCCGCAAGACTACTGCGGGTCCTGTTCCAGCATTCAGAACTTCGGCTCCTATCTGGGCGGCGCCTGCTCTCCGGTTATCACCGGGCTCATCGTTGATCGGACCGGCTCGTTCGTCCTGGCCTTGGCCATCGGGGGAATCGTCATGGCCGTCGGTGCCGCGATCTATTACTTCATGGTCGGCGCCCCCATCACCGACGGCGACTTACTGCCGGACTCGGCAAGGCTTGCTCATCGTTGAGCCGCCCGGCGGCGCGGCGTCAAGATGCGAGCGCGGCTACCGGGGGGCGCAATTCGCCCGCCAGCTCGATGACGATATCTGCCGGAAGACCCGCACGTCGGGCGGCCTCCCGGACGGCATCACCGCTTTCAGCCTCGTATAGACAATAGGTTTTTCGTTTGTCCGCGGAGAGAAACGAATACAGCCATTTGACGCCGGCTATCGTGTTGATATCGATGACGGACTTGAGATCTCCGTCGGATGCGTTGAAGGTTTCGGCGAAATTTCGTTCTATCATGAATAAGGCCATGTTCGTCTCCCTTAAGCTAGGTGTTGGTGGAAACTGATTGTGCTTGCAGCCCATGCCGAATGGCGTAGGTTGCGGCTTCGGTACGATTCGCGCATTGCGTTTTGTTCAAGATATTTCGCACGTGAGTGGCCACTGTATTGAGGCTGATCGCCAATACCAGCGAAACGTCCTTATTCGTGCGCCCGATGGCGAGGAGACGCAGAACCTCGACTTCGCGCGCCGTGAGATCATCGGGGAAAGTGACCTCCCCGTCCCGCGCTCGCAATATCGCGTCGATATCGGATACCAGGCGCTCCATTGCAAGGCGGCGTGCGAGCTGCTCCGCCTCGCGCAGATACTGAAGACCCTGACGGCGCTCTGCGTCGGCCGGCAGAGTCAGCAGAAAGGCGCCGTACCGATAAAGCGTCCGCGCGAGAGACGGCCAGGCACGCATCGCACGATTGAGCGTCAGCGCCTGATCGAAGTGCCCACGTGCAATATCCGGCCGGGTCGCCGTGCACGCCAGCATGGCGAGGTAAAGATCGGCGGCGCCGAAGCACACGGCTGTTGGATGATTGGCCGTTTGTCCTGCATAGGGACGCAATAGCTGATAGAGCGACTCGGCACGAGCGGCATCGCCCAGGGCGCAGCAGGTCTCCGCACAAAACACCAGGCAGGCCACGAACATCTCGTCGCGCCGTATGGCGACGCAATTCCGCGCTGCCAGGCGTTCGAAAATGGCGCGGGCCTCGGACAGCAAACCGATCTCGGCGCAAATGAGCATCAGGCCAGGCTCCCACATCCGGCGGGTCGCGCTCGCAGCGATTTCCTTTATCTGCGGCGCGAGTGCGTGCAAGCGCCCAAGGTCGCGATTCAGTGCAAACATCTGCGCGCCATAGACGCCATCCGCATCGTCGCGACGCGTCTTGGTACCGATCTCCAGCATCCCCTCGATCCGGCTTTCCAAATCGGTCCAATCGCCGCGCAACAGCGCCAAGGTCACGCGATGATTGCCCGCTTGGTATTGATGCAGCCCGAGACGAGCGGCGGCACTCAAGCTGTCGTAATGCTCGAGAATGCCTACTATCTCATCGACGTGGCCAGCTTCGAAGTAATTCAGGATTTGCCAATGGTAGGCATCCGCCAGCAACTCGGCGTGGCCCGTCGATCGAGCCGCCGCATTGCATTCCGCGGAGAGCGAGAGACGCCGCTGCAAGGTCTCGGGATCGACGCGCAGCGTCATGACCGCGAGGTTGTAGCACGCGCATCGCGCCGCGGCGTCACAACTACGGCCGGCTATTTCAAGTGCTTTGTCCACCAGACTCTGAATCCGCGATTTGTCCGTCAAAGTTCTCTGGGCGAATGCGAGGGTGGCCAATGCCTTGGCGCGGGCAGCCGAGTCGGCCTCGGGCAACAGCCTCAAGGTATGCTCGAGCAACGGCAGGATGTGCTGTTGCGCAACATGGCGTGTAATCATTGCCAGCGACATCAGAACGTCGACGAGAAGTTCAGCGCTTCCCAAAACACGCGTCCGGCTCACGGTTTCGAGCAGCACTTCCATGCATTGCTGCACTTGACCCAGCTGTTTCAACGCGGAGCCCTTTAAAATGTAGGCTCGAGCGAGTCGCTCATCGTGCATCAAGCCGCTGCTCTCCAGCGTCTTGATGACGTGATCGTAGTGCAGAAGCGCATCTTCGTAGGCGCACAAGCGTACGGCGCTCTCGGCGGCCCGCAACGCAAAAGCGACGGCCTTGTCGGCATACCCGAGCGCTGCCGCCTCATGGTAATGATGGGCGATCCGGGTGAGGGCAGGTTCCAGGCGCGCGCAATGAACAGCGGCGAGCGCATCGCCGGCACGTCCGTGCAATCGCAAACGGTCGCACGCCGGCAAGTCTTCGTAGATCGTCTCGCGTATCAACGCGTGGGTGAACAGGTACGTGCCCGAGGTGTCCGCGTCCGCTTGCACGATGCCCGCCTGCACCGCCGGCTCAAGGACGGTCAGTATGTGTTGCACGTCCTCGTCCATGACGGCAGCGAGCTCACGAGCGGTAAATTGCCGGCCGTAGACCGCGGCGGCACACAGCAGTTCGTTGCACCGGTCGGAAAGTCGAATCAACCGTCGGCCGATGGTCTCGTGCACGCCGGCGGGAATCCTGGCAGGCATCGTTGCAATTGCCGCGCCTGCATTCTCATCAATGATGACCTTGATCAACTCGATGGCGAACAATGGGTTCCCATCCGTCTGTTGATAAATCATCTTGAGCGCCGACTCCGACAAGCTCAGGTCGCACAGGCGCTCGGCGACCTCGCCGATGGCAGTCTGCGAAAGTCCGCCAAGTTGGACGCGCTCAACGTCGGAATCACGGCTCAGACCGCCGAGGGCGCTCTGCAACGGGGTCTTTCTTGACGCGTCGCCGTCCCGGTAGGTCGCGACTATGAGCAGCCGACTGCGCAGCAACTCTTGGCTCAGGAACTCCAGCAGCGACAAGGACGGCGCGTCGGCCCAGTGCAAATCGTCCAGCACCAAGGTAATGGGCACCTGCTGCGTCGCCTGATGGAAGAACTGGCGGACGGCATCGAAGGTGCGAAATCGCGCCGGGCTCGAATCCGCGAGCCCGCTGGGTGTCTGCTGGGTCGGGTGCGCTGAATCGAGCAGTTCGGGAACCAGTGCGGCGATCTCCTTCGCTGCTGTGCCCATGTTGAGACGCACCTCGTCGAGCGATGCGGCGTCGACATAGGCGCGAAGAATCTGTACCCACGGCCAGTAAGGCGGCGCGCCGGCCTCCTCCCGGCATCGCCCCCACAGCACGAGAGCGCCTTGATCTTCCGCGACTTCCGCGAGTGCCTCGGCGCAACGCGTCTTGCCGATCCCAGGTTCACCGGATATCAATACCAGCTGACGTCGACCCGCCAGCATGCGGTCGAACGCTTCCCGGAACATCGCGAGTTCGTGCGCCCGACCGACGATGCGTCGATGCTGATCCCCGGCCCCGTTTGTCGTACCGCTCATGCTGATCAATTCTAACCCTTCACGGCTGCTTCCCAACGGTGCCGCCGAGCCAACCCCCGCATCTTTCTTCTTGAGGCGGGGGTTGGCCCTGGCATCCCCGATGGGATCGCTCACGCGCTGGGCTGCTGTTCGCATGAGACGTGCGTGTTCCAATCGGCATAGTTGCCTTTCGGATTGTCCTCCCACGCCCAGACATGCAACTCCCAGAGCGCCGGAAGACCGTAGCGGTTCGGCTCGCCGATCAGATTCATCAGGTTTCCCTCGAGTGCCGGCGAGGGCCCGTTCGGGTGTCGGGCGGTCCAGTCACCGGCGATCTCGATGAACTCGACGCCGACCAGACGCATGGCACCCCCCGGCAGCGGCTCGTAGATCAGCGCTTCAGGCTGGTCAGCGCTGATGATGCCGTCGGCGAGACGGCTGGGCATGACGAGATGCACGCCCATGGCTCCCGTATCGGGTCCGCTGACACAAGGGGTTGCCACCACCCACCCTGCCTTCAGCGCAACATTGATGTCCTTGAATTGCGCCGTCGCAGCGCGGACTTTGTCGATCAACGGCGAAGACTCTTGAGCGGCAAACGCCGGTTGCCCCCCCGCCGCGAGGAGGGATATTCCCAGCGGCAACCAAGCAATCGTAGAACGGCGAAAGATGTTCATGGTTTATCCCCTTTTTGATTCGTGATGGTGCGGTAGCGGCAATCAAGCTACTAGCGGCGCCGAACGGCGACCATCATCAGAATTGATGAGGGAGCGGCAATGCCACGCAGGCACTCACCATCTAATCATTTTCAATGAGGGGGAGTTCGCCGCCAACCGGCCCGATTCGCTAACTATTTCCCGCGATACCGAAGGCACACGACATGGCCCACATTTGGCAGCGTCGAATATCAGCAGCGCCCATCACATATTTATCGGGAGACCCACATGAACACGAATCACCCCGTCTTCGCCAAGTCCTTCATTTGCGGCGCTGCGCTGGCGGCGTGCGCAGCTCTCGCAAGTCCCGTGCGATCCAACGAGGTCCTGGTCAGGATTTCAGTTGACACCGCGGGTCTCGATCTCAGCCAGCCGGTTGCGGCGCGCGAGGCATACCGCCGAATTCAGCGAGCCGCCCGCACCGCCTGCACGAGTGGCAACCGCGTGGACCTGGCGCCTCCGGCGAGCTTTATCGGCTGCTACGAAAAAGCGCTCGGTGCGGCCGTTGGATCCGCCCATCAGTTGCAGATCAGCATCGTCTATCTTGAATCGCACACACCCCGCGACGCCGCGACCTACAGCATCGAGGTTCCGGTACGAATGGCTGCGGAATGAGGATGCGATGTAGTTGCCGCGTTGCGGCGCCGCTCCGCGCTCAGAACGTGGGGCGAGGCTTGCGGACGCGGTCCGAAAACCTTGCCCCACGAATCTTGAGCGTCAATCAGGCGCGCGCTTCGAAAACGAGATTGAATGGAGTCTCCGCGGCGCGCCGGAACTTCGAGAAGCCGCCATCCATGACCACCGAGCGCAGCCGACCTTCGCCCGCCTGTGCGCCCAGGCACAAACCGACTTCCTGGGAGCGCGAAGCCGGTGTGCAAATGAAAGTCGAGACCGAGTAGTAGATCCGGCCCACCGGATTGACGTTTTCCTCCAGCCGGTCGTTCGCGAATGGCTCGACGATCATCCAGGTGCCGTCTTCCTTCAGGGTCTGCCGGATGTGCGCCGAGGCGCCGACCGGATCACCCATGTCGTGCAGACAATCGAACACCGTGACGAGATCGTAATTGCCACCCGGGAAGGACTTCGCGCTCGCGACCTCGAAGCGAACCCGGTCGGCGAGACCGGCCTTTTTTGCAGTCTCTCGCGCGCGCACGACCGAGGGCTCATGGTAGTCGAAGCCGACGAATTCAGAGGCGGGATAAGCCTGTGCCATGATGACCGTGGATGCGCCGTGGCCGCAGCCGACATCGGCGACGCGCGCGCCGGCCTTCAGTTTCGCCTCCACCCCCTCCAGGGCCGGCAACCACTGGCTCACGAGATTGGCGGCGTAGCCCGGGCGGAAGAACCGCTCGGTACCGTGAAACAGCGATGCATCGTGCTCGTGCCATCCCAGCCCGGCGCCGGTGCGAAGCGCTTGTGTCATCTTCGGGATCGCCTTGAATTGTGCCACGGCGATCTGGAATGCTCCGGGGATGAACGCCGGGCTGTTCTCGACGGCGAGCGCCAACGCTTGTTCCTCGGTCAAACTGAAGGTCTCGCTCTTGGCGTCGTACTGCGCATAACCGCTCGCCGTCTGGGCTGACAGCCACTCGCGCAGGTACCGCCGATCGGTACCGGTGCGCTTCGCCAGCTCATCGGCGGTCGCCGGCTTCTCCGCCAATGCCTTGTACAGCCCGAGCGCGTCGCCGACTACGACCGTGGCCGCGTGCATCACGGCACCCAAATCCCCGACGAACTTGCCCATGAATTCGTTCAGTTTGTTTTCATCGATTGCCATGGCTTGTCTCCTTGAGTTCATGAAAGTAGGCGCGGTCCACTAACCCCCGCGTACCGCCAGCATGCGGGCGCGGATCCGACAGATGACCGACGGATTCGCGGTCCTTAGGGCTGGCCCAGCGCGGCGCGATGCGCCGTTTCGGTCTCAGTGGACGGTTCGACGCCAAGCGTCATCTGCAGCATCCGGCGGCAGCGACGGTAGGTCGCGAGCGCCCCGGCCCGATCGCCGCGTCGTGTCTGAACGGACATCAGCCGCCGATACAGCATTTCGGAGACGGCATCGAGTTCCACGCCCCGACGGTAAATCAGCTCGGCTCTTTGCGAAGCGCCCCGATCCTCCCACGCCTGTCCGATCGCGGAAAGGTCGCGGAAGATCCGGCTCGCGAGGCGTTGCCGGCACGCGAGCAGCCAGGGCCTCTCGTCGTCGCCGGCAAGAAAGTGTCCGGTGTACAGCGTGAGCAGCCGCTGAGCGACACTCTCGAGGTCGGCATCGGCGACGTCCGGGCGGCCATCTCTCAGCAAGGCGTCGGCACGTTGATGGGCGCGTTCAAACGCCCGCGTGTCGACCCAGCACAGGCCCTCGTTGAGTGCGAGCCTCCCCTCGTGCAGCCTGACCGCGTCGTCCCGGCCGAGCAGCTTTCGCAGCCGGCGCAATGTGACCTCGAGAGCGTCCAATGCTGCATCGCCCTCGGCCTCGGGCCAGAGCATTTCAGCGATATTCGCCGTGCCCATCTCGTGCCCGCCCTGTGATACGAGCGCCTTCAACAATTCAAGCGGCTTCTTTGGCGCCTTGCGTGCCGGTCGCACCGGGACGCCGTCGAGTTTGAGCGCGAAGCCGCCGAGCGTGTGGATCCGGATTGGCCATGGCCAAGGATCGACGTCCGGCGATTCCGGGATGATGCCGAATTCGGCGATGAATCCGCGTGCGCACTCCGGCTCGATCCCGGCGCTCAAAGCCAGTGCCAGCATTCGGCGGAACGCCACCACGAGCCAGCGGAACGACCCGGCCGAATGCTCTGCTTTGCCGCGCGACAGCGCCTGCGACAACAGCACGCGCGCCTCCTCGGCCGCGCCGCGTGACGAGTGGGCGTACGCCTCGACCATCAGCATGAGAGGCTCATGATGGATGTAGACAGTGTCCGCAGCTTCCCTCCGCACCCGTTGAATCAGCTCGAGCGCCCGCTCCGGCTGGCCGGCCTCCACGAAAGCGCTGGCGATGATCGTTGGGAACAAGATATTGAAGAACGGGCAGTCGCTTTGCCGGGCGGCCTCGAGGCAGAGGTCGCCGTGATAGATCGCGAGCGACGGCTCTCCAAGCACCTGATAAAGGAGGACGCGCGCGAGCTGGTATTGGGCCTTCTGCACAGCGTGCATCGAATCGACTGCCGCACCGAGCTCAAGCACGTCATCCGCGGCGTCCAGGGGAGCCGGGCCGAGGAGATGCAGCAGTGCACGGAAGAAGAGATCGAAGAAGCGAAACCAAGTCATGCCGAAATCGCGGACGATTATCCGCAGTCGGGTGAGCGCCTTGAACCCCTCATCGTATGAACCGGCCAGTGCCGCGTAGTAACTGAAAAAAACCAGCCAGCCCGCGCGCCTGAACGGCGGCAGTTCCTCCCGATCGAACGTCGCTCCAACCTGCCCGACAAGCTCTCTTGCATTGCAGAGATCACCGGTCAATGAGAAATACTCGAGCAACTGCGTAGCCGTATCCGCCCGCGCCGTCAGCGATATGTCGTGGTCGAGGACGGCGCGAACTTCGCGCAGGCAGCTTGGCAGCGCCGCATGAGCCGGCTGGCGGATCATCGCCGCGATCATGAACGCGGTGTGCACTCGCAAGCGCTCTGAGGCGGACAGGGATGCGAGGCCGCCCGCAAGTCCGCGCTCGAGCACGCCTATCCAACGATCCAAGTCCGCGAAACCGACCTGCTCGATGTTGTGGGTCTCCGTTATGCCGGTGGCGGCGAACAGCTGACCACGCTCGTCGCCGGCCGCGACCAGTGCATCAAAGGCCCGCATCAGTACTTGCCGGGCCTTGGGCGGATCGACGAGCACGAGCGCGCTGCCGAGCCACAGCGTCAACCACGGCGACTTCGCGATCTCGAGCTTCGGGAGAAGTGCGACCCAGCCCTTGAGGGTGAGCCAGCGGCCGTCGGCGACGAGCGCGCGCGCCTGGCGGAGGATCAGCCGCGTCGCGGCCTCCCAATCCTGATTCTCGACGCAGAGTCCGAGTGCCGCCGAAGAATCGCCGCTCTTCTCGAGCAGGCCGGCGCAAGCGGACCGCAACTCGTTCAGCGCTGCGGGTCGCAGTGTGGCTCTGGCTTGACTTCGCAGGAACTCGCCGAACAATGCATGATACTGATAGCTGAGTTCTTTGCCGGCATGCCGATCGGTGAAGAGGCGCTGACGAAACAATCCTTCGAGTACACCATCCGCGTCCGCGCCGCCCGTCAAGGCACTTGCCGCGACCGCCGTTACGCGCGGTAGAAAAGCGGTGCGCAGCAACAGCTCGCGGGTACTGGCCGGTAGCTGATCGAAGACCTGCTCGGCAAAGTAATTGAAGGTGCCATCCAGCGTCTCGCCCGGTAACGTGATGTGCAGATCCCCGCTCACTCTGACGTGCTCGAGCATGAGGACAAGACCCACCGCCCACCCTCCCGATTGGCGTTGCAGCAGCGCCAGGGTGGGCTCGTCGACCTCTTGGATCGACAGCACGATCGAGCGCAGTTCCTCGGGTGTCAGGCGAAGCTCATCCCACCCAAGGCGCGCGATGAGTCCGTTCGCATGCGCCCGCGCCAGGGTCGCCGGCGGGTCGCTGCGGCTGATCATGATGAGCCGTACGCCCCTGCGCACTTCGGTCAAGGCATCGCGAAGGATTTCGTTGAATGGTGCGTCGTCTCGAACGGCGTGGCAGTTGTCGAACACCAGTACGGCGGTCGGGGGCAGGCGGCCGTAGAGCGCGCGGAAGAAGCGACGCGTGAAACCCGGCAGATCCACCAGGTACTCCGGGGTCAGCGCCAGCAGCGATTCGGCGCGTTTGCCGCGAGACCTGGGTGCGGCCTGCGCCAGATAGTGAAAAAACGACGCGGGATCGGAGTCGCCGGAGTCGACCTCGTACCAGATGCCGGGCACCTTGCGAGTCCTCAGGTAGCTCGCGGCGAGGGACGTCTTGCCCGCACCGGGAGGCCCCGATATCCACACCCCCGGCTGCTCCCGCGCCGCATCGAGTGCCGCAAACAATCGTTCGCGATTCAGAACCCGGAACAGCCGCGGCCGGGAGAGCTTCGCGAGCAGCGCTGACGTCGAGCCCACGGCGAGACTCACTTTTTTCGCGGGAAGCCGCCCGCGCGCCGCAGCTTACATCGCGGAGCGTCGGCTGTCAGTGCAGCTCGGCTCGAGGGCGGCTAAGGATTCGACTGGCTGGCGACTGGCGGATTCAAGTTGGCGGGCGGCTCGTGCGGCTGCGCCGCCGGCGTTGGTTCGACGGGCACCAGCGGCAGGTGATAGGCGTCCATCTTGGGTTTTTTCGCTTCCTCTTCCTGCCGTTGCTTCTCTTGCGCCAGGCGCCGCTGCTCGCGGCTGCGCTCGAACTCCTCGGCCCGCTTCGCCTCTTGGGCCGGCTCGTTCTGACTGGCGAGCCGCTCGATGGCAATACGCGCGTTGATGCAGTCCGAATCGGTACGGGCTTTGGATGGGTTCTGATTGCACTTCATCAGCACGCCGTCCAGCATCACTCGATCCTCCATGAGGTCGGTGACCGTGGTCGG
>Ga0210393_10004491_pt1 | contig 11026 bp, 11 predicted proteins | sample IncBWC27OmetaG_FD_160068 | JGI IMG/M metagenome (GOLD analysis project Ga0210393, IMG submission 160068) | Forest soil microbial communities from Barre Woods Harvard Forest LTER site, Petersham, Massachusetts, United States - Inc-BW-C-27-O ...
GGCTTTAACAGACAATTGCCGCCCCTCGTATAATGGCGGCACCGAAATGTGAACTATGACTGGAACGTTCGTGAGGCGGAAAGTTCTGTTGCTCGAAGATGACCTCGATTTGCGGCGCGCATACGCGGCGCATTTGGCGGCCAATGGATTTCTGGTCGAGGAGGCGGAAACTGTCTCGGCGGCTGCCCGGAGTTTCGAGGCGGTTCGCCCGGATGTCGCCATCCTTGATTTCCGTCTCGACGACGGCACCGCTTTAGAACTTGTGCCCAAGTTCAAGGACCTCGAACCTACCACTCCCATCATTGTGTTGACCGGCTTTGGCTCCATGGAATTGGGAGTCTCGCTGATTAAAGCCGGCGCCGAGCATTGCCTGGCGAAACCCATCGAATCATCCGCGCTCTTGCTGATCGTCCGCAAGGTGCTGGAGAACTCACGCAATCAGCAGAAACAGCTGGCCAACAATACCCGCCGCCGCCGCGTCGTACTCGATCCGTTTCTGGGGGAGAGTTCCGTGATCCAACGCCTGGCCGAAACCGCGGCCAAAGTGGCGCGAGGCCAGAGCCCGGTGCTGCTGCAAGGCGAGACCGGTACCGGCAAGGGCGTTCTGGCGACCTGGCTGCACGAAAACGGTCCCCGGGCTGAAGAAGCATTCGTGGACCTCAATTGTGCTGGACTTAATCGCGACTTCCTCGAGTCCGAGTTGTTTGGCCACGAAAAGGGGGCCTTCACGGGCGCGGTGAACGCCAAACCCGGGCTACTCGAGGTGGCGCATCGCGGCACCATCTTCCTTGACGAAATCGGCGACATCGATCCTAATGTCCAACCTAAATTGCTCAAAGTTGTTGAAGAAAAACAGTTTCACCGAATGGGCGATGTCCGCGATCGCTTCGTGGATGTGCGGCTCGTCGCTGCTACCCATCAAGATCTGCGCGCTCTGATTGAAGCCAAGAGTTTTCGCAGCGATCTGTACTTCCGCATCAGTACCGTGCCTCTCGCGTTGCCTCCGCTGCGGGCCCGCCAGGAAGACATTCCTCACATCGCGCACACTCTGATGCACCGGATCTGCTCGGACATGGCCCGTGCTCCCGTTGAACTCTCGTCCAAAGCGATTGCGCGATTGCGCTCCTACTACTGGCCAGGAAATATTCGCGAACTCCGAAACGTCCTCGAACGCGCGCTCCTGCTGCATGAGGAAACCGTGCTCGAACCATACCACTTCGGTTTCGAGGCACCCACGCCAAGCGACGGCCATTCCAACTCCTACGACACTCACTGGACGCTCGAAGAAATGGAGCGCCACCACGTCGCGGCGGTTTTTTCCGAAGAGGACCACAACGCGGAAAAGACCGCAAAACGCCTCGGCATCGCCAAGAGCACTCTTTATCAGAAGTTGAAGGCGTTCAATCTGACCTAGTGCTGCTCTTGTTTCGTTCCTCCCTCGTTCGATTTCTATATTCCGGTGTTCGAAAAGCAAAAACGTCTAAGCCAACACTAAAAATCATCTGCCCACAAGTCTTGCGGAAATCGCAGTATTTCAGCCGTTTACGAGCGAGCCATCCATGCGTCTCGATTTGGCAAAGCGATTGCGCTGGAGGTGGAGATTCATGCCGACACACTGAAAGCAACAAAGGAAGGCACGATGAGCAAGGTAATTCTGCTGGTGGACGATTCTGCGACGTCAAGGATGCATAGCCGGATGCTGTTCGGGAACTGCAAAGACTATGAGTTCATCAGCGCTTGCGACGGCAAAGAGGGCGTGGAAACGGCCCTGGAACGTAAGCCCGACCTGATTTTGATGGATGTTGAGATGCCGCGCATGAGCGGCATCGAAGCTTGCCGCATGCTTCGTGCAAATGCCGCAACTCACAAGATCCCAATTGTGCTGTTGACGATGCGAGGTGAGGCCTCAGCCGTAAAGATGGGACTCGACAGTGGCTGCACCGAGTACATGCTGAAGCCCGTGAACGAAGAAAAACTCATCGCAGTGTTTAACAAATACTTGAAATGAAACGCCCGACTCCGATGCCAGCAATCCTGCGCGGCAGCATCACCGTCCTGCTTGGATTTCCCCGTTCGATTTCCATACTTCGGCGTTCGAAGATCAGAAACAACGAAACCGGCGCCAAAACCATCCGCGCAAAGATGCAGCAGAAACCCCAGCATTTCAGCGGCTTACCAGCAAGTCATCTTTGGCTCCACGTTTGGCAGGGGGATTGCCATTCAACTACTGGATGAGGAGCTGCACGCTTTCTCAAGTTGACCGATAAGAGGAAACGCAATGGCTAAGAAAGTCCTGCTCGTAGACGATTCCACAACCACGCTGATGATGGAGGAAATGATTTTGAAGCAGCGCACCGACTACTTGTGTGTGACCGCGAAAGACGGCCTCGACGCAATCTCCCGTGCCGTCGTGGAATCGCCAGACCTGGTTTTGATGGACGTGGTGATGCCGCGTATGAACGGGTTTGAGGCCTGCAAGCGCATGCGTCTGGAAGGTTCGCTGCGCCAAATTCCTATCATTCTGGTTACTACCCGCGGCGAGGAAGAGTACGTGGAAGCCGGCTTCCAGAGCGGGTGCAACGACTACATCACCAAGCCGATTAACGGCTTCGAACTCGTCACCTTGCTACACAGCTATCTGGGAGAGTAACCGGGATCCTCAGCAACACATGAATGCCTGAGCTACTGGGAACCGATCCAAGAGAACCGAGCAAAGATTAAAGATATGGGAAAACGTTCTACTCCAAACCGCGCAACCGAGAACATCGAGTCCGCCCAGGAATGGACCGACCAGGCGAAAGTTTACGCCGCTCGCATGCGTTTGCAGAACACACTTGATCAAGCCGACGCGCTCGACGCCATTCGTGAGATCGCGGGAAACTTGATCGGGACTGAAGAAGTTGCGGTCTTCAAAGTTGACCAGCGGCGCTCTGAACTCTGGCTGTATTGGTCCTTCGGCGTTGACCCTAATAAACACGCCGTTCTCGACATCCGGCACGAGCCACGGTTGCACCCGGTGCTCGCCGGAAAGGCGGTTTTTCGCGAGCACGGAAACGACCGGCTGTTGTCAACCGACGACCCCGCCAGCGCGCTCGTTCCCATTCAAGTGGACGGTATTACTTCCGCCGTGATTGTGCTGTTTCGGCTGTTCCCTCACAAGCCGGGAATCGAGGCCATTGACCGGCAGATTTGCGAAGTGCTCTCCAATTGTGCAGGGCGGGCCATCGAACCGTATCACCAGGAACAAATCTAAGAGGACCAAATGCCGATGACTTCCAGACCGAAACCCTTTAACCCGGCAGTTCTTCCGATGGAGTACATGCCGCGTATCGCTTATGTCCTGGACGACAAGCATACGAAGCATTATTTGATCCCAGGCAAGGTTTTTGTCGCTGCCCAGCCCTTCTCCATCACCAGCATTGTGGGCTCTGGAGTGGCGCTCTGTCTGTGGGATTCGGTGAACAAAATCGGGGGCGCCAATCATTTCATGCTCCCCGAAGGCCCGGAAAATGGCGAGAACGCGGCCCGCTACGCCAATGTCGCCAATCCCGCTCTGTTGCAGAGAATGCTTGATCTTGGCGCAGACCGTAATGGTCTGGAAGCGCGAATCTTCGGTGGTTCCCTTCCCGGCATCAGTTTTGGAGGAGAAGGGGAACGCCTCGGCGAACGCAACGTGCAAGCGGTGAATCAGTTCCTGCGTGGGCACGGGATTCGGACGGTACAAAGTGAAATTGGCGGCACCCACGGCCGCAAGCTGGTTTTCCAGACGGATGATGGGAAGGCGTGGTGGGAGCAACTCTGATATGCGAATGCCTAATTGCAAACCGCACTTGGTGCGCTCGGACGCTTCCCTGTCCGAACTGGCGGATGGCGATCCCGTACTCGGATTGCGCCGGCGCGTGTACCTGCTGCCGGGGGAACTGCATGCCAGCGCTGAACCTTGCCAGATCAGCACCATCCTCGGGTCGTGCGTTTCCGTGTGCCTTTTTGACCCCAGCCGGCTTGCGGGCGGAATGAATCACTTTCTGCTTCCCAGTTCCCGCAAGGGGGAGGCCGCTTCGCTGCGGTTTGCGGACACCGCGACCGTGGCTTTGCTGGAAAAGCTGCTGGCGCTCGGTTGCCGGCTTGAAAACATGACCGCGAAGATATTTGGTGGCTCGGCTCTGTTCCGCGGCGCGAACAGCTATACGGAGAGCCTGGGTGCAAAAAACGTTGCCGCCGCGATTCAATTGATGGAAAACGCAGGCTTACAAATTGCGGCGCAGGAAACTGGCGGAGATCACGGGCGAAAAGTAGTTTTTGATACCGATGATGGCGTCGCCTGGTCTCGGAGAGTTTAGGGAAGACATGGATTTCGATCGCGAAAAAATCGTCGCTTCGTTTCTGGCCGAATCCCAGGAGGGGCTCGACCGCAGCGAGCAATATCTGATTGCTGCAGAAACCGAAGCCGTCAACGCAGAAATGCTCGACGAAATATTTCGCGCGACCCATACCGTCAAGGGCAACGCTTCGGCGCTGGATTTCCCTGAGCTCGCCGGCTTTGCGCACGTCATGGAAGACCTGCTGGACGCGGTTCGCAGCGGCCAGGTTGCAACCTCGCGCGAATTGATTGCCTTGTTGCTGCAGGGCGTGGATGCACTGCGGGCTCTGGTGCCCGCCGCGGCCGATGGAAACGACCATCTGAGTCCGGCGCATCGCCAGCTGAAACAGTCTATGGCAGACCATGCCTCCGGCAAGCTGGCCGGAGTCGCTGCTGCTGTCTCTGTTCCTGATACCTACAATTTTTCGGAGGTGCCCTCCCCGGCACCGGTTCCGGGCGCGTCTGCACTGAGCGCCCGGAACCGTACGCTTCGCGTGGATATCGAAAAACTCGACCAAATGCTGAACCTGACCGGAGAGATTGCCATTGCCCAAGGCAGGCTCCGCCGCATGATTGCGGAAACAGAGGATGAAGCAGGACGCCGCCTGCTGGAAATGCACCGCGAGACCGAACGCCTGCAAAAAACTCTTCAGGAACAGGTCATGGGTGTCCGGCTGGTTCCAGTGGGCCCGTTGTTTCAGCAGTTCGCACGTTCCGTACGCGACATTTCGCGGAGCCACAACAAACTGGCGCGCCTGGAAATCGCCGGCGCGGACGTGGAAGTGGATACTCGCGTCCTCGAAAATCTGAAAGACCCGCTGCTTCACATGATCCGCAACGCGATTGACCACGGCATTGAAGTGCCGGAGATTCGCCATTCCAAGGGTAAGAGTCCCTGCGGAATGCTTAAGCTCACCGCCTGCCACTCTGCGGGCACCATTTTGATTGAGCTTTCCGATGACGGTGCGGGCTTCAACCGGCAACGCATTCTGGCAAAGGCACGAAGCCTGAATATGCTGCCCGAAGGCGAAACCATGTCGGACCAGGAACTCTTCAATCTGGTGTTCACCGCAGGGTTCTCCACTGCGGATGAGGTCACAGACCTCTCCGGCCGCGGGGTGGGAATGGACGTGGTGCGGCGCAACATAGAAATGCTGCGCGGAAATATTGACATTCGTAGTACGGCAGACCAGGGCACGACCATCCGCATCCGTCTTCCCCTGACCCTCGCCATCATTGAGGGTTTTTCCGTGGTCGCCAACAACGAGACCTACGTGATCCCGCTCGAAATGATCACCGAGTGCCTGGAGTTACCTGCCGACCAGATTTCCAGCGAAAGAGCCGGAGTCATCAACCTGCGGGGAGAACCTTTGCCGTTCGTCCGGCTGCGCGAAGTATTCACCGGCGGCGGTCAGCGGCCGGCGCGGGAAAACGTTGTGGTTGTGCATCGCGAAAACGGCTTTGCCGGGCTCGCCGTGGACAAACTACTCGGAGAGTGCCAGGCCATCATCAAGCCGCTCAGCCGGCTGTTTCGCGATGTGCCAGGGGTCTCCGGTTCCACCATTCTCGACGATGGCCGCGTGGCCCTGATCCTGGATGTGAGCACTCTGCTGCGCGATGTGATCGCCGAACAAACGCAGGCGATGCATTGAATCCTGACTCTGAGATCGAAGTGGAAAAGTACCGCGCCTCGGCGCGAACACAAGTTCTTGAAAGGAACAAACGTATGTTGAAAAAGTCCTCGATTGCCAAACGTCTCGCCGTAGGTTTCGGCGTAGTGCTGTTCCTGCTGCTCGTCGTTGCTATTACCGGTTACTGGGGGATGGAATCCGTGACCGGCGAAACTGTTTCCATGCTGCGAAAAGACTACAAGATTTCCCAGCTCTCCGACGAGGCGAAGATCGCGACGCTGGAACTGCGCCGCTACGAAAAAGATACCGAACTAAACATGGACAACAAGGCCGTCATGAATAGCTATCAAGAAAAATGGAAGGAACAGTTGACGACCCTGCGATCACGCATCACCGATCTGAAACCGCTGGTCGCTTCCGAAGATAGCAAGGAGTTGGTCGCGTCCATGGACCAGGATGTGGATACCTACTCTCGCGGCATGGAAGGCGTTGTTGCGGGCATCGATGACGGGAGCATTAAGACGCCACAACAGGCCAATGCCACTATCACCGCAGTGAAGGACGAGATCCATCGCATGGAAGGTGCGGCCACGGATTTGGCGGACAAGCATCGCAAAGTCATGGCCGACAAAGAAGAAGTCATTACCGCATTTTCTCGGCAGACAGCGCTGGTAATGCTCGCCGTTGTCCTGATCACGTTCGCCGCAGCTAGCGTTGTGACGTTCATTGTCTCGCGCGGTATTACCGGGCCGGTCAAAGCCATGGCCGGACACTTAGGTGAAATGGCCCAAGGTGGTGGCGATCTGACCAAGCGGATCGAGATTTTATCGCAAGACGAGATTGGCGAAATGGCGAACTCGTTCAACCAGTTCGTGAAGAAACTCGAAGAGATCATCAGCGAGGTCCGAACCAGCAGCGACGGTATTGCCAGCGCCGCCGCACAGGTGGCGGCGTCAGCGTCTTCTCTTTCTCAGGGAACCAGCGAACAGGCTGCCTCAGTCGAGGAAACTACGTCGAGTCTGGAGCAGATGAGCGCATCCATTGCCCAGAACGCCGAGAACAGCCGTCAGATGGAGCAGATGGCGGTGAAGGGCGCCCGCGACAGCGAGGAGTCGGGTGGCGCTGTCCGTGAAAGTGTGGCTGCGATGAAGCAGATCGCACAAAAGATCTCCATCATCGAAGAGATCGCCTACCAGACCAACCTTCTGGCGCTCAACGCCGCTATCGAAGCGGCGCGCGCCGGGGAACATGGCCGCGGATTTGCCGTGGTCGCTACCGAAGTTCGCAAGCTCGCCGAGCGCAGCCAGACCGCTGCCCAAGAGATCGGCGGACTCGCCACTAACAGCGTTGGCGTCGCCGAGCGCAGCGGTGAACTGCTGCAGGAACTGGTCCCCGCAATCAAGAAAACCGCGGAACTGGTCCAGGAAGTCACTTCCTGTTCCCGAGAGCAATCAACCGGTGTTACCCAGATCAATAAAGCGATGACCTCGGTGGACACGGTCACGCAACGCAACGCGTCCTCGGCAGAACAGCTCTCCAGCACCGCCGAGGAACTCGCCGCTCAGTCGGAAGCCCTGCAGCAGCTCATGGGATTCTTCCGGGTTGCCGGGGAAAGAATTTCTGCCGCTGTGCGCAGACCGGTCGAGCACACATCGCTCCCACAACATCTTTCAGCGGGAGTCATTCACAAGCAGAAACCCAACGGCTCGGCGGTCGAGCACAACTTCACCCGGTTCTGAAAGGCGAACTTAAAATGCAAATCACAAGAGATGACGACAACCGGGAAAAGGAGCAGGACGTAAAGCAATACCTTACGTTCATGATCGGCGGCGAAGAGTACGCCATCAGCCTGCTCAAGGTGAAGGAGATTATTGAATACGACACCGTCACCCAAGTTCCCAAAACGCCGGAGTGGGTGCGCGGGGTGATCAACCTGCGCGGCAGCGTGGTTCCGGTGATTGATCTGGCAGTGAAGTTCAGGCTTCCCGCCAGCGTCGCTGGAAAGCTCAGCTGCATCGTGATCACGGAAGTGGAATGCGAAGGCGAAGCCACGGTGATGGGCGTCATGGCCGACTCCGTCCGCCAGGTCATCGACCTCAAGGGCGACGACGTCGAAGAACCGCCCAGCTTCGGCACCCGCGTCAAAGTGGATTATCTGTTGGGAATGGCGCGCTCGGGCAGGAAGTTCTGCCTCATTCTCGACACCGAAAAAGTGCTCTCAACCGACGAACTGCTTGAGCTCCCTGATTCCGTGGACCAGTTGGCCAGCGATACCGACATTGCACTGCTTGAAGATCCGCTGATTAAAGATCGGCTGATTGAAGATCCGCCGGCTGACCCGCAAGCGTCAGCCGCGGTCAACCCGGAGTAGATCAAATATGCCGAGAAGCGACAGAGGTTCTCGCCTGCCCCGGGATCGTGACCGTTCCGGGGCAACGGACGATCTGTTGCTCACCCCGGCTCTCTTCGCCAAGTTCCAGGCGATGATCTACAAGGAATCCGGAATCTGGCTGGGTTCTCACAAGCACGCTCTACTTACTGGCAGGCTTGCCCGCCGTTTGCGGCTGCTGGGCCTGAACACCATGAAGGAGTACTTCCACCTGGTGAGTCAGTCCGATCAACAGCACGAGCGTGCTCTGATGATCGACTGCATCACCACCAACGAAACCCACTTCTTTCGCGAACCCCGGCATTTCGACTTTCTGGTGGAGCAGGTTTTTCCGCGATGGAGGCAGGAAGCCGCGACCGGGGAACGGCAAAGCCGCCTCACAATTTGGAGCGCCGGATGCTCCACTGGCGAAGAACCATACTCGCTCGCGATGCTTCTGCTCAACCATTTTCCTCCTGATCAAGGCTGGTCTGTGGAAATACTCGCGACAGATATTTCCACCCGCGTACTCGAAAAAGCGCGGGCCGCTACGTTCCCGATCGAAAAAGCAAAGGAGATTCCCCGGGAGTATCTTCGCGCCTACATGCTCAAAGGTACCGGAGAACAGAGCGGCGTGATGAGGGCCAGCCCAGAACTGCAGAAAATGGTGAGGTTCGCGCGCGTCAACCTGTCCGCGGATTCTTATCCGATCGACGGAGCCTTCGATCTGATATTTTGCCGGAATGTCTTGATTTACTTCGACCAGCAATCCAAGCAAAAAGTGATCGCTGGCCTGCTGCAACATCTCTGCCTTTCCGGCCTGTTGTTTGTTGGACATTCCGAACATCTTGGCGGAATCTCGCCCGGGATAAGATCGGTCGCACCCACGGTCTATGCCCCTGCGGAATCCAACGTGAAATTTTCGCCAACCGAACCCAGTGCCGGCAAGGGTTTCGCTGCTTCCGCGCAGTCCTGGTGACCCAATGAGATTCTTTCCCCGCAGACCACGCAATCCCGGCGAAATCCTCCACGTGCTGGTGGTGGACGATTCCGCCGTGGTGCGCCAGGTCATGCAGGCTGTCCTCGGCACTGACCGCAACATTCGAGTGAGCGTGGCGGCCAACCCCATCATTGCTTTCACAAAAATCGAAAAAGATCCACCCCATGTGGTCATCACTGATCTTGAGATGCCGCACATGGACGGCCTCACATTTATCCGCAAAATTATGGCGCGGCAGCCACTGCCGATCGTTGTCTGCTCGGGCCTTACCGAAAAAAGAATGGAGCTGGCGATCTCCGCGTTGGAACTGGGGGCAGTCGAAGTCATCACCAAACCCAAGCTCGGGCTGCGCGACTTTCTCCAGGAATCCTCGGTTATGCTTCTCGACGCCGTGCGGAGCGCTGCGAATGCGCGGGTTTCTTCCCGGCCGCTGCCTTTGGTGCCGTACCGAAATACTGCTGACGTCGTCCTACCGCTGGGTCCGCTTCCCCGGCTGCAACCCGCAGGTGAGAAGATCATCGCCATCGGCGCCTCCACGGGGGGCACCGAAGCCATCCGCACTTTTCTGCAGGCCATGCCCCTGGGATGTCCAGGCATTGTCATCGTGCAGCATATGCCGGAGAAGTTCACCCAGGCCTTCGCCGAACGCCTCAACAAAGACTGTGGGATCGAAGTCAAGGAAGCCGCCGATGGCGACCGGGTGATAAGCGGTCGCGCGTTGATCGCGCCCGGGAACCATCATCTTCTGGTGGAACGGCATGGCGCAAATTACGTGACCCGAATCAACGATGGCCCCCTGGTTTCCCGCCATCGTCCCAGCGTAGACGTCCTCTTTCGATCAGTGGCAATAGCCGCTGGAAAAAACAGTGTCGGGGTGATCATGACCGGCATGGGCAATGACGGCGCCCAAGGTCTTTTGGAAATGCGCGCCGCCGGCGCTCAGACGATTGCCCAGGATGAATCCAGCTGCGTAGTCTTTGGCATGCCGAAAGAAGCGATCAGTCGCGGCGCAGTTCTCAGTGTTCTTCACCTGGGACAGATAGCCCAGGCAGTACTGGGAGTGGCGAGCGCAGCAGAACCAACCAGGTCACGCATCGGCCCGCTCTAATTTGGAAAACTCCTGCTATCGCTCCGGCCGACGAGGTTGACGGTTTCATTTCAAGGAATTTGCGAGTCTCCATCCCGGAACACCTCACGCGAGTCAGCTACCCCTCACGTCATTGCGGCGATGGTCATTAGGCGGGTTCTCGCCGAGGAGATCAGCCAGAATCCATGCGGTTCCGGCAATCGCGAAGGTCTCAGCGGTTTCGCTCCAATTCACCGCTTGCCCAGTGTGCAAACCTGGGCTGCCGCCTAGAACGGACGCAGACAGGGAAAGTTCCTGGCAAGCCATTATCCGGAAGGCCTGTGCAGTTGGCGGAAGCTGCCACTCATCGGCCTTCTGGCGTTCGCATTCCAGAATTACGCCGGAAGCGTTTCGGATGTGTAGAATTATCGCTTCTGAAATCGAGGATAGACAGCCATGTTCAGGATTGACGATCGCACTAGCGACGTGGTCAGCACTGTGGCTCTGTTCCTGGCCGTGGTCGCCATCCTCTATCTGGCGCGCAGCGCTTTCTTCATTTTGCTGTTGTCTCTTCTCTTTGCCTATCTGCTCGAACCCGTCG
>Ga0210393_10004493_pt1 | contig 11025 bp, 14 predicted proteins | sample IncBWC27OmetaG_FD_160068 | JGI IMG/M metagenome (GOLD analysis project Ga0210393, IMG submission 160068) | Forest soil microbial communities from Barre Woods Harvard Forest LTER site, Petersham, Massachusetts, United States - Inc-BW-C-27-O ...
GGCGTCGAATTCATCAACGCGCCGCACATGGTGCACAGGCATGCCGATGGCACGGAAGAATGGCTGTCCATGCTCAAGGATCCAGAAGGGCGTCCGCTCGGCATCATGGCGCAGGCAAAACCCTAGCCGCAAAAGACTGTAGTCTTGGCTGCATGCGAATTGCGGCCCTCCTGGCAACGTTACTGACCGGACTCTGTGCGGCAAGCGCCGGCGCCCAGCAGGCCCCTGCGGCGCTCGATGAAATTGTCGTCACCGCCGAGCGCGCGGGACCCGGCATGTGGCACGTGCACCGCGGCGACGCCAATGTTTGGATCTTGGGAAGCATATCGCCGCTGCCGCGCGACATTACCTGGCGTTCCAAGCAAGTCGAGTCGGTGCTCGAGAGCACCAGCCAGGTACTGGTGCAGAAACCCATAGAAATAAGCGTCCCGCGCATCTTGTGGATGCTGATCGCCGATCGAAAACTGTTGATGGTGGGCGGCGGCAAGAGGCTGAAGGATGTGCTGCCGCCGGATTTACACGCGCGCTTTGCCGCGCAGCGAAGCAAAGTGGGCGACGATGCGGACAAGTGGGAACGGTTTCGTCCGATCATTGCGGCGGCATTTTTGCAGCAAGCCGCCTTTCATCAAGTCAACTTGTCGATGCGACTCGACTTGGGCGCGGCGTTGCGTGTCTTGGCAAAAAAACACGGCGTGCGCATCGAGGAGATCAAGGTTGCGGGCGTGAGCGATATGCTGGAGGCACTCAAGACCATGTCGCCGGCGACCGAGCGCACCTGCGTGGAAGCCTCGCTCAGCACCGTCGAGAGCGGTTTGCCGCGCTTGGTGGAGCGCGCGCAGGCATGGGCCAGCGGCAATGTAGAGCGAATCGAGAACACGCCTGAACTCAAGGAAGTGGACGCCTGCCGCAACGCCTTGGACGCCGGCAAAGGCGCGGTCGACGTGATAGGCCGCATTCGCCAGAGCTGGCTCGAGAATATCGAGAAGTATTTGCGCTCTGCCGGCACGACGATCGCGGTGATCAACCTGGACCTGTTGCTCGAGCGCGGCGGCCTGCTCGATCAGCTGCGCGCCAAAGGCTATGAAATCGACGCGCCGTGAACGGGTGAGTATCCTAGCGTTGCGGTGAAAGGGCGTGCACGAGGACGTTGAATATGTCACATGGAGTTAAGGCCGGACTCGCCGTACTTTTTTTTGCGGCATTGCTCACCACCGGGATCGCCTTTTCGCGCAAATCGGCTCCCCTGGTCGATGCGCCGGCACCGGATTTTCAGGTCACCACCTTTGATGGACGCAAGCAATCGTTGGCCGATTTCAAGGGGCAGGTCGTGGTCCTCAATTTCTGGGCAACCTGGTGCGGGCCGTGCAAGCGGGAATTGCCGCTGCTGGAGGACTACCATCGCAGGCAGCATTCCGCGGGGCTCGTCATACTCGCGGTGGCGACCGAAGATTCCTTGACGCCATTCCAACTGCGGCCACTCCAGAAATTGCTGACCCTGCAAATGGTGAAGCGCTTCAAGGGCGACTATGGCGACATCAAATATCTGCCGACCAATTTCGTGATCGATCGCAAGGGAATATTGAGGTATGCGGAATCCGGCGGATTCACGCGGCAGGAGTTGGACCAGGTGGTGGGTCCGCTGTTGAGCGAGAGCGCGGAAGCGGTGCAAGGCGGCGGCTAGAAATTCCATTCCGGCGCTTTTTCCTGTCAGACAATGCCGCCAGCACGTGGTATGGGCCGGCGCGACGTATCTTTTGCGCATCGCATTTATTACGCTTGTGTGACAAGGGGCAGCAATAAGCCCGGGTTTGATGGAGCGCAATGAATTCGTACTTGCCGCCGCTTGGGGCCGAATGGCGTTAAATCCAGGCGGGGCATTGCCTGACCTCGCCGGGGGACAACCGTCGTACCCAACTTCTTCGTACCTCGTATTCCGACACCGCGGGCGGGACGTGCTCGCGGTCCCAGCGGTTTCGAAAGCGGCGGCGCTTGCGGGAATTGCCAAGTACCAACCTTTTACCCTCAAACGCTGGCTTTACCGGCTGGTGACGACGGGTTTGATTCGAATGGGTGCCGCGCGCCTTGCGGCCGTCAGCCGCGTCAGTCCCGTTGGCGGTGAATTTCGTTTCGATTTTGCCAAGTGGTGCGGCCAGCTTGAAGATTGCCTTGGCCGGCGTATTGCACATGCCATTGTGACCTGGCCGCCGCAACCGTGGCGCCGCCGCTTATATGTGCATTTGCTAGACACGAATTTGCAGGCATTTGCGTTTGTGAAAGTAGCGTCGACGGATGACGACCACACGAAGCTGGCGGTCGAGGCTGAGGCGTTGAATTGGTTGGCTCAACTACCGCTGCAGAAAATTCGGGCACCGAGACTTGTGCACCATGGACGCTTTGAAGAGGTTGGCTATCTAGCCATGGAGCCGCTGCCGACCGTGGCGAAACCGTTGAAGCTGGCCGCCGACTGCGACAGCGCGCCGTTGACCGCGGAATTTCGCGGGGAGTTCAATCGCCTCAGTGGACCGGAGATCAGAAGCCTGTCTTGGTGGGAGGCGTACACCCAAGCGCTGCGGCCAGAGCACCAAGCCTTTCACGCGCAGCTGCAGCGATTGATGCCGCTAGGGGCGGAAACATGTCGCGCGCACGGCGACCTTGGACTTGCCAATATGGTCCGCGATGAGCACCAGATTTGGATTTTTGATTGGGAATCGTGTCACGCCGCCGCGCCCGCTCTGGCCGACTCCATCGGCTTTTTCATGTCCTTTACCATGGCCAAAACGGAGCGCCAGCCACTCCTGTCTTTGCGGCGCATCGAGGAGAGGTTTTTGACCGAACACTCAGATCAACGCCGGCTCGCCGTTATGCTTGCACTGGCCTTTCGCCATGCCTGTGGGATTCCAGACGCGGTCAGTATCATTGGGGCCTGGGAACATAACTCGCTCGGCTGACAGGGCCGTCCTGGCACCTGCTTTCTTAAGGACCGGGTTTCGAGCCCGCGGCCGATAATCTATGCTGCATGGCAGCAATTGCCTTGACACCCGCACGGCCGGTTCCTACAATCGCCGGCCTTTGTCTCTCGGGCACCCTAGTGCCGGGCATGAGCCCGTAAATTTTAAGTTTTTGCATCGGGACCTCCCGTCTATCTGGATGGTCCTCTAAAGGTATTTATGGCGACGACGACCCAATTAATTCGGACCGGCCGAAATGAGCCCGCTTGGAAGTCCAAAGTTCCGGCCCTGGCCGCTTCGCCGCAAAAGCGCGGTGTCTGCACGCGCGTGTACACGACCACGCCGAAGAAGCCCAATTCGGCTTTGCGCAAGGTTTGCCGCGTGCGCCTCACCAATGGCTATGAGGTCTCCAGCTATATCGGCGGCGAAGGTCACAACCTGCAAGAGCACTCGGTGGTCTTGATTCGCGGGGGCCGCGTCAAGGATCTCCCCGGCGTGCGTTATCACACGGTGCGCGGTGCGCTCGATTGCGCCGGCGTCAGCGATCGTCGTCAAGGGCGCTCCAAGTACGGCGCCAAACGTCCCAAGAAATAAGCCTCAAGGCTAGAGAAGGTTTTCCATGTCCCGTAGAGCAGCAGCCCCGCATCGCACCATTCTTCCCGACCCCAAGTTCGGGAATGACATGTTGGCCAAATTCATCAATATGGTGATGGAGCGCGGCAAGAAGTCCGCCGCCGAGAAGATCGTCTATGGCGCCATCGATCGCATCAGCGAAAAGAAAAGCGGTGCAGCCGGCTTAGAAGCCATTGCTGTGTTGCAGCAAGCCCTGGACAATGTCAAGCCGGTGGTCGAAGTCAAATCCCGCCGAGTCGGCGGCGCGACCTATCAGGTTCCGGTCGAGGTGCGCGCCAATCGCCGCCAGACGCTTGCCATGCGCTGGGTCATCGAAGCGGCCACCGCCCGCAGCGAGAAATCCATGGCTCATCGCCTCGCCGCTGAACTGATGGAGGCTGCCGAAAACCGCGGCGCCGCCGTGCGCAAGCGCGAGGACACACATCGCATGGCCGATGCCAACAAGGCGTTCGCCCACTACCGCTGGTAGCGCGCGGCAGCTTACGCACGCCCGCTAACGCGCGTGAACATCTAGTGGCTGGTAAAACGCCAGCTTAGCCATATATAGGGTCTACCTATGGCACGCACTACGCCCATCGAGCGCTACCGAAATATCGGTATTTCCGCTCACATCGACGCGGGGAAAACCACCGCGACGGAGCGTATTTTGTTTTACACCGGCGTGTCTCACAAAATCGGCGAGGTCCATGACGGCGCGGCCGTGATGGATTACATGGAACAGGAACAGGAGCGCGGCATCACCATCACCGCCGCGGCCACGACCTGTTTCTGGAAGGGGATGGACAAGAGTTTCCCCGAGCATCGCATCAACATCATCGATACGCCGGGACACGTCGATTTTACGATCGAAGTGGAGCGCTCCTTGCGCGTGCTGGATTCGGCCATCGCAGTGTACTGCGCAGTGTCCGGCGTACAGCCCCAGTCCGAGACGGTCTGGCGCCAGATGAACAAGTATGGTGTGCCGCGCATCGCCTTCGTCAACAAGATGGATCGCGCCGGCGCGAATTTCCTGCGTTGCGTGGAGCAGATCAAGACCCGTTTGCGCGGCAACCCCGTGCCGATTCAATTGCCGATCGGCGCCGAGGATGGTTTCACCGGCGTGGTTGATCTCATCAAGATGAAGTCCATCTTTTGGGACGAAGAAACGCAGGGCATGAAATTCGAGTATCGCGACATTCCCGACGAGATGCGCAAGGAGTGCGAGGAATGGCGCGGCAAGATGATTGAGGCCGCCGCGGACGGCGACGAAGTGCTGCTCAACAAATACTTGGAAAGCGGAACTTTGAGCGACGAGGAAATCAAGAAGGGACTGCGCCAGCGCGCCATCAAGAACGAAATCTGTCTGGTGACCTGCGGCTCGGCGTTCAAGAACAAGGGCGTCCAGGCCGTGCTCGATGCCATCGTGGAATACATGCCCTCGCCCGCGGAAGTGCCGCCTGTCAAAGGCCAGAGCGAGAGCGGCGAACCGATGACGCGCCAGGCGGACGACAGCGAGCCCTTCGCGGCGCTGGCATTCAAGATCCTGAACGATCCTTTCGTCGGCAATCTGACCTTCTTCCGGGTGTACTCCGGCACGCTGAATTCAGGCGACCAGGTGTTCGTGCCCAACCGCAGCCGCACCGAGCGCATCGGCCGTTTGCTGCAAATGCATGCCAGCGATCGCTCCGAGATCAAAGAGGTGCATGCCGGCGACATCGCGGCCGCCGTGGGCTTGAAGGACGTCACCACCGGCGACACGCTGTCCGACCTGAACAAGGTCATCATTCTGGAGAAGATGGATTTCCCGGAGCCGGTGATTTCCGTGGCCGTGGAGCCGAAGACCAAGGTCGATCAGGAAAAAATGGGCCTGGCTCTGCAGCGCCTGGCGAAGGAAGATCCTTCGTTTCGAGTGCATACCGACGCCGAATCCGGCCAGACGATCATCGAAGGCATGGGGGAACTGCACCTCGAAATCATCGTCGATCGCATGAAGCGCGAGTTCAAGGTCGACGCCGATGTGAGAAAGCCGCAGGTGGCGTATCGCGAAACCCTGCGCAGCACGGTCGAGTCGGAGGGCAAGTTCATTCGCCAGACCGGCGGGCGCGGTCAGTACGGCCATGTGTGGCTGAAGCTCGAGCCGCTGCCCCAGGGCAAGGGCTACGAATTCGTCAATGGCATCGTCGGCGGCACGGTGCCGCGCGAGTACATTCCCGCCGTGGACAAGGGCATCCAAGAAGCGGTGCAGACCGGGGTGATCGCGGGCTATCCCATCGTGGATGTCAAAGTCACCATATTCGACGGCTCCTACCATGACGTCGATTCCAACGAGATGGCCTTCAAAATCGCCGGCTCGATCGGCTTCAAGGAAGGTTTCCGCAAGGCCAAGCCGGTATTGCTCGAACCCATCATGAGAGTGGAAGTCGTGGTGCCGGAGGATTATTACGGCGACATCGTCGGCGATTTGAGCCGGCGCCGCGGCCAGATCGTCGGCACCGAAGACAGTCCGTCGGGCAAGGTGGTTACCGCCGAGGTGCCGCTCGCCGAAATGTTTCAATACTCGACATCCATGCGCTCGATGAGCCAGGGCCGCGCGAACTACACCATGGAGTTTGCCAAGTACCAGGAAGTGCCGGGCAACGTGGCCGATGTCGTGATGAAGAAAGCTTCTTAAGATTCCGTACGCATCTATTTTCAAACGCATCTACTTTTTGAGAGGTAAGGCCTGTGTCGAAGGGGAAGTTTGAGCGAACGAAGCCGCACGTGAACGTGGGGACGATTGGGCATGTTGATCATGGCAAGACGACCCTGACGGCGGCCCTCACGAAGGTGATGGCGGAGAAGCATGGCGGGGAGTTCAAGGCCTACGATCAGATCGACAAGGCCCCCGAGGAGCGTGCGCGCGGCATCACGATTGCGACCGCGCACGTGGAGTATCAGTCCGATGCGCGCCACTACGCGCACGTGGACTGCCCGGGCCATGCCGACTATGTGAAGAACATGATCACGGGAGCTGCGCAGATGGACGGGGCGATTTTGGTGGTCTCGGCGGCCGATGGGCCGATGCCCCAGACGCGCGAGCACATTTTGTTGGCCCGCCAGGTCGGGGTGCCCTACATCGTGGTGTTCATGAACAAGGCGGACATGGTCGATGATGCGGAACTGCTGGAGCTGGTAGAGCTGGAAGTACGCGATTTGCTGACCCTGTACAAATTCCCCGGGGATAAGACCCCGATCATCACCGGCTCTGCGTTGAAGGCCTTGGAAGGGGATCCTTCCGAGATCGGCGTGCCCTCGGTGATCAAGCTGGTCAAAGCGCTGGATGATTACATTCCGGTGCCCAAGCGCGCCGTGGAAGGGGCTTTCTTGATGCCGGTGGAGGATGTGTTCTCGATCGCGGGGCGCGGCACGGTGGTGACGGGTCGCATTGAGCGCGGCATCGTGAAGGTCAACGATGAGGTGGAGATTGTCGGGATTCGCCCGACGCAGAAGACCACCTGCACGGGCGTGGAGATGTTCAGGAAGCTCTTGGATGAGGGTCAGGCGGGCGACAACGTCGGGGTTCTCTTGCGCGGCACGAAGCGCGAGGAAGTGGAGCGCGGGCAGGTCCTGTGCAAGCCCGGCAGCATCACGCCGCACACCAAGTTTGAGGCCGAAGTGTATGTGTTGAGCAAGGAGGAGGGCGGTCGGCATACGCCGTTCTTCAAGGGCTACCGGCCGCAGTTCTACTTCCGCACCACCGATGTCACCGGAGCGGTGGAGCTGCCGGAGGGCACCGAGATGGTGATGCCGGGGGACAACATCAAGATCGTGGTGGAGCTGATCGCCCCGATCGCGATGGAGCAGGGCCTGCGCTTCGCCATCCGCGAGGGTGGTAAAACCGTCGGCGCCGGTGTGGTCGCCAAGGTGATTGCGTAATCTAAAATTTTCGCGCTAAAGGGTTTTATTAGGGTAGAATCCGCGCCCTTTCCATGCGCTGCGCGCAACTTTTCCGGGGGTCGAAGCGACCCCCTATTTGAAAGTTAAGAGAAGACTATGGCTAATCAGAATATCCGCATCCGCCTGAAGGCTTTCGATCATCGCTTGATCGACAAGTCAGCCCGCGAGATCGTCGATACCGCGAAACGCACCGGCGCGACCGTCAAGGGTCCCGTGCCGCTACCCATCAAAATGGAGCGTTTTACGGTTTTGACCGCCCCGCACGGCGATAAGGATGCCCGTGACCAGTTTGAAATCCGCACGCACAAGCGTCTCATGGACATTTTGAACCCCACGGACAAGACCGTGGACGCCCTCATGAAGCTCGAGCTTCCGGCCGGCGTGGACGTGCAAATCAAGTTGAATTAAGGGTTTTTTGCTGCGGGGCCGCATAGGCTCCCTTGCGTGAAGCGCGGGGGATCCCTATACTCCCGCGTCCATTTTGGAGGTCGGAGCGCGTGGGCGCCGACGCCACATTCTCAAGGGAATTTGGGGTCCGTGTGTCCAAACCGCTGATCTGTCGCAACGATGCGAGGCTCATTGAAGCTCTCGCTGTATGAGGATTGACAATGTCCATTGGTCTGGTTGGCCGCAAATGCGGCATGACCCGAGTGTTCACCGACGCCGGTGTTACCGTCCCCGTGACGGTGGTCGAGGCGTTACCGAATCGCATCTCGCAAGTCAAAAACGATAAAGCCGACGGCTATCGCGCGGTCCAAGTCACCATTGGCAGCCGCCGTCCTTCGCGCGTCACCAAGGCACTCGCCGGTCACTTCGCCAAGGCGAATGTTGCCGCCGGTTATACCTCGCAAGAATTCCGCTTAGGCAAAGGCGAGGGCGACGAGCTGGCCACCGGCGGGGAGCTCAAAGTCGACATGTTCAAGGCCGGCCAGATCGTCGATGTCACCGGCACCACCGTGGGCAAGGGCTTTCAAGGCACCATGAAGCGGCACAATTTCGCCGGCGGCATGAAAACCCACGGAAACTCGGTATCGCATCGCGCGCCGGGTTCCATCGGCCAGCGTCAGACGCCGGGCCGCGTATTCAAAGGCAAGCGCATGTCGGGGCACATGGGCGTGCGCAATCGCACCATTGAAAACTTGCGCATTGTCGAAGTCGACGCGGTGCGCAATCTGCTGCTCATCAGCGGTGCCGTACCGGGCGCCGAGGGCGGCCGCGTCATCGTGAAACCCTCCGTCAAGGCAAAGGGTCAGGCCCGACGCCAGAAGTTGATGCCGAACAAAGCCCCGACTGCCGCCAAGGGTGCTCCCGCTCCCAAGGGCGCGGCTCCCAAGGCGGGCGCCGCCAAAGCTGAGAAGAAGTAGATCTCATGAAAGTCCAGCTAAAAAACGCAACGCCGGCCAGCGAGATTCAGTTGTCGGATGCCGCCTTTGGGCGCGTCTACAACGAAGCGCTGGTGCACCAGGTGGTAACCGCCTATATGGCCGCCGGCCGCGCGGGGACCAAAGCGCAAAAGACCCGCGCCGAAGTGCGCGGCGGCGGCAAGAAACCGTGGAGCCAAAAAGGCACCGGTCAGGCGCGCGTCGGTTCGATTCGCAGCCCCATCTGGGTCGGCGGCGGGCGCGCCTTCGCGGCCAAGCCGCGCGATTTCTCGCAAAAGGTCAACCGCAAGATGTACCGCGCCGCCATGCAAACCATGGTGTCGCAGCTGGTGCGTGACGATCGTTTGGTGGCGGTCGAATCGATCGAGCTTTCCGCGCCGCGCACCAAACTGCTCATCAGCAAGCTGGCTGAATTCGGCTTGAGCCGCGCGCTCATTTTGGTCGAGGCCTACGAAGAGAAATTGTTCCTGGCGGCGCGCAACATTCCGCACGTCGAAGTGATGGCGGTGGCGGCGCTCGATCCTTTGAGCTTGGTCAAGCACGACAAGGTCGTTGCCACCGTGGGCGCCTTGAAGTTGCTGGACCAGCGTCTCGGAGGCGCGCATGAATAAAGAGCGATTAATGACGGTACTGATTCAGCCGCATGTCTCTGAGAAAGCGGCAACCGTGACCGAAAAGGCCAACCAATACGTATTTCGGGTGCGCGACGATGCCACCAAAGCCGAGGTCAAGGGCGCCGTCGAACTCATGTTCGAGGTCAAGGTCGAGGGCGTCAATTTATTGAACCGTCCCGGCAAGACGCGCCGCTTCAAGAACATGCCCGGCAAGCGTAATGGCTTCAAGAAAGCGTATGTGCGCTTAGGCGAAGGTCAGTCCATCGACTTCACCGGCGCCTCGGCGAAATAAGGATCAGGCCATGGCACTCATCAAGATGAAGCCGACCTCACCGGGCACGCGCTTCGTAGTCAAAGTGGATCGCTCGCACCTGCACAAGGGCGGACCGATCGAGTCCCTCACTACCAAGAAAAACCGCACGGGCGCGCGCAATCACTCGGGCCGTCAGACCACGCGCCACATCGGCGGCGGACACAAGCAGCGCTATCGCATCGTGGATTTCCTGCGCGACAAGGACGGCATTCCGGGCATCGTCGAGCGCCTCGAATACGATCCGAACCGCACGTCGCATCTGGCCTTGGTCCTCTATAAGGATGGCGAGCGCCGCTACATTCTTGCGCCGAAGGGCGTGAAGGCCGGCGATGAGATTCGCTCCGGCTCCGACGCGCCGATCAAAGCCGGCAATGCCATGCCGTTGCGGCACATTCCGGTGGGCAGCACGGTTCACAACATTGAATTGAAAGTCGGCAAGGGCGGGCAGATGGCACGCAGCGCCGGCGCTTCCGCGCAGTTCGCGGCGCGTGAAGGCGTGTATGCCAGCCTGCGTTTGAAGTCGGGCGAGATGCGCAAAGTGCACGTCGACTGCCGGGCGACGATCGGCGAAGTCGGCAACGATGAGCACAATCTGCGCGTGTTCGGCAAGGCCGGCGCGGTGCGCTGGCTGGGCGTTCGCCCGACGGTGCGCGGCGTCGTGATGAATCCGGTCGATCATCCCCACGGTGGCGGCGAAGGCAAGTCCGGTCAAGGAAATCCGCATCCCGTGAGCCCATGGGGCCTGCAAACCAAGGGCAAGAAGACGCGCCGTAACAAGCGCACCGACGGCATGATCGTTCAGCGCCGCAAGAACAAACGAATCTAGACTGGAGACTTAAAGTGCCTCGTTCGCTCAAGAAAGGCCCGTTCGTGGATTTGCACCTCGCCAAGAAAGTGCAAACCGCCAGCCAAAAGAATGATCGCCGCCCGATCAAGACCTGGTCGCGGCGTTCCATGGTCATTCCCGATATGGTCGGTCTGACCATCGCCGTGCATAACGGCCGCTTGCATGTGCCGGTGCTCGTGTCGGAGAACATGGTCGGCCACAAGCTCGGCGAGTTCGCTCCCACGCGCACCTTCAAGGCGCATTCCGGCGACAAGAAAGTCACGGCGGCGGAATAGTCATGCAGACAAAAGCAGTATTGCGCTACGCCCGCATCTCGCCGCAGAAATGCCGCCTGGTCGTCGACACGATTCGCGGCAAGTCGGCCACGCTCGCG
>Ga0210393_10004494_pt1 | contig 11023 bp, 9 predicted proteins | sample IncBWC27OmetaG_FD_160068 | JGI IMG/M metagenome (GOLD analysis project Ga0210393, IMG submission 160068) | Forest soil microbial communities from Barre Woods Harvard Forest LTER site, Petersham, Massachusetts, United States - Inc-BW-C-27-O ...
GCCAGGCTTCCATTGACTACCGGCAGCTGGCAGCTGGCAACCGTATCTTATGACCATCCATGGGATCCACCACGTCACTGCTATCGCAAGTGATCCGCAGCCTAATCTCGACTTCTATATCGGGTTGCTCGGGCTGCGGCTTGTCAAGCGTACAATCAATTTCGATGATCCCGGTACCTACCACTTTTACTTCGGGGATGCCGTCGGGACACCCGGAACGATTTTGACATTCTTCCCTTGGCCCGGTGCCCGCCGGGGTACTCGCGGTGCAGGAGAGATCGACGCTACGGCGTTTGCGATCCCGGCGGGATCCGTCGGCTACTGGATTGAACGGTTAAAGGACTATCACGTCAGTGCCGAGCGCGTACCCGAGCGTTTTGGCGAGGAAGTCATCCGCCTGGCAGATACGGACGGGATGCTGCTCGAATTAATTGCCTCATCGCGTGACGGCGAATTCCAACCATGGACCGACGGCCCTGTCCCGGCGGAGCACTCGATTCGGGGAATTCATAGCGTTTCGGCGGCCTTAGAAAGCCATGAGGGCACGGCCACTCTGCTCACGGAAACCTTTGGCTTTCGGCTCGTTCAGGGAACGGGGAATCGCTTCCGTTTCGCTGCCCCTGGCGGAGGTGGGGCGGGCAGAACGATCGACCTGATCCGGAGGTCTGCGAGCCAGTCCGGCCGGCTCGGAGCCGGCTCCGTTCACCACATTGCCTTTCGGGTTCCTGATGATGCGCAACAGAATGCCTGGCGGGAAAAGTTAGTCACTCTCGGTTACGACGTTAGCCCGATGATGGATCGCGTCTATTTTCACTCCATCTATTTCCGGGAGCCAGGCGGCGTACTTTTCGAAATCGCCACCGATCCGCCGGGATTCACCACGGACGAAACGGTCGCCGAGCTCGGCGCCAGCCTTCGCCTTCCGCCCTGGATGGAAACAGGACGTCCGGACATTGAGCGAATTCTTCCAGGAATCACGCTTGTTTAAATTGCCAGGCTTGGTCCGAGCCGCGTTGGGATGTATTATTCCACAATTCGAAGAAAAGGCGCCGAGATCGAGTATTTCAGCCAGAGACAGGCTGGAAGCCTATCCTACATTGCTCCCCGGAGTGTCGTAGTGATGATTCGAGTGCACCTGAAAGCACCTTCTCGTACCGACCGCGACGAGACGACGGCGTGGTGTAGGATAGGCTTCCAGCCTGTCTCTGGGCTGAAATGCTCGATGTCGTCGCGCTTCCAGGCTGGAGCTGCTGCCTTTACTTCGATTTGTGTATAAAGCTCAGCTTTGCTTTATACACAATTTGTGGGCGGGCACAATGCATCGCTCGACGCTGTGAATTAATACAGTCTGGAAGCCTATGCTACATTGCTCTTCGGCGCGCCGAGCGATAGCTCGAGGTCATGCGATAAGACCATCACCGCGGCGACGCGACGGCGTAAAGTAGGATAGGCTTCCAGCCTGTCTCTGGGCTGAAATACTTGATGTTGGCGCCTCTACTTCGAATTGGGTACAAACTCAGGTTTCAGCCCCCGGAGGGGTTGGAGAACTCAGCTCAAGGTTTCAACCCGGGAAGGTAAGGCGGGACGCCTTACTTACTTCAGAAGGGCGGGACATACTGGGATAGAAGTGGTAATCAAACGGCCGGTTTGCCCGCAGCAGTAAGTAAGGCGTCCCGCCTTACCCTCTTTCGCAAGCTAACCGTCCCGATTTGCCCGCAGCAGTAAGGACGGGAACGGAGGCTTAGTTAGAGCGGCCTACCCGCGTCAGAACAAGATGTCGCTAACTAGAGTCAGTCTGGAAAATGTGGGGACTATCCGCCACTAATTAGTTTGACGTTCCCGAGCAAGAGAAAATCGACTTCCTGCGAGGGAAAAGGTGTTTCAATATTCACTATAATTTCGAATAAAACCGCTTCCCGGCACGCCGTTGACTTGTGCAAAAAATGGTGTTCGATGGCAGTCGCGTGAAGTTTTATTTTACAGGCTTCTAATGGCAGACAGTACAGGCTTGGCATTACTTCCCGCCGGCTCCGCATGGAAGAGCAGCCGTAGGACAGACCCCCTAACAATTTTGGCAACGGACTTATCTTGACCTACTAGTAACATGGCAAATAACCGCAACCACACCATCGACGTCATGCGAGCGTTTTTGAGCTGGGTCGTTGTTGTCGTGCATGTTCTTTGGATGGCAGGAATCCAGGGAGAAACCGACCAGCAAATGGGTGCCTCGGCCGTAGCAGGTTTTATTATACTTAGTGGCTTTGTCATCACGCAGCTCTTAGTCACCAAGCGGGAAACTTATGGCGTATTTGTCTTCCGGCGCTTTATGCGCCTTTTCCCAGCATTTGCTATCTGTCTAGCATTTGCCTTGCTGATCCGACCGTTGACGGTGGGCACTATCCAATCCGCGACTAACCCGCTCATCGAGGCGAGTGAAAACCAATTTTTTTGGTGGCATTTGGCGACTCACGCATGTTTGATGCACGGCCTGATCCCGGCAATCTGGTTGCCGAGGGGAGAGTTTGCTTTCCTGATACCCGGGTGGAGTATCAGCTTGGAATTCCAACTCTACTTAGTGGCGCCGCTTCTTCTGTGGTGGCTAGCGCGATCGGGCGCCAAGGGTTTGCTATTAGTGCTGATGCCCAGTGCATTATTAGTCTTGCCGCCGATAGCCTCTAAGGTGGCCATGATTTGGTCAGCGAGCGGCGCGTTCCTACCACAGCGATTCATTTTTTTTCTGATCGGTGCGTTGATTTATTTTTTCTCGACTGGCGGCCCCTATCGGCCTGCGATGTACCGATATTGGCCGGGACTGGTGCGGCTGGGGGAGGTCAGTTATTCAACCTACCTGGTTCACTACCCGGTCCTGGCTTTGGTTAACCGCTTCGTGCCGGTGCATTGGTCCACCATCGAGAAGGTGGCCGTGCTCTTCACGCTAGGGGCCCCGATCATCTTGGTTTCGAGTTTTCTGCTTTACCGGTATGTGGAGCAGCCGGGAATCAAGTTGGGTCGATATCTCAGTCGTGACGTCAAGAACCTTAGGCTTTCATCGAATAGCCAGGCGCTCCCCGGTGAATCCCTAATCCATTCGTAAGTACCGTTTCGATATGTGAGACGGTACACGAGGTCAGCCACACCGTGACTGCTTCACGGAAACCTCTGGAGACGGTATCAATTCGGCGCTTGGAAAGGCGCTCGATTCGCAGATATTCAAGCGAAATCCCCGATGAAAAAGACCTCGGTGCTGGCCTTCCTTCTGCATGCCCTCCTCGGCTTTTCAGCGCCGAAAACGGTATTGGGGCGCGCCGCTGAAGCGACGCTTACTCCCACGCTCGGAGGAAATTGGACGCAGGTTCTGCCCGACCGGCGCGTCACCTTCCGGCTCTTGGCGCCAAAGGCCAAAGACGTAAGTGTACTGATCGGCGTCAAAAGCGCGGTCTTCGATCCCCAAGGGACCACGATGGCCGAGATGACGAAGGACTCGAACGGCCTCTGGACGGTGACGTTAGGCCCCTTCGCGCCGAATCTGTACGAATATCAGTTCAACCTCGACGGGGTGACAATCACTGATCCCGGAAACGGCATGCCTGCGCCGCAACGGCAGGTCGACACGAGCCTGTTATTGATTGCCGGTACGCCCCCGGATTTCCTGGACCTCCAAACTGTTCCGCATGGAACGGTGCGCGAAGAGACTTACTATTCGATGACCCTCGGCGAGAACCGACAGCTGCTGGTCTACACCCCGCCGACCTACGACTCTTCCCGCGTGCCCTTTCCGGTGCTTTACCTTTATCACGGTTTAGGGGACACTCGTTATTCCTGGGCGACTCACGGGAGGTTACCCCAAATCCTGGACAATTTGCTTGCCCAAGGAAAAGCCACGCCGATGGTTGTGGTGATGCCGGAGGCGCACGCCGTGCCTTTTGAAACGACGCCGGCAACCAGCTCCGATTACATCACCAACCTCTGTTCCTACTTTGCCAAAAACCAGCCGATGATCGACGAGGAGCTTTTCCGTGACATCATTCCCTTTATCCAAAGCCGCTATAACATCAGCAAGGAGTCTCGAGAGCGCGCCATTGCGGGGCTATCGATGGGCGGGCTTCAATCCATTGAGACCGGGATGGTCCACCTTGGCTACTTTTCTTGGATCGGCGCCTTCAGCCCGACCGTTTGGCCGCAGGTGTTCTCGAAGGATTTCCAGACCGCGCTGAAAGACCCCGATAAGATCAATCGGAGCCTGCTCCTGTTGGACATCGTGAGCGGCGATCACGACGCCACCACCGCAAAGGGCGTCAATGGGTTCGTGACTCAGCTCAATCAAGCAAATGTCAAACACGACTATACGGTTGTGCCCGGCGGAACGCACAGCATGTTCGTCTGGAGGGAAGCGCTCTACAACTTCCTGCAAAAAATATTCCAGCACTGAATCGACAGGCTGAGTCCTGCAGCCCCTGCGGGGCAAAGACCATCCGAATCAGCCCTGATTTTGGAATTCGTTGATCAAATCCTGGAAGGAATTTACGGTAATGATAGCTTTCAAAAGCATCATGCACTAGGTAGTCAGTTAGGCACTGAAAACAGCAAGGCGATCCCCGGCAATGAACTCTCGCTGAAAAAGTGCCTCCTACGATGCCAGGTTCGCAAGCAGTCACCCCCGTAACGGCTCTTTTTTGACAGAGAAAAGGAAAGGAATACGAATATGACGGCAGGAATCCAATCACTTACCGGACGCCCCGGATGGAAGGCTCTCGAGTCTCACCATCAGAAGGTCCGAGAGGTCCATCTTCGACGGCTCTTTGCGGATGACCCCAAGCGCGGCGAGCGCCTGACCACCGAGGCAGTGGGTCTGTACCTCGACTACTCAAAGAATCGCGTCACCGACGAAACCCTCAAACTTCTCTTTCAATTGGCGGAAGAATGCGGTCTGCGAGACCGGATCGACGCCATGTTTCGAGGGGAGAAGATCAATATCACCGAAAATCGTGCCGTCCTGCACGTGGCGCTTCGCTCGCCAAGAGGGACATCGATCGTCGTAGACGGCGAAAACGTCGTCCCTCAGGTGCATGCGGTACTCGACAAAATGGCGGACTTCGCGAACCGGGTGCGCAGCGGTGCCTGGAAGGGTCATACCGGCAAAAGCATTCGCAATGTCGTCAACATCGGCATCGGCGGCTCCGACCTCGGGCCGGTGATGGCGTACGAAGCGCTCAAGCACTACAGCGATCGCGCGATCAACTTCCGGTTCGTTTCGAACATCGATGGCACCGATTTCGCTGAAGCCGTCCAGGGTCTTGACCCGTCGGAAACCCTTTTTGTGATCGCCTCAAAGACTTTCACTACTTTGGAAACGATGACCAACGCTCACACCGCGCGTGACTGGTCGCTCAAGGGCCTCGGCGGCGATGTGAACGCCGTGGCTAAACATTTCGTCGCAGTCTCGACCAATGCCGCCAAGGTATCCGAGTTCGGTATCGACACGGCCAACATGTTCGGGTTCTGGGATTGGGTTGGCGGCCGCTATTCAATGGACTCGGCGATCGGTCTTTCGACGGTGCTGGCCATTGGACCGGACAATTTCCGTGCCCTGCTTGACGGTTTTCACGAAATGGATGTGCACTTCCGCACCGCACCTTTCGAGAGTAACTTGCCGGTTCTCCTGGGGCTTCTCGCCGTCTGGTACAGTGATTTCTTCGGCGCCGAAACCGTTGCGGTTCTGCCCTACGAACAGTACCTCAAGCGATTCCCGGCCTATCTGCAGCAGCTGACAATGGAAAGTAACGGCAAACATGTCACCCTGGAGGGAATCAAGGTCGACTATCAAACCGGACCGATCTATTGGGGCGAACCAGGAACAAACGGCCAGCACTCCTTCTATCAGTTGATTCATCAGGGGACACGGCTGATCCCGTGTGACTTCATTGCCTTCGTCGAAACGCTGAATCCTCTGGGGCGACATCACGATATGCTTCTGGCGAATGTTTTTGCTCAGACCGAAGCGCTCGCCTTCGGCAAGACACCCGAGCAGGTGAAGGCCGAAGGAACACCAGATTGGCTCGTTCCCCACCGTGTTTTCGAGGGCAATCGTCCGTCGAACACCATTCTCGCCGATCGGGTCACGCCGGAAATTCTCGGTAAGCTCGTGGCGCTCTATGAGCACAGCGTCTTTACCCAGGGTGCGATCTGGAATATCGACTCGTTCGACCAGTGGGGTGTGGAATTGGGCAAGGTACTGGCCCAGCGTATCGTACCGGAACTGGAATCCAAAACGGATCCCGAACTCGGACACGACAGCTCCACCAACTGTCTGATCCGCCGCTATCGCCGACTAAAAGAAAAAACGTCATGAATGTTCCGGGAGCCGCTGGTAGCTCTGCGGGACAAAAAAGCGACGCCACAGGAAGCCGTCGCCGAGATCGCCCGTCGCTACCGGAATTTTGTCGACCTCTTTGACAAAGCGCGTGCATCATGAGGAACTAGCGAAAAGGAAAAACACACTGTAAACCTTGCCCCGGCCTGCTGTAGGCAGGCTAACAACCACGTATTGATATTCATCGAAAAGAGCATGCAGCTCTGAAGAAAGGAACCCGATAGTGCAACTTGGAATGATTGGACTTGGGCGAATGGGCGCCAATATGGTGCGGCGCCTTCTCAAAGCAGGACATGAAGGCGTCGTCTTCGACGTGTCCCCGAAAGTGGTCGCAGAGTTGGTTCAGGAGAAAGCGGCTGGTGCCTCTTCGCTGGCCGATCTCATCCAGAAACTCACCAAGCCGCGGGCGCTCTGGCTGATGGTGCCGGCGGCCATCGTGGACAAAACCATTGCTGAGCTCGCGTTGTTGCTGGAGCCAGGCGACATACTCATTGATGGCGGCAACTCGTATTACGTGGATGACATCCGGCGAGCCAAAGAACTCGCAACCAAGGGCATCCATTACGTGGATGTCGGAACCAGCGGCGGCGTCTGGGGCCTGGAGCGGGGCTATTGCATGATGATCGGCGGCGAACCCGAGGTGGTGAAACATCTCGACCCGATCTTTGCGACACTGGCGCCGGGCATTGGCGACATTCCGCGTACACCGGGACGCGATAAACTCGGCACCACCTCCGAGTTGGGTTACCTGCACTGCGGTCCGAACGGCGCCGGCCACTTCGTCAAAATGGTCCACAACGGCATCGAGTATGGAATTATGGCCGCGTACGCCGAGGGGATGGGCGTCTTGCGCGACGCCAACATCGGCAAACAGGAACATGCGATTGACGCTGAGACGACGCCGTTGCGCGATCCCGACAACTACCAATACGACCTCGATCTTAGTAACATCGCGGAGGTGTGGCGCCGTGGCAGTGTGATCGCCTCTTGGTTGCTGGATTTGACGGCGATCGCCTTGGCCCAGGATTCCGATCTTTCGGGATTCTCCGGCCAGGTTTCTGACTCGGGCGAGGGGCGATGGACCATTAAGGCGGCCATCGACGAAGGCGTTCCGGTGCCGGTGCTTACCACCGCTCTCTACGAACGATTCAGTTCACGCGGCGAATCGGATTTCCAGGACAAACTCCTCTCGGCCATGCGGTTCCAATTCGGTGGCCATTTGGAAAAATCCGCGAAAAAATAGGAGCAAACGATGGCCGCCCCTCACTCGGATGCGCTGGTATTTCTCGGCGCTACCGGAGACCTGGCTTACAAAAAGATCTTCCCGGCATTGCAGGCCATGGTAAAACGTGGGCATCTCAACGTGCCGGTCGTCGGTGTGGCCAAAGCTGGTTGGAACCTCGACCAACTCAAAGCAAGGGCCCGCGATAGCGTGGAAAAACATGGAGGACTCGATGCCCCATGCTTTGAAAAGCTGTCTGGCCTGCTGCGCTATGTGGACGGCGATTACAACGATGCGGAAACGTTTCAGGCCGTCCGCAAAGAGCTTGGCCCGGCCCAGAACCCGGCCTTTTACCTCGCCATACCGCCCGTCTTGTTCGGGCTGGTTGTTGAACAGTTGGGGAAGACGGGCTGCACCAATGGGGCTCGGGTGATCGTCGAAAAGCCCTTCGGCCGGGACCTTGTCTCGGCCCAGGAGCTTAATCAGATTCTGCTCGGCACGTTCAGTGAGAATAGAATCTTCCGCATCGACCATTATCTCGGAAAGCGGCCGGTGCACAACTTGCTCTTCTTCCGTTTCGCGAACGCGCTGCTGGAACCGTTTTGGAATCGGAGTCATATCGAAAGCGTGCAGATCACCATGGCGGAAGACTTCGGAGTCCAGGGCCGCGGCGCTTTCTACGATGGGATCGGCACGATCCGCGACGTGATTCAAAATCACCTGTTTCAGGTTCTGGCCAACCTGGCCATGGAACCTCCGCCGAGAACCGATAGCGAATCGATCCGGGATGAAAAGGTCAAAGTACTCAAAGCGATTCCAGCGCTGGAAGCTAAGAACGTTGTTCGCGGACAGTTCCGAGGCTACCGAAACGAGAAAGGCGTCGCGCCAGACTCCCAGGTGGAAACGTTTGCAGCATTGCAGTTGGAGGTTGATTCGTGGCGATGGAAAGGTGTTCCGTTCTATATTCGGGCGGGAAAATGCCTTCCCGTGACGTGCGCAGAAATCGTCGTTCGGTTCCGTCAGCCCCCGACGATGTTTTCGGACTTCAATCTGCAGGCAAACTATTTCCGGTTTCGGATCAGCCCCGAGGTCACCCTGGCCTTCGGCATGAATGTAATCGCTCCGGGTGAGGATACGGTCAGCCAAACGGACGAGATGGTCGTCAGCCGGCACCCTCGCGCGGGCGAGATGGATGCGTATGAACGTGTCCTGGGAGATGCTATGGCGGGAGACCAGACCCTGTTTGCCCGAGAGGATTATGTCGAAGAGGCATGGCGAATCGTCGATCCAGTTCTAAAGGCGGGAACCCCCGTCAGTGAGTACGATTCGAATACCTGGGGACCGAGCGAAGCGGACCAAAAAGTTGTGCCGGTTGGAGGCTGGCAGAACCCGATTGTGGAAGGTTAAGCACATAAGGCTCATCAGCCGATGCGCTGGTGAGATTGCTATGGAGACATTTTCATGAAGATTGAAATTTTCGCAGATGCCGACGCGGTGGCTCGAGAGGCTGCCGCAATCATCGCTGCCGAGGCTCGCGCGGCAGTCGCCGAACGGGGGCGCTTTATCATGGCCGTCAGTGGCGGGCACACCCCGTGGGTCATGCTCAGTGCCCTGGCCGGAGAGGAGGTTCCCTGGGCTAACGTGCATTTGGCGCAGGTCGACGAACGGGTTGCTCCGGCAGGACATCCCGACCGGAATCTTACTCACTTGCGTGAGAGCCTGCTCGAGCATGCCCAGTTACCTCCAGGGCAAGTCTACGCCATGCCGGTGGAGTCGACCGACCTGGATGCGGCGGCCAAGGAGTACGCCGCAACGCTGACGCAGATTGCCGGTTCGCCGCCCGTACTCGATCTCGTCCATTTGGGACTAGGGCCGGATGGGCACACCGCTTCGTTGGTGCCCGGCGACGCGGTCCTCAAGGTCAATGACGCGGACGTTGCCGCGACCGGGATCTATCAGGGGAGACGCCGGCTCACACTGACCTACCCGACCCTCAACCGCGCCCGGCGCATCCTTTGGCTAGTCACCGGCAGTGATAAAGTTGGAATGCTCGTCCGCCTGCGCGAAGCTGATCCGTCCATCCCTGCCGGACGCGTCAATGCGGAAAGGGCTTTGCTCCTCGCCGATCATGCGGCGGCAGGATGAAATCGAGGGAGTTGCAGGATATTACCAGAGAGGTAGTCGGAAACTACGTTCTTTTGACCCGCTCGCTTGGTGGCGGCGGTATTCCGCATAGGTTGTTTCTGCGCGCGTCCCCAGTGAAACCGACTTCTGTTCCTTGGCGATTCTGATGGCTTCGCAGAACGAGGCCGCAATTTGCGCGTCGTCAGCACCCATCGCCGTGAGAAACACCCCACGGAGCCGGTGCAGTTCGGCACACCATTGGCGCTCTTCAGATCTTTCGACCACTTTTTCTGCCTCCTGAATTGTCTCCAGAGCGTCAGAGGGACGATCCGCTAGATACAGTGCTTCGGCCTTTAGTCCCAGGTAATAGGGCAGGGTCAGCAGCGGACCGGTCGCCCGAGAGTCTCTTATTCCGTGCTCGATCCACTGAATACCTTCAGCGGTGTCACCGGAAGCGCTGCGCGCCCAACCGCGGAGGATAGCTCCGAATGCTAGCCAATAGCCAAAATTGTGACGCGTGGAGAGTTCAATCAATTCCGATGCGAAACGGTCCACTCCTGCAGGATTACGCCCACATTGGCCGAGAACCGCCGCCCAAGCGAGCGCCATGGCTAATGCATTCATATCCTTCAACTCCTTGGCTATGGACATCGCTTCATCCATATTCGCCTGGCAAGAGGCGATCTCGCCGAGCTGCCACTCGGAGAGCGTTAGATAGCACAGACAGGCCACGCCCGGGGTATAAGGGTCTTCCGTATGAGACTGAACGTTTCCCGAGCGCCAGAGCTGAAGACCACGCTTCGCGTATTGTCGTGAGGCCTCGAAATCGCCCAAATAAGCGTGCATGACAACGCGCGACAGGCTCCAATCATCGGCAGAGTGTCCGTCCCAATCGATATTCCCCCGCTCAGGGAGCGGCCGGAGGACGTCGCCCCCCTCACCCACCGTTTCCTGCAGGAGATCAACGAGCGTTACGGCTTCGCGCGCCGCTTCTCCGGAGCGGTGATGGATCGTTTTCTGCGCTATGCTTGGCCGGGCAACGTTCGAGAACTGCGCAACATCATTGAGCGCCTCGCCGTCACCGCATGCGAGGACGAGATCGGGCTCGAGAGCCTGCCGAGCGATCTCCTTGTCGAGGACATGCGTCGCGCGCCCTCGAACAAGCCTTTGAAGGCTGCCGTGCGCAGCCATGAGGTCGAGACCGTGCGAGCCGCCGTCGAGCGCCTCGGCTCGATCGCTCGGGCGGCCGCCCATCTGGGCCTCAGCGAATCCACCGTGAAGAGGCGTCTGCGAGAAGGGCGAAGCCT
>Ga0210393_10004495_pt1 | contig 11022 bp, 9 predicted proteins | sample IncBWC27OmetaG_FD_160068 | JGI IMG/M metagenome (GOLD analysis project Ga0210393, IMG submission 160068) | Forest soil microbial communities from Barre Woods Harvard Forest LTER site, Petersham, Massachusetts, United States - Inc-BW-C-27-O ...
TCGCCGAGGTCCGCTTCCAGGTACAACGTTCCGAGGCGCCGGCCGTCCTGCACGACCGGCTGGCTGCCGCGCACCAGGCCGTCCTCGAAGCGGTAACCGTCCTGATCCTGGCGACGCGCCGCAGCCTTGCCGGCGCGCTCCGGATAGGAGGCGAGCAGGCGTCCATCGTTGTGATACAGCCGCGCGGCGATGACATGCGGCTGGGCCTTGAAAGCCGACAGCACTTCACGCGCATCGTCGGCATTGTCGAAGGCGAGGGAGGCGGTGCTGTTGGCGGCGACCGCCTTGCCGAGGATCTCGAGATTGCGCAGCGTGAGCTGGCGGAACGTCACGTACTCGTAGCCGAAGAACGCCGTCGAGGTGATCAGCATCACCACCCCACAGGTGAGCAGCATGACGCTCATGAGCATGCGGCGGATGGGACGGCTGCGGGTGCTCATGCGGTCAGCCTTCCGCGCCCACGATCTGCGCAGGTCGTAAGAGCTTCGAGCTGATGGTGAGATTGCCGGCCCGCGCGGCATCCAGATCGATGCGCAGGCGGATGCGGTTGTCTTCCTTCACCAGATCGATCATGACGCCGCGCGGCGCCGGACCCTCGGTCACGGTCAGGACGCTGCGGCCCTTGAGCGCGCCCAGGATCTCGTCCAGGTGCGCCAGCTCACCGGCAGGAATGAAGAGGATCTGACAGTTGCGCAGGCGCGCCACGTCGGCAAAGCGCTCGATGGCGAGCGGGTGGCCACTCACGCTCTCGCCGTGTACCACCGCATCGAGCTCACTGCCGAAGGGATCCTTGCCCAGCACGCCGATGACGAACGGCGCGCTGTCGGGGGGGAGTGCTGCCTGCGGCCACTCGACGAAATGAACGAAATTGAAGAGGAAGACCGCCTTCAGCTGGTACTCGGAAACGGCTGCGGCGGCGCCCGCGATACCCCCGAGGACGAGGAGCAGCGCGAGGCGCGGCAGCGCGCCGCAACGGTTCTTCAGTAGTCCCATGTCAGCTTCGCGAACACGCTGCGCACGATCTGTTCACGCGTCGGCGAAGGAAAGCCGTACTCGACGTGTTGTTCGTGCAGGAGATTCTGGCCGACGAGGGACAGCACGAGCTTGCGGCTCAGCTGCCACGCCAGACGCGAATCGAGCTCGTAATAGCTCGGCACGACCCCCACCACCGGCCCGCTAGTGGGGCCGTTATTGATGTGCAGCTCATCGACCCAGCGCAGCGCCGCATCGAGCGTGATGTTCCCCGGCAGGTCCATGCTCGAGCGCAGTTTTACCTGCTGCTGCGGGTCCGCCGTCTCATTGGTCGCATCAGTGGCGTCCATCGCGCCGGGCTGCACGCGGATGTTCTCGCGCAACAGGTCGTAGCCCAGGTGCAGGCGCCACCAGTCGAGCACCTGGTACGAGGCGCTGAGCTCTGCGCCGTAGGTGTCGCCCTCGAGGTTGTTGCGAAAGTACACCGGGTAGGGATAGGGGTAGGTCGGCGTGGCGGACGTCGCAGTCGTGCTGCGCAGGTTCGAGTAGTCGTTGTAGAAGATCGACAGCGAGCCGGTGAGCTGCTGCGTCAACGCCGCACGATAGCCGGCCTCGTAGGCGATCAGAGTCTCGGCCCTGAAGTCCGGGTTGCCCAGAAGATACGCGCTCGGAAACTGGAACGGCGGCGGCGCGTCGACGAGACCGCTCGGCACCACGAGGTCATGGTCGTAGCGCGAAGGGGTGCGCACCGCGCGTGACACGGCCGCCCACAAGAGCTGCGTCGTGTCGAGATTCCATTGCAGCCGCCCGCTCGGCTCCGCCTCGTAACCGGTGTAGTCGTTGTGCTCGAGCTTCGAGCCGATCGTGAAGTAGACGTCCCTGGCCAGGCGGATCTCATCCTGCAGGAAGCCGCTGTAGAGCGCCTGGTTGAGGACCGGCGGCGTGAATTGAATCAGCGAGACATCGAAGTCCGCCTCGTGCGTGGCGCGATACCCCAAGCCCCAGGTGATGCTTTGCCTTGCACCCCAGCCAAAGTGGTACTGGAAGTCGACATCGTCCGTGTCGACGTTGTCGGTGAGCGATGCCGCCGGAAAGCCGGTGTAGAACGGTGGCCGAGGGGGACTTGCCGCGACGGGATCCTGCAGGTAGGTGTGGTCGTAGTAGACCTGCAGGCTCATCGAGGCGCCGCTCGCGGCCGTGTGCGTCCAGCGGCCGAGCACGTTGCCGCCCGACTGCCCGGCCTCGCCGATGGCGCCGTCATCCTCCGTGCCGTTGTAGAGGTCGCCCTGCAGGGTGAGCAGGTCTTGCGAAGTGGCCTGCGTGTCCATGCGAAAGCCGCCGCGGGCCATGTGCCAGCCGTCCTGGGCGTTCGTGCCGGTCGCGGTCGCCTCATCGCCGTAGTCGGTGTACTTGCCATAGAAGCGCACGGCGGTATCGCCCATTTGCGTGCCGTAGCGCAGCCCTTCCTGCTCGCGCAGCTGATTGCCGCCGCCGCCAGAGACGTACAGCCCCTGGGTGGCGGTTGCGGACTTGGTGACGATATTGATGACGCCGTTGACGGCGTTGGCGCCCCATAAGGTGCCGCCCGGGCCGCTGATGACCTCGATGCGGTCGATGTCTTGCAGCAGGTAGTCCTGCACGTTCCACAGCACACCGCCGTAGAGCGGCGTGTAGACCACGCGGCCGTCGATCAGCACCAGCAGCTTGTTCGCGAGGTCCGCATTGAAGCCGCGCGCGCTGATCGCCCAGTCGTGCGCGTTGATCTGCGCGACTTCCAGGTTGTCCGCGAGTCGCAGCGCCTCGGGGATGCTGGTGGCGCCGGAGCGGCGGATGTCCTCGGCGGTGATGACCTGGATGGAGGCAGCGGCCTGCAGCAGCTTCTGCGGCTCCCTGGCGACGGAGGTCACCTGCACGTTCATCAGGTCATCGAGGCTCAGCTGCTTCAAGTCCCCGGTGGTCGGCTCGGGGTCGGCGGCTGCCTGCGCCGTTGCGTTCTGCCCCAGCAGAACGCAAATCACGAGCGTGGCGAGTGCGCGCCGGCCGTTGGTCGCGGGCACCGCTTCAGTGTGGCTGCTGAAGCAGGTTCGCCGCCCGGGCTTTCCGCACATGGACTCGCCTCCCGCGAAGGTCCGCGCCGCTTCCGCGTGCGTGCGGCTTCTGGCCTGCGAAGGTACGGCTGCAGGCGGTGACCCTGCAGCGGATTACGTCACATCGAAGGCGGGCAGGCAGCAGCGCCTACACGCCAACTGTGACCTGCCTCACATCGAGACACCGTTAACCTGGCAAGCCGTCGAGCAATGCAGGGGAACTAAAGTTCTGCAGCGCTCACGAGCTCGAACGGCGGCCAAGGTTTCACGCCGTGATCCATGCCGCCGATATATATTGCGGCGGCACCATGAAAATACCCACCCTGTTCATCGATCGCGACGGCACCCTCATCGAGGAGCCTTCCGACAATCAGGTCGACAGCCTGGCGAAGATTCGCTTCATGCCCGGCGTGTTCGCGGCCCTCACCGAGCTCACGCAGCGCGGCTACCGACTGGTCATGGTGACCAATCAGAACGGTCTCGGCAGTCCGAGCTTTCCCTGGGAGGCGTTCAATCGGGCCCACGACTTTGTGCTCCAGGCGTTCGGCTCGCAGGGCATCCGCTTCGAGCAGGTGTTCGTCTGCCCGCATCGCGCCAGCGAGGGGTGCGCCTGCCGCAAGCCGCGCACCGGCCTGGTGGATGCGTACCTGCGCGAGCAGCCGATCGAGCTCGTGGCGATGATCGGTGATCGCGACACCGATCTGCAGTTCGCCGCGAACCTCAAGACCCGGGGTCTGCGGGTGCGCATCGATGGCACTCCCGAGGAGACCTGGCCCGCCGTGGTACGCCAGCTCCCATGACCTTCCGTATTCTCACGCTGAACCCCATCAGCCCACGCGGACTTGCCAGGTTCCCGCGGGAACGTTACGAGGTCGGCGCCGATATCCAACGGCCCGAGGCGATCCTGGTGCGCTCAGCCGAGCTGCATGACCGGGACGTCGCCCGGGAGGTGCGCGTCATCGGGCGCGCCGGCGTGGGTGTCAACAACATTGCGGTGGACGAGATGAGTCGTCGCGGCATCCCGGTGCTCAACACTCCCGGCGCCAATGCCAATGCCGTGAAGGAGCTGGTGCTGGGGAGCCTGTTCCTCGCCGCCCGCAACCTCGGAGCCGCCTGGCTGTTCGCGCGAGCCTTGAGTGGGGATGATGCGGCGATCGACGAGGCGGTGGAGAAGGGCAAGAAGGCCTTCGTCGGCTTCGAGCTTCCCGGGCGCACCCTCGGCGTTGTGGGCTTAGGGGCCATCGGGGTCGAGGTGGCGAACGCAGCCCTGGGGCTCGGCATGAAGGTGCTCGGCTACGATCCGCAGATCACCGTGCGCCGCGCGTGGCAATTGTCATCGAGCGTCGAGCAGGCACTGTCGCTCGATGATCTATTCGCGCACTCCGATGTCGTCACCGTGCACGTGCCATTGAACGACGACACGCGCGCGCTGGTGAACGCGGCGCGGCTCAAGCTCATACGCAAGCCGGCCACGATCCTGAACTTCGCGCGCGCCGGTATCGTGGATGAGGCGGCGGTGCTCGCGGCGCTCGAGGCGGGGATCCTGCACGCCTACGTGTGCGATTTCCCGAAGCGGGCACTGCTCGATCATCCGCGCATCATCACTCTGCCGCACCTCGGAGCCTCGACGCTCGAGGCGGAGGAGAACTGCGCGGTGATGGTGGTCGATCAGCTGCGGGATTTCCTCGAGAACGGCAATATCAGGAACAGCGTCAACTATCCGGAAGCCGTGCTGCCGCGCGTGCCGAATGCCACGCGCTTAGGGGTGGCTAACCGCAACGTGCCCAACATGGTGGGTCAGATCTCCACCTGTCTGGCCGCCGAGCGGGTCAATATTGCGGATCTGCTCAACAAGTCGCGCGGCGATTACGCCTATACGCTCATCGACGCCGACGGGGAGCTGAGCGAGGCGATGCTCGAGCGGATCCGGGGAATCGACGGGGTGCTGGCGGCATACATTCTTTAGAGGCGCTCGGGCGCAGTGCGAAGGTCGAAGGTCCTCCGACCCTACCATCTCGAACTCATCAGGATGGCCGCGGCTAGGAGCGTAAAGATACCCGCGACCACGATGGGAAGCCCGATCGGACCTAAGAGCTGCATGGCGCCGCCGGCCAACGGCGTGCCCACGAGCCCGCCCAGGCCCCACATCGCAGCAAACGCCGCGTTGCCGGCGGCGAGCGCCGATCCCTTGAAGCGCTCGCCGAGGCGCACGAGACTTAAGGTGTAGATGGCGAAGTAGCCGCCACCCCATAGGAACACCAGCAACCACAACGTGAGTGGCGCGCGCACCGCAATCGGCAGGAGCGCCGCGGTCGCTGCAGTCCAAACGACGCAGCTGAGGTACAGCGCGCGTCCGGGCATGTGATCTGCCAGCCAGCCGATCGGCAGCTGGAATCCTATGGTGCCGGCGATCATGACGACCAGCGTCAGGTTGCTGCCATCGACCGTGAGCCCGTGGCGCAGCGTGAAGATCGGCAGCATCGACATCGCCACCTGGTCGGCAAGCGCGGAAGCGGCTATTCCGGCCAGCAGCAGCGGCGCGGTCGACACGAATGCCAGGGTCGACATGGGCCTGTCGCCTCCGACCGCATGTCGCGGCAGCTCGCCGCGCACCGTGAGGAGCGGTATTAAAGAGAGCAGTCCGCAGAGCGCACCGAGCAGGAACGGCGCCCACCCCTGGGTGCCGACGAGCAGCAGCAATCCCGGTCCCACGGCGAAGCCGACCGATTGCAGCATCGAGTACAAGCCCAGCACCCGGCCACGTGCATGCCCGGTGGCAAGCTCGATCATCCAGGTATCGCTGACGACAAAGAGGAAGGCGAGCGAGAACCCCAGGAGAAGGCGAAGCGGCATCCACGCCCAGGGATTCGTGATCGCGCCGATGAGGAGGAGTGCGGTGACGGCACCCAGGATGCAGATCGTCGCCAGGAGACGCCCACCGAGCCGCTGCATGAGTGGCGCGGCGAACGGGGAGGCGAGAATCATGCCGAGCGGCATCATCGCGGTGTTCACGCCGATGAAGGCGGCGGGCGCTCCGCGGCGGTCGAGGATCACGGCCAGCAGCGGATAGCTCAGTCCCTGCATCGCGGTAAAGAGCGTCGCGATGGCCCCGACCGCGGCGATGGGGCGCCACGGGATACGCGCGCGCCCCGGCTCTACCGCTTTCTCGTACGGATTCACGAGCGCTGACCAGCCGGTCCGGGCCCGTAATGACCGATGAACACACCCGCCCCCGAGGTTGCCGGCGGAGAGCTTACTCAAGTTCTCTGCAGGACGACTATTCAGCGCACGGCGGGCAGGACTGGTGCGTCAGATCGGCGCACTGGCGGCAGCGGCTTAGGTTGCAGATCGTGGACGCAGTGACGGCTCGCATCACGGAGCCGGCGCCCCGATGGCCGGAGCGCGCGCGGGAACCTTGAGGATCCTTCAGCGCGCGTCCCGGCCGGCAGGTCGATGCGGGCCCTTGCCGCCGCTCATGCCGCACTCCATGTGGCGGTCCTTCACGAGCGACGGTGTGCCGTGACGACGACCACCGGCAACGCGTCGTCCGATGCGGCGGCGGCAACGGGGACCGCAACTGCGTGCAGCGACGGGGTGTGCAGCGGGAGGCTGAAAAAGGCCGCCTCGGTGACAGTAATGACGAGTGCGGCAGCGAGGCTGACAAGGCGACTGGCGTTCATGATGGCTCTCCTGGGGGACTTTGGTGGTTAGGACCGAGTGCAATGGTGAGCGTGTGAGGCAGACACGCCGTCAGAAGAGCTGAAGGACTGTTAAGCGTTGCTGAAGGGATGGCACAGCGCGCCGGGCGGTCATCCCGAGGGATTGGCGGCTCCCGCGCGGCTCGATCGCAGGGCCCGCCGCATCACGCGCGTATGATCGGCGCTGCCCGAAGGGGATTGATAAGGTACCGAACAGTGGCGAAACGCGAGGGCAACCGTCGAAAGAAAGGAGCGACTCCGCCGCCAGCGCCAGCCGGTGCCGGGCGGGTTTCCCAGCGCTCGCCCGCCGGCACAGCGGCGCGCGCCGCGTATCGGCGCGCCCCGCTCGCGAGTCTGCGGGTGTTCGTCGCGGTCGCCGAACACAAGAGTTTCACGCGTGGTGCGGATGCACTCGGCGTCAGCGCGAGCGCCGCCAGCATGCAGGTGCAGGCGCTGGAGGATTATCTGCGCGTGCCGCTCCTGCGCCGCAACGGCCGTCAGGTCGAGCTGACACCGCAGGGCGCGCTGCTGCGCCCGAAGGTCGAGCTGGCGCTCGCAGATCTCGAGCGTGCGATCGATGAAGCGCGTGCCGACCGCGGCTCCGGACCATTGCGGGTGACGACGATCGCTTCCTTCCTGGCGCAATGGCTGCTGCCACGCCTGCCGGAGTTCACCTCGCAGCACTCAGGGATCGACGTGCAGATCCACACCTCCACCGAGATCGTCGATTTCGTCAGGACCGGAATGGACGCCGCAATCCGTTTCGGCGGGGGAATCTGGCCGCGCCTGCACGTGCAGAAGCTGTTCGACGAGTGGCTGGTCCCGGTGTGCACGCCCGCACTGCTCAAGAGCAAGGGCCCCATTGCCGACGCGCAGGACCTCAGGCGCTACAAACTCCTGCATAGCACCTACGAGCCCTGGACGGCCTGGTTGCTCGGAGGCTCTGCCGACGAAGTGTGGCCGAGCTCGGGCGCCGCGTTCGACGACGCCATCACCATCGTGCGTGCCGCGCAGGCCGGCCAGGCACTCGCGCTGTCACGCTGGTCCCTGGTCGCGGACGAAGTCGCGCTGGGTCACCTCGCCGTTGCCGGTCGGGCCGTTCGCTCGGCGCACGCTTACCACTTCGCTTGCCCGCCTGCGCACCTTGCGCTCGAAAAGGTAGCGGCCTTCCGGGACTGGCTCGTGGCCGCGTGTGCCCGATTTCCGGCGCCGACCTAAGGATTGTATGCGTCTGTCGACCCTTCGCCATCAGGGCTGCGGCCTAGCTCCTCGAGCGAAGGGATGCGCAGCGGCGTTGCTCGTGACACTGCCGCTTGCCGCGCAAACGCCAGCACAGCAGCCATCCTTCGATGTGATCATCCGGCACGGCCACATCATCGATGGAACCGGTTCACCCTGGTATTCGGGCGATGTCGGCATACGCGACGCCAAGATTGCTGCGATCGGTGATCTTGCGGGCGCACCCACCAAGCGCACCATCGATGCCGACGGCGAAGTGGTGGCGCCCGGCTTCATCGACATGCTGGGGCAGTCGGAGCTGACCATCCTCGTCGATCCGCGGCTGCCGTCGAAAATCTATCAAGGCATCACGACCGAGGTCACCGGCGAGGGAAACTCCGTGGCGCCGGTCAATGACGCGATGCTGACCGCCGATCGCGCGCTCTATCGGCACTATCGAATCACGCCGGATTGGCGGACGCTGCGGCAGTACTTCGCGCGCATCGAGAAGCAAGGCATGGGGATCAACCTGGCGAGCTATGTGGGCGCGACCTCGGTACGTCGCATGGTGCTGGGGGACACCGACATCCAGCCGACGGCGGCGCAGTTGCGCCAGATGCAGGCACTGGTGCGCGACGGCATGAGCGACGGCGCGGTGGGTCTGTCAACGGCGCTGGAGTACGCCCCTGCGCCGTATGCGAAAACGCCGGAGCTCGTTGCGCTGGCCGAGCCGGCGGCGCGGGCAGGCGGAATCTATGCCACGCACATGCGCAGTGAGGGAGATGCAGTGCTCGAGGCGATCGATGAAGCCGCGCAGATCGGCCGCGAGGCGCATATTCCAGTGGAGATCTGGCACCTGAAGGTTGCGGGCAAGGCCAACTGGGGGAAGATGCCGCAAATCGTCGCGCGCATCGACGCACTGCGCGCCGCGGGTGTGGACCTGAGCGCGAACACCTATGCCTATACCGCCTGGTCGAATGACCTTTCGGCCTTCGTGCCGCCATGGGCTCACGCCGGCGGCGTGGCCAAGTTGCTGGAGCGGTTGAGGGACCCCGGGCTGCGGGCGCGTATTCGCAAGGACATGCTTGCGCCGGGCAAGGACTCGGCCGGCGAGGGTTGGGATAACGAATGGTCGGAGATTCCCGCGCCGTCGGCGATCCTGATCGCCGTCGTGCAGAACTCCGCACTGCTGCCGCTTCAAGGCCAGCGACTCACGGAGGTTGCGAAGCTGTGGAAGGAAGACTCGATCGACGCACTGTTCGATCTGTTGCTCAAGGACGAGGCGTTTACCCAGGTGGCGGTGTTTGGGATGGACGAGCCGGACGTGCGCCTGGCGCTGCAGCAGCCCTGGGTTTCTGTCGATAACGACTCGTCAGGCACTTCTCCCGAAGGGCTTCTCGGCCAGGAGCACCCGCATCCGCGCGCTTACGGAACGTTCCCGCGAATCCTGCGTAAGTACGCGCGCGAGGAGAAGGCGCTCACCCTTCCCGATGCGATCCGAAAATTCACGGCCCTGCCGGCACAGCGCATGCGATTCGCGGATCGCGGGGTGTTGAAGCGCGGCATGTGGGCGGACGTGGTGGTCTTCAATCCTCAAACGATCAGCGATACGGCGACTTATGAGAAGCCGAACCAATTCGCGAAGGGCATGGACTATGTGTTGGTCAACGGCGTGCCGGTTGTCGATGCTGGCAAGATGACCGGCGCTTTGCCAGGGCGAGTGGTGCGCGGGCCGGGCTACGTCCCCTGAGGTGGCGCGGAGGTACATCCGTCATTGTTGCGGGCACCCCAACCATTGGCTAACCGACGTGCCCGGGGAATCAGGTAGAAGTTGGCGAGAACAATAGCCACCAGAAGCACAATCGGAGGCAAGTCTCGAAGAAGGGGAAGCCCAAAGAGCACCAGCGCGAGGGCGAGGTTGGCGAGCACCCAGAACGCCACCGCGATCAGCATCCCCCCAAGCCGGGTCAGACGCGAGGCGGGATTCGGCGCGGGCGCCGTTTGCGCGGCGTCCGCTGCGGGCGTGGTTGTTTGCACAATCATGCCGGCACCACTCGCGATGCCGACCGGGCGCTTGCCCATGCCCAATTTCACATAGCGAATCAGGCGCCAGGCGGCGAAGGCCAGGAGCAGCACCACGAACAGCAAACGCGAAGTTCTGTCCACGACGACCCCCGCGAGACGTTGGCGCGCGACCGCAGCGGTGCGCGTGGGAATTGTCCGCGTAAAGCGCCGGCGCCGGAGCGGATTATAGTCATGACTTCGCGTCGTGCAGGTACAGCGCCCCGGTGGGATTGCGCAAGCCGCGGGCGGAGTTCAGGGCTCGAGCAGCAGTCGATCAACCGTGTTTTCTTCGACCGCCTGGCGCGAATAGGCTAACGGGAAATAACGGCCGGCATCCCACAGCGGCATCAGATCGGCATAGTGGGGACTACCCGGCTGTCCGCTTTGACCCGGAGTATTGACGGCGAGCGAGTGATCCCAGTCACTGGTGTCCAGGATCTCCCGGTAGCTCGCGCCCCCGGCCTGATCCCAGGATTTCCACTCGTGACCGGTGGCATTCACCGTGTACCCGTCGCCCGGCCTCGGCAGCGGCCCGAGGTCGAGCAACGCGCTCGCCCCGGGCTGCTGATCCAGAGCGTGGCGGAAGCGCATGGTGTGGAGCTCGCCCCACGACCAGCGCGTGGGGTCGGGACCCAGAAGGTGCTCGAGCTCCTTGCGCGCGGCCCCCATCGCATCGAGCAGCAGCGTGTCACGAGCAGCGACTGGATCTTCTCCGAAGAGATCCTTGTCCGGATCCCTGAGCACAGCGATGGCGGTGTCGGGTGGCAAAGCCTCGTAACGCCCACTGTGCGGCTCAGAGAACCGTTTCGCGAGACCTAAGCAGATCTCCTTGAACCACACCTCGTACAGGGTAGCGGCGGCAGATTCCCGGGTCACTGCGGTGTGCCAGCCCAGAAACTCCGTGAACGCAGGGTTATCGCGCAGGGCCGTCGAGCGCACCAGGATTTGCAGCTCGCGCGCCGGCAGTGACACGACGTCGTTCT
>Ga0210393_10004496_pt1 | contig 11021 bp, 9 predicted proteins | sample IncBWC27OmetaG_FD_160068 | JGI IMG/M metagenome (GOLD analysis project Ga0210393, IMG submission 160068) | Forest soil microbial communities from Barre Woods Harvard Forest LTER site, Petersham, Massachusetts, United States - Inc-BW-C-27-O ...
TCGAAGGAACCGTGGCGCGCGGGCAACTGCACGAAGATACATATTTCTACTCGGGAAAGCTCGGCAACAATCCTGGCGACTACATGCCTTTCCCCGTCACTGAGGATGTTCTGGCCCGCGGCCGTGAGCGCTTTAATATTTACTGCGCACCCTGTCACTCACGCACCGGTGACGGCAACGGAATGATCGTGCAGCGCGGGTTTCGGGCTCCTCCGTCCTATCACACCGAACGCTTGCGCAAGGCGCCGCTGGGATATTTCTTCGATGTGATGACGAACGGTTTTGGCGCGATGCCGGAGTACGCCTCGCAAATTCCGGCTCGCGATCGCTGGACGATTGTGGCTTATATCCGGGCCTTGCAGTTGAGTCAGGACGCGACCACGAGCGATGTTCCACCGGGACAAAAAGTTCCGTCTGTAGCACCTGTCTTCCGCGGCGATCCAGGTTCCGGCGCGACTTTGCCGGAACTTGAGACCGGATCGAATGACGAAAGAGGAGAGCAGCCGAAATGAGCGCGGCGCGTGCAAACAACCTGGACCTGACGGCGCCCCCGGTGGTCAAGACCATCCAGAGCCGCTCGCTGATGATCGGCGTGATTTTTGCCGTGATCTCCGTGGTCCTCGCTTTCCTGCGTCCAGACGAATTTTTCCGCGCCTACCTGCTCGGCTACATGTGCTGGCTCGGTGTCACTCTCGGATCGATGGCAATTCTCATGATCCGGCACTTGACCGGCGGCGGATGGGGCACGGTCATCCGCAGAATTCTCGGAGCGGCCATGCGGTGCCTGCCGCTGATGGCAGTTTTGTTTGTTCCCATCCTCTTTGGCCTTCCCAAACTCTACGTGTGGGCCCGGCCTCTGGATTCCATCGCGGACAAACATCTCCGCGAACATTTGCAGGACCTGACCCAGAGTTACCTGAACGTCCACGGATTCATCATTCGTGCCGTGATTTACCTGGCCATATGGAATCTGTTGTCGTTCTTGCTCACCAAGTGGTCGAAGGAGACGGACGACCGGTCAACGCGCGACAACACCGCGCGCTTCAAGGCAGTAAGCGGGCCAGGCTTGATTCTCTACGCCTTCACCATTTCGTTCGCTGCCATCGACTGGTTGATGTCCATCGATCCCAGCTGGATTTCGACGATCTATGGTCTGCTGATACTGATCGGCGAATTGCTGTCGGCCATGTGCTTCGCCGTCGTTGTCGAGCGCATTCTCGTAAACTACAAGCCCATGTCAGAGATGTTGAAGCCCGACTTCGTCCACGACCATGGCAAGTGGATGCTGACCTTCATCATGGTCTGGGCCTATTTCTCATTTTCGCAGTGGCTCATTATCTGGGCGGGAAACTTACCGGAAGAAATCACTTGGTACATGCGGCGGTTGAACGGTGGTTGGGGATTCGTCGGGTTGACACTTGTCGTGTTTCAGTTCGCTGTACCTTTCGTCCTGTTGCTTTCGCGTCCTTTTAAACGCGATGTACGTCGCTTGGTCTGGCTCGCAACCTGGATCATGATCATGCGCTACCTCGATCTTTTCTGGATCATCGAACCTAATTTCTCCAAGACCTTGAGCCTAACGCTTGCGGACATTGTGGTTCCGATCGCCATTGGCGGTTTTTGGCTGGCTTACTTCTTCCGCAATTTGAATTCTCTGCCACTTCTGCCCGCCTATGACGCGGATGCGCACGAAGTTTTGGAACCAGCACATGAATGAAGACCTAAAACACGTGCGAGCGGAAGAAGGCTACGAGCGGCAAGACCTAAGCGCGCAGTCCGTATTCGCATTCCTGATCAGCCTGGTTGTAGGTGGAGTGATCGTTTATTTCATTGTCTGGGGCCTGTACCACTTTATGGACGCGCGCCAGAGAAGGCGTCAGCCTCAGCAGAGCCCGCTGGTAAAACGAGTGGAAACCGATACCCGTATCGTGTCGCCGGACGAGATCAATAAATTTCCTCAACCGCGCTTGGAACGAAACGAACGAATTGAGATCAACGATTTCCGGCTGAAGGAAGAGCAAACGCTAAACAGCTACGGATGGGTCGACGAAAAGGCTGGAGTGGTACGCATCCCAATCGAGCGCGCCATGGAACTGGTAGCGCAACGGGGGTTGCCGACCACGCCGAAGGCGGGAACTATTCCGCCGTCCGCGGTGAATGTGGCTACGCAGGCCGCAGAGCGCTCGGATACGAGTAATGAACCGGTTAAATCCAAGACGCAACCGCCGAAGTAGGAAGGAACAGCAGTGCGCAGTGCAACGACCATTTCGAGGATGCTGGCAGTGACGCTTTTGGCTACGACCGTTCTCAGCGTGTCCGCTTGGGGTCAGGGAATCACGCAAGGCCCCTTGTCGCCGCCCGCGAATGTTCGTCCTCCGGGCTTGAAGAATGTTGGCATCGAACAGAACTTGAACGAACAGATTCCGCCTGGTCTCACATTTCGTGACGAGACCGGAAAAACCGTCACCTTGGGAGACTATTTCGGCAAGAAGCCGATGATCTTGAATCTGGTTTATTACCAGTGTCCGATGTTGTGCGGAGAAGTGTTAACCGGGCTGGAGAGTGCACTGCGAGTATTGAAATTCGACGTGGGAAAGGAATTTGACGTTCTTACGGTGAGTTTCGATCCCAAAGAAACGCCAGAAATGGCATCCGCGAAAAAGGCCGAGTACTTGAAGCGCTATGGACGACCAGGTGCAGCAGATGGATGGCACTTTCTGACTGGGCCAGCCGGTTCAATCGATGCACTTACCAAGGCCGCCGGATTCCAGTATCAGTACGATCCCAGGAGCGGCCAGTTCGCCCATGCAACCGCGATCATGGTGCTGACACCCGAGGGAAAAATCGCTCAGTACTATTACGGAGTCGAGTTCGCGCCCAAGGATTTGCGCCTTGGGTTGATTCAGGCGTCCGAAAACAAAATCGGCACCGTGGTCGACCAAGTGTTGCTGTACTGCTACCACTACGATCCGGACACTGGGAAATACGGCGCAATTATCAGTAGAGTTCTTCAACTGGCCGCGGGCGCGACGGTACTGATCTTAGGAACCTTTCTGATCGTGATGTTCCGTATGAGCCCGACAAACTGGACGCGGTCGCGAGAGACGCACGGCGACCAACGGCCAATGGCTAACGACTAATTATGTTCGATAACTTTCCACTTTGGCCTGTACGCGCCTCCGCCGGAGCCGGCAATATAGATGCCCTCTACATTTTCCTGGTGGCGCTGTCGGCGCTCATGTGCGTGGCCATTTTCACCATGATTTTGGTTTTTGCAACCATGTATCGTCGCCGCCGCGGAGTCGAAGCTGAGCAGATCGAAGGCTCGTCCGCATTGGAAATAACCTGGTCGATCATTCCGTTGGGAATTTTCATGGTGATTTTCCTTTGGGGCGCGGTCATTTACTTCCATGAGCGGACTCCACCCCAGGGCGCGTCTGAAGTCTACGTCGTAGGCAAGCAGTGGATGTGGAAACTCCAACACGAGGAGGGTGCGCGCGAGATCAACGAACTGCACGTGCCGGTGGGGCGCGACGTCAAACTCATCATGACTTCGCAGGACGTGATTCACAGCTTCTACATTCCTGCCTTCCGCATCAAGCAGGATGTGCTGCCGGGGCGCTATTCAACCGCGTGGTTCCGGGCGACCAGGCCCGGTGTCTATCACCTTTTTTGCTCGCAATATTGCGGCACCATGCATTCCGGCATGATCGGACAAGTGGTAGTCATGGAACCGGCGCAATACCAAGCGTGGCTTTCCGGCGGCGGCACTACTGGGTCGCTTGCCGCCAGTGGCGAAAGTCTTTTTCAGCAACTCGGGTGCCCCACGTGCCACCGGTCCGATACTCAAGGCCGTGGACCGATCCTCGCCGGAATCTTTGGCAAGCCAGTTCAACTGGAGGATGGACGAACTGTAATTGCCGACGAGAACTACATCCGCGAATCGATCTTGAGCCCGAGCGCGAAAATCGTGAGTGGATTCAGGCCGATCATGCCCGTGTTTCAGGGGCTGCTCGGCGAAGAACAGTTAAATGCCTTGGTGGCATATATCAAATCGTTAAGCTTGGCTCCAGCAGGAGCAGCAGGCAAAACCAGCCTGACTCCAGCCGGCACAAGTTCGCAGAACCTTAAGGAATAGCAATGGCGACCGCAGCGATTACCACCGAACGCGAAAACTATTTGAATAAGGAATATGGCATCCGCTCGTGGCTGCTGACCACGGACCATAAGCGCATCGCGCTCCTCTATCTCGCGTCCATTACCTTCTTCTTCTTCATCGGCGGATTCTTTGCCCTGCTGATCCGCCTGGAACTGTTGACCCCCGCGGGTGATCTCGTTCAAGCCGACACCTACAACAAGCTTTTCTCCATGCACGGCCAGGTGATGATCTTTTTCTTTTTGATTCCTTCCATCCCCGCCGTGCTCGGAAATTTCCTCGTTCCGTTGATGATCGGCGCCAAGGACCTAGCGTTCCCGCGCATCAATCTGCTGAGCTGGTATCTCTACATCATTGCTGGCACGATCTATCTTCATTGCATCGTGACCGGAGGCGTGGACACGGGCTGGACCTTCTACACCCCATTCAGCACGGCTTTCAGCAATACGAGGGTGATTGAGGCAGGAATTTCCATCTTCATTGCGGGCTTCTCGTCCATCCTCACTGGCCTCAACTTCGTGGTAACCATTCATCGGATGCGAGCCCCGGGCATGACTTGGTCCCGGCTGCCGCTGTTTATCTGGGCTATGTACGCCACCAGCATCATTCAGCTACTTGGAACGCCGGTGCTGGCGATCACGCTTCTGCTGGTGGTCTTCGAACGCGCTTTCAATTTAGGGATTTTCGATCCGACTCGCGGCGGCGATCCATTATTGTTTCAACATCTGTTCTGGTTCTATTCGCATCCCGCGGTTTACATCATGATTCTGCCGGCGATGGCAGTGGAGAGCGAAGTCGTGGCATGCTTCACGCGCAAGCGCATCTTCGGCTACAACTTCGTCGCCATGTCCAGCATTGCGATTGCAGTATTCGGATTTCTCGTCTGGGCCCACCACATGTTTGTCGCGGGAATTTCGCTTTATTCAGCATTGGTCTTTTCCATTCTCAGTTATCTGGTTGCGGTGCCCTCGGCGATCAAAGTATTCAATTGGACCGCGACCATGTACAAAGGCTCGATCTCGTTCACGACTCCCATGCTGTACGCCTTCGGCTTCATCGGCCTGTTCACCATGGGCGGACTGACCGGCCTGTTCCTGGCCTGCCTGGGTATCGACGTACATGTGCATGACACGTATTTCGTCATCGCTCACTTCCACTACATCATGGTCGGAGGCGCGGTCATGGGCTATCTCGGCGGCCTGCACTTCTGGTGGCCAAAGATCTCCGGCCGAATGTATCCGGAAGCGTGGGGCAGGCTTGCGGCTCTGCTCGTGTTCGTCGGCTTCAACCTGACTTTCTTCCCGCAGTTTATTCTCGGCTATATGGGAATGCCGCGCCGCTACTGGCAATATCCACCGGAATTCCAGGTGTTGAATGTGCTTTCGACCGCAGGCTCGACCATTCTGGCGATCGGATACGTTCTGCCCATGGTCTATTTCCTATGGTCCATGCGCTACGGGAAAATTGCCTCGGATAACCCGTGGGGCGCGGCTGGTCTGGAGTGGAAGACCACTTCGCCGCCGCCCACTTTCAATTTCGATGAGGAGCCAGAAGTGACGTGGGAAGCTTATAACTACGAACAGATTCCCGCTCCCGCGGAGGTGAATGTTGAGCGATAGTCCGATCGCGGTCGAGCAGCATGGCCCGGAACTGCTGCACCACTTCGTCGACGCCGAGCAACAGCGCGATGCCGCCTCTCTTGGAATGTGGCTATTCCTGGCCACCGAGGTCATGTTCTTCGGCGGCATGTTTTGCGCCTATCTGATTTATCGTTACTGGTACTACAACGAATTCGCCGCCGGCAGCCGCAGCCTGGACATCTGGCTGGGAACGATCAACACCGCAGTGCTCATTTGCAGCAGCTTAACCGTAGCGCTAGGTGTGCGCGCCGCGCAGATGGGAAAACGCAAATTGCTCGTCATTCTGTTGCTGCTCACCATCGTGTTCGGCTTTGCTTTCCTGGGAATCAAAGGCATCGAGTGGTACGACAAATATAAAGAACACCACATCCCCGGAAACTCCTTTAACGTAGACGACCTGATAAAGGACTATCCCCAAATCCACATCGACCCACGGCACGAGCAAATCTACTTCTCGCTGTACTTCGCGATGACGGGACTGCACGCGCTGCACATGATCATTGGCGTGGGAATTTTCATGTTTCTGACCTACTATGCATGGAAGGGACGTTACACGCCGAAGTATTACACGCCTGTCGAAATGGGCGGCCTGTACTGGCACTTCGTGGATATCGTCTGGATTTATCTTTTCCCATTGCTGTATCTGATCGATCGAAAACCGCTAAGGTGAGCTGTCATGTCTGAACACATAATGTCGAGTAAGTTTTACTACACCATCTGGATCGCCCTGCTCTGTCTGACGGTGATTACCGCAGCGGTCTCTTTCGTTGATCTGGGGCCGCTTAACACGGTCGTCGCGCTGGTCATTGCCACCATCAAGGCTTTGCTTGTCGTTTTGTTCTTCATGCATGTGAAGTACACAAGTGAAAAACTGACCAAGATCGTGATTGTTTCAGCGATCTTTTGGCTGTTCCTCTTGCTGGCGCTCAGCATGGCCGATTACGCCACGCGACTCTTGAGTTAACGCGGACCGCGGCACTGGACATTCGCTCGATTTGAGATATACTCCGCTCTCGACGCGATCCTTTCAACATGCGTTTAGGATAGATGAGGTAATCGCGATGGCCTTTTGCAACTCTTGCGGTACAAACCTGGAAGCGGGCGCAAGATTCTGTCCAAAATGTGGCGCGGCCGTTCCCATGTCCGCTGCGATCCCTGCGACCGTCCCTTCCACCCCCGCATCGCCGCCCGGAAACGATTCGCTCAAAATCATCTTAATCGTCGTAGCCGCTATCGTTGTGCTGGGCATTCTAGGAATAGGGACGCTGGCGTTTGTAGTGCGGCGCATTGCTCACAACAGCCACATCCAGAACAACAAAGACGGGAACGTTCGCGTGGAAACTCCCTTCGGTACGGTTCAGAGCACAAATGATCCTGAGGAAGCGGCCCGGAACCTCGGGATCGACCCGTATCCCGGCGCGCGTGTCCTGCATGGGAATAGCGCGAACATCAGAGGAATGCATACCGTCACGGCACAGTTCGAGAGCGACGATTCGGTTGATAAAGTCGCGGCGTTCTACTCGTCGAAACTTCCCAACGCCAGAGTCAACACGAACGATCAGAACCACTGCACGATTGTCTCCACGGACAAGAGAAATATCATCACCATCAATATTGCGCCAGAAGGCAATAAAAGCCAGATTAATATTACAACTGTGACTGGCAAGAACCTGACCGGCGACAACTCCTCGGACTAGCGCGTCGCGCTTACATGCCAAGCAACTTCGCCGAGCTCGCCCGCGCTGCCAAATCTGCGGTCGTGGATGCAACCGGACTCGCCTCCGCGCTGACTCGTCACGTGCGTGGCGACGTTCGCTTCGACGACGGAACCCGCGCTCTCTACGCTACCGACGGATCTAACTATCGCCAGACTCCCATCGGAATAGTTCTCCCTCGCAATGCCGACGATGTCATTGCGACCATTTCGCTGGCTCGTGAATATGGTGCGCCCATCCTCTGCCGTGGCGGTGGAACTTCGCTCGCCGGACAATGCTGCAACGTAGCCGTGGTGCTCGATTTCACCAAGTACATGGCGGAAATTATCGAGATCGATCCGGCGCGGCGGATTGCGCGAGTTCAACCGGGGGTAGTGCTTGATCGTTTGCGTAACGCCGCTGAAAAGCACCACCTGACATTCGGTCCCGACCCCGCAACCCACGATCGATGCACGCTGGGCGGCATGATCGGAAACAATTCCTGCGGCGTGCACTCGGTAATGGCTGGCAAGACCGATGACAACATCGAGGAGCTGGAAATCCTCACCTACGACGGCCTGCGCATGAAGGTGGGCCAGACCAGCGAAGCGGAACTCGAAAAGATCGTCGGAGAAGGCGGCCGTCGAAGCGAGATTTACGCAGGGCTGACGAGGCTGCGTGACGCATACTCCGGTCTGATCCGAAAACGCTACCCCAACATTCCGCGCCGGGTCTCAGGCTTCAACCTGAATTACCTGCTCCCCGAAAACGGATTTCACGTGGCGCGTGCGTTGGTGGGATCAGAAGGTACCTGCGTTACCGTTCTCGAGGCCTCGTGCCGGCTGGTCGAGAGTCCGCCCGAACGCGTGCTGCTTGTCATCGCTTATCCCGATATCTTCCAGTGCGCCGATCGCGTGCCGGAGATCATGGCGCATCATCCCATCGGTCTCGAAGGCATCGATGAGTTGCTGGTTGAGTTCTCTCGGCGAAGGCAACTGAATCTCGAAGGACTTGCTCTTCTACCGCCCAGCGGTGGTTGGTTGTTCGCTGAATTCGGCGCGACCACGGTTGCGGAAGCCGAGTCCCAGGCACACGCACTCATGCACTCTCTCAGCCGTGCCGCAGAACCACCTTCTATGCGCCTGTTCGCCGACAAGCGTCAAGCCAAGCAAGTTTGGGATGTGCGCGAATCGGCTCTGGGAGCCACTTCTCACGTGCCTGGTGAGCCTCCGGGTTGGGAGGGTTGGGAGGATGCCGCCGTGACTCCCGACAAACTCGGCAGCTATCTGCGCGATCTGCAAAAGCTGATGCAGGGCTACGGTTATCGCAGCGCCCTCTACGGACACTTCGGGCATGCCTGCGTACACATGCGGATCAACTTCGACCTCGAGTCCGCGCAAGGCATCGCAAAATATCGCAAGTTCGTCGAAGAAGCCGCCGATCTGGTCATTAGTTATGGTGGATCGCTTTCCGGCGAACACGGCGACGGGCAGTCGCGAGCCGAGTTATTGCCGAAAATGTTTGGTCCAGAACTGGTGCAGGCCTTTCGAGAATTCAAAGCGCTGTGGGATCCGGACTGGAAGATGAATCCGGGCAAGGTCGTCGAGCCATACAAGTTGGATGAGAATTTGCGCTTGGGCACCGACTACAAACCGTGGCAGCCGCAGACGCATTTTCAGTTTCCCGAAGATCACGGCAGTCTGGCAAGCGCGACATTGCGTTGCGTGGGCGTGGGCAAGTGCCGCCGGGATGAAGGCGGAGTCATGTGTCCCAGTTTTCGTGTGACTCGCGAAGAAGAACATTCCACGCGCGGCCGCGCTCATCTGCTTTGGGAGATGACCAAGGGCGACATAATTAAAGACGGATGGCGCGACCAGCGCGTGAAAGACTCACTCGATCTGTGCCTCGCCTGCAAAGGATGCAAAAGCGATTGTCCTGTCGGCGTCGATGTGGCCACTTACAAAGCCGAGTTTCTCTCGCACTACTATAAAGGAAGATTTCGTCCGCGCAGTGCTTACGCCTTCGGCAATATCGACATCTGGGCTCGCCTCGCTTCGAGGGCTCCCGGCCTGATCAATGTGACGACCCAACTTCCTTTTCTGCGCGGTATTGCGAAGTTGGCCGCCGGTATTCCACGGGAACGCAACATTCCTGCGTTCGCGCCCCAAACATTCCACCACTGGTTCAATCGACGAGATCCCCAAAATATTAATGGCGAACCCGTTCTGCTTTGGCCGGACACCTTCAATAACTACTTTCTTCCTGAGACCGCCAAGGCTGCCGTTGATGTGCTCGAATCCGCCGGCTACCGCGTCGTTTTGCCCAAAGCCGAATTGTGTTGCGGGCGGCCGCTCTACGACTGGGGTATGTTAGATCGCGCCAAGAAATTGCTCCTCACGATTCTCGGGGCACTCGAAACCGAAATCAAACAGGAGATTCCAATCGTTGTCCTGGAACCAAGCTGTGCTGCCGTTTTTCGCGACGAACTTCTCAATCTGTTTCCCAAAGACGACCGCGCCCAAGCGCTGTCGCGCCAGACATTCTTACTGAGCGAATTTCTTGAGCAAAAGGCAAAGCATTTCCATTTGCCGAAATTGGCGCGTAAAGCTCTCGTGCACGGGCACTGTCACCACAAATCGGTGATGAGAATGACCGACGAGGAATCTGTCCTTCGCAAGATGGGAATCGATTTTCACGCTCCCGCTCCCGGTTGCTGTGGCATGGCCGGATCGTTCGGCTTCGAGGCCGACAAATACAAGGTTTCGCTCGCGATCGGCGAACTGGAACTCCTGCCCGCAGTTCGCAAAGCCGACCCTGATTGTCTAGTTATCGCAGACGGCTTCAGTTGCCGAGAGCAGATCGCACAGTGTACGAATCGCCGCGCCCTGCATCTGGCCGAGGTCATCCAGTTGGCGGCTCGTTTGCCGCACCCTTAACCTCAGAGATTTTGTGCTTTGTAAGTTATTGATAAAACAGCATTCTTGCCAACTCGTCTCGCCAGACCGTCCCGATTCTGGGAAAATACGAGATACCGCCGATGCCTGCCAGCTTTCGCAGTCCATCGCGGACGGTGCCACCTATGATCCGGGATAGCGAATCCGCCCTTACCGTCGCCGACACCTCGGAGCAAACCAAAACAGCTCCTGTGGTTGACACCTCGATCCGCGGCTCCGTTCTAGTGTTGATTCAATTCGACGTCTGTGAGGAAATCCGTCTCGACAAGCTGCGTGAAATCTTCGGAGCGCGCACGCTGGAGCAACCCACCCTGAAACATCCAGCACCTGGGTATGTTCGCTACCAGCGCCCTCCGGTTGTCGAGCCCATCGATCCACTGATCCTGGAGAGCGGCGAGCAGCTCGAAGGTCAGATCAAGTTCTACGATTACGGCGTGGTGAGCGTGGTGCTGGAGCTGCCTTTCTCGGGCGACTGGGACACACTGGTTCGTCTGGGCAGTCGCTGGGTGTGGGACGTGGATTTTGCGGGCCATGCTTCGCGCATCGCGCACCAGAAACTGGAGCGAGCGACTCCGGC
>Ga0210393_10004501_pt1 | contig 11012 bp, 8 predicted proteins | sample IncBWC27OmetaG_FD_160068 | JGI IMG/M metagenome (GOLD analysis project Ga0210393, IMG submission 160068) | Forest soil microbial communities from Barre Woods Harvard Forest LTER site, Petersham, Massachusetts, United States - Inc-BW-C-27-O ...
GGCGGCGGCGTGCGAATACAGAGAGGCCGTTACTTCGTGGCTCTGAAACACTTTTTGGGCAGCCCGCAGAAAGTCCAACAGCGTCGCGGGAGGAACAGCGATATCCTCGACGAGGGGAGTCGGGCGCGTCTGTCCTTTCAATCGCGTGAGCAGCGGCACTACCTTGCCCGGCAGCGTCCACAAAAACTCGACGTCCTCATAAGTGTGTGCCTGGTAGGCGACGACGGCGTTGACGTTCAGCGCACGCACCGCGCGGATCACCATCTGGATCCGATCCCGGCATTGGGCGTCGCTGAAGCCGATCTGCTCGACGATCAGCGCAACTTCCGCCGTCGGTGCGATCAATTGCTCAAACCGCGGATCGGCATCGCGGGCCAGCGAGAGCAATCGCCTATCCATCAAGTCGCACGCGCTGGGCTCCTGCTCGCCGATCTCCTGAACGGCTTTGATTGCGGATTCGAGATCGCCAAACAACAACAGCGCGACGGCCCGGTGGGGCGGTAGCACGGACGTGTGCAGCGTGGCCGAAGTGAACAAGCCGAGCGTGCCCTCGGAACCGACCAGTAGCCGCGGCACATTGAGCACCGAGCCTGCCAAAATGCCCCGTAAACAATATCCGGCTGCGTTGCGGATGAGCGCCGGCTGCTTGCGAAGAATCAGGTCGCGGTTCTCGATTAACAGCGCCGCTACGCGCTCGACGATCAGCCGCTTGGCGGCTTCCGCGTCGCCATTGCCCGTCGGCAGTGTGTCGAGCGCCGTCTCAGAGACGAAGGCCGCCTCGAGCTGCTTGGGCGTGAGCGATTCCTCGCCGAATTCAACGACCGTGCCGCCGGCGAGCACCGTCTCGATGCTGGCGACGTGATCGCGCGCCGAGCCGACGCGAATCGAATGCGAACCCGCCGCATCGACGGCGAGCATGCCTCCCACGGTTGTGACTGCGGTATTTGAAGGATCCGGCGGGAAGTACCTGCCGTGCGGCCGGAGAATGCAATTGAGTCGATCGCGCACGACTCCCGGCTGCACGCGCACTGTCTCGTCGCCGATCGACTCGACATTGTGCATGTGGCAAGAAAAATCGACGATCAGCCCGTCACCGATCGCGCCGCCGGCCACACCGGTGCCGGCGCCCCGGGCGACCAGCGGAGTTCCCGTTTCCGTCGCGTATTTGGCCAGCACGACGACGTCGTCACGATCGATCGGGCGGGCCACCCCGAGAGGCGACACTTGAAAAATGCTCGCGTCGCTGGCGTACGCCGCGAGCATCAAGGGCTCGCAGTACAGCTCCCCACGAAAGATTCCGGAGAGGTCTTCTGTGAGTTGGAGCTGTCGTTCGTTCACGTCGTTGTTGCCGTGCGATATCGTTCGAGCCGAGGCAGGAGGACTCACTCCTCATGAGAGGTGTTCAAGAGGAGACTCGAGAGAGCGATTCCCGGCGCAGACGCTCCTGTCGATACCGTTCGGCCACTTCCAAATCGAACGTCTCGTGGGCCGTCGCGGGCTCAAAACCGGCGTGACGAGCCGCGCAGCGATAACAGACCGATACGTCGCGCATGAACAAGTACAACAGAGCATCGATCAAAGCGAACCCCATCAAAATGGCCAACGCGAGCAGCGGCTGCCAGAGCGCATAAGCCACGGTGCTGAACAGAATCGCGGTCCCCACCATCAATAGCCCGGCGCGGGCCGAAAAGTTCTTCTGACGCCACAGATCATCACATCCGCAAACGAGGCACCGCGTCGGCTTTCCCTGCGCAAAATCGTCCGATGCGGCGTGCCGCTGCCAACCGCAGTTCGGGCAGCCGACTCCCCCGCCGGCGACGACGTCGATCCGACTCGACCTTTGGCATTTCGGACAACAAAACGTCAAAGCCACCGGTTCTGTTTGTCCGGGCTGGGAACTGACACTCGTCACGGCGAACGGTCCCTCATTGTGCGGCTCTGAAAATCGCTCTTGCGGCCAAGCGGTTCGACTTCGGCATGGACGGGTCCCAGGCAGGGTTGGATAATCCGGAGGATAGACTTGGCCGGAACAAATTCCTCTGGGCTGTCCTAATTTCTAACTTAGCTGATGCGTTCAGTGCCTGCCACGAAGAATCGCGCAAACCGCTGATTTGTATCAACTTCTGGCTTTGAAATGAGTCAGACTTTATCAAGGCCGCGGACTTGCCGAGCCGGGAGTTGCGGCTCGGAGAGTCCTAGTGAGGCCTGAGAGTTCGCCGTCGAAGGACACCCCGTCGATCTCAACCAGCCCAGCGCGGTCGGAGCCGCCGAAGCGGTCCGCATGTCCGCTTTGCGGAGGACCGCTGATCGAGATCAAGCAAAAGCTGCAATGCAGCCAGTGTCACGCGATTTGCGAGACGTGCTGCGAAGGCGGGCGGGGATAGATGAGCGCGGGTGACGTTCCACATTCCCCTTCCGCGCAAATCCGGGATGTGGCCGAACGGATCCTGTTGTCCGAGACGCTGACGGACAAACTCGCGAAGATTCCCGCGGGCCTCTCGGACGATCGCCCCGGTGCGTTGCTTCGCGTCTCGATCCCCGGGCGTCCGGTTGACTTGAAGTTTGCTCCGCGGCGCACGGCCCCAACGATGCCCCGGCCGGGGGCCCTTTGCGATCCCCAGAAGCGAGCGATCGCACACCATATTCTCGCCAATCACGAATTGCAGGCTCTGGAAGTGATGGCCTTTGTGCTGCTCGCGTTCCCCGATGCGCCGTCTGAGTTTCGACGCGGACTCGTTTCCATCATGCGTGACGAGCAGCGGCACACCAACCTGCACGTGAGGCGAGCGGCCGAGTTGGGGCTTCGGTTCGGCGAACTGCCGGTCAACGATTACATCTGGGCCAAGGCTCAAGCGTTTGAGTCGGTCCTCGACTACCTGGCCGGATTGCCGCTGACGTTCGAGGGCCGCAACCTCGACCACACGCTCGAGTTTGAAGCGGCGTTCGAGCGAGCCGGCGATCTGCAGAGTGCGGCCATTCTGCGCGCCATCCATCGGGACGAGATCGGCCACGTGCGCTTCGGATTGGAATGGCTCAGGCGCCTAAAGCCGGCCGAACAATCCGACTGGGACGCCTATTGCGCGCACTTGCACTGGCCTCTGCGCGCCGAAAAGGCGATCGGGGACACTTTGCACCGCGATCCCCGTCTGGAAGCCGGCATGACCGAGGAATTCATCGAACGGCTGGCGGCCGCCCAGCGCGAATCGCAGCCGCCCGCTCGTCGGAATCCTTGATCGGCCCAACGCCTCTTGCCTCGCTTTTACCGATCTGATTAAATCCCGCCCGCAGGGAGGCGAGGATGAAATCGATCCGGGGCAAACGGGCGCTGGTCACAGGGGCAGCTTCAGGGATTGGGCGCGAAATCGCGTTGCGACTGGCCCTCGAAGGCGCCGATGTCTGGCTGTTAGATGTCGATCTCGCCGGTCTCCAAGAAGTGGCCCACGACGCCCGAGTTTGCGGCGTCGAAGCGGTCGCCGCCCGCTGCGACTTGTCAGAGTCGACAGAAATCTCGGCTGCCATCGCTGACATGCTTGCGGCTTGGGGTTCGATCGACATCCTTGTGAACAACGCGGGTGTCGCATTTTACGGCGCCACCGAAAGAATGACCGCGCAGCAATGGGATTGGCTGCTGGCGATCAATTTGCACGCGCCCATTCAGATCACAAGAGAGCTGCTTCCCATATTGATGAGCCAAACTGAGGCCCATGTGCTCAACGTGTGCAGCGTCGCTGGGCTGGTGGCCGGCCCGCGTTCAGCCGCTTACCATGTGAGCAAGTTCGGTCTGGTCGGTTTCACGGAATCATTGCGTGCGGAATATGGCCGACGCGGCATCGGCGTGACCGCACTTTGTCCTGGGCCAGTACGGACCAATCTGTACAAGTCCGCGGTCAGCGGAAGCAAGCGAAAAGCCGTGCCCGTGCCCCCGGCTTGGCTGTGCACAACTCCCGCGCGGATCGCCGACGAAGCCGTGCACGCGATCCGCAAGAATCGCCGGCTCGTCGTGATCACTCCCATCGCCCACGTGTTGTTCAACGCGAAGCGATTTGCCCCGTGGTTCCTCGACTTGCTCAACCACGTGACGCTGCGCAAGCGCCGGCCCGCTGCTGGGGCAACCGAGACACCCGGCCTGCGCCCGTTCGTCCCAGCCGAGGCGGAGACGGAAGCGGAACCTGCCCTGCGCCGCGCCGCCTGAGGCGAACTCAGGCCGAGCGGCGCATCACGAGTCGGAAACGCAACGCCGCGTTCTCGAAAAAGATCTCCGGCGGCAACCGGTCTTCGAAGCGCTGGAAGAACCGGTCGCGTTCCTCGGTCTCGGCCATCCACGCTGCGCGATCGACTCCCAAGAGCTGCTCGGCTGCGTTTCCGGTGATTCCCATTTCCTTCAGGCCGAGATCGTCCGCGCGGGGCACGAGGCCGATGGCCGTTTTTTCCGCGTCGACCTCGCCGTGCACGCGGGCCACCATCCACTTGAGGACCCGCATGTTCTGCCGGAATCCGGGCCAGAGCCATTTTCCGTTGGCATCCTTGCGGAACCAATTGACGTGGAAGATCGACGGCATGCGATCGCCGCCGCGCTCGCCCATCGTTATCCAATGCCGCCAATAGTCGGCCATGTGATAGCCGCAGAACGGGAGCATCGCCATCGGATCGTGACGCAGCTCGCCGACTTTGCCTTCGGCCGCGGCGGTCTTCTCGCTCGTCATCGACGCACCGACAAATGTTCCGTGTCGCCAGTGGAAGGCTTGATAGACGAGCGGAATCGTCGTCGTGCGCCGGCCGCCAAACAGAATCGCGTGAATCGGCACTCCCTCGGGGCGCTCCCAGTCGGGCGAAATCGACGGACACTGCGACGCGGGGGCTGTGAAACGGCTGTTGGGATGGGCCGCCGGCGTCGGCGATTGGGGCGTCCACAAATTGCCCCGCCAGTCGAAGGCCTGCGTCGGTGGCGGACCGTCCATCCCTTCCCACCACACGCTGTGATCGCTCAGCAGTGCGACGTTGGTAAAGATCGTGTTGGCCTGACACGAAAGCATGGCGTTGGGATTGGTGGCCAGGCTTGTCCCCGGAGCGACTCCGAAAAATCCGTACTCCGGATTCACTCCATGCAATCGCCCGTCGGCACCAAATTTCAGCCAGGCAATGTCGTCACCAATCGTCTCGACCTTCCAACCGGCGGCGAGGTCTTCCGCGGGAGGCACCAACATTGCCAGGTTGGTCTTGCCGCAGGCCGACGGAAACGCGGCCGCGATGTTGGTCTTTCGGCCGCTCGGATCGGTGATGCCGATGATCAACATATGCTCGGCCAGCCAACCCTCATTGCGCGCGATCACACTGGCCAGTCGCAGGGCAAAGCACTTTTTGCCCAGTAGGGCATTGCCGCCATAGTTCGAGTTGACGCTAATCACCAGGTCTTCAGCCGGAAAATGGCTGATGTAACGATCCGTCGGATTGAGCGTCACGACGCTATGGATGCCCTTCACGAAGTCGTCCCGATCGCCCAGCTCGTCGAGTGCGACCTTGCCCATCCGCGTCATGATTCGCATGTTGGCGACGACGTAGGGACTATCGGTAATCTCGATGCCCACCCGGGCCATTGGACTCTTCGGGGGCCCCATCAGATAGGGGAGCACGTACATCGTGCGGCCCTGCATGCAACCAGCGAGGATACGTTCGAGCGTGACATGCATGGCGGCCGGATCCGACCAATTGTTAGTCGGGCCGGCGTCGCTTTTGTCGGGGCTGCAAATGAAAGTGCGGTCTTCGACGCGAGCGACGTCATTCACGTGGCTGCGGGCATAAAAGCAGCCGGGATGTTTGACCGGGTCGAGCGGGATCAGTGTGCCGTCGTCGACCATCTCGGCGCAGAGCCGATCGATCTCGGCCTGCGAACCGTCACACCAATGCACATGGTGCGGCCGGGTGAGGGCCGCGACCTGATCGACCCACGCCCGCAGAGCAGAATTGGACATCCGAATGCCCGATGAGTCAGGCGCCGACGCGAAATGTATCAGCAGCCTGACATGTGACGAAAGGACCGCTTGAGAAGAACTGACCTGGCGACGATTTGAAAAACTCTAGGCTACTGGGGCCTCGCTGGCAAGCGCGCGAGAAACTCCTTCACGCGCACGATGATCGGATCGGCCGCGTCCTCGAATACATAATGGCCGGCATCGGGCAGACGCAGCGTTTCCGCCTGAGGAAATCGCCGCTGAAATTCGTCGAGGAATTCGGTCGTGAAGCACCAATCGCGTTCGCCCCAAATCAGCAACATCGGCCGATCCGCCAGCTTCACAAGCCCTTGTTCGATCGAAGCCAGGGTCGAGTAGCTGGGATGAGTGGGCGCCAGCGGAATGTCTTGCACAAAGCGCAGCACGGCGATGCGGTCGTGCCAGTTGGCGTAAGGAGCCAAGTATCCGCGCCGCACTGCGGGAGTCAGCCGATCCGGTCGAACCACGGCCATTTGGAGCGCAGCCCGTGAAAAGAGATTCAAGCCGCGGACACCGAACGCTCCGATTCCAGGGATGCGACAGACCGCGATGCGGAGCGGCATCCGTTGCGAGCGAAACGCCGCAGTGTTGAACAGGACGAACTGCGAGAATCGCTCCGGCAGATGCCTGGCGGCCCCCATTCCGATCGCGCCGCCCCAGTCGTGTGCGAAGAGCGTGATCTCGCGGAGATCCAGCCCGACGATAAATCGCTCGAGATTCGCCACGTGCTGGGACAGACGATAGGGATAATCCTGCGGCTTATCGGAGAACCCACATCCGATGTGGTCCACCGCCAGCACGCGAAACTGCGGGGAGAGCGCCTTGATCAGGTTCCGAAACGCAAAGCTCCACGTCGGATTACCGTGCACGAAGAGCAGCGTCGGGCCCGAGCCTTCGTCGAGATAGTGGTAGCGCAGGCCGTCGAGCCGAAACTCGTGCGACTCAAAGGGATATTCTTGCTCGAAGCCGGTGCGGGCGGGGAATGTCAAAGGAGTATCGCCGCCTCGAGTGCACTTCCGAGTTAGACCGCTTGTTCCGCCGCGGCGACGTTCTTCAAGACGCTCAGCAGCTCTTCGATCATCTGCGGCCCGTGCGCGGCCGAGACAGTGATTCGCAAGCGGGCCGACTCCCGGGGCACGGACGGATGGCGCATCACGCCGACGAGAAATCCTTGCTGTTCCAATCCTTCAGCGACTCTCACGGCGACCTGCGCGTCGTTCATAATCACCGGCACGATCGGGCCGCTGCCTCCGGCAATCGTCTCCAAACCCAATTCTTGAATTCCGTCGCGCAGTTGCTGGCTCAGAACAAACAGATTCGCGCGGAGGCCGGGCTCAGATTCGATGATGTCGAGGGCCGTGCAGGCGGCCGCACAAGCAGAGGGCGGCGCGGCGGTCGAAAAAATCTGCGGTCGCGCCCGGTTCCAAAGCCAGTCGATCAGCGTGCGACTTCCACAAACGAAGCCGCCGACGGATCCGATCGCCTTACTCAAAGTGCCGACTCGAATTGCGACCGATTCTTCGACTTCGAGCAATTCGGCAGTGCCTCGTCCGTGCCGGCCGAAAACGCCGGTCGCGTGCGCCTCATCGACCAGCACTTGGGCCCCGTTGCGGCGAGCCAACGCGCAGAGCTCGCGAAGTGGCGCCTGCACGCCGTCCATGCTGAAGACGCCATCGGTGACGATCAATCGGCGACGGGCGCCCCGAGCAGCAGCCAAACGGGCTTCGAGACTCACGAGGGCGTGATGATTGTAAATTGATACCGAGGCGCCGCTGAGGCGGCAGCCGTCGATCAAGCTGGCGTGATTCAAGCTGTCCGAGAAGATCGCATCGTCGTCGCCGACGAGCGCCGTGATCGCCCCGACATTGGCGGCATAACCGGTCGGGAAGAGCACCGCGGCCTCCTGCCCCTCAAAATGCGCCAAGCGATGCTCGAGCCGTTCGTGCCAAATGGATCGGCCCACGACGAGAGCACTGGAGCCCGACCCCGTTCCGCATTCGACCGCAGCTCGCTGCGCAGCCTCGATCAGGCGAGGATCGTGTGACAGTCCGAGATAGTCGTTGGACGCGAAGTCGACGAGAATCCGGCCGTCCGCTTCACACCAACCGCCGGCGCGCCGACGAACCGTGCGCCGTTTTCGGAGCAAGCCTTGCTCGCCCAGCGCTTCGAGTTCGTCCGCCATCCAGGGAAAATGTTCCGGCATGTCTGCCTACTGCTTGGTGTTCGCTCTGCGCAGCCTACGTCAGTGAGATTCGATGATTACTGAGGCGTTCGGCCCCCGTCTCAGTGATCAAGTAATTGTGTTCAAACCGCATGCCCCCGACGCCGGTTTCGTATGAACCCGGTTCGAGGGTCACAACGTCGCCGGCCACCAGGACGTCGTCGCTCTCCGGAACGAAGATCGGCGGTTCCGGATGCGCCAGTCCGATGCCGTGCCCCGCGTGGTGTGGCAACGGCGGCCTCCCGGCATCGACAAACGCTTGGGAAACCGCGGCATACACGTCGGCTGCGCGGGTCCCGGCGCGGAGCACGCCTTCTCCGCTCTTGAGCGCCGCCGCACAAACCTGAAAGCGCTCCTGTTGTCGAATCGTCGGCACGCCGACCGCGATCGTGTTCGTGAAGTCGCTGCGATAGCCGTTGAGCACGACCGAGAAATCCAAGATGAATAGATCGCCCAAACGCAGACGATAAGCGGTCGGCAAGCCACCCAAGTGAGGCTGTTTATTCGTCGTGGCCCGAAAGTCGCCGTAAATCAACCCCGGTCGCGCGGCCGTCGCGATCACAGCCTGCTGAACTTCGCGAAACACATCCATCTCGGACACGCCCGTCCGGATGATCTCCCACGCTCGCGCGTGGCCCGCGTCGGCGGCCCGCATGCATTGTTTGAGCAGAGTCAGTTCGTCGGGATCTTTCTGCCGTCGCAACTGGCGAATTGCCGAACCGAGACTGAACGCGTTGCCGCCCGACGGACAATTCCGGACGTCGGCCGGAGACAAGACTTCCCAAGTGGCCACCGGGAGCCATTCGGTCTCGACGAGACCCGAACGGCCTGCGAGTTGTGGGGCCACTTGCTTGAGCGCCGCGAGTAAAGCGTGATCGCGATTGATGGGGGATCGTTGATGGTCGTACCACATCTCGACCACTTGGCGATCGACCTGCGGCTCCGACGACTTGGAGCCCAGGGTCATGTTGTCGCACAAGAGCGTCGCGCCGTTATCGCGCTCAAGCAGCAGAAGCCCGCGCTCGCCTGCGGAAAAGCTCAGCGGATGGACCCAAAAGTTCGCCAGGTAGTTGATGTGCCGGGGATCCGCGATCAGCAACCATTGGACTTGGGGATCCACAACCTCCCAAAGGCGTCGCCGTCGGGACAGGCAACCGTCTTTGGTCAACATCCCAACGATCCCCGCCGTCTTGGTGCGTGTGAGAGAGTCGCAGCGCCGTCGCGTCCCACAGTTTTAATGGAAACCCTTGGCGGCGAGCCAGCGTTCGGCGTCCAAAGCGGCCATGCAGCCGCTCCCCGCAGCCGTGATCGCCTGACGGTAATAATCGTCGGCGACGTCACCGGCGGCAAACACCCCTTCGATGCTCGTATAGGTCCGCGCGGCCGTGGTCCATTTGATGTAGCGCTTGTCGGTCAGCTCGAGTTGGCCCTGCAGAAAATCGGTGTTCGGCGTGTGCCCGATCGCGGCGAAGTATCCGGAGGCAGAGAGTTCTTCGTGCTTGGCCTGGTCCTTCGTGTTCCGAAGACGGACGCCGGTTACGCCGTGCTGATCGTTCCCCAGAACTTCGTCAACCTCCGAGTTCCATTTGACCTGGATCTTGGGATTGGCTAACACGCGGTCGGCCATGATCTTACTGGCGCGAAATGCTTCGCGGCGATGCACGAGATGGACGGTCGACGCGAACTTCGAAAGGTAGGTCGCCTCCTCCATCGCGCTGTCGCCGCCGCCGATCACGACCAGCGGCTTGTTGCGGAAGCGCGGCAAGGCCCCGTCGCAGACGGCGCACGCGGAGACGCCTCGGTTCTTAAATGTGTCTTCCGACGGCAACCCCAGATAGTTGGCGCGGGCACCGGTCGCGACGATGACCGAGTGGCTCTCGATGCGGCGGCCGCCCAAGCAGTGCAGTTCGAATGGATGGCGTCGAAAATTGACTTCAGTGACGTCGTCGGTGAGGACTTCCGTGCCAAAGTTGACCGCTTGTTGGCGCATCAATTCCATCAGCTCGGGGCCGCTGATGCCGTGGCCCGCGTGGGGAGGCATGTACTTGCGGCGGTCGCCATCGATGGCCGAATCGAGGTAAGCATCGAGCTTACCGGCGGCGTAGCCCGGGTAATTCTCGACCTCGGTCGTGAGCGCAAGCTGTCCGAGTGGGAGCGTGCCCTTGCACCGGTTTTCCTCGGTGATGGCACCTTCGATTACCAGGGGATGCAAATTGGCGCGTGAGGCATAGATGGCGGCAGCCCATGCCGCCGGACCAGACCCGATGATCACGACTCTAAGCGGCCCCTCATGAGCCGACGTTCCCGACTTGTCAGCCACTCTTGCGACCTATCTGTTGAATGAGACGTGCAAGCTGCGATTTCGACCGCAGGCAAAGCGGTTGCCTTACCACGTTGCAGAATTGTAGGCGCAGCGACGATAGCGGCGCGATGTGCGGCTGGCAACCATTCGAACGGCGCCCAGACAACAGATTGAATTCGAAGCTTAGGGCCAAGTGACGAACGGGGAAACGAACCTGTGCGCGCAAAGAAAAGGCCTCCTAACCAACACGGTTGGTCAGGAGGCCTTCCGAATAATCCAGGTTGCAAGTGCGGGCCAACGCTTGCTTCCCGGCGTTATAAGAGTAATGCACAGCGCGTGCCGAATTTCGGCAACATTGAACACTTTGTTGCAAGTTGTTTATATAAAATGCTTTATGTGTTTATTGCTCACGAGTGGCTACAAAATGTCCCCGAGACTAAGTGTATTGTTTTACGACAATCGTCTGTAAAATGGGCGCTCGTTTTTAATACATTCCCCTCCA
>Ga0210393_10004502_pt1 | contig 11011 bp, 11 predicted proteins | sample IncBWC27OmetaG_FD_160068 | JGI IMG/M metagenome (GOLD analysis project Ga0210393, IMG submission 160068) | Forest soil microbial communities from Barre Woods Harvard Forest LTER site, Petersham, Massachusetts, United States - Inc-BW-C-27-O ...
CTGACCCGGGTAATGAACATCGTCGGGATCAAGCCGCTGATCGCCGCGATCGTGGCCTGAGACACTACTTGGGCCGCCTGCCAGGCGCGACATCGCTAAGGCCGTTTTTACACGACCAAGACCCACATCTGACATTTCGCTCAGGTCCGACAGCCCCGTTGTCCTATTTCGGAGCGTCCGTCGTGCTACGATCGGTTGCGATGAGGTACGCGCCAATTCCGATAACAAAGCGCGCAATCAGAAAGCAGGAGGACGAAATGAACAGGAGTGCGATTTCGCTTTCCTTGGTTCTTCTTCTCGGCTCGGCACTGGCGTCAGGAGCAATAGCTCAGAGCGCGCCGCCAGCGGTTACCGAAGCGGAGGCGCGCGCGATTGGCGTCGATGCCTATTTGTATTTCTATCCACTCCTTTCAGCGGACATCACGCGACTGTCTTCCACGAACATCGAGGCTGGCAAAGAACCGCTGAAGGGACCGATGAACACGTTCGTGAGCGCGGCTGCCTATCCGCCTGGGGACGTCAAGCTCGTCGTTCGCATCAATTTTGATACCCTCTATTCTCTCGCATGGCTGGACCTTACGAAGGAGCCTATGGTGGTTTCTTCGCCTGATACTGATGGACGCTACTTTCTCCTTCCGATGCTCGATATGTGGACTGATGTCTTCGCCTCTCCCGGCTGGAGAACCACCGGAACGAAGGCTCAGACATTTCTGGTGACGGCTCCGGGTTGGCGGCCTGATCTGCGTGACAGATTTATCGATGAGTTCAAACTCCCGAAGGAAACACAGCGTATCGATGCGCCCACCCCATACCTCGTGATCATTGGTCGGACCAAGACCGATGGGCCGCGGGATTATGATGCGGTTCACAAGATACAGGCTGGCTACAAGGTCACACCGCTGTCGCAGTGGGGCGGCTCGTCGCAGCCGATGACCGTCAAAGTCGATCCGACCATCGACATGAAAACGCCGCCAAAGATCCAAGTCGATACGATGCCTGCAAATCTTTACTTCACGTACGCCGCCGAGCTTCTCAAAGTGAACCCTCCGCACATCACCGACCAGCCGATGATTGCACAGCTGAAGAAGATCGGCATCGAGCCCGGCAAGAGCTTCGACTTTGACAAGGCCGATCCGGCAATTCGCAATGCGCTTGTCTCGGCTCGGGAGGACGCGCAGAAGCTCATGGAGTGGAAAATACCCACACTGGCGCGTGTTGCTAATGGTTGGTCCATGAACACCGACACCATGGGCGTCTATGGCAATTACTACCTCAAGCGCGCTATCGTCGCACAAGTGGGCCTCGGCGCGAACCTTCCCGAGGACGCCATCTATCCGCTAAATCTCGGCGACGAAACCGGCAAGCCGCTCGACGGCGCGAACAAATACACGCTTCACTTCGACAACGCGACTGCGCCGCCCGTAAACGCATTCTGGTCGGTCACGCTTTATGACACCGAGGGCTATCAGGTCCCGAACACTCTCAATCGCTTTGCGGTCAGTAGCTGGATGCCCTTCAAATATAATGGCGACGGGTCGGTCGACCTCTATTTCCAGAACGAGAACCCGGGCAAGGAGAAGGAAGCCAACTGGCTTCCCGCTCCGAAAGGTGCATTCAATCTGACCATGCGCCTCTACGCCCCAAAATCGGAAGCGCTCACCGGAAAATGGACCCCCCCACCGGTCGTGAAGGCGCTAGGAACCGTGGGTCAGTCGGCTCAGTAAATTTGACGGGAGTGTCGACGCTTTAGCGCCGACGCTCTGTTTTTCTTCCCAGCAAGGCCCGTTTATCGGATCGGTCTTTCGACGCGCATGGCGGTGTCGCACACCAAGATCGTCCGATGTCTGCTTCCGGTGGTAACGCCCCGCTCCTTCCATTCGGCCTTTATTTCTGCACTTTTCGAGGATCGAATGAACAGAATTCATGCTTGGAGGGCGGGGCCGTGCCGAGATCCGTACTCGCGATCTTGCTTGTGGGGCAGCTCGGCTTGGTGCTCGGCGATTGCACGCATTCGACGCTGTCGCCGGCGTCGGAGGCGAGTCTGAGGCCAAGGGACCGGCAGTTGCTGGCCGGTGCGCCTTACGCGCAGGCAAACATTCCGGAGCAATATCGCCGGCACATCGTCGACTATCCGTACAAGGATCCGCCGGGAACGATCCTTGTCGATTCCGACGCGCGTTATCTGTATTACGTCCAACCCGATGGCAAGGCGATCCGCTACGGCGTGGCGGTGGGGGAGGAAGCGATGGCCTGGTCTGGCGTCGCGACGGTTGGCCGGATGGCGGAATGGCCTGATTGGATCCCGACCCCGGAAATTCAGGCGCGTCTCGGTCCTTACCCGCCCCGTGTCCCAGGAGGTCCGGCTAATCCGCTAGGGTCGCGCGCGCTGTACCTTTATGAGCGCAACAAAGACACCTTGTATCGCATACACGGTACCAACCAGCCGGAATATATCGGGCAGGCTGTCTCATCGGGCTGCATCCGCATGACCAACGAGGATGTCATCGATCTCTTTGATCGAGTTAAGCTGGGAGCGACCGTTGTCGTCCTCGCGCCGGGTCAAAGTGGAGCGGGCAGGCCAATCGCGGGTCGCATTTTATAGAGTTGGCGGCTGTCGCCTGCGCCGCAAACACGGGATCGTCGCCGCCAACGTGGATTGCTACCCCACCCGTTTTGGTGGGGTAGCGTAGCCTCTCAGTTGGAAAACTCCTCAGGACGTTAGCTTGGAGGATTCAGAAAAGGGCTCTCATTGCGCGGAGTCGATGGGTCGAAGCGATCGGGTGCTCGCGGCGCGACATAGATCGGCCCGACTTGATTGTAGCTTCCGCGATAGTCCGAAATATCACGGCCGAAGTACGCCTTGCCCTGGTTGCGATTGTGCTCGGACGCCGCCGCCATTTGAACCGCCGACCCTGAGATCAACAACACGCCAAACATGATAAGAACTGTTCTTTGCATGGTCGTCTCCATTAGACATCGTTGTGAGTATTGCGCGTCTTGATGCGACCAAGCATCAATTCAATCGACCGTAAGCTGCACGCTTACGAGCCAGTGTCGGCCATCTCACATTTCACGAAGTCTTGACGGCCATGCGTTTGGTTCGTGCCGGCGGGAGAAGACAGGCCAGGCGAGAGGGAATGGTTGCGGCCGTTCTCATCGGCGCTACAATCAGGATAGTGCGCGGGACGGTGGGGCATCCGCAGGCATGACGAATCTTTTGATTTCGCTACTTGTGTTCGGGCTGATATTTGGCGGCGCCCTGGCGGGGATGGCCGTTCGGCCACTGTTGTCGGAACACCACCTGCACGCAGACTCCAAGGACGTCGTGAGACTGACCGCGGGCTTGATCGGGACACTGACCGCACTCGTGCTGGGTCTGTTGATCGCATCCGCGAAAACGACGTTTGACCAGAAAACGAACCGGGTCAGGGAGATGACCGCAACGGTCATCCTTCTGGACGATCTGCTGCTGCAATACGGACCGGAGGCGACCCCTCTGCGAAAGCTTCTGCGGCAGAGCATACCGCCCATGGCCGATCGCATCTGGCACGAGCAGGAGAATTCAACCAGGAAGCCAACCAGGTTTGAGTCCAGCACGGAGGCCTGGAAATTTTACGATGATCTCGAACGGCTATCGCCGAACAACGATACGCAACGCTCCCTGCAATCTCGCGCTATTGCGGCTTTCACGGAAGGCGCGCAGATGCGACTGCAGTTGTTTACGCAGGTCGGCAGTTCGATCCCGACACCGTTTCTGGTGATCATGGTGTTTTGGCTGAGTGCGATTTTTGTGAGCGCGACCCTGTTTACGCGGGCGAACAGGGTCGTCACGGTCTCGCTTTTTGTAGGCGCCTTGTCGTTTGCAGGCGCGATCTTCCTGGTCCTGGAGATGGATGATCCCTTCACGGGGCTGATGGGGATTTCAAGCTCGATACTCAGGAATGCGCTTTCGCCGCTGAGCGCGTAAGCACTGGTGGCTGCAAGTCAATGTCGGTTCATGGCCCTTAGCGGACTTGTTCAGCTAAACCCAGGACGTCCGTTGTCTGGGGGTAAAGCAGACATTCCTCCGTCGCGTTGCCATGTCGGCTTTGATCCGAACCGGACATCATGAACGCATGGCGGCTAAACGAGCCGTGAGCAAAACCAAACCCACTCTGTTGGCCGACATGCTCAGTGGCAGTTCTCGAACTTAAGGGATCCCCTCACGCTTCCGCCCTGTGCCCTGCAGCTGAGATTGATGGTCCCGCCGATCGATCGCACATCATTGATCACCGCACCGGTTTGCACAGAAGCAACAAGCGTCTCACAATCCCGCTCGAAGAATCGATACCCTTCGTCTTTTTCCGGGACTTTCACCTCGATCGAGCGTCCGCGCGTGGGGTCCTCAACATAAACGAATGCCAAATGGCTATCGTGACTGGAGAACATCCTTACACCATAGAAGCTTCGACGGAAGCCCGACTCGCAGATGTTGGGCGCGAACACCCAGCTTCCAACCTCCGAACCTTCCGCCACGATGGAGCCGCTGATCGAGGTACCAAACAAACTGTCCCAGAGCAGGTTGGCACCGACAAAGATGCAGATACCGATAACAACCAGGGCGACCCAGACATACAGACCCGCCGCTTTCCGGCGGCCTGTAGACCGACCATCGAGATTCATGTTCTCACATCCCCTGCGAAGCGCACTCTTTCGTGCTGGTTGAACCGGTTCCCAAGTTCCCTCTTCCGTGCGGTCTCACACTCTCCATCGTGCGGCCATGCTTTGGTCAAAACTGAGTTCAGTGTTTGGTTCATCGACGTATTGGAAATCCGGCCGTCCCACATCGGGCGACATTCGACGGGAAAGGAGCGCCAATGAATTCTACGCCGAACCTCAAAGAAGCTGAAGCCAACGATGTCTTGATCGGTCGCGCGGATGCACGGCTCGCGCACGCGTATGAACAGATCGCGCAAGCGGATGATCAGCTTGCGCGTGTAACTGAACAGCTTTCAAGGATGGAGCAGGCTGCCGCGCGCTATCCTTCGGCTGTGCCGGGCCGGAAGGCATCACGCGACACGTCGACGTTACGTGCTCTCATCGGCTTGACATTGGCAGCTTGCATCGGTGTTGCTGCATTCGTTTCGCAGTCGTCTTACGGCGATGCGTTCAAACCGATTATTTCACGGTGGGCGCCGCATCTAATGTCAACTCAGCTGGAAAATTCGGGGCTTCCAGCGCAGCCAAGGCCCTCAATTCAGCTGGCCGCGGCGGAGGCAGCACCTCCGCAAGCGACACCCTCAGCGTCTGTCACCGCGCAAGACAGCGCGCCGGCGGTTGCCCCGACGCCTTCCGAGCTGGCGCAGTTGTTCAAGGAGATAACGCGAGTTCTCGCCAATGTGGAGCAAGGGGTCGAACAGCTCAAGGCGGGCCAGGAGCAATTGGCCAGCAACAATGCAAAGGTCGTTGAGCAACTCAGGGCGAGCCAGGAGCAAATGACACGCCTAATTTCCAGCACTTCCGAACGAAACGTGGCACCAAAGACATCAGTACCTCTGCCGCGGCCGAACGCCAGTCAGACGCCCAAGCCGGTACAAACGTCGTCACAAGCCCGAGTGCAGCCGCGGACACCAGGGCAGTTGGCGCCCCAGGCACAATAGTTGTTGTCAGTGCGCGGCCGCTGAGGCCGTGCCGCTGACGCGACCCGAAGCTTTGAAATATTCGATCGGCACGCCGAGGTCCGGTTCTGGCCCTGAACGGACATGCTCGATCTTGTCGATGATGTCCGCTTCTGAGGGCAGAACCGTCATTGCATTCGGGGTGAGCTACTTTTCGCTCAGCGCATTTCTAACCGCATTAGTCGGTGCAGCAGCCGCAGCTTTCTCGTGTTTGGATTAACGCGAGGGGCTGTTGCGCCACAGTCGTTGATGAACGTTGCTTTGGCTGGAGCGGCGTGCATGGGCTTGTACTCAATGATCTCGGCCGTTCCGTAAGAGGCCGAGATAGTTCAGCTTATGGCCCATAGCGTCAGTTATTGCGGTACGTGCCATGTCCGAAGTTGCGAGTAGACCGGAAGCAATCGGCACACAGCCAAAGTGAAGCGATTGACCCGGAGCGGACCTGAGTTGATCTAGATCAACAAGGTTGCCGAGCATCCCCCTTTTCGTTGGCCAATGTGAGAGCGGATTATGCATTGCTCGAGCTTACATTGAGTCTGGAGCCGGCTATGAAAAAGCTTCTTCTTGCAACAGCACTAACGCTGGTCTTTGCCGCGAGCGCGATCGCTCAAACCTCAACCCCTCAGTCCGACCAGATTATTCCTCCAAGGGATCCGCCACTCGGCAAAGCGGACATGGGGCCAGACACTCCATATGAGCCCAATTCGGCCGCCGGATATGAGTCCAATTCAGCGACCGGAATCGAGGGCCGTTCCCGCGGCACTGAGAGCCTCTCCCGTGGCGCAACGGAACCCCGTGAAGAGTTCAGACGCAGACGTGAAGAGAAGGAAGAGAGGTAAGTATTGGGCGCCGTAAGCGAGGTTGCGTAAGGACCTCGTTTATCAATCGCGTCGACCTCGCAGAGGATAATGGGGGAAGCGACCGATCACGCTGGTGATTGATCGTCATTGCGGCCGGAGTCCAAGATGAGCAACGATAAAGAAAATGCCCGAAGGGCCATCGATCGGGCCACGGAAGCTGGCCAGTCGGACCTGGACATCCCGTCGGCCGGGCTCACCGATGTGAGCTACTGGCACGAAGCTGACCAGCCGTTGCCCTGATCAAGGTCTGCTGTTGAGGGACAAACGGACGTGGATCATTCGCTTTTCGAAGTCTCACTTTGACCCAAATGCGACATCAACTCCGCGGGTTTCTCCGAGAAAGGTTTCGGCCGGGTGCCTTTTGTCGTTGGACTGCCCGCCCGCATTCAGCTAAGCATCCCTTGAGCGAGCAGACGTACGCCGGTTCGAGGCAACTTTTGTTGTGGAGGGGACCGGTGCACGGCTCCAAGGTGATTCCGAGGCGTCGCTTCCAGCTTGTCCTGATCAAGCCGTCACACTATGGCGATGACGGCTATGTGATCCGGTGGTGGCGTTCGATGGTCCCGTCGAATTCGCTCGCCAGCATCTACGGCATTGCAGCCGACAGTGCGGCACGCGGAGCGTTGGGTGCAGATATCGATATCGACATCGAGGCGATCGATGAGTTCAATACCCATGTCGATATTCCCAAGCTCCTGCGGAAATTTTTGAACAACAAGAACTTCGGCCTCGTAGCTCTGGTCGGCGTGCAGTCCAATCAGTATCCACGAGCTCTGGACATCGCTCGCTGGTTTCGCAAGGCCAATATCCCGGTTGCCATCGGCGGCTTTCACGTTTCTGGCTGCCTGTCGATGCTCGATGGGAAAGCCGTCGGCCTGGATGCCTGCCGCGAGATCGGGGTTTCGATATTCGCTGGCGAGGCTGAAGGACGGTTCGATATGTTGCTGCAAGATACGGCCGGTGGTCGTCTGCAGCCAATTTACAACTACCTCAAGGATTTGCCGGGTATCGAGCAAACTCCGGTGCCGCTTCTGCCCCTCGTGAATGTCAAGCGGACACTCGGTTTGAGCACCAGTTTCGATGCCGGCCGTGGTTGCCCTTACCAGTGTTCGTTCTGCACCATCATAAACGTGCAGGGTCGCAAATCTCGTTTCCGTTCGCCTGACGACATTGAGTCGCTCGTACGTACTAACTGGGCGCAGGGCATCAGCAGATTTTTCATCACCGATGATAATTTTGCGCGCAACAAGAATTGGGAAGCCGTCCTCGATCGGTTGATCTGGCTACGGGAAACCCAGGGCATTCCATTGGGACTGTTGGTCCAGGTAGACACACTCTGCCACAAGATCCCGAACTTCATCGAAAAGTGCAAACGCGCCGGCGTAACGCGGGTATTTATTGGGCTCGAGAATATCAATCCCGATAACCTGTTGGCAGCTAAGAAGCGGCAAAACAAGATCACCGAATATCGCAAGATGCTACTGGCCTGGAAGGACTATGGCATCATGACGCTTGCGGGCTACATTCTTGGTTTCCCTGGCGACACGGTGGAATCTATCCGCCGGGATATAGCGATTCTCAAGCGCGAATTGCCGCTCGATATTGTCGAATTCTTTTGCCTCACTCCGTTGCCGGGTTCGGAGGATCATCAGGTTTTATGGAAATCCGGCATCGCGATGGATCCTGACCTCAACTGTTACGACCTCGAACATGTCTGCACGGCGCATTCTCGTATGACGATCAGCGAATGGGCGGGCATCTATAACGAAGCCTGGTCGACCTACTATTCGCCAGATCATATGGAGGTATTGTTGCGGCGCGCCGGTGCTACCGGCATTAGAATGAGCAGTTTGGTCAAACTTCTCTATCAGTTCTCGACCATGCACCTGTTGGAAGGCGTTCACCCGCTGCAAAGCGGCATATTTCGGCTTCGCCATTCCGATGAGCGGCGGCCTGGGCTGCCGCGCGAAAATCCATTCATTTTCAGGATTAGATTGGGCACAGATCTCATTCGTAAGACCTGGTTCGCGCTCTCGACGCTAACGCGTCTCAGCTTTTCGGCTGTCCGTATCAGCTCCGATCCCAAGCGTCTTGAATACACGGATGAGGCGATGGCTCGCGTGACCGACGATGACGAGCTTAACCTCGACCTGCTCAACCAGACGCCGGGTGCGAAGGAAGCTGTCGCCCACGAGAAGAAAGTCTTCGAGCTGACGCACGGCAAGGCTTGAATAGGCCGCCTCTGTTGTTGGCGTTTTATTTCGTACACGTGTGCGAGTGTGGCCCTTGGTGCATGTCTGCTTCTGAGGTTAGAGCGGATGAGGGCGGGGCGCTTCTCGACTTCCGCTTTTGACCCGAAGCTGACTTCGTGTCCGATAGTCGTGATGTCCGCCTCCTGGTGAGGCCGGCGGCGCGCCTGGGTCTCCAAACGAGAGGCCACTTTGTGACCCAGTTCACACCGTTCATCAGTGAATTCGGGTATCAAGGAGCGGCCCTTTCTGGCGAAAGGGGGACCAAGCACCGCGCTGACAAGGAACGGTGGGGATGAATGCACAAGGCAGCATCATCCGTTACATCACCACGATGGTGATAGTCGGGCTTGTCATACTAACGGCGGCGACTTTCCGCAGTGCTCGGAAAGAGATCGGCCAAGCCTCGCTCGCCGACGCAAAGACAGCAGCTTACTTCGAACAGCATTCCGAACCTGACTGTAGATTTAAAGGGGCCTGGCATGACTGGGAACGCGACGAATGGATGACGCTTGGCTGCCTCGAAGTCAAAGTCCAGCATCGCGAGGGCACATACAGCCTTGCAACAGGACCCCGGGCGACTTTGCAGGTCTCAATGCAAGGCATCTACTGGATCGACGGAGGCGGCATTCTCCATGTCGCTCGCCAGGACAGTGAAGGGAAAAATCACGATTTCAGCGTGCCGATTTCGGTCGAAAATGCCGAGTACCCGACGCAGATATGTTTCGCGGAGACCACCGAAGGGATTGCATGCATTGCGTTCTTCATTTGGAAGAAGGATGACTAAGTTCTTCACAACGGCTCTCAACACGGTCTCTCCGTCGTCCCGGACGTCTCAGACAATTGAGTGAAGACAGGTTGCCGACAGTTCCAGAAGTTGACGCCTAAGCCGCCACGCCCTAGCGGCAACTTGCCGAAGCTGATGCGGCGCCTTCTGGCCCGTAGCCGACGCGGTCAGCCTTCGTTCGGAGCGTCCGCACCCAGGGTGAAAGCAGTCTTGCACCCGGCAGCCCGCATAGTTCGGCTTGTGAGCCTGAACGGACCTCGGTGCTGACGCCGTTAGGCGGGCCGCGTGATGCTGACTATGCTGCCTGCTGCATGGGCGGCGTTGCGAACTCATGCTTTCGCTCCTTCGCGTGAGCTAGAGCTCTATTCAGGGTCAGATCAAGTTCGCCGGTAAAGCCAGAGGGCCATACGATGTTCGTCCGTAGCCGCTGAGTTCCGACTGTGTCGGTGGAAGGCGCTTCCCGTCGAATTGCCGCAGCGAGAGCATTCCGATCGGGAAGGCCAAATAGCTCGGCGAGGCTTTGACCGACAGTGACTTTCAGACCTTTGGAGGCGAGAGAGGCGCGAAGTGTGTACATTCGCCGTTGGAACGATCTTAAAAAATGCCTGTTAATACCTCTCTAGCGAGGAGATCGAAGTGATGAGGATAATCACTATCGCCACCCTAGCGCTTGGGGCTTTGGCGCTCTTTACTGTGGACCGCGCCGCAAACGCTCAACCCAGGAAAGTCTGGATCATCCGTGACCCCCGCGGATCATGCGGACCCCCCGACTACTATGTCGTTCCCCGTTATTGCTATGACCCGAGGGATGATCGGGTAGATACTAGTCCATATGCAAAACCGGTAGCGCCAGTATACGGACTAGTGTACGGGCCTAACTAGCGGTTGGTGATCACGCGGGTGCGGCGAACACATTTGGGACGATTAAGGCCGCCTCACCTGGTAGCCTCTTCCTTTTCAATGATGTCGCCGATTGGCACTTAACCGAAATGATCGATCTCGTCCGCGATGTCCGCTCTCCCCGGGGGTGCTGTGGTCGGTGTATTGAAGGCCGAGGCATCTTTTGATGACGGCCTTCTCATCAACGTCTGGATAATCTGCCTTGGTTTGGAATACCCCATGGATAAAGCCCTGTATTGCCAGAGGCTGAGCATACAGAAATTCTGCCGCGTTCATTGCAAACTCTGTTTGAGTTGAGGCCACCTCAGTAGGCGGCCTCTTTCATAGCAGGCCAAAGCTAGCACGTCGCCTATTGGCCCGAAGCCGACATCGCCGATCCAGCCGATGACGTGCGCTAGTGAACGTCAAGCTGACATTCCCGCAACACGGGTCGGCGTCTGGAAATGACCCTGGCTGTGTGAAAACGCCGTGGTGCTGTTATGATTCTCGCGTGATTCTTGCGGGAGGAATCGATGAGGCGCTTCGTTGAGGAGGCGGATCGTGGGCAATGGACGCTAT
>Ga0210393_10004504_pt1 | contig 11010 bp, 8 predicted proteins | sample IncBWC27OmetaG_FD_160068 | JGI IMG/M metagenome (GOLD analysis project Ga0210393, IMG submission 160068) | Forest soil microbial communities from Barre Woods Harvard Forest LTER site, Petersham, Massachusetts, United States - Inc-BW-C-27-O ...
TCGATCTGGCACGGCGGTTCGACGGCCTGATCCGCGTGCAGCGGGAAACCCTCGACAGCCTCGCCGAGGGGGTCGCGGTGTTCGGCAGCAACGGCCGCGCGCAATTGTTCAATCCGGCCTTCGCCAGGATGTGGAAACTGTCGCCCGAGGCGCTGCGCGAACAGCCGCATATCGACACCGTCGAAGCCTGGTGCACGCCGCTGTTCGACGACGTCACGGCATGGCGGACGATCCGCGAGGCGGTCACCGCGATCGAGAACCGGATCGACGTGCTGCTGAAGCTGGAGCGCAAGGACGGCAGCGTGCTGGACTGCATGAGCCGGCCGCTGCCCGACGGCGCGACCATGCTAACCTTCCAGGACATCACCGACACCGAAAACGTCGAGCGCGCGCTGCGCGAGAGCAATGAGGCGCTCGAGGCCGCCGGCCAGATGAAGATCGACTTCGTCCACCACGTGTCCTACGAACTGCGCGCGCCGCTCACCACCATCATCGGCTTCGCTCATTTCCTGAGCGATCCCTCCACAGGCCCCCTGACGCCAAAACAGGCCGAGTATCTCGATTACGTGACCAAATCGACCAACGCGCTGCTCGCGCTCACCAACAACATTCTTGACCTCGCCACCATCGACGCCGGCGCGATGAAGCTGGAACTCGGCCCGGTCGATATCGGCAAGGCGATCGTGGCCGCCGCGGAAGGCATCCAGGACCGCCTTGCCACCGACCGCATCCACCTCAAGGTCGAGGTCGACCCCGACATCGGAAGCTTCATCGGCGACGAGCGCCGCGTGGTGCAGGTGCTCTATAACCTGTTGGCCAACGCGGTCGGTTTCTCGCCGCACGACGGCATCGTCGGCGTCAGCGCCAGACGCACCGAGCACAGCGTCGTCTTCACCGTGACCGATTTCGGGCCGGGCATTGCGCCCGACGTCAAGGACAAGGTATTCGACTGGTTCGAGAGCCGCTCGCAGGGATCGCGGCATCGCGGCGCCGGCCTCGGTTTGTCGCTGGTGCGCTCCTTCATCGAGCTGCACGGCGGCAAGGTGCGTGTCGATTCGATCGTCGGCAAGGGTACGACCGTGACCTGCGATTTTCCGACCGATCAGGCCGCGCAGCGTAACGCCGCGGAATGACCGCGACGGCGACATTTTCGGTCGCGCTGGCCGACGAGACCGCGACCGCGCAGTTGATGGCCGATCTGGCGCTTCTGATCGGCCCCGGCGATGTCATCACGCTGTCGGGCGATCTCGGTGCCGGCAAGACGGCGGCGGCGCGGGCGATGATCCGTTATCTCGCCGATGACGACGGGCTGGAAGTTCCAAGCCCGACCTTCACGCTGGTGCAGGCCTACGACCTGCCGCCGTTCGCGCTGCTTCATGCCGACCTCTACCGGATCAGCGATGCGAGCGAACTGGAAGAGATCGGCCTGTCGCCATTGCCCGAGGGCATCGTGGCCTTGATCGAATGGCCGGAGCGCGCAGGCCGCGCGCTCAGCCCCGATCGCATCGATATCGCGCTCAATCATCGCCCGGCTTTGGGCTCGACCGCGCGATCGGCTGAAATCACCGGCTACGGCAAGGCCGCGGCAGCGGTCGAACGGCTCAAGGCGCTGCGGCAATTCCTGACCGATGCCGACTTTGGCGAGGCCGGGCGGCGGCGCATGGCCGGCGACGCCTCGATCCGCTCCTATGCCCGTCTGATCCGCGACGACGGCGCGTTCATTCTGATGAATTCGCCGCGGCGGCCGGATGGGCCCGCGATCTATGACGGCAAATCCTATAGCGCCGCCGTGCATCTGGCCGAGGACGTCAAACCCTTCGTGGCGATCGCAGCGGGCCTGCGCGCGCGCGGCCTCTCGGCGCCCCTGATCCACCATGCCGACCTCGAAGGCGGCTGGCTGATCACCGAGGATTTCGGCAGCACCGGCTTCATCGAGGGCGATCCGCCACAGCCGATCCCGGACCGCTATGAGGCGGCGACCGACATGCTGGTTGCGCTGCACCGCGAGCCGATGCCCGAGATCCTGCCGCTGGCGCCGCATGTCAGCTACCCCATTCCGACCTTCGATACCGATGCGCTGCTGGTCGAGATCGGATTGATGCTCGAATGGTACCTGCCCGACCGCGGCGAGCCGCCAAGCGACGATCTGCGCGCCGAATTCGTCGCGATGTGGCGCGATCTCCTGCGGGAGCCGGCGGCAGCCGCCAAAACCTGGGTGCTGCGGGATTTTCATTCGCCCAACCTGATCTGGCTCGGCGAGCGCGATGGCATCGCGCGGGTCGGCATCATCGACTTCCAGGATGCCGTGCTCGGTCCCGCCGCCTACGATCTGGTGTCGCTGTTGCAGGATGCGCGGATCGACATTCCCGAAGCACTCGAATTGACGCTGTTCTCGCGCTACATCACGGCGCGGCGCGAAACCGACGCCAGCTTCGATCCCGCCGAGTTCGCCGCGCTCTACGCCATCATGTCGGCGCAGCGCAACACCCGGCTGCTCGGCACCTTCGCGCGGCTCAACCGGCGCGACGGCAAACCGCAATATCTGCGCCATCAGCCGCGAATCTGGACCTATCTCAATCGCTCGCTGACCCACCCGGCGCTGGCACCGGTGCGGGCCTGGTATGAGGCCCATGTGCCTCCTCCCGCTCCGTGAATTTACCGCTTGTTAGTCAACCCTCCTTAGTCTCCGGCGAGCCGTGCTGCGAGAGCATGATCCGGAAAAGCATGCCCTCGGGCCACGACCCGATGGGTGGGCAGCGGTTTTCCGAAGCGATCATGCTCAAACAACAAGCCCGGCTGCTCAACGGGCTGGAGCAAGAACAATGGCGGGCGAACGGCGCAAAGGCGAACGCGTCACCTTCGAGCGCGGGATACCCGCGCAAATGATGGGTATCGACGGCACCTGGCGGCGCGACTGCATCATGGAAGACGTCTCCGAGACCGGCGCCAAGCTCACCGTCGAGGGCTCGGTCGAAGGGCTGCATCTGAAGGAGTTCTTCCTGCTGCTGTCGTCCACCGGACTTGCCTATCGACGCTGCGAGCTCTCCTGGGTCAACGGTGACCAGATCGGGGTCAATTTCCTCAGGCCAGGCGACAAGAAGAAAAAGCATGGGCGACGCGCGTCAGCGGAAGTCATTGAGTAATCGTCGCAGAATCGTCACCTCCGCCGGTTATGGCGAGCCAAGCGTCCTGCGCCGCAGAGATCACCATGATATAACCGCGGCCACCGCGATTCCTTGAGTATCGAGAAAATCCCCTGAAATGTCCGTCAAGCCAACCAAAGCCATGGTCCTCGCCGCCGGTCTCGGGCTGCGCATGCGCCCCTTGACGGACAGGATGCCGAAGCCGCTGGTCCAGGTGGCCGGCCGGGCGCTGCTCGATCACGTGCTGGACAAGCTCGGCGATGCCGGCGTCACCGAGGCCGTGGTCAACGTGCACTACCTGCCCGACCAGATCATTCAGCATGTCGCTTCCCGCAGCCGTCCGCGCGTGATCATCTCGGACGAGCGCGACCAGGTGCTCGGCACCGGCGGCGGCGTGGTCAAGGCGCTGCCACTGCTCGGACCTTCGCCCTTCTTCCTAGTCAATTCGGATACGATGTGGATCGACGGCGTCAGGTCCAACCTCGCGCGGCTTGCGGAGACCTTCGAGCCCAAGCGCATGGATATCCTGCTCTTGATGGCGCCGACCACCAGCAGCATCGGCTATGGCGGCCGCGGCGACTATGCGATGCTGCCCGACGGCGCGTTGCGCAAGCGGCGCGAACATCAGGTGGTGCCGTTTGTCTATGCGGGTGCCGCGATCCTATCGCCGGCGATCTTCGCGGATGCGCCGGCGGGCGAATTTTCGCTGACCAGGATGTTCGATCTCGCCAACGAGCAGGAGCGGCTGTTCGGTCTCAGGCTCGACGGCGTCTGGATGCATGTCGGCACCCCCGACGCGGTCAATGCCGCGGAAGACGCGTTTCTGGAAAGCGTGGCGTAGGCGCCCGCTGCTCGTCATTGCCGGGCATAGCCGTCCGAAGGACGGCGTCGCTTTCGCTCGCCTATGACCCGGCAATCCATCTTCTAATGACTCGTTTCAGGATGGACGCGCGCGTGCGCTGCAGCCGCACTCTCTATTCAGTTTTCAAAGAGCTAAAGACATGGCGCCGTGATCTCGCGACGCGATGACGCCCGAGCGATGCCGCAAGCATGTCCCTCGAGAAGTAGAGGGCGCAGGGAAGACCGGGTGTCAGCGCGCACCCGCGGTCCGCGTGCATAAAAGGTAGCACGCGGCAGAACCACAGGTGGTGCCGGATCAACCGGCCTTCCCTGCGCAATGGTTTTAACAGCTTATTTCGCGCTCTCCCCGGGGACCGGGCTCTTTTGCCCCCGTCACTTTCGTGAGAATCGCTTCCCACGAAAACTTAGCGCCAGCGTCGGGGCGCCAGGACCACACGACTTCGCCGTCCGCGCTTGCGCCGCTCGTCTCGCGACACCATCGCGTCCACCGCATCCCGCCCCACGTTCGTGACGACGCGTACGCCCCTCTTGCCGAGGCGGGACGGCGGGACGAATACACAGTTTCTGATTTTCCGAAAGAGACATATTTGCGCATGGCGAACCGACAACCCAAATCAGATTGAATCGGCTCACGAAATTAGATTTTACGCGCACGCGTTTTGGCGACGAAAAAGCCCAGCGTCCGAAGCGATCGTCGGAAAAATCGAACAGATTTTGCCCGTCGGGCGAATCGGTTTGCCGTAACTGTCATCTCGCAGCGTTGGCGCATCGCCCATATGCCTGTTGTTCGGGGTAGACCGGAGGTGGCCGGCCGACGGCCAAACTGACGCTTTGGTGACCCATCCCGGAAGTGCCACCTGCGGTGAGTGAAAGCCGCTTGCGGCTCCAGAGTGGACTCCGGCAAGGCGCTGAGACGGGCGTCATGAGTTCACGCCCCAGGACTCGGAGCTAATCCGGCACCGGCCGCTCCGACACTTCCATTGGTTGTTGCATAATGACATCGAGCGCGACCACGTAGGCGAAGGCGACCGTAAAGAAGTCGATCGTCAACGCCGTGATGTAGGCCGCGGCGCTGTGTTGGAGTCCTTCCAAAACGTAGCAAAGCATCGCCAGTGTCACGGCGGAGCCCAATACGACGAAGACCGCGAATATTGCGGGCGGCGGTCCATCGCCGGCCACCTTGCGGCGTCGGAGCGGATAGGTGACCTGAAGCGACAGCATCGGCAGTGCGAAAAGCACACTGGAGCCTCGCCAAATCCATTCTTCCTCAATGTCGTAGAGCGCAAACAGCGACGGCAGCAGCGCTCCCGCCGTCAATACGAAAGTGTACGTCATGACCGTTTTTGCAAGGTATCTGTCAAGCCGTGACAACTTCGCTCCAGCGGCCGGTCGGAGCGCCAACAAGAGCGCCGAGAACCCCGCGAACGTGACCATCAGGCCAGCCAATGTGTACAAAAGGGTTGCACCCTTGAATTCCATGTTTTGCTCCACGTAAGAGTCAAGGTCGATTTGGCGCCTCCTTATTCTTACGACAAACCCATCTGAAGGCCATCGTTTTACTGAAATCTCGCGTGCGCGCGCGATCCGCGGCTTCGACGAAGAGCGACTCGAACCATCATCGAAAGTGGATGCAGTGCCGGTGTCGGCCCGCTTCCGGGAATGCGCGCGCGCCCGGCTCGGCCGCCAGGTCCTTGGCGGCCGAGCCGGGCCGAGCCGCAGCGCCGTCCCGCGGGTGCGGGTTCGTTCTCTCACCCTCAACGGAGGACTGGAGCGACAAACTAGTACAGCGTTTCCAAAATCCGAATCATATCGATTGGCGGCCAACATCAATAACAATCGTCATTCCGGGGCGATGCCAAACGGGGTGCTTCGCGCTCCGTTGCCATCGCCCCGGAATGACGGTTGATGGATCGACCCCGTAGGATTGGTTTCATGGAATCGGTCGTCTGGTTGCGCCGCGTCTCTGCAGAGCGGCGCAACTAGAGCAACATTAATCACTAATCCTCGTTACGCAGTCGGATCAAGGTACGTGATCTTTGGAATGGCGGCTCTTGGCACCCTTGAAACGTGCCGACGAACGCCAAAAATGTCTGTTGATCGGGGTGGATCGGAAGGGGCTGGCCGACGGCCAAAGCGACGCGAATGACCCACAGCGGATGCCGCGAAGAGCCTTCCTGGAACAAGAGGCCCCCCTGGATTCTCGCTCTTGCCTTTTTCGACTGATTCACTTTATTCGGGAAGCTTTATCGTATCGCACCTGCTAGGTGAGGACACTCACAATATTCTGGTTTTGCGAACCATGTCCCATATCCCCACGACCTTCTCAAACTTTCAATCGTACTACTTCGAGACGCCTCTGTACGAGGCACTGACAGCGACTGTCGTTCAGATAAAGAGCTTTCTTTGGCAACCATTCGCTATCGATGGCTACTGTCCTTTCTGCAGGCGGGCTTCAACTTTTTATAAGCCCCCTGGGGAGATCAAGCCCAACTATACTGACGCCTACTTCCTCCAAATGGTAGAATTTCATCGCCAAGACCTTCCCTGCGTCCGTGATCAAGATAATCACGTTCTTAGAGTTCACTCGATGCTTTCAGCAGGTACCTTGCAGAAGATTGGCCAGTATCCCTCATTCGCCGACATCGCCGTCGACGAGAGCAAGGAATACAGCAAGCTCCTTAGTAAGGAGGACACCGCCGAATTTCACAAAGCTGTTGGTCTAGCTGCGCACGGCGTTGGTATTGGTTCCTATGTGTACCTGAGGCGGATATTCGAGCGCCTTATCTGGAAACGATTCCACGAATTCAAGGACGCCGAGAAATGGGACGAAGCCGCGTTCAGGACGCTCCGCATGAAAGAGAAGATTGAATTACTTAAGAACCATTTGCCGGAGTTTCTGGTCAAGAACGCAAAGCTCTACTCCATCTTGAGCCTGGGGGTACACGAGCTAGACGAGAAGGACTGCCTCGCCTTCTTCCCCGTTCTTCGCCAATCCACGATCTGGATATTGGAGCAGGATAAGAAGAAGCAGGAGGAATTGGCTCAACAGAAGGCACTTGAGCAAGCAATAGCCAAGTTTAGTCCGTCGTCCAGCGAATTGCCCATGTCACTCGCAGGGACAACACCTGAACCTCCAAAGAAATAGTGTGAACTCGCCAATTCCCGATCATTAAAAAATGGCCGCTTCTGGCACGAAGCGTAAGTGCCGGAGCGCACGGGTATTTCCGGAGCTAGGGGTAGACCGGCCGTGCCATCGGCCTGTCGGCCACGGCCGCCCTTGACCCATATGCGAAGTCAAAAAACTGATAAGCTAACGTGTTGCTTTTTCTGTCCCGGAATGTTGAAGGAAATGGGCATGAGGACCTCGTCACTCCTCTTGATTGGAATATCTGTCACGATCATTTCAATTGCACCGGCGAATGTTCAAAAAGCCCACGACGATCAAAATACCAAGAAAACAGCTCCATTGTGGAAGAACAGCTTTTCGGGTTGTGTGGAGTTCGGGAGGAAGACTGGCTACGGCCTGAACCAAATTTCTTCGTTTTGTGGCAGTCAGCAGTACCCTATCAAATAAAGAAGCGTAGTTGCTAGGTCGCGGCGTGAGCATGATGGCCAACGATCTTCGTTAATCTGCCTGTCGCCTATCCCGCCCCCGCCGAGCGCAACCAACAAGGACATTCGTCATGACTTCGATCACGCCGTTCCTCTGGTTCGACAACAACGTCCCCGAGGCTGTCGCTTTCTACAAATCGGTGTTTCCCAATGCCAAGGTCGAAACCGTTAATGACTTTATGGCGACCTTCGAACTCGAGGGGCAGAGGTTCAACGCCCTCAACGGCGGCTCAAAATATAAATTCAACGAGGCGATTTCCTTCTTCATCAGCGTCGAGAGCCAGGAAGAGGTGGACTACTTCTGGAACAGACTGATCGCCGACGGCGGCGAGGAATCGAAATGCGGATGGCTCAAGGACAAGTTCGGCCTGTCCTGGCAGGTTGTGCCCACGGCGCTCGGCCGTTACCTGAGCGATCCCGATCGCAAAAAGGCCGATCGCGCCATGCAAGCCATGATGAAGATGCAAAAGATCATCATCGCCGACCTCGACAAGGCATATGCCGGCTGATCCCGAAAAATCTCACGAGGGATGCCTCAGCTCACCTTGCGGCAGTTCCAAATACCGCCGCGAGCGGCTTTTTCTTTTGGCAACTCGTGAAGACAGGACTTCCGTTGCTGGCACCAACCCGACATGCCGGGGCGGTCTTACGATGTCCGTTGATCGGGGTAGACCGGAAGGGCCGGCCCACGGTCAAAGTGACGCGGTTGACCCGATGCGGACATCCCTGAATTTTGGCAAGATGGGCAAATCGCGGCGAGGCAAAGTTGGACAAATGGCAAAGATTTCAAAGACGCGTGCGTCCCTTAGGTTTTTTGGCGATGATCTAAACCCCGGGGAGTTGACCGCTCTCCTTGGCGCGACGCCTTCAACATGCGCCAGCAAGGGCGATGTGATCCGCTCCGAAACGACCAGTCGCGGCCGGATCGCCCAAACTGGCAGTTGGATCGTGAGAGTCGGGCGTCGCGAGCCCGGGGATCTCGATGCGCACGTAGAGGAACTCCTTTCGCCGCTTAGTAAGGACCTGTCGATTTGGCGAGGCCTCGGAAAATATCGACCGAACCTGTTCGTCGGTTTGTTCTTGCAGGAAACCAACGAAGGCATTGAGATCAGTCCACACTGCCTTTCTTCGCTTGCAGAGCGCGGAATTTTGCTTGGGCTTGATATCTATTGCGCGCGTTCCGAATGGAGAAACATTCAGATTATCGACAGCGCCGATAACGCCACTTTCAGTGTGTTTCAGGCCACCGATGACGAGTTTTATCAGATATTTCCGCCCGGTGATCATGACATGGAAATCTCGGAGGATTTCGTCCAACGTGTGGGCGAAGCCCATGCGAACCTAGTTCTCAACGCGATTTGGCAGCGCCCGATCCTAAAGCGCGACGTCAATGGGATTCACGGCACGCTCTATTTCAATTACCAATCCAGACGCCAGCATATGCCAACCTCGAAGCGAGAAGTCGATCTAAACGAGAGTTCGATCAATGCCGCTCAGCGAATGCTGTTCGCGAAACACCAATAGGAACAGTGCGAGAGTCCGCAGTTGGCCCGAAAGCGAAGTCTGGACCAGCTCTGAATATGTCTGGTTATCCGGGCAAACCGGAAGCCGTTCGAGGAGGACCGCCAGACCAACGCGAATGACCCTGGCTGTGTGTTTTGACACGGCCAAGACCCGAACCAGAAGTGCTTCCACGTGACCCAACGGTTCTCGGATTTACCATATCGCGAGATATCGCGAGACGGCGGCCGGGAAATCCCAACTCGTGCCTTGTTTGACGTCTCATTTGGTAAACAAATGATTAACGGGAGAAGCATGATGCTGAAATTAGGCAGGATAGCCGTCGTGTCCGCGGCAGCACTCGCACTCGCTGCCGCCGCCATTTCTACCAAGGCCGAAGCAGCCGACCTCGCCATCCCCCGTGCTCGGTTCATTCCCCCTCGTCCCGTCGCGTATGCTCCGCCGCCACCTCCGCCGTGTTGCCAAGTCTATGCTCCGCCGCCTCCGCCGTGCTGCCAAGTTGCTCCGCCGCCGTGTTGCCAAGTCTATGCTCCGCCTCCTCCGCCGCCGTGCTGTGTCTATGGCGGCGGTTATGGAGGTGGTTACCGAGGTGGTTACGGCGGCGGCTACGGTGGCGGTTATGGCGCGGGATACGGCGCTGGTTATGGCGGTTATGGTGGCGACTATGGCAGTTATGGCGGTGGCTACGCCGCTGGCTATGGCGGCGCTTATGACGAATATGGCGGTGTCAGCTATGGCGCCCGTTACTAGTTTGTGGATCAAGAGCTGACTGCCACAGCAGGGCGCTAAGCGGTATCTGGCCAGCGTCAATTGATGCAGCGCATGAGTCCGCCTATGGCACCTTTGATACATGCCTGCTTGCCTTGTGCATGTCCGATGGCGGGGGTCGAGCGGAAGCAACCGGCACGCGGTCAAACCGACACGTTTGACCCGGAACGGACGTATGGCCCGAACGCTCGGTTAGATTGTGGCCGTTATCCAGCCGCTTCGCACTACAAGATCGGACCAAAATGGAATGTGCTTGATCTCGTCCTGCATAGGCCGATTGTACTCCCCGGTTAACTCTCGCTCAAAGTAGTCCGCCAGATTAACCCCAAAGTAAATCACATCCGAGGCAACGGCGGAGAACAAGGGTTGCCTGCCTCTTTCGGCGTCTCCGGCAAGTATTGATGACGGACCAATGGTATCAGTTTTGGCGCGCGCTCGATGAATGGTCGCGCCACCTCCTTGCGGACATCAGGGCTGGCCGGTTTCTCGCCCCAATCCGGCCGCCAGATGAAGCCTCGCCCGATAGAGGAGAGGAGGCTTTCGATTGGCCACTCCAGCGCAAGCTTTATCGCGACTTCATCGATCCAGAGGTGTCCATCAACAGGCCGCCGGTCTCTCAGGAGAGAGACGAGGTCTGGGGGAAATATCAAGCCGAACTTCCGTTGCGCGTCATCAAGTTCGGATTGCGTGTAGCCTTTCGTCCATTTTCCCGACGTCATCGTCCTAATTCCCGCTCGGCGAGATGAAAAGGATCATCGAGGAGCAGCGCCTCGGGTGAGCGCGAATTGCGTGATATAGGACTACCCTGCGGACATTGCCGGGGAGATCGCAAGCCGTTTTTGCAGGGAGTAAAGGCGAGTAGGCCGTGAGCAAGGAGATATTTAGCCCGGCGTCGCGGTCGCAACACGGAGATGATCATGTCAAAGCCGTCGAAGGAATTCATCAACCCGAAAACACTGATAGCGCCGGCCGCGGCCGTGTATTCGCACGTCGCCAAGGTCAATCGCGGAACGATCGTCTACATTTCCGGCCAGGTCCCGAGCGACGCTTCCGGCAAGATCATGGGCGAGGGCGATTTCGAGGCACAGGTTGAGCAGGTCTTCGC
>Ga0210393_10004506_pt1 | contig 11006 bp, 8 predicted proteins | sample IncBWC27OmetaG_FD_160068 | JGI IMG/M metagenome (GOLD analysis project Ga0210393, IMG submission 160068) | Forest soil microbial communities from Barre Woods Harvard Forest LTER site, Petersham, Massachusetts, United States - Inc-BW-C-27-O ...
GCGGACACTGCGAAACTCGCAGCCGGTTCCAAGGAACTTTGGGAGATTCCAGTCAATCTCCGCGCGGCCTGTTCGAAAGAGACGAAGTATGTGCTGCTCACAAAACGCGAGGAGAAATTTGAATTGCCGGGCTGCTCGCCATGGGTTTACGCGAATGCGGGCGGACGCGGCCACTACCGCAGCGGCTATGAACCGGACGCGCTGGCAAAAATCAGCGCGGAAATCGAGACGTCTTTTTCGCCGGAAGACCGCATTCGCCTTCTGGGAGATATCTGGGCGATGGTGCGCGTCGGGCGATTGAACATCGGCGACTACCTCGGCACGCTCGGCAAAATGCAGGGCGAACGTTCGCGCGCTGTTGTGGACGTGATGATCGGGCACATCCCGGAAATTCACGACAACGTCGCGGCGGCCGCCGACCGGGCGGCATTCGAGAACTGGGTGCGCACTTTTCTGCGGCCCATCGCCGACGCGCTTGGCGACACACCCAAGCCCGGCGAATCTGACGACCTGCGCGCTTTGCGCTCGGACGTTTTCGGAACGCTGGCGGCTTATGGGCACGATCCCGCGCTGCTGGCGAAGTCGCGCTCGCTTACGGACGCCTACATGAAAGACTCGAATTCGGTGGAAGCCGCGTTGGCCTCGAACGCCATTGGTGTTTCCGCCTCGAATGGCGACGCGGCGCTCTACGACAAATTTATCGATCACTTGAAGACGGCAAAAACGCCGGAGGAATACTACATTTACTTCAATGCGCTGGGACAATTCCCCGATCCCGCGCTCGTGAAGCGCATGTTTGATTTCGCCCTGAGCCCCGCGGTGAAAAATCAGGATTTATTTATCGTGTTCGGACCGATGTACAATCCGGACACGCAGGCGGCGGCCTGGGATATCTTTAAGACGGATTCCAAGGCATTGATCGAGAAGGCAGGCGCATCGCTGGGTGGCGGTTTCGTACCAATTGCGGGGGTCTTTTGCGATGCCAAGCTGCGCGACGATTCGCAGCAATTTTTCGCCACAATGAATCTTCCCGGCACGGGGCGCGTGCTGCAAAACGCCAAGGACAGCGTCGACGCTTGCATCACGGTGCGCTCGCTACAGCAGGCCAACCTGTCCGTTTATATGAAAAAATAGCCGCGCGGGAATCGGCCTGGAATCTCGCCAGCGCGCTTCGAACAACTATCTGAAATCACGCGGCGCGATGCCGCGGGAATTTGGCACGCGCAAATCAGCGCGGTGCTTCCCGTGCCTCGGCACATCCGCAGCCACCCGTGTAAAATGATGCAGGAGACATCAAGACGATTTGGCCCCCATCATCAGCGCTCAAGGACTTTCGAAGAGATACGGTGTTGCGCCGCTGTTTCAAAATATTTCATTTCAGATTTCGGATGGCGACCGCATCGGCATCATCGGGCCCAACGGCTCGGGCAAATCCACGCTGCTGGAAATTCTTTCCGGGCGTGTGAAGCCGGACGCCGGCGATGTCGCGGTTCGCAAAGGCACGCGGCTGAGCAGCGTAGCGCAGGTTTCTGATTTCGCGCCGGGAATCACGATTCGCGGCGTTATTGAAGGCGCGTTCGAACGCGCTCGTGTGCCCGAAGCGCAGCGTCTTTCGCTTTTCGCCGAGCTGCTGGGGCGCGCGGGCTTCACCGAGTTCGAGGCGGAAGCCGCCACGCTGTCCGGCGGCTGGCGCAAACGTCTAGCGATTACCGAAGGGCTGGTGCAGCAGCCGGATATTCTGTTGCTCGACGAGCCCACGAACCATCTGGACCTCGCGGGCATCGCGTGGCTCGAAGCACTTCTGCAAGGTGCGAACTTTGCGTGCGTGGTGGTGAGCCACGACCGTTATTTCCTTGAAAACATCGCCAACGAAATGGTGGAGCTCAACCGCGCATACGAAAACGGCGCGCTGCGCGTCAGCGGAAATTACAGCGCGTTCCTGGAGGCCAAGGAAAATTATCTACACGCGCAGAAAAAGCAGCAGGAGTCGCTCGAAAATCGCGTGCACACGGAGCTTGAATGGCTGCGCCGCGGCCCCAAAGCGCGAGCCACGAAGGCCAAGGCGCGCATCGACAAAGCCCACGAGATGATCGGCGAACTCGCGCAAATGAACGCACGCAGCCGGACCACAACCGCGCAGATCGATTTCTCGGCGACAAATCGCAAAACCAAACAGCTCATTGCGCTTGATGGAATCAGCTATTCCATCGGCGATCGCGCGCTCTTCAAGGATCTGCACTTCAGCGTGACCGCGGGAATGCGCGTCGGCCTCGTGGGCCCGAACGGCAGCGGCAAGACCACGCTGCTGCGCTTGCTGCGCGGAGATATCCAGCCATCGAGCGGCGCGATGCGCAAAGCCGATCCTTTGCGAATCGTCTACTTCGACCAAAACCGCCAGCTCGATCCCGACCTGCTTCTGCGCCGTGCGCTCGCGCCGGATAGCGACGCGGTCATCTATCAGGACCGCGTGATTCACGTTGCTTCATGGGCGGCGCGTTTTCTTTTTGACGGCGAAGATCTCAATCGCCGCGTCGGCCGGCTCTCCGGCGGCGAACGCGCGCGTGTGTTGATCGCTCAGCTCATGCTGCAACCCGCCGACGTGCTGCTGCTCGACGAGCCCACCAACGACCTGGACATTCCCACTCTGGAAATCCTGGAAGAGAGCCTGCTCGAATATCCCGGCGCGCTCGTTCTTGTGACACACGATCGCTTTATGTTGGATCGGGTTTCGACGATCGTGCTCGGACTCGATGGGCTTGGCGGCGCGGAGCGATTCGCCGACTATTCGCAGTGGGATGCGTGGCAGGCGGCAGAGCGAGCGAAGCGCAAACCCGCCGCCGAAAGCGCCGGGCGCAACTTACGAGCAGGCGCGGCAGAATTGCAACCTGCGCCGGCCAAGAAAAAGCTTTCGTATCAGGAAGCTCGCGAGTTCGCGAACATCGAGGCGCGCATCGCCGAAGCCGAACAATTGCTACAGACAAAACACGCCGAGCTCGACGATTCCGCGGTCACCAGCGATCACGTACGGTTGCAGGCCACACTCGCAGAAATGGCGGAAGCCCAAAGAACCGTTGATACGCTTTACGCGCGCTGGGCGGAACTCGAAGCGAAACAAAACTGAACGAGTCCATTTCCGATCGCTTGATTCGCGTTCACACCGCGCGGCCCGCCGCCGCTCCCGAAGCCCACGCCCATTGAAAATTGAATCCCCCCAGGTGTCCGGTGACGTCCACAACTTCTCCAACAAAGAACAGGCCGGGTAAATTCCTGGCTTCCATCGTTTTGCTCGATAGTTCCTCGGTGTCCACGCCTCCGACGGTCACTTCAGCCTTTTCGTATCCCTCGGTGTCCGCCGGTATGACGCGCCACGCGTGCAACTCTTCTTCGAGCGCTTCGATTCCCTGGTTGCTCCACGATTTCGGCTCATGCAACTCCAGCCAGCGTTCCGCGAACCTTTTCGGAAGAATTCCCTGAAGCGCATTGCGGACGGCCGTCAAATTCCTGAACTTTGCTTCGCGAATTCCCTCCGCAATTCGCCGCTCCGGCGCCAGATCGATGTCAATTGCCTCGCCTCTTTCCCAATACGAAGAAATCTGGAGAATCGCCGGCCCGCTCAGGCCCCGGTGCGTGATGAGCATTTTTTCGCGAAATGCCTGACTGGAAGACACAGCCACTACCTCGGCCGAAACTCCCGCCAAATCGCAATATTCTTTGCGCTCCTTCGCGCCGAAAACCAGCGGCACGAGACCCGGTCTGGTTCGCACAATCTTCAATCCAAATTTCCGAGCCACCTCATAGCCAAACGGCGTCGCCCCCATTTTCGGAATCGAGAGCCCGCCGGTGGCAATCACCAGCGCCGATGCGCGAAATTCGGATTCTTCCGCTTTCAATACGAATTCATCCGTGCGCTGCATTTCTCGAATACGGGTATTCACAAAAATCCTCACGCCCGCGGCCGCGCATTCGGCCTCCAACAAGCCCGTGATGTCCTGCGCTGCGCGGTCGCAAAAAAGCTGCCCCAAAGTTTTCTCGTGGTAAGGAATGCGGTGCTTCTCCACCAGCGCAATGAAGTCCGCCGGCGTAAAGCGCGCCAGCGCCGATTTCGCAAAATGCGGATTCGCGGAAATAAAATTCTCCGGCCGGCAATGAAGGTTCGTAAAGTTGCACCGCCCGCCGCCCGAAATCAAAATCTTTTTTCCAATGCGATCGGCGTGCTCCAGCACGGCCACGCGCCGCCCGCGCTTTCCCGCCTCTATAGCGCACAGCAGCCCCGCCGCCCCAGCGCCGACGATCAGGACGTCAAATTTGTTCGTCAAGTCCGATCCCACCCGCGACAATCTCTTAAGCGCAGCGACCCGCCATTGTGCCGCCGGCGCCGCAAAAACAAAAGCGGCCTTGGCGCTCCCGAAAAAATTCCGCAGCAAGGTCCGCAAGTCCAATCCAGGTACAGCCGATCGGAGGTCACAAAAGTAATTATTTTATTTAGGAGATAAAACTGGGTGCAGGTCAAGAGAATGCGCGGAAATTCAAGCTTTCGGCTTGCCTTTGGCAATCATCGCCGACAAAAGCCATTTCTTCAGCACGCTCAAGTAGTACGGTTTGGTTTGCAGGAACATCAATCCCATACCAGTTTCTGAATTCGAATAAACCACCGTCCCTGTGGTTTCGAAAAATTCCGTCTCGGTGTTCAGCTTCACATCTACCGCCGACCCTTTCGCAAAGGGATTCAAAGTATTCACGAAGCATCCGTTCAAGCTCAACTCGCTCACGCGTCCTTTGAGCGGCGCTTCCGTCTTACCTTCACTCACTTCGGCATTCGCAATGAACGGATACCTGGGAGTCCGGCGTCGATCCTGTTCCACTCTGATGCCTCTTCCGCGGAAAGCGCTTTGACTTAGGCCCTGGCCCTGGAACCCATGTCCCCATCGGAAATCAGGCCTTCGCGACGGCCTGGAGAGTGTTGGATCACCTTATCAGATTCCGGTTCGGTTCCCCATCGCAAAGCGCATAGTTTAGCGACTGTGTTAATTGCGATCCGCGTCCATCGGGCGTCTGCACCTTAGGCCGGGGGATCCAGGGGGGTTTGTGCCGGATATGTTGGCAGTTACAACATTCCAACTCCGCTACCCAATCCAAAAGCTCGTCCTGGTAGAATCCTGCAAACTTCGTATCGGCCATAACCTATTTGATTGTATAAGCTTACGACAGCTTCCTGGCTCTCGGTTCTTCGCCAGAGCGGCCTCCATCGATCCGCCCGAAGTCTTCATGTGCCATTTTGGGATTCCGTCTCACCATTGGCGTCTTGCCTACTCCACCCCAAATTGAGCCGTCCGTACTATTACAGTATCTCCGCCCTGTGTGGATGATATCTCCCTATGGCCAACCTCTATTTTTGCCAGCCTCACGCCAAGAATCAGGGGATGCTTCGGGCGATTCTCACTTTGGCAGAGTTGGAAACCATGGCCCGCGAACACCAACTTACCTACATCGGCTCGGAATTCCCCATCCTTGCGGACTCTCAAGAAGCAGACCACGACTTCGCTCTCCTCGGGGTTCGCTCCGAGGAAACCACGCCCGCCTTACGCCAAGGCTACTACCGCATCGAGTCCGACATCAATTCCATCAATGAAGCCCTGCTCAAACTCGCCCGCTAAACGCAAACGGCATTCCTGTAATGCGGTCCAAGTCATATCGAAGTGAATTTTGCGGCCGCCTTGCTGGCAGAATTGGCTCTTTCCCACTGAAAATCTTAGTAGTTCGGGTCGAAATTGACCGTCACATCGACGCTGGACTCGGCACCTGCCGGAGAAAACTTCCACTGAAGGACTGCCGTCTTAGCGGAGTCTGCCAGGATGGGGTTGCCACCCATTACCTCCACACTCTTTACCGTCCCGTCGGCTTTCACCACTGCCTTGAGCCGGACAGTCCCGCCGATTCCCTTTTTCCTCAATAGATCGGGATACTTCGCCTCTATTTTTTTCAGAATCTTGCGCTCTTGCTCTTGTCCGCGCACTGCCAGTACGGCCATCAGGCTAAGGAAAAAGCAGGTAAGCAGTGTGAAGCCCAGGCGGCGATGGATTTGTTTCGTCATGAGTTGACCTTCGAGTGGCTTCCAAGGATTGGGGCTTGGGCGAACCAAAAAGCCGCATCCCCCCGTTGTCAGGAAATGGAGCAACCCTCCGGCCATCGCTCCCCCCACTTCCCGGCTCTGTTCCCCTTGGTCAACACGTTCTCCGATCAAGGGCTAACCACCTGCAAACGCTAACGTTACAGAGCCCCTTCCGGAGCGCGAATCTCTCGCCAAACACTTCAGCCCCGGCTAAAGGCGGGGGTCTCGTAGTACCTGTCTCACTCCCGCATATCACAATGAGAATTCGACTTTCACGTCACCCAAGTACGTAAACCCTGGCCTTCGCGCCCGCTCCCGCCTACCTAACGCGTCGGCCGGGAATCCCGCTCGATTGGTTTGACACCACAACTCCCGAGCGCTGGGCCTTGAAAACCAACCCGTGCAATTCAATTGGTACGAGGACGACTAGCTCGTTACTCCGCAATCCAATTTTCAGGATCATCCTGAGCCGCAAACGTCCCCCGCACGTTCATTCTCGCCGGTTGACTGTTCCGCCGAGATTCCTTCACGCCCCTTGACTTGCTGTCTCACTGCGTCAAAATAGAAATCCCTTCCGAAGCACTCTTTTCCCTTGGGCAGCTGAATGTCGTGTCGATAGCGCGTCAGCGGAGTTGTGTTGTCTGCCCTAGAGATACAAAGAAAGACCCATTGATGACTCCGTCCGATCTCGCGATGGCCGTTTCTTACGACTACCGTCTTGTGACCTTGTCGGTGGTTATTGCCGTACTCGCATCGTATGCCGCTCTCGATCTCGCCGGTCGCGTAACTGCCACGCGCGGCAAAATCCGCATTGCTTGGTGGAGCGGCGGCGCCATCGCCATGGGCATTGGCATCTGGTCGATGCATTACGTGGGCATGCTGGCCTTCCGCCTCCCCGTTGCTGTCCAATACGACTGGCCAACGGTGTTGCTTTCCCTTCTCGCTGCCGTTTTCGCCTCCGCCGTCGCTCTCTTGGTTGTAAGCCGCCAACAGATGGGCCCCTCCCGGGCCATTATCGGCAGCGTCTTCATGGGCAGCGCCATCGCGGGGATGCACTACATCGGTATGGCCGCGATGCGTCTGCCGGCTACGTGCCACTATTCAATACCAATCGTTGCAGTCTCCGTCGCGCTGGCTATTCTGATCTCCTTCGTCGCGCTTTTGCTGGCCTTTCACTTCCGTGGAGAAACCACTTCGGGAGGCTGGCGCAAAGCGCTGAGCGCCGTTGTCATGGGCGCCGCCATCCCCGCAACGCATTACACAGGAATGGCCGCCGCAACTTTCACTGCTTCATCGCAGGCTCACGACGATTTGTCCCACGCGCTTCGCATTTCCGCGCTTGGCACTTCCGGCATCGTCGTCGTAACTTTCACGCTGCTCAGTTTCACCATTGTCACCTCTCTCATGGACCGCCGCTTTTCCGCCGAAATGCAACACAGCAAGGAACTCGTGGCCCTCCTCCTGGACTCCGCTCCCGAAGCCATCTACGGCATCGACATGCGGGGCATGTGCACCTTCTGCAACCGCGCCTTCTTGCGTCTGTGCCGCTTCGAATCGCCCTCCGAGGTGCAGGGCAAGAACGTGCACGCCTTGATTCATCACACCAAGTCCAATGGTCTGCCCTATCCCGTCGAGGACTGCCACATCTATGAAGCATTTCGCATCGGCGCGGGCACGCACATCGACAACGAGGTTCTTTGGCGCAAAGACGGCACCTGTTTCCCCGCCGAGTATTGGTCGCATCCCATTCACCGCGAGGGTCAGCCGATCGGCGCGGTCGTCACCTTCATCAACATCACCGAACGCAAGAAAGTGGAGGCCGCCCTGCGCGCGAGCGAAGAACGCTTCCGCGCCGTCTTTGAAGGCGCCGAGGTGGGAATTGCCATCGCAGAATTCGACGGCGGCAAGCTAGTCACCAACCGCGCCTATCAGCAAATGCTCCAATGCAAGCCTGAGGAGATGCACAACGTCTCCATCTTCGATGATTTGACGCACCCCGAGGATCGCGAGCCCGACAAGCTCCGCTTCCAGGAAATGCTCGGCGGCGCCCACGACCACGTGCGGAGAGAAAAGCGCTACATCCTGCGCGACGGCAAGCTCATATGGGCCAATATTTCACTCTCCATGCTGCGAGACTCCGCAGGCAAGCCCCAGTTCGTTTTGGGAACGGCCGTCGATATTACCGAGCGAAAACGCGCCGAAATCGAGCTCCAACGAGCCAAGGAAGCTGCCGAGGCCGCCAGCGAAGCGAAGAGCATTTTCATGGCGACCATGAGTCACGAAATTCGCACCCCCATGAACGGCATTCTCGGCATGACCGAACTCGTTCTGGATACCAATCTCACCGCAGAGCAACGCGAGCACCTCGGGCTTGTCCGCGTTTCCGCCGAGTCACTGCTCTCTATCATCAACGATATTCTGGACTTTTCGAAAATCGAGGCAGGAAAGTTCACTGTGGAGTCTATTCCCTTCAATCTTCGCGATTGCGTCGGAGAGACCATGATGTCCCTCAGCGTCCGGGCTCACCAGAAGGGCCTGGAATTAATCTACGAGGTTCATCCCAGCGTCCCCGAATCGCTTCTGGGCGACCCTGGCAGAATTCGCCAGATCCTCGTCAATTTGGTGGGTAACTCGATCAAGTTCACCGAACGCGGCGAAGTTTTTGTCAGCGTACACGAAGAGTCACACGATCCCGGCGCCACTTACCTGCGCTTTTCCGTGAAGGACACCGGCGTCGGCGTCCCCAAAGACAAGCAAGAGAAAATCTTCGAGGCATTCTCCCAGGCCGACGGCTCCATGGCCAGAAAGTACGGCGGCACCGGCCTGGGCCTCGCCATTTGCACACGCCTGGTCGGCCTCATGGGCGGCCATTTTTGGATGGAAAGCGAGCCTGGCTCCGGCAGCACGTTTCATTTCACGATTCAGCTCGCTTTACAGAAAGATCCTGGCCTTGGTTTTTTCCCCCTTGCGCCGGAGAATTTGCGCGATTTGGCAGTTCTCATCGTGGATGACAACTCCACCAACCGCCGTGTCTTGAGCGGCATCTTGACCCGCTGGGGCATGAAGCCCCATGAAGTGGACAGTGCTCAAGCCGCGCTGCAAGCGCTCGATGCAGCCAGGCACGCGGGTCGTCACTTCGCTATCATCCTGTTGGACGGACACATGCCGGAGATGGACGGCTTCGCCCTCGCTGAACGCATCAAGAACGATCTCCATCTCGTCAGCGCCACCATTATGATGCTCACGTCCGCGGGACAATTAGGTGACGGCGCGAGGTGCCGCGAACTCGGTATTTCCGGCTACCTGGTGAAACCCATCCGTCAGCCGGAACTTCTCCAGGCGATCTGCACCGTTTTGAATCCGTCAACACAGAAGCCGGCTTCACTCATCACGCGCCACTCTTTGCGCGAGGCCAGAAATCACGCGCGCGTCCTCCTCGTCGAGGACAACGCGGTCAATCAAACTCTCGCACTCCGCCTGCTCGAAAAAAGAGGCTTTGTCGTTTCCACCGCGGTCAACGGCCGCGAAGCCCTCTCGGCTCTCGAAAAATCCACCTTCGATCTCGTCCTCATGGATATCCAAATGCCGGAAATGGACGGCTTCGAAGCTACCGCCGCCATTCGCCAAATCGAAAAGTCCACCGGCGCGCATATCCCGATCATCGCCATGACCGCCAACGTCCTCAAAGGCGACGAGCAGCGCTGCCTCGCCGCAGGCATGGACGCCTACGTCTCCAAACCCATCCGCACGATCGAACTCTTCGCCACCATCCAGAAAATCCTGGCCGCCGCGGCCTGCTCTTGTTGATGCCGCTTTCTTTGCTCTAGCAGCGTTCGCTTCTCTCGCCTGCGGCTTGGTGTGCAATAACGAACAGACGCCCCTGTTCCGAGCGCCTAAACTGCATTGGCATTACGAAGGAAGAAATCGCTTAGCAACCCGGAGAACTCACGTGAAACTCAGACATGGTTTGTTCTTCCTGGCAGTTGCCCTTGCCACTGGCACACCAGCTTTCGCCGACAAGCTCCCTGCCAATATTGCAGATGGAGACCGTGATTCCATCTCGCTCCAAGGCTCGTCCCTTAAGACTCTCTCTTGGGACTCCTTCGAAAAGGGCGAATTTCGCATCGCCTCTCATTTTGCCGGCAAAATGGGCGACTCCGCCAAGGGTGATGAAACTTCCGATATTTTCTCGCCGCTGAAATTCGGACGCGGCCGAAACGATCGTGACGCGGACTGGTCCGAACTCGGCTCCAAACACGCCGATTCGTTCGACAGAGATCGTGACGATCGTCTGTGTGTGGTGGTCGCCACTCCAGAACCTTCGTCCGCCACTCTCTTGCTCTTTGGTTTCGCAGTGCTGGGCATCATCGTTTTCCGCCGCAGCTCTCTGTAAACCGAACGCGTCCCTTGCCCGGCGACTGAGTGCGTAACTTTTGGATTGTCCGCTCGCCCCCCTCGCATGGGCCGCATACAAGCCTGGAAGATAGGAGCTGCCATGCCATACGATTCGCATCAAAGAGCCGCCGAATTCCATGAACTCGCCGCTCACGCCCACCGCGCGGCCGCCGCGCACCACCAAAAACAAGATCACCAGACTGGCCACGAGCATTCCAAACAAGCCTTGGAACATGCCAACAAAGCTTCTCAGTGGTCGCAAGATGCTCATCACCAGTCGGTGAAGGCGTCCGCCAAATCCGGGGTTCCACCACCCCAGGCTCAGTCTCAGAAGCGCGCGGGCGTATGAAACGCGCTAAACAGTCCCCTTCTTCTCTCGGAGGCTTTCCTTCCGCGGCCAGCCTCGGAGGCACGGTCTCGCATTATCGCGACAAGCAAAACATTTACACACAAGGCGCGCCTGCCTCCACTCTCTTCTACATCCAAGAAGGCGGCGTGCGGC
>Ga0210393_10004508_pt1 | contig 11004 bp, 9 predicted proteins | sample IncBWC27OmetaG_FD_160068 | JGI IMG/M metagenome (GOLD analysis project Ga0210393, IMG submission 160068) | Forest soil microbial communities from Barre Woods Harvard Forest LTER site, Petersham, Massachusetts, United States - Inc-BW-C-27-O ...
CGACTGTGCCCGCTGCGCGTTCACCTCGTCGACCCGCTTCTCGGCCTGGGCCTGACCGAGTCCCTCCCGCGCCATGACGCGTTGCACGAGCGCCGGCCGCGGTGCGTAGCAGAATACGTGAATCGCATCGGCGCGCTCGGCCAAGATGGCCTGAGCGCCCCGACCCACGATGACGACGGGTCCCCGCGCGACGTACTCCTCGATCACGCGCCGCGTGACGGCGATCAGGCGCTCGGTGGCGGGCAGGGCATATTCGCCCGTGACCGGCTGCACCTCGGGCGTGCTCATCGCCAACGCATCGGTGAGGCGAGCGGTCAACGAGGGAACACGCTCGTCGCGCGCCTGCACTTCATCGACCGGCATGCCCAATCGCGTCGCGACCTCGTTGACGATTTCGCTGTCGAGCAGCGCCCAGCCGAGCAGCGCGGCCACTCGCGCCGCGACGTCCGACCCTCCGGACCCGAAAAGCCGCGAGATCGTGATCGTCGGCATCTGGCCGCTATCGATCGACTGGTCGGACTCGCAAATGCTCGACGATCTCGAACCCCAGGGCATCCCACGCCCGGTTGGCCGCTTCGCCATCGGCGACGCTGTGCAACCGGAACTCGTCGAGCCCCACGCTCCGGGCCCACGCCTCGGCGCGCGCCAGCAGCGCGCGCAGCACGCCACGGCGGCGGGCCGACGGATCGACGTAGACCGATGACACGTACGCGTACTGCTCGGGGGAGAGGAGAGGCGACCCGCTCGACTCCACGCACCGCAAGATCCCGACGATTACCCCTTCCCGCTCGGCGAGCAATGTGATCTCGCCGGGTGAGTCGAGCTGTCGGGCGAACAACCGCCGGGCCCGCGCCGTCACGTCGCTCGCCAGCCGACGATAGATCGGATTGGAGGCGTGCTCACGAAGCAGCGCCAGCCGAAGCGCGACGACCGCGTCGAGGTCGCGCACCGTCGCCCGTCGGACTGTGACGCTCGGCGCCGCGGGCTTAGGCGGAGAGGCCGCCACCGAACATATCCTGGCCTGGCCGTCTCCGTTGCTCCTGTACGGCTCTCCCGTACTGGCCCGTGTCCGAGCGAGAGATCTTCCGGCGTGCGACGAGCGCTTCTAACACGAGCTCGCACGCGGCGGTCGCGACCGCGAGATCCCCCCGCGGCGCGAGCGCGGTGTCTCGAACGACTCGCAAGAGCCCCGGAACCGTCTCGAAGCCCTTATGCACGGCGTCGGTCGAGACATCATCCGACACCTGCAACGCGCCGCCGGAGTCGAACCACATCACGATCTCGTCGGTGTTGACGTTCCCCGCTCGTTCTTTAAACGTCGCATCCGACGCCCGACGAATCAGCTCACGGGCGATCGCCTGGCCACCGATCAGTTCCCCTTCGTACTCGAGCTCGATCTTTCCCGTAATCGCTGGCAAGGCCGCATAGATATCGGCGATCCGCGGCACGATCTCTGATTCCCCCATTTCGAGGGCGCGACGTTCGGCGTTCGATACGACGTTCTCGAGTACGGATATCGGCATGCGTTGCGACACGCCCGATCGGCGATCGATTCTCTTGTCGACTCTCGCCTCGAACGCAATGCGCTCGATGACCTCGGCGATAAAGTCGGGAACCCTGACTCGGATGCCTCGATCCACCCACGCTTCTTGCTGCGTGATCTCCATGCCGAGTGCGACCGTCTCGGGGTAGTGCGTAATAATCTCGCTCCCGATGCGATCCTTGAGCGGCGTGATGATCTTGCCTCGCGCGGTGTAGTCCTCGGGATTCGCGGTAAACGCCAATTCAACATCGAGCGGCAATCGTACGGGATAGCCTTTGATCTGGACGTCCCCCTCTTGCATGATGTTGAACAATCCGACTTGAACCTTTCCCGCGAGATCCGGCAGCTCATTGAGCGCGAAGATGCCGCGATTCGCGCGAGGGAGCATCCCGTAGTGAATGGTCAGTTCGTCGGAGAGTAAGTGACCGCCGCGCGCGGCCTTGATCGGATCGACATCGCCAATGATGTCCGCGATCGTCACGTCAGGCGTCGCGAGTTTCTCGACATAGCGCGACGTCCGGTCGAGCCACGCAATCGGGGTATCGTCGCCGGCTTCCGCGAGCAACGTCCGTCCGTATTTCGAAATCGGCCCGAACGGATTGTCGTTCACTTCGCTCCCGGCGATGATCGGGAGCGCATCGTCCAGTAGCGTCGTGAGGGCGCGCAGGATACGAGATTTGGCCTGACCTCGTAGGCCGAGCAAAATAAAGTTATGACGCGACAGGATCGCGTTGACCATCTGCGGCATGACGGTCTCGTCATACCCGATGACGCCGGGGAACAGCGGCCCGCCGCACGCGAGCCGCGCGAGCAGGTTCACCCGGAGCTCATCCTTGACCGACCGCAGCGCCCGTTCGGGGGTGCCGAACGGCGATGCTTTCAGCGCGCCGAGCGTTTCAGGCAGTAGCGACAAAATTCAACTCTCCAATGCGTGTGACACCTCGACGAGGTTGTCGTAGAACACCGGTGCGTGGCCGAGGTCCGTTTCGAGCTGGGACGTCGTCGCGTTGGGATTCTGCCCGTCGGGTGCGAACTTGCCCCACCAGATCGACGGCGCCCAGACGACGCCCGGTCGCAACGAGTCCACGACCCGCGCGGTCGCGACGAACTGTCCCCGATCGTTGTGAATGGTCACTCGGTCACCGTCGGTGATACCCCGCTGCTCGGCGTCCGATACATGCAAATGACACTCCGGCTCCGCGCCCCGACGCAATGACGGTACGTTGACGAACGTGGAATTCAGAAACTGGTGCCGGGGCGACGAAATCAGTGTCAGCGGATACCGCGCCGCGAGCTCCGGGTCTTCTTCCAGCGACTCGCGCGGCGGCGTGTAGGTAGGCACCGGATCGAGTCCGAGTTCCGCGAGCCGCTCGGAGTACAGTTCGCACTTCCCACTGGGGGTCAAAAAGCCTCCGTGGGCGTACGGGAGATAGGGCCGCGGCACGTTGAGCCGGGTCCAGCCCTGTTCCATGAGCGTCTCCAGCGTCACCCCGCCCATCCGCTGGTGATTGGATGCCAGCGCCTGACAGATTAGCGTGAGATCGTCATCGGCGAGCGACGGGTGCGTCATCCCCAAACGGGCCGCGATCAGCCGGAAAATCTCGCTGTTCGGCTTGCTCTCCCCGATGGGTTCGATCGCCGGGCGATTGAGCGTCGCGTAGAAATGTCCGTACGCGAGGTGCACGTCCCAGTGCTCGAGCTGCGTCGTTGCCGGCAGGACGATGTCTGCGTAGTCCGCGGTGTCGGTTTGGAAGTGCTCCAATACCACCGTGAACAGATCCTCTCGCTTGAGGCCCGCCAACACCGCATTGCGATCGGGTGCAACGGACGCTGGATTCGAGTTATACACGACAAGCGCGCGCACCGGTGGTCCGCCGACTCCGGCATCGGGCTTGGTCAGTGCATCGCCCAGGCGGATCATGTTGACCGTGCGGACGGGCGGCGACAGATCCGGCCGCTCCAACGCCTCGCGGTTGAACTTGAACGCCGCGCTCGTCGACAGTTGCACGCCGCCACCCGGCCGTCGCCAATGGCCAGTAATCGCGGGCAGACAGGCTATCGTCCGCACCGCCATGCCACCTCCGGCGTGCCGCTGCAACCCGTAATTCACCCGAATGAACGCCGCCTTGGCCTTCCCGTATCGCTCCCCAAGACCCTGTACCACGCTGGCATCGAGTCCGGTAATGGCCGCAACGCGATCGACCGTATACTCACGTGCGCGTTCGCGAAGCGACGCGCTGCCAATGGTATAACGCTCGAGGTAGTCCCGATCCTCTAATCCCTGGGCAAACACGACGTGCATGATGCCGAGCGCCAGCGCAGCGTCAGTACCCGGCCGAATCGCAAGCCACTCATCGCTTTGTGCAGCAGTCCGGGTGCGCAGGGGGTCGATGCAGATCACGAGCGCCCCGCGTCGCTTGGCCTCGAGCACGAACGGCCACATGTGGGGATTCGACGTGAGGGTATTCGTTCCCCACAACAAGATGAGATCGCTTTCAGGGATGCCTTCCGCGTCGGCGCCAAGGTTGGCTCCGACCGTCATGATCATGCCCTGACGCCCGGCCTCCGAGCAGATCGTGCGGTCGAGCTTGGACGCACCGAGGAGGTGAAAAAATCGGTGGTCCATCGAGCCACCCTGCACGAGTCCCATAGTGCCCGCATATGAATAAGGCAGTATGGCTTGCGGTCCATCGCTCGATTGGGCGATTGCGCCCAGCCGAGTAGCGATCTCGTCTAGTGCATCATTCCACGAGATGGGGACGAATTGCCCGCGACCTTTGTGACCACGCCGCCGGAGAGGCGTTTTCAGGCGGTCAAGATGATACGTACGCTCCACGTACCGATTCACCTTGGCGCACAAGAAACCCTGGGTGAACGGGTGATTGGGATCGCCGGCGATCGATATGGCCCGGCCGTCTTCGACCGTTGTCAACGTCGCACAGGTGTCCGGGCAGTCGTGGGGGCACGCGCCGCGAACGATCGTGGTCATTCTCTCGAAAGTAGCGCGCGGCTGGCACTTGCACTAGCGGACTGGTCTTGACAGTGCCATTGTAGCCAGTAACTTCCTGCCGATTCCGAGCGTTTGCTTCAGACGGAATGCGGATGCGTGCACGGCCACGCCCATATTTCCGACCCCCTGATCAGGAGATTGTGTAATGAAGCGCCTGGCCCTTGTCGCTGCTGCATTCACGCTCGTCGCCGTCGCGTGTAAGGCGAAGGATACCGGAACGCAGGGCGCCGATTCGACGTCGACCGCCGCTCCCGCGCCCGCGATGGCTCCCGCGCCTACGGCGGATACCGGCATGAAGAAGGACACGTCGATGAAGTCAATGTCGGCTGATACCGGCATGAAGAAGGACACGGCCATGAAGGGTATGGCCGGTGACACTGGCAAGAAGCACAAGAAGAGCAAGATGTAGTTCCGGTGCTCTGCTCCTCGCAGAGCGAACCGACGAGACGATACGTGGGGCGCGGCGCAACGCTGCGCCCTTCGTGCATCCAGCGCTGTACGCGCCGGCCTTCGGCCGAACGCGTACCCCGTGCTTTCAACGCTCGGTGATCGCGGTGTCGCCGTCGAGCGGTGATCGTGTGGAGGGTCCGGTGCAATGACGCATCGCGAGCGTTAAGCGCAGCGCGAAGCGCGCGCGTAATTCGTGTTAACCCCACTCGCCCGAGGTCAGCTGGAGCGCTGGCACCAGCGCCGAGAGCCGCTCCTGAAACTCACGCTCGCCGATCACCGGCGCGACGTCGTCCACGTCGCACGGTATGTCATCGTCGAGCTCTAGCCACGACACGCATCCGCCATATCGGCGGAGCTCAGGGACGACGACAGGCTGGCGCAGTCGTTCGACCCGAAGCGCCGAAAGCGTCACTCCAGGTTGGCGATAGTAGAATCGCGATTCGAGCGCCGAGAGCGACAACCCGAGCTCGTGCCGCACGAGCGCCAACCGCGCCACGTCGGTGACCGTCACACTGATCGCCGCATGCGCGACATACTCGATGCGCACGTGCCCACTCGGCTCCATGGCCGCATGCGACCGCTCCAATCGCGCGACGAGCGATTCGGACAGCTGCTCCGTCGACTGATGAAACCGCGTCGGATACAACACGAACCGACCGTGCCGCAACGAAAACCCGCCGCCATGCTGATCGCGATCGCGAATGCCGCCTTTCCGCACCATCGCGATGATGTCGCCGCTGCCGAGCGCATCGACCATGACCGCCCATTCTTTGAGCGCGGTCCGCTCGGTCTTCATTACGCGTCCGAAAATGGCAGCGCGCTCACGGTTGCCGTGACCTCCCGCTCACCCCGCGCCGTGACGTTGCTCCCCAGCGTCACTTCTCGCCGCACGATGGCCAGCGCGATCGGCCCGAGCCGTGGCGAGCACACGATGCTGCGCACGTCACCCACCGGCTTCCCATTCGCATCATGCAATTCCGCCCGCTCGGCCGGCAACTCGTCCCGCGTGCTCGCGAATCGCAGCCCGCGCAGATGGCGATTGACGTGCCCGCGGAAGTGAATGCGCGCGACGGTCTCCTGACCCGTATAACACCCTTTCGTGTACGAGATCGCGCCGAGCTCGTCCAAGTTGGCTTCCTGCGGGATCGTGGTATCGTCGATATCGATGCCCCACTCGGGGATCCCGGCCTCGACCCGCACGATGTCCCACGTGGTCGCCGAGCAGACGGTGGCGCCGGCCGCGACAAAACGCCGGGTGAGCGCCTCCCGCGTATCCGTGGCCGCGAGGATCTCGTAGCCGTTCACGCCCGTCACGCGCACGATGGTCCCGATGTCGGACGCGACATGGCCGTACGCCGGCAACGCGGTCAGCGTCTCGGGCGGCAGGCCCGACACGGCGCCGACCGCGTGTCCGGCCATCGCGCCATACACGCCGAGCGCACAGGTCGATGCCGACTCATCGGCATACGGCGTCACGCGTGGGTTGATGTACTTCTTCACGATGTCCGCGAAGCCGGGCGCGGCGAGTGCCGGCACGTCGACGATGATCGCATCGTCGAGCCGCAGGATACGGATGTCAGCGACGATCTTCCCCTTGGGCGTCAGCACCGCCGCGTACTGCCCCTGACCAGGCGTGAGACTCACGACATCGTTCGTCACCAGCCCGGTGAGCGTCTCCGCCGCCCGCGCGCCGTTGAACCGCCACCGCGCCCGGGCGCTCCTGTCCACGAGGCCGGCGCCGGTCTTGAGCGCCGTATACTCGCTCGGCAGGATATGAGGCTCGAAGCGAACGGACGTCATACGATCAAGTAAACGGATTCTCCCGAGCCGCGTAAGAGGCGTCGAGGAGGTCAACGGGGTGGACGGCCCGCGCGGTCGCGCCCGACAACAGGAGGCCCGCGCCGATCTGCATGAGGCAACCGGGGTTGCCGGTGGCGACCCATTCCGCTCCAGACTCGGCGACCCGCTCGAGCTTCGGCGCGAGCACCTGCGCCGCTAACTCCGGCTCGAGCAGGTTGTAGATGCCGGCGCTGCCGCAACACTGATCGGCGTCGGCGAGCGGCACGAGCGTAATGCCTGGTATTGCCCGAAGCACCGCCAGCGGCGCGTCTGCTACCCGCTGCGCATGCAACAGGTGGCACGGGGCGTCGTACGTCACGCGCTTGTGTATCGGCGCTCCCGGCAACGGCCCGGCCGCCGCTAAGAGCTCGCTGACATCCCGCGCCTTCGCCGCCACCGCCGCGGCTCGCGCACTCCATGCCGGATCGTCCGCGAGCAGGCGGCCATACTCTTTCACCATCGCCCCGCATCCGGCCGCATTGATCGCGATCCACTTCGCTCCGGATTGTTCGAACGCTGCGACATTGGCGCGCGCCAGCGCTCGCGCGGTGCGCGCATCCCCCGCGTGGGCATGCAGCGCGCCGCAGCAGCGTTGCGGTGGCGTCTCGATGACGCGATAGCCATTGACGTTGAGCGTCCGCTCGGTCGCGCGATTCGTTTCGGCGAACAGTCCCTCCATGACACACCCTCTGAGCAGCGCGACCATCCCTCGCTCACTGGTCGTCTCGACGCGATACGCTCGCGTCGGCACGACTCGCTCCGTTGCGGCGAGCATTGCGTTCGCTTGCGCTATTGGTCCGCGCCCACCAATTCGCGCGAGTACCGCCGGTATTCGCGTTGCGCGAAGCGCACGCGCACAGAAGAGTGCCGCGCGCAGCAAAAGAGGCGACGCGAAGACGCCGAGCACGATGCGCCCGATGAGCGGGATGGGCCGCTCGGCGGTGATCGTCGCCCGCGTGGCCTCGAGCAGATGCCCATACGGCACGCCAGACGGGCAGACGGTCTCGCAGGCCCGGCAGCCGAGGCAGCGCCCAATGTGCGTGTCGATCGTGGGATCGAGGACGTCGAGGTTGCCCTCCACGAGCGCCCGCATGAGCATGATCCTCCCGCGCGGACTGTCGTTCTCGTCCCCAGTCGCGAGATACGTCGGACACGCCTGCAAGCAGAACCCACAGTGCACGCACTGATCGAGCCCATGGCGCTCCATGCTGAGCGGCGTCTCAGGCATTCCCAAATATCCCCGGATTGAGCAGCCGCTTCGGATCAAACGCCGCCCGCAAATCGCGCGACAGGAGATCCGACGCCGGCCCTGGCCCGAGCGCCTGCCACCCGGCCGCGCCCAGTCGTTCGCCGATGACAGTACTCAGCCCCTCGGGCACGACGTCCAAACCGATACACCGCACAGTCCCGCGCCGGGGACTCGCGTCGAGGCTGCAGTCGCTCGTCGCGAGCACATCCCAGATGGCGCCGACTCGCGTCGGCAGGTCCGAGCATCGGAACACCGAACCCCGCGCCCCGTCGGCAGCCCGCAGCCCGCGCCACACGTCACTCGGATATTCGGCCGCCGGTCCCAGCGCGCCGCGCTGAGCCGCCACCGATCGCGCATTGCCGGCGATGCGCACGAGAATCGCCGCGTCGTCGACGCCGAGATCGAGCGAACGCGCCAACGCCGCGCTCACCACGTCGAGCGCGATCGGCGCAACGGATGCCGCCGCGAGTCGATCGAGCACCGGCGCGATCTCGCCCCAGCGTCGGCCGACCGGTATGACGAACGTCTCGTCGACCGCGGGCCGCGCATGCAGCCGCACGGTGACCTTCGTGATGACGCCCAATGTCCCCCACGACCCGGTGAACGCCCGCGTGAGATCGAACCCCGCGACGTTCTTGACGACGCGCCCTCCACCCTGGACGACCGTGCCGGTCCCGGTCACGGCCTCGAGGCCGAGGACGAGATCGCGTGGCCGCCCAAACCCGTGGGCGAGTGGTCCGGCCGACGCGGTCGCGATCGTGGCACCGAGTGTCCCAGCGTCAGTCCCGTACGGATCGAGCGCCAACCACTGACGCTCGGCTGCGGTCGCCTGGGCGATGTCGCCCAGCGTCGTGCCGGCGTGCGCGGTGAGCGTCAAGTCGCCCGGCGTGTACTCGACGAGCCCCGACACCGTGCTCAGCTCGACGACGCGCCCGGCCTCCACCGGTCGCCCGGCGTCGAGCCACGTGCCAGCGCCAACAATGCGCATCGGCACGCCCTCGAGCACCATGTCCCGGATCTCGTCAGCGTTCACGACAATTGTGTATTGGGACGACCTTGCCCGGATTCGCTCTCCGCTCGGGATCAAAAACCGTCCGCACCGCACACTGGGCCGCGAGGGACTCGGGCGAGAAGATGCGGTCCATGTACTCGATCTTGTCGAGTCCCACGCCGTGCTCGCCGGTAATCGACCCGCCGGCGTCAATACACACCTGCATGATCTCGCGCATCGCCGCCTGCACGCGACGCACCTCGTCGGGATCCGTGCCGCGATACGGGATGTTGGGATGCAGATTGCCGTCGCCGGCGTGAAAGACATTACACACGGTGACCCCATATCGTGCGGCGATGGCTCGTGTCTGCGCGAGCACACTCGCGAGCGCGGTGCGGGGAACGACGGCATCCTGCACGACGAGATGCGAGCCGAGTCGCCCCATGGCGCCGAACGCCTTTTTCCGCCCTTGCCAGAGTCGCGCTCGCTCGGCTGGATCCGATGCGACGTGCACCGTGCGAGCGCCGTGCGCGAGGCAGATCCCCCGAATCGTCTCCGCGTCCTCGTCCAACCCGTCGGCGAGTCCGTCGACCTCCGCGAGCAAGATGGCGTCCGCATCCGTCGGGTACCCTGCCGCATAGATCGACTGCTCAACGGCCCGAATCGTCGGCCCGTCCATCATCTCGAGCGCCGCGGGAATGACACCGGAGGCCACAATCGCCGACGTCGCGCGCGCCGCATCATCGAGCGACAGGAAATCGGCGAGGAGCGTTCGCACCGCTTGCGGATTCGGCGTGAGCCGCACGGTGATGTCGATCGCCACGCCGAAGCACCCTTCTGAGCCCACGAACAACCCCAGCAGATCGTACCCTTCGCGTTCGCCCGCGGGATTCCCGAGCGTGACGATCGCCCCGTCCGGCAACACGACGGTCAGCGCCACGATGTGATTGAGGGTCACGCCATATTTGAGGCAATGCGGCCCGCCGGCATTCTCGGCGACATTCCCGCCAACGGTGCACGCGGCCTGGCTCGATGGATCAGGCGCGTAGTGCAATCCATAGGGCGCGACGGCGCGACTGAGCGCTGCGTTCACCACGCCGGGCTCCACGACCGCGAGCCGGTTCGCCGGATCGATCGAGAGGATGCGGGTGAGTCTGTTCAACCCCAGCAGCACCACGCCGTCTGCCAGCGCCCCGCCTGAAAGGCCCGTCCCCGCTCCACGGGGGACGAATGGGACCCCGGCTGCCGCCAATGCACGAATGACTGAGACGACTTGATCGCGAGTTTCCGGAAAGACGGCGATCGACGGCTGCTTTTTATATCCGGGCAACCCATCTGCCGTATAGACCAGCAACTCACTCGGCCGCACCTTAACCGCGTGCGCGCCGACAATAGCCGTCAGCGTTTCAGGCGCCAGGATGTGGCCCATGTCCATTGGATTTCGCGCGCACGTGCACCGTAGCGCGGCGTTCCAGCGAATCGACCGCCGGCGAGAGGAGCAATTCGATGTCCCTGAGCCGAGCGCTTGGCGAACGCGACACGAGGAGTCGCTGCCGGGCCGGCGCATCCATCTCGATGAGCGCCGCCACCGCGAAGGCGAGCAACGCCGGATCGTCGGGCAGCATCGGCAACGCGTCGGGGTCGTCCTGAATCGTGCGGGCCGCGGTCCCGACCCGAAGGAACAGCTCCCGCACGCGCGACGCGCCCGGCGCCAATGTCAGCGGCGGCTCGTCCGCGTCATCGTAGCTCGACGCCTCGGCCACGTGGTACGGCCGCGCCGAATCGAGATAGCGATCGAGCGCGAACCGATCGGTGCCACGGACGATCACATTCGACCGACCGTCGGGCAGCAGCTCGGTACTCTCGACCCGCGCCACGCACCCGACGTGTCCCGAAGGGAGGTCCCGCTCGGCGACACCGTC
>Ga0210393_10004509_pt1 | contig 11002 bp, 10 predicted proteins | sample IncBWC27OmetaG_FD_160068 | JGI IMG/M metagenome (GOLD analysis project Ga0210393, IMG submission 160068) | Forest soil microbial communities from Barre Woods Harvard Forest LTER site, Petersham, Massachusetts, United States - Inc-BW-C-27-O ...
CACCAGGCCCCGCATCTGCTCCGCTTCGGCCTCCACATACCCGTCGAAGGCGCCTACCAGGCGCTCACACACCAGGCGATGGTTCGGCGCGATCTGCTCGCCGTAGCGGTCGACGAAGCCCGCGTACAACGGCGTGATCATCGCCTGATTCAGCGGTGATTCGCGATTGAGCCACGATGCTTCGGCCAGCGCAGTGTCGCCGAGCAGCGGGCCGTGCAGCCGGGCCAGCTCGAGAACACCGAGCCTGGCTTGTTCTGTTGTCGCACCGGCGATTTCATCACCGACGACCGCGGGTCCGGCATCGCCGAGCAGCAGATCGAACACCCCCGTCGAGGTGTCCACCGCGGCGTGGTAGCACGGCGCTATCGGCCCCCCGATGCGCGGCGCGATGTCGCGATAGAAGCGGACTTCGCGCTCGTAGAGGCCCAGAGCCAAGCCGGTCTGGCGGCTTACCGGATCGGTCGCCGCGACCTTCAGCACCACCGAACGTGGCCCGACTGGACCGTCTGCGCCGGCGTCGACATAGTTCAGCGCCACGCGATAGCACTCGCTCATCTGACCGGTGCCGATGCGTTCTACGGCGAAATCGGCGACTGGTCCAGCGGCTCCGGCTCCGATCTTGTCGGACAGCCAGGATGCGGTGAGGTCGTCGGGCCGTTCCAGGACGTGGTCGTCTTGCTCGGTGTTGGGGGCCATGAGGGTCAGCGTGCCAGGGAGAAGCCGTCCCAGGCCATCCGGCGGTCCGCATGCGGGTCGAACTCGACCCGGCACTTGCTGTCGAAGACCATCACGGCGCGGTCGTCGGGGGTGTAGAGCGGCCAGTCGTCACCCGGCACCCCGGTGCGGCTGAACGAGCGCCAACGCCGTTGCACCTGGTTGCTGACCCGCAATGCTGCGCGCCGATCGGCCGCAGCGGTGAGCAACGCGCCGAACCTGGTGCGGTAGACGTCGAAGACGGCTAACAACTCGGTGGCATGGGTCGCCCCCAAACCCGACCAGCGCAGCGTCCGCGGAGCAAAGTCGTACCGATACCGGTAGGTGGGCGCATGGCCGCTGTGCGCTTCGGCGATCTGCCAGGCCGCCGAGCTGAACGCGAAGTCGCCGCCGAGCTGGATGCACGCCGACGACGCGGGATAATCCGGGTAGGCCGCGGTAATGCGGTCGCGGGCAGCCGGTTCCGTGTCGGCCAGCAACTCTTCGATCATCGATTGGTTGGTCGGCAGCATGCGCATGAAACGGGTGAACAGCCGGCCCTCGTCGGCATTCGTCCCCACGATGAGCGGTACCCGATGCGCCCGGCCGGACCGCATCGCCTCGATGGGGTCGGCGGGCAGGCAGTCGTCGCCAATGACCGGTCCGATCGGGAAGGCGCCCAACCTCTGTTCCATGCCCTGCTTGATGAGGCGGTGCTGTGCCTCCACCAGTTGGGCCGCGGATGCCGCGATCAGTGCGTTGGCGGCGTCCTGGCCGCGCACGCCGAGCAACGCGGCGAATCGGCCGGCGAACTCGTCAGCGATCTCCTTCGACCGCACCAGACCTGACGCCGGACTCTCCGAGATCGCACGGGCGAACAGGCCTTTGGCCGTGGGCACCGCCAACAACGTGGCGGTGATGCACGCACCCGCGCTCTCGCCGAAGATGGTGACATTGCCCGGGTCCCCGCCGAACTCCGCAACGTTGTCCTGAACCCACTGCAGAGCCAGCACCAGATCGCGCAGGTACAAGTTGCTGTCGATGGTGATGTCCGGGGTCGATAGCGACGACAGGTCCACACAGCCCAGCACGCCGAGCCGGTAGTTGACCGATACGTACACGCAGCCGCGGCGCGCCAGCGCGGCGCCGTCGTATAGCGGGGTCGCCGAGCTGCCCATGATGTACCCGCCGCCGTGGATGAACACCATCACCGGCAGCGGTTCTTCGCTGGGCTGTTCGGGGGCGACGACGTTGAGGGTGAGGCAGTCTTCGCTCATGGGCTGGTACCTGCCGACACCGACCAGGGTGTAGCGACGCTGTTGGGGTGCGCAGTTGGTGAAGCCGTGGCAGTGCCGCACCCCCGACCAGGGCTGGGCGGGCAGCGGTGCGCGGAATCGCAGCCGCCCCACTGGCGCCTGGGCGTACGGGATGGATCGCCACCGGTTTACGCCGTCGCGCGTGAAGCCTTCGACGGTGCCGGTGGTCGTGTGCGCGCGAACGGTGCGCTCATGCATAACCCGACGGTAGCCGACACTACGGATGTAGGGCGCGGGGAGCGCATAAATCCGGTGCGTGGCGGTTAGCCTGGCGGGATGCGGATCGCCGTCCTGGTTGCAGTGCCTTTCCTAGTTGGCGGGCTGGTCGCCGCATGCTCAACCGCGGACAGTGGCCAGTCGCGGAGCCAGTCGGGACAGACGTCGACCACCACCCCAGCACCTGCGACGACAACTACCGGCCCGTCGGGCAGCAAACCGCCGGCGGCGTCGACGGCGCCCGCTGCAGGAGCCGCGATCTCCGACGTCATTGTCTGGATCGAGGCAGGTCATCCCGCAGATCCGGCCCGCTATCACACGGCGACGCGCGAAGGCGCAACCGCGTCGCTCGGTAACGACATCGCGTTCACCGCCCAGGCGAGCAAAGTCGCCTGCATGACCGATTCCAAACACGCCGCCGGCGCGCTCGCCTGTCTGGTAACGCTGACTAAACCCCCGCCACGGCCCGAGACGGCTTACGGCGAGTGGAAAGGCGGTTGGGTCGACTTCGACGGAACGAACCTGCAGGTCGGCTCGACCCGCGGCGATCCGGGCCCGTTCATCAACGGCAACGGACCCGAGTTGGCCAACGGGGAGTCGGTGTCATTCGGTGACTACCGTTGCCGCGCCGATGAATCCGGCCTGTACTGCGTGAACTACGCGCACCAGTCGGCGGCACGGTTCAGCACCGCCGGCATCGAGCCGTTCGGCTGCCTGCGGTCGGTGCCACCGCCCGATGGCGTCGGCATCGCGTTCAGTTGCTCATGATCGTGGCGAACAGCTCGCTCATCTCGTCGGCGGGTCCGCCGGGCACCGTGTAGCCGGCTTCGTCGCGGATCTCGTTAAGGTGATCGCGCACGTCCTCGATCGACAGCGCCGGGCTGTAGAAACCCTTCGTGCGCCCGATGAAGAAGCGGGCAACGTGCCCGGCGCCCACGGTGTAGATCTCCCCGGAAACGGAGCAATCCGGGTGCGCGAGAAACGCCACTACCGGAGCCACGAGTGCCGGGTCCAGCTTCTGAAGGTATTGGCCCACAAGGTCATCGAGGACGGCTCGCGCCGTCGCGTCATCCGAGACCGCCTGCTTTTCGGCGCCGTCGACGGAGTGCACCAGCATCCGGGTGTAGGCGATCGGGGCGATGGCGTTGACCTTGATGTTGTGGTCGGCTCCTTCGGCGGCCAGCACGCGGGTGAAGCCGATCAACCCGGTCTTGGCCGCCCCGTAGTTGCTCATGCCTTCGGCGCCCAGGATTCCCGCGGCCGAGCAGGTGTTGACGATTCGGCCGTACCGTTGCTCACGCATCACCTTCCAGGCCGGCCGCGTCACGTGGAACGCGCCCTTCAGGTGTACGTCCACCAGGGGTTCGAACCGTTCGGGGGTCATCTCCTCAAAGGGTGCGTCGCGGACGATTCCCGCGTTGTTGATCACGATGTCCACTCGGCCCCAGGCGCGAAGGGCGGTGTCGATGATCGCCGTTCCGCCTTCGGGGCTGGTCACGCTGTGGCTATCGGCAACGGCCTGACCGCCCTGCTGCCGGATCTCTTCGGCGGTGGCGCTTGCCAATTCGCCATTCGAGCCATTCCCGGTCACCGACCCGCCGAGGTCATTGACCACGACGCGCGCGCCACGCGCCGCAAGCAGCAGCGCGTACTGCTTGCCCAGGCCGCCACCGGCGCCGGTGATCACGGCAACCTGCTGGTCGAATCGCAGCGCGCCAATCGACATCGTCACCAGCTCACCGGAAGTTCTTTCATGCCATAGATGTTGGCGTCTTTGAACCGCAGCTCCTCCGGCGATACCGCCAGCCTAAGCCCGGGTAGGCGACGCGCCAGCGTGGCGAACGCGACCTGCATCTCGACTCGAGCCAGGTTCGCTCCGATGCATTGGTGCACCCCGTAGCCGAAACCCAAGTGCCCGCGGGTGTTTCGACCAACGTCGAAGGATTCGGGATTTGCGGCGAATTCGGCATCCCAGTTTCCGGCGGGCAAGTTCATCATGACGAACTCTCCCGCGCGGATCAGCTGACCACCGATCACGAGATCTTCGGTCGCCACGCGATCGACTTGGCTGTGCACGATGCTGAGGTAGCGCATGAGTTCTTCGACGATATTCGCCACGACGGCGGGATCGTCGTTTTGTCCCAGCCGCTCGAACACGTCGGGATGTTCCAGCAGAGCAACCGTTCCCAACGAGATCATGTTGGCGGTGGTTTCGTGGCCGGCTTGCATCATGATCACACTGTTCATGGCCGTGGTGGCATGGTTGACTTGGCCCGTCGCCACGTATTCGGTAACCAAACGGCTGATCAGGTCGTCGCCAGGTTCGCGTTCTTTGCGCTCCACCAACTCCTCGATATAGGCATACATCGCCCCAAAGGCTTGCCCCTTCTCCTCGTCGGTGGACCTCTGGTCCAACCCCTTGGTGGTGTGCTGCTGGAAGAGGCCGAGATCTTCCGGCGGCACCCCCAGCAGCAGCGCGATCACCAACGACGGCACCGGCAAAGCGAATTCACGCACCAGATCGGCCGGTGCGCCGTTATCGATCATCCGGCCGAGATAGTGGTCGACCATTTCCTGGATTTGCGGCCGCATCGATTCGCAACGCCTGAAAGTGAAGTTGCTGGTCATCATGCGCCGCAATCGATGATGCTCGGGGTCGTCAGTGCGCGCGAACATCACCGGAACCTTGTTGTCGGCGTCCGTCGGCATGATGGCGTCAGGAATGGTCTTCGCGGACAAGCGCGGATCGACCAGCGCCGCTCTAATGTCCTGGTAGCGGCTGACCACCCAGATCGGGTTGCCCTGGAACATCGCCCGTCGCAGCCCGGGCTCCTCTCTCCAGTCCACGAACTCGGGCGGGGGCGCAAGCGGGCAGTGCGCGGCCCGCGGTACGGGCAGCACAGGAAGATCGGCTTGAGAGCAGGAGTCGGACGTCTCGAAAGATATTGACATGACCAGCGTTTCCCGTTAAGTGTCAGATGTCTGCCAGTTATGCAGCGTAGAACAGTGCCGTGTTGGCAGTCAACCGTCAGTTAGGCTGTCATGATGACCGCGGTGGAAGACCGGCCGTTGCGAGCGGATGCGGCGCGCAACGTCGAGCGCATTCTGCGCGCGGCGCGGGATGTCTACGGCGAGCTGGGGCCCGATGCACCGATGGAGGCGGTTGCGCGCCGTGCGGGAGTCGGTGAGCGAACCCTCTACCGCAGGTTTCCGGCAAAGGCCGACCTGGTCCGGGCGGCCCTGGATCAAAGCATCGCCGAAGACCTCACGCCGGCGATCGACAAGGCCCGCCGCGCCGACGACCCGCTACGCGGTCTCGCCCAACTGATCGAAGCAGCGATATCGCTGGGGGCCCGCGAAAACAACCTGCTGACCGCCGCGCACCGGGCCGGAGCACTAACGTTCGACATCTCGGTTTCGCTGAACCAGGCGCTCGACGACCTCGTTCTCGAAGGCCAGCGAGTCGGCCGCGTCCGGGCGGACCTGGTCGTCGATGACGTACCGCGCCTGATCGCGATGCTCTACAGCGTGCTGGCGACGATGGATTCAGACAGTGATGGTTGGCGACGTTACGTCGCCCTCATCCTTGACGCGATATCGGTCGAAGAGGGACGACCGCTTCCCCCGGCGCCTCCTCTTCGTATTTCCGAACCCAGCAGCTGGCGGGTGTAAGCGTTCAATTGATGGTCACCCCGGCGTCGACCTTGAACTGCAATCCCGTCACATATCGGGACTCATCCGAAATCAGGAACAGGACTGCGTTGCTGACGTCGACGGGCTCCACGGCCGGCGTCGGCATGGCATTGACGAAGATGGGGATCAGGTCGGACCGTTGCTCGCCCAACAGGGTTCCAAAGGACGGTGGAATCATCCCGGTATGCGCACCGGTGGGAAGCACGGAATTGACCCGCACGTTCTGTGCCGCCACTTCGTTGGCCAACGCCAGCGTCAGGCCGACGACGCCGTACTTGGCCGCCGTATAGGGCATCTGTAGCGGAAAACCCTTGATGGCACCGGCGGAGCTGATGTTGACCAGGCTGCCACCTCCCTGCGCGAGCAAGTGGGGCAGCGCGGCTGCGCAGGTGTTCCATACTCCGATCAGATTCACGTCGACCACCGTGCGCCACTGATCAGCAGTTGTCTTGTCCCATGTCGCCACCGTCAGCACACCGGCGTTGGCCACCGCGCCGTCCAGCCCGCCCAGCTCGGTGACGCCTTCGTCGACCGCCGAACGCAACTGCTCCTCGTTGCGGACATCAGCGACGCGACTTACACAGCGGCGCCCTAAATTCCTTACCAGTTGGGCTGTTTCGGCTAACTCATCTTCCGTGGCCAAGGGGTATTCCAGCTGGGGCAGGGATTGACAGATGTCGACGAGGATGAGATCGGCTCCTTCCTCCGCGAGCCGCAGGGCATGACTGCGGCCCAACCCGCGGGCGGCGCCGGTAATGAGGACGCGTTTGCCGGCAACGCGTCCCGAGGGCAATTCCGTCACGTCTTTACACCTCGCGGTCATTCCACATCAGCCCGCGCATTGTCGCAGACTGGGGAATATCCTCCACAGCGATCAGTCCCTTGGGCGCGCGGCACACCCAATCGATGGCATTGACTGCCCGACCCGCAGTCGCGATACAGCCAGCGTCAGTGGAATCGAGAACCGGATGCGAAACGTGCGTGTTGATCTCCACCCGCGGTTCACCCTCCACGACGACACGGTGTACACCGGTATGACCCTGGGGTGGGAACTCCCAGTCGGGCGCTGCTGCGGAGGTGAGCCTGGTGACGTGCTCGAGGGTAATCACCGGTTCGCCGTCACGAACGCCCTCGGTGGCAAACCGAACCGCGGCCATCCCTCCCGGCTCTACCGTCATCATGGTGCAGTCAATGCGTTTCGGCGTGAACCAGCGTTCGCTGCGCTGGCGGACCTCGTCGAGTTTTATGTCGAGGTTGTCCGCCAGAGTGCGCACTTGACCGCCCCACATCGACATGATTACCCCGGGCAGAAATAGCATTGGCGGGTCTTGGTCCTCAGTCATTCCGAAACCCATTGCGGCACCAGTGAACTCGGCATCATCGTAGTTGCCGTAGTCGAAGACCTCTTGCACGGTGATCGACGAGACACGGGTGGTCAGGCTGACTGCCGAGTGCACCAGCGTATCGCCAGAGAAGCCGGGGTCGATTCCGTTGACGTACAGCGAGGTGTTGCCGGCCGCACAGGCTTGCTCCAACGGCACTCGTAGCCAGTCTTCGGCATGGCGCGGGGTGACCAGCCAGACCATCGACGTGCCAACGACGTTGGTGCCCGCCGCCAGGAACTTTGCCATCTGGCCGATGGCCTCCATCGGCCGAGTCTCGCCTTGTGCTGTGTAGACGACGCAATCGGCGCCGAGGTCCACCAGGGCGTCGATGTCGTCGGTGGCGATGATGCCGGTCGGCGCGTCCAGGCCGCAGAGCTGCGCTGCGTCCCGGCCGATCTTCTCGGCACTGGCGGCATGCACTCCAACCAGTTCCAGGTCCGGTCTACCGATGATCGCCCGCAGCGAATGCCGGCCCACGTTGCCTGTCGAGAATTGAATTACTCTGCGCACTGCGCGCTTCTCCTTCGCCAGTCCAGGATCAGTAGTCGGGTATCGGCAGCGGCGAATTATTCGAGTCGATGCCGCCGTCGACGTGAAAGGTCGCGTTCGTCGCGTAACAATCACGCGTGCACAGATACACCGTAAGCCGCCCCAGATCCTCCACGTCGCCAAGACGATGCAGCGGCGTGGACTCTTGCATCTTTTCCAGCGACCCCGGCATCAGGTCCAGGCTGCTCTGCAGACCGTCGGTGGCGAAGGAACCCAATGCGATGGCGTTGACGCGGATCTTCGGCGCGAGTTCCTGCGCCATGGCACGGGTGAGTGCCTCGAGGCCGCCCTTCGCGACGCAATAGGCGGTCAACGCCCGAATCCCGAACCGGGCGGAACCCGACGAGATGTTGATGATGGAACCGTGTCCGGCGCTGAGCATGTGCGGGGCCGCGAGCTGACTCATGATGAAGGCGGAGGTCACACACCAGTCGAAGGTGTGCCGGAAATCTTCGTCGGTGATGTCCAGGAAACGCGCGTAGGTGGAGCCACCGACATTGTTGACGAGGATGTCGATGCGGCCGAAGCGCTCCATGGCCGTGTTCACGACACGCTCTCCGTCCGAACGACTTATTGCATCCGCGACCAGTGCCAGCCCCTTGCCGCCCGCCTCCTCGATGCTCTTGATCGAGGAGGTGATTTCAGACTCGGTACGGGCGGTGCCGACGACCGTAGCGCCGGCCTCTGCCAACACCCGTGCGATGCCCGCCCCGACTCCGCGCCCGGCGCCCGTGACGATCGCGACCTGTCCATCCAGCCGGAACTGCTCCAACGCCATACCGGGCTCCTCCCGATGAAGTGCAAGGTGTGCACGGCTCCATCTAAGAGCCTAAGCTGACTGAAGTCAACGAATGTGCAGGGGCATTTACCGGCGCGATACGAGCAGCACGATAGTGTTCTGAGTTATCCTCGGGTTCTTGATGAGTTAGGTCAAGTGTGAGAAGGAATTTAAATGGCTTTGGCGGACAAGGTATCTGCGCGTGAAGCAAAGCGCTTGCAGACGCGGGAACGACTGATGGGCGCGGCCATCGCGGAGTTCAAGAGGACCGGCATGGCCGAGGCTGATGTCAGCGCTATTGTGGCTGCAGCAGGGGTCGCCCACGGCACCTTTTTCTTTCACTTCCCAACCAAGGAACATGTCCTGCTGGCGCTGGAGCGGCGCGAAGAGGACCGCATGGCCAAGCAGTTCGCGCAATCCTTGAAGGCGAAGCATGATCTCGCGTCCGCGTTACACGAGGGCGTGCGCCTGGTGGTGGGGTTGGAACGTCGGCTCGGCGACATGCTGTTCAAAGACTTTCTGGCGCTGCACTTCTCGCAAACCCGGCCGCCCGCCGAGGACGGCCGCGACCACCCCCTGATCGTCTTGGTCGCTGAGGAAATTGCGCACGCTCAAGAACGCGGTGAGACGGATCCTGGAGTCACTCCAATGAACAGTGCGGTGTTCTTCTTGCTGGGGCTCTACGCTCTCTTGATCACCACACACGCCTGGCCGACGCGTGACGCACTGCTCGACGACTACGTAGCCAGAACCTTGCGGAGCATGGTGCCGTGAACCGCGCCGGCGTGTGACGCCGCTAGCGCACGACGCCGCGCAGCGGCATTAGCCCGAGTTCGAAATGGGTGATGAACCCCGGCGCGGCCTCGCAGACGGCGGGAATCGCGTTCGCGGGGCCCATTGCGGTCCAGGTGTAGCCGGGCTTCGGGTAGTTGCCCTGTGGATCGACGGGCGCTTGGAGGATCAGCTCGGTGGGTTCGTCGCCGTCAATCACTATGCGGTAGTGGTAGTGATTCCCCCAATCAGGCTTCGGGTCGATGGCGTCGTACTCGTCCATCGTGTACATCTCGTGGAAGGTGATGAAGGGCTTGCCGTCCACCCACGTCGTCCACTTGTGATGCTGGGAGGCCACCTGGCCCTTCTTGATCACGCCTTTGAAGCCCGGCATGTCGCTTTCCGGACCGCCTTCGAAATGAATGTCGCGCGCGGCCACCCCAAGCTCCACCTCCGTCGTGTATTTTTCGACCGTCTTGCCGAATCCGGCCACGATCATCGCCATCGACTGTGCGAACAACGGCCATGCGTTCCCCAGGAGATTCGGGCCGGACCGAAACTCGTCCGGGGTGTTCCCCATTCCCATCTCGTGCAGGTACTTCAAGGTGTCCTTGCCGAAATTCACTACCTCATAAATCTGGATGGACTCAATCCGGCTGACGATTCGGGCCAGCGTCAGGACGAGAAGGTCGCCCGCAAAACCGGGATTGATCCCGCCCGCGTGGAAAGAAGTGCCGCTCTCAAGGCACGCTGCCTCGATCTTGTCGATGTCCGCGGCGCTGTGTTCGGTTCGGTACCACCAGGCGCCACCCGAGGCGACGACGTTCTTGCCCTGGCGCAGCAGACGGCAAACCTCATCGGGATCAGACCAGAGCGGCGCGTAGAACACGCAGTCGGCGTCAAGTGCCTCGATGGCCGCCTTGTCGTCGGTCGCGAGCACACCGCCCGGCTCGAAACCGGCGAGCTCGCCGGCGCTCTTGCCTACCTTCTCCGGACGGCTACAGAGCACCCCAACGAGCTCGAAGGCGGGGTTGTTGACGAAATGGCGCAGCCCAATCGTTCCGACGTTGCCTACGCCCCACTGGATAACGCGATATTTCTTGTCAACCGGCACGTTGAGCGCCGTTGTCTTGGCAGGCGATGTGAGCGTCATTGCTTCTCCTCTGCATGCGCGGAAAGTCGCCGACAACTCGACAGCGAGGAAGGCTGAGCGCCCGCTGAGCGTAAGATCGCCTTCGCATTTGTGTCAAGGACTGAGTAAAGTCAGTAACCCTGGGCGTTCAACGGCCCGCGTGAGTACTCTGCTTCGCGGACAAAGCGACTGTCTGCTCGTTGCCGTCTCGGATCGCGCGTCGGCCGAGGTCTCTTCGCGTCGAGTCTGATCGTGGTCGTGTGGCGTAGCGCTGGCCGGCGGCGGGGAGTGCGCCATCCAAGCCGGGTAATAGCGGTGTACCACAAGCCAAGTCATCGCTTCATATCGTTTCGCGCTGGACCTCTGAGAGGCCAGTGAAGCGGATGAGGCGTTCTGGCGGCCGGACTCGTCGGGAAGCCATCCACGCGGGCTGAGTTCGTCGCGGGTACCGGGAGCGCGCTGTTAAGGA
>Ga0210393_10004512_pt1 | contig 10995 bp, 15 predicted proteins | sample IncBWC27OmetaG_FD_160068 | JGI IMG/M metagenome (GOLD analysis project Ga0210393, IMG submission 160068) | Forest soil microbial communities from Barre Woods Harvard Forest LTER site, Petersham, Massachusetts, United States - Inc-BW-C-27-O ...
CAGCCCAATTGATGTCTTAATGCAAGGGTAGCGCACACGGCACACCAACTCATAACTGGGAATCTAGTTTGAGGGGAGTTTCAGCTGAGCCAAATCATGACAATTCTTCTGCATTTCTCTGGCCGAGATACCACAGAAACTGTCCTACGAAGGTGTCCCCCGCACGCTCTAACGCTGGTACGCTTCCATGTCCAGACAGAGGCCAGATAGGTTTCCACCACAACAGTCATCTTGGATGACTGCTTTTGGCACCGTCGTTACAGCAAGCGCTCAGAATGCTAAAAATGGCTGTTGAGATGAGTCTGCTAGGACTGAGGAAAGTCTTGCGCGGATTTTCATTCACATTTATACTCGCTACTTGAAGCTTGCATGAAGACTATATACATCTCTATGAGTTACCACCTGAGACGCAAGAGATCATCACAAACAGCTAAACGCTCCCGCTGAGAACACAAGCCACCTTCATTCGCATACAACATCATGTACCGGAAATCGATCACGGACGTAACTTAACATCCTTTCCGATGAGGGCCTAGTGGGCTGTTAGTTTGTCAGGAAGTAGCAGTACGGAACTGCAGAGGAAACACTCCGATCACCCAGGAAAATGGATTCTGGACAATGTATCATAATCTGATTTAATTTGAGGCATATTGCTAGTATATGTGTATCGTAGGGCGGCCAAATCAGTCAGCGCTGTGATTGTCATAATCAGACATGTGGATGTAGGTCATATTCTCAAGCGGCATTTCCCGGGTGCTACTATACAGCACTCAGCCACAGTATCAGTTGGTAGATATTTCCCACGTTCGAATATCCTCCCTCAAGACACAAAACACGCTCCGCGCCATGGTGTGTGCATTGTTGACGTTCTACACGTCTCTAACCAAGCTAATGATGAGTCTTATGTAGCCAAAGGAGATCCGTGACATCAAGCAATTCATCGACATCGCGCTGCGGAAGGACGCCCGCTGTGCGTACATATATCATTTTCCATGCCAATTCAACTGTTAACGAGCATGTACATAGCGGTACGCATCAAAAAGATTGCACCCGCAACTTCCGGCGCGAAAGAGCGCACAAAGTTTAAGATTCGGTGTTCACGGTACCTCTACACCCTCGCGATCGATGATCCAGAGAAGGCAGAGAAACTCAAGCAGAGTCTTCCACCAGGTGAGTCATAGTTTCTACTCATGGCCTCTATCTAATTGGGGTATGCGACAAAGGCCTTGCCATTGAGGAGGTGAAGAAACAGCCCAAGAAGAAGTAAACTTTTCTTGTGTTGTCGGTGGAGAGTATCTTTGCCGCACTCGGCGGTAGGAACCATGTATGTTCATGTTGGGTGTCAACCATAAAATGGTCATGCACATGCGTATAAGCTATGCAAGCTATGTTTCTCTCAAGTCCTGCAATGCCACCTGTGCATGATTATCCACCCGGTTGCACGTATCTTTGCAAGATGCTGTCATACACTCCCAATACCACGCACCCACAAAGCAGTCCTGTCGTTATGCCTCGCAAGATCCTGTTTGAGTATCTGCTTCGTGGACTTCGTGAAGGCGGGCCCCTCTCCCTTAACCCAACTTCGATGTCTACCTCGGTTGAACTGGCAACGTCGAGATGACAGTGTACGGCGTCCATCAATTCGGCTCCGTCTAGTCGGGGAAGGGGAAGAACGTTGAGTAAAAATAATGAGAGTGTTAATGTCCGCGTATATCTGCCGATGCGACCTCAGTTCCGTGACATCCGTGGGATGTGACCTTAGCGACGCACATTATCATCTTCGTTACAATGCCTGGGAGCCAAAGAGGAAGAATCGACAACCGTGGCCGCCATCTGGTAACGTCCACTACGTCCGCAATAAGCCCATATAGCCATGAGACAGCGCGGCAAGGCTGGGATCATACCATCCTGATAGATCTCTTCCCGTTGCCCCCGCCATAGTACGACGCGCAGAGAGCCGTCCTGATCGCCAGACTGTACGCCAATGCGCAAGAACTGTTCGCCTCCACGCAGGCGCGCACAAGTCTGCCCGTTTGCACATGACCACTCACAACGTGCGGTGACAGCATCCGCGGGAACCAGAAAATCGGGTGCTTCAACACATCGCGGAGTTTCGTCGTTTCTGAGGGGAATCAGGCATGCCTCAGAACCCGGCCCGGGCGGGGGAACGGCGCAACAGCCATGTGAGTGATCTGTCGATAATCCATCAGTCGAAGAGGGAGATGAGACCTCAACAAGGTTTCCCACCGAGGAACCACTCGGTGTCCAGGCACCAGCCCCATTCTTTTGAGATGGGTGGGCGCCAGGCGGTCAGATAGTCGCTCCACGCGCTCTCTTGCGCATGGGCAAGCGGGAAGTCGTCGAGCGCGGTGAGCAGCGCGCCTGAGGGAAGATGGGATGCCAATGGCGAGTCTGGGTTAACAGATGCTACTAACAGGCCATCCGCGGAGATATCTGAATACCCGAGGAGCAAGAATGGGCGCCCGAGGGGGAACAGGAGGACGAGGTACAGCAAGGCACTGAGGAGGGGTCCGGCCGCAGCGATGCGTGCGCGGACACGTGGGGCCAAAGCGGCGACTGTGTGAGAAGGAAACGCGACGAAAGCCGTAGGCAGCAGCACGGTTAAGGTCCCACCAAGAGATTGTAGCGGTACCGCGTCCCTGCCGAGGGCATCAACGATCGGGAAAGAGGAGGAAATAATATACGTAGGACGAACAGCGCGGCGGAGAGCGCATGACCTGCTTCATGCACAACCTGTGAAAAGAACAGCCCGCATATGAGTAGAGGCAAATGCGAAAGTGGAAGGGTGATTCCGGGGATCTATATCGAGTGGGTGAGTGCGCGGGCTTGAAGGAATGGAATGGACTAGATCAACGGTGGCGTGCATACCAACAATTGCATAGGGATGTCTGGCAGTGTCCGCGCAGTCAACGTGGGCGGGACGTAGTTACCATCATATGCCCGCTTTGCGTGTGGGGATGGGTCTACGGGCTGCAGCGACCCACCGAGCACCGATTTCCGTGCAAGTTGCGCGAATGTCCACGTCAGCACGGCTAAAGCGACGACCATGCCCAGGAGAGCGACCACGATGCCCGAGTCGAACGCGGCGCGCAGGATCATGCGGACATGGGTATTGCGACTTCGACAGAGCCACTGCACCAATCTATCATGGCTGGCGTTGAATGCGGTGCTCTCGACGCGTAGATACGGGCCCGCGAGCGTGACGGTTGTCGACTTGCGCCTCCAGGTGGTCAGTGAGGTTGGCAAGACATCGCGCGGTCTATTTGGGGTGGGATAGAAGCGATGTATGAGGTGCATCGACGACCACAAACCGAGGAGGAGGACAAAGAAGGTCAGCGGGGTCATGCATATGATCGGGTGGGGGTGTCGGTGCTCAGTGCGCGGGGCGGCACGGCGTGAGAAGCGTGGGCCGGGTAAGCGGAGGCTGCTGGAAAGAAATAGATAATAACACTAATTTCGCTAGGTCCAAGCAAGTCAACTGATTACTGATCACCGTCCTCTCTCATATCGGATACGGATACGTGGCAGCAGTGGCGGGTTTCAGTCTTGAAATATCGGCTCAGTTCTCCTATACTAGCACTATCTCCATCAAGTTGCGTCACGCCGTAGTGCTGACTCGGCCTGTCTTTTTTTTGCAATTATGCGCCTTTTCAATGCGCGCGCCACACACCGCTCAATGCCACCTCGCTATTGTGATAAAATACCGGCCATTCTCTGCCAATGCCATGAGGTTCTCAACATGCACTACACTTGCAATCCGGAGCCGATCACTGATCCCTCTGATTCAGGATCCGAGCCCCGATCCCCTTCTCTATATGCATACTAACCTTGTCCCTGGCAGCGCGATGAGTATCCTCCTCCTCGGCACTAACAAGACTGCGGATGAAAAGGGGACGGCGTACATTTCCCAGTCCAACCAATCGGGAACGTAGAGCCCTTCAAGTTGGGAACGAAATTATAATTATCCATCAACGTGGACTAGCCGATCAGTAGCGATGAGGCCGCAGCATATAAATCGACTAGCCCGCCCGCATATAAGTGTTCATTCCATTCACCAAGCAACCTCAGGCTGAGCCTCACTTCGTTCATTCGTTTCGCTGAATTTTCCCCGCTTTCGCTATATTCCACTCTCGACCCTCTGCTTAATTCCGCTAGCAGTTCTACTCTAAGTTTGCCATCATGACTGCCGAGGCCGTTCGTTCTCGTACATTCTGCTTCTGCGTCCCTGTGCGGTTTGGTGTGTTCATTATGAGCACACTCTTCCTCATATGTGCTGCGACAATCGCCGCTGTCGGCTGTTACAGCGCCACGCACAAAGGTACATGGCGTCTCATTCCTCTGGATCGTGTCCTTATCATTCTTTAGAGCAGACACACCTAACCAGGAACCAGGAAGTTTCTGTCGTGATCGTTTCAATCTCATACACCGTCCTTGCTGTCATTTCCCTTTTTGGGTCGGTTCACTTTGTGCGATTTAGTTTTGCGCAACCCCAATGTTCATATCGTTCTCAGGTTAATCGGAGCCATCATCAAGCGTCGTTCTTTCGTTTCCGCGTATAGTTCAATAGTGTCCTGGCACTTAGGATGCAGCCTCGTGACCGGGGCATACTTCATCTACACGCTCTACCATAAGGTTGGCGAACAGGATGTGAATAACTGCATCGCCGAGAACGACAGTGACATCACCAAAGTAGAAGACTGCAAGGCGGCGTTTGATTTCGTTCGTGGTATCACAATTGGTATTTATATCGTGTTCTGGTTATTTGAGCTCTGTGCGTCTCTATTTCTTTCTCTACCTGCATTTATTTATTCACGGACGTACAGGGGGTTGCCTCGTCGTCGCCGATTACGTCGCACAGCTGAGAGAAGGTGAGGGGAAGGATGAACCGCCGGACTATCCGCCGCCCGCTGAGATGGCTGCGAGCGCACCACCGTTGCCAACGACATATAACTACGGGCACCAGTATTCATTCTCTGCGCCAAAGAATTCATATGGCCGGCAAGACGCGACCAATGTCTGAAGATGGGATGTTGACCATCTTATGATTGGATCGCGGGCTATCGAGTACACCAGAACGAATGGTTTTTGAGTACATTGGCCTCTTTTTTAAATAGAAAAAATCCAAATACAGTTGATTCTGTTATAATTCATACGCCTTCTTTGAAGGCCAGGGGGAAATTAAATTTGAAGACACCTCAAAAAGACAAAAAGTAATAATTTTGTGAAATGGAACAAAGTTCTGTACTAACCATTCAGGCGATGTTACGATGTGCGCGGCAATTGCCGCCTAGATCATATTACGGCAGTCGTCGTCCTTCACTCGCGGGTTAATCGGGAACAATGGTAGGACACAATATCGTCGACCGGCTGTAGGTCTTGCTTACTTATCCCCAGGTTGTATGCACTGATTGCGGAGGCACCGTCATTGAATACGATGCCGCAGCTGGGAACGGCTTTTGCATACAGTGCGGCACTGTCCTCGAAGAAAATACCATCGTAAATGAGGTCTCCTTTGGCGAGACCGCAACTGGCGCTGCCATGGTCCAGGGATCATATGTTGGGCAGGGCGCAAGTAAGTTGGATAGAAGGGGATTTCTGCGTGCGTGCTGAAGCCAATCCATAGCCCACGCGCGTATGGGGGGTCCATTTGGAAACAGAGGAAATACAGAGTCGAGAGAGCAGACTATTGCTAATGGTGAGCCCCTGCTCCTGCAATACGAAATTTTCCCAGAGCAATCCGATCCCTGTCTTCTCGTCATCCCCGCGTCATGCTTTGGCCCAGGCTCTGACTCTCCCTTTGTTAGCGAACCGCAAAATCCAGAGCATAGCCTCTGTTTTACGGCTGTCTGACGTTGTCTCTCTTGCGGCAACTCGACTATACACTCTTGCAGTGGAGCACAAGTTTACGAAAGGGCGGAAGAGCCTCAACGTCGTTGCTGTCTGTCTCTACGTTGCATGTCGGCAGAAAGAGACCCGTAATTATATGCTCATCGATTTCTCTGACCTTCTCCAGGTACAGCCAAGCCACTTCTCACCCTGCGCTTTGGATTAACAACTCCCCCATCTTCTCCAGGTCAACGTATTCGAGCTTGGACATACATATCTCCAACTCGTGCAGACCCTCAATCTGCGCTTGCCCCTGGTGGATCCCTCCCATTACATCTCTCGCTTCGCCGCGCTTTTAGAGTTTGGTGATGAAACGCACAAGGTTGCGACGGACGCCATTCGGCTTGTGCAGCGGTTCGACCGCGACTGGATGACTAAGGGACGTCGGCCCGCTGGCATATGCGGTGCATGTCTTCTCCTCGCCGCACGCATGAACAACTTTCGGCGGTCAGTGGAGGAGATCGTACAAGTCGTTAAGATCGCCGACACCACGTTGCGCAAGCGCCTGAAGGAGTTCAAGGAGACGCCGAGCGGTGCGTTGACCTTGACGGACTTCCGGACTGTGTGGCTCGAGGAGGAAATGGACCCACCTGCGTTTATCAAAGGCAAAGAAAAGGAGCGTGCGACGAAGGAGGTGGACGCGGATGAGGAGGCTTCCGAGGAGACGGGCAGGGTTCGGAAGAGACCCAGCAAGGCGGACAAACGTAAACGCAAGCGACGGCGTGTCAACGAGAGTGAAGAGGACGACGGCGGTGAACTTCCTCCCAACAATGGGCCGCGCTCGTATCTCGATCCCGTGTTCCTCAACTCGGGCATCCTAGCGGGTACCTCCCACCCCCAGCCCCTCTTCTTACCGGAGCCTGGAGAGGAGATCTTCAATAACCCAAGTAGTCCTACGCTTTTGGTGGAGCAGCCTCCTGGCAATCCTATCAGCCTCCCCCTATCCCCCTCACAGGCCATCAATTCAAGAAGTGTAGCCGATGTCGTGTCGCCGCTCGAAGTCGAAGTCAACAACCTCCTCACCGAAGAAGTCGCAGAGTTTCTGCTCAATGAACAAGGCGCACAGCTCAGTGCCGCACTTAACGAAGCAAACGAACGGCGAATAGCGGCCATTCAACCCGTGGACGAGTTGTCCGGGATGGACGAGGACGAACTCGATCAGTTCCTGATGACCGAGGAAGAGGTTCGAATCAAGGAGCGCGTCTGGGTTGAGATGAACCGGGAGTACCTTGAGGCGATAGCAGGTGCGCTTCTTACAACTGGGCACGGAGAAGGGGGGTTCATCTGACAGACATTTTGATTGCTCGGACAGCAAAAGGAGAACCGCACGAGCCGGGTTCCACGTCGATCAAGCATAAGAAGGTTTGAATCTAATTTCGCACGTGCAAGGGCATTCTGGCTGATGATACGACGACGACGACGACCCAAACAGCGCCGGAAACCCCCAGCAAAACCTCGTGACGCCTCAACTCCTCACGGGAGCACAGCCGCGGAGTCCGTGCGTACCCTTCTCAAACAGAACGCGCGCTACAGCAAGCGCATCAACTACGATGCCCTCAAGGATCTCTTCACGAACGAGAAGGACGAAGACGACGGCAAGTTGTACACCTTCGACAGCAAGGAAGAGAGCGTGGTCGTCGAGGAGGGCGGAGGACGCGTTGGTGGGCATGCTGGCTTGATTGATGCTGGCTTGCTACAACCAGACGCAGACGACGGCGATGATGTGGATGTAAGTGACAAAGGCGATGATTACGGTGATGGCGGTTGGGAGGACACTTATGAGCAAGAGGTATAGTCCAGGAGTTGAGATGTGAGTCCATTCCCCCGGATCTTTGCGATAGATGGGGTTACTAGCAACGTTCTATAGTAGTCATTCCGCTAATGGGGTCACTCCCCTCCGTGTAAGGGCGTAACACAATCCAATGAATGAAATGATTGTTATCGTTACTCCATTTGTAGCATAGAGACGGATTCACAGCCGCGCACTCTGTACACGTAGTCTACACGTAGTATCTACGAGTTGTTTGTAGGTCCCAACTGGGCATCACGTGCAAGATTAGGGTTCGACCCCTAACCAGTGAAAATGCTTTCAGTCCATCATGATGGGGTCTGTTTCTTGCACTCATTGGCCTGCCAGTTTTAAACTATTCCCCATGTCGGTAAAACACGACGGTCGGTATCGTGGCCTTGCTTTGCAATATTAATGTCGGTGGTAATAGTGGGGTCTTCTCCCACACGTCACATACGGTTTGTTTCCTAGTCTTACGGGACAACAAAATGAGAGCCACATAACCGAAATGATTGATCAATAAACAGAGTTCGTGCACAAAGAGAATAGACGACTGTGATGGGGACCCTACTAGATGTCCTTGACTTGTTCTTCACACCATTCCCACAGTTTCTTCTCGAGCTCGGGATCGAGTGCCTTCTTGTGCGGAGGTGTGACGCGTGCCCAGGCAGTGAGATACTGGGAAAAAAACATTTGATTACGCGTAAATAAATTGACAAGCCACGGGCAAATCCCGGAGGCAAGAATAATACCCACCTTGCCATTTAGTTCGGCCGCAGCGGGGGTAGTGCCCGCATACAAAGAGGTGATCGCGCCGTATGAGGTAGGATACGTGATCAGCCGTCCAAACATCTTCATGGCTACGCCCGCGTCACGCGCGAGATCCGAAGATATGTTTCCTGGGTGTAAGGAAATGGACACGACGCCCTCGCTGCCGTAACGCCTAGCGAGTTCGTTCGAGAAGAGGATGTTGCCCTATAAAGCGCGGCAGATTAGAGAAACGGCTAGCATCTAAAGAGGAGACGATTGTTTTTTTTGTCTTCCTTACCAGTTTGCTCTGACCGTATAGCTTGAGCGCGCCAACTTTCTTCCCCAGAGCGAGATAGTCGTCCCCAGGCTTGAGGGTGGACCATTGGATGCCCTCCGGCGGAGTCAGGTAGTGGCCGAGGGAGCTGACGTTGACGACGCGCACAGATCCCGCCGGAGCGTCCTTCGCGGTCGCCGTGAGGACGGGAATGAGCAACTTTGTGAAATAAAAGTGGCCTGGCAGCAGAGGTGGGTGTTTTTGTTTTTTTTGAGAAGGAGGAAGCGCGACGCAACAAGAAGGAAAGGAAAGGATTGCTGTTCCGTACCTAGGACGTTGGTCCCGAACTGCGTGTCGAAGCCTTGGCTCGTGAGCTTGTCGATTACCGCGTACACGCCGCTGCGGGTCACCGTCACCGTCCGTGCCAGTGGTCCGTGTCAGAGCTTTCCGGTTCGCGGCGAAAGCCGCGTTGTGCGTACACACGCACACACACGATAGGCGACTCACCCGTTGTTGTAGAGCGTGTGGAGCTGGGACTCCTTTGCGATAAATTCCTCAGCGGCAGTTTTGACGGAGACGAGGTCCGCCAGGTCGAGCTTGAGGAAGAAGACGGACTCCTTTCCCGTCTCGCGCTTGAGCTCCTCGATCGCCTGTTGCGACTTTTCCTCCGAGCGCGAGGCTATGTACACTTTGGCACCCTTCGAGAGCAACACCTAGCATGAGCCGTCCTTTTAATCAGCGAAAAGAAAGGTCCACACGATGGATGATTTATGATTTATGATAATAAAATGGCTTCCACCTTTGCTGTTTCCTTCCCGATCCCGCTGTTGCCACCCGTGACGATGACGGTCTTCCCCGTCTGGTCGGGGACTTCCTCCACAGACCAGGTTGGCTTCGGAGGGAAGATCTGGCTGAAGGACCCAATCGGCTTCTTTGACATATCCTAGAGCTTCGCAGCTGATGTGATGGCAGGGCTACTGTAGTAGGAAAGGGGGACGGAAGGTTGCGACAATAGACGCCCAGGATGATATTCCCGTCAAAGTTCAAGGAGCGACTGGAAGAAGCAAGAAATAGGCTGGCACGACTCCGAGTCATAGTGTACTGGCACACCAGATGCATGATGCCCGAAAAAGATGACACGCCGTTCAAAAGTCAGAATATGCCTTGAGGCTATGACAATCGACAGTCTCAATATGCTGTATCAAAACCAAGTCGATCGCGGGAATCAGCCGAACCAAGTGGCCCGGTCCAGAACCACCTTAGTGTCGGCTAATCCTATAGTATTTCATAGCTACGCCTCACTTTCAACAACATACTAACGTACCGGTCCCACCCACTCTTACTCCTTACAGAGTGATAACTAAGTGTCTACTTGTCAATACAGCCCTCGCGCCGGGGACCACCACAATTGTCTGTGTATCATCAATCACGACCGCAGGCCCATTTACAGCATCTCCGACTGCCAGTTTTCCTAGCTCAAAGACGGGCGTGTCGTCTATTCGGCCAATCTTGTCAAAATATACAGAGTGTCGGGTTGCAGCACTTTCACCCTCGACCGCTCGGACGCGTAGCCGGTCAAGCTCGTCGAAAACCGATGGCTGTGACTCATCGGTGGTCATGCCGACACCACGAACCTTGATATCGTCCACCACTACACGTGCCTCGTCCAATGTAAAACCGAACTCGGCTTTGTATGCGCGGCGGAAGGCACCAAGGTAGTCGTCGCCAGCCTCCGGAAGGACCATAAGCGCAGTGTCCGTACCGTTAAAACGCATATTGAGCATGCGCTCCGTCCGAATATGCTCGGGAGCGAAGCCCTGCTTCTCGAGCTCCTTCCGCGTTGCGTCGGTGAGGATGTCCAGACGTGAGGAGAGTGTTGGCACGTTCTCCGCTGTGTAAAATGTCGATGCGGGTTCCTGTATCTCGTACACACTTGCACAGAGTAGGTTGGTGGGCATAAGTTGAGTGAGAGACGACATACCGATCAGATAGGGCGAGCCCGTAGGCAGACAGGATCGAGCTGAACCGATGTATCAAGACCGTTTTGATGCCCAACAATGAAGCAATCTCGCAAGCATGCTGCCCGCCTGCACCGCCAAAGCTAGCAAGTCTGAGTGTCCTGTATGAGATCTCTGTAGATCGATGAAGACGTTATCGAACTTACATATGTGAGGAAGTCGCAAATCCTTTTGCCTCAGTCAGCGCGCGTATAGGACGACACATGGTCTCGTTGGCGACCTTGATGAACCTAGGTACGTTCAGAGATAGGGTGCCA
>Ga0210393_10004513_pt1 | contig 10994 bp, 8 predicted proteins | sample IncBWC27OmetaG_FD_160068 | JGI IMG/M metagenome (GOLD analysis project Ga0210393, IMG submission 160068) | Forest soil microbial communities from Barre Woods Harvard Forest LTER site, Petersham, Massachusetts, United States - Inc-BW-C-27-O ...
AAAACTTGTGCGGGCAGGTTGGGCCGACTATTTTGGGGCGAGGTCGACTGAGGCGCGAGTGGTCTCCCAATCCATGCGCAGCGTACAGGCTGAGCCACTTTGATCGAAGGCAATGGTGAAGTTTTCGAGCGGCGAGGGAAGCTTGGAGACTTTCATGTCGATGCGTGCTAGATCTTCGCCTGGTCCCGGGTAGGCGGTGCCCCATTCGCCGGTTTTCTTACTGATCACGAGTTGCCACTTGTCGGCGTTTGGTACGGTGAAAATGGTATAGGTGCCGGCGGGAACTGATGTTCCACCCACCGTTAGATTCGTATCGGTCACGAAGGTGGTGGCCTCATTTGCTCCGGCCCGCCAGACCTTGCCGTAGGGGACCAACTCGCCGTAAATCTTGCGGCCGTTTACGCGTGGGCTGGAATAGTCGATCGCGACGGTTTTTCCGCCGGGTAGCTTGCATTCTGCTTTGGCTGGGGGGCTGGGGCGCGTGCCCTTGTCTTGTTGTGCCGAACACGCGGCACACAACGCTAGAGACAAGAAAAGGCCCGTACAGAGTGAACTGACGTTTCGCATGATGATCGATCTCCCTCAGAGTTTGCTGCTGGGAACAGCCTGCGTCACGCCAGTGATACTGCCATGTCTGGGCACGAGTTCCAAGAGGTGCGTGGAGAGCAGAAAGACTCACGCCGCAGCCGTCCTCTTACGTGCCAGGTTTGCCGTTGTCGTGGTTAAGACGGGCAAGAGGGCCTGTGCTATCGGGTTGCTTGTGGGGAAGAGGGGCGCAAAAGAGAGAAATATTTTCGTACATTGTGATTTCTTTACAGTCTTGTGAGTATTGTGTTAGCCTGAATTAGTCGAAGAGAACAGGAAAAATCAGGGGACGACGGAGAGGGGCACTTGAGCGCAACTAAATCAGTGTTGATCGAACAGTTCCGGGCCCATATTAAAGATACAGGTTCACCCGAGGTGCAGATTGCACTTTTGAGTGAGCGGATCAGCTACCTGACGTCGCATCTCAAGTCCCACGTAAAGGACCACGCATCCCGGCGCGGATTGATCATGATGGTCAACAAGCGCCGCCGCCTGCTGGACTATCTTAACCGCCGCGACCCGGATCGGTATCGCGAGATTGTTGAACGCCTTAGTCTGCGCAAGTAGCCGCTCTGTTGAAATGGAGCGAAGCTACCGCGCTTCCACGAAGCACCAATTTGAAAATAGTATGACGGTGGCGGTGTCGCTACCGGTGGAATCGTTGCGCATCCGTCCATAAATTGGGCGGAGTTTGTTGTGGTGTAGTTGGCGTATTGGTCAGCCTCGCAAAACACTCGCCTCCATTCTCTTCCAGCTAGAGCGGGGACACGCGTCCCTGCAAGAACGCTCTGCGCGAACGCGGAGCCAAAGGAAATCATCTATGTCTGAAAACACAAGCATCCCAGCGCCGCACTCAGTAACCGTCGAAGTCGGAGGGCGACCCTTGATTCTGGAGACCGGGAAGATCGCCAAACAAGCGAATGGAGCGATTACCGCGCGATACGGCGATACGGTGGTGCTGACGACGGCTTGCATGTCCACGACAGCGAACGACCGCGACTTTCTACCCTTGACCGTGGACTACCGGGAAAATACTTATTCGGCCGGCAAGATTCCAGGCGGGTTTTTCAAGCGCGAAGGACGTCCTTCGGAGAAGGAAGTACTCACCTCACGGTTGATCGATCGACCGATGCGGCCGCTGTTTCCGGAATCGTGGCGGAACGAGACGCAGATTGTGAGCATGGTGTTGTCGGCCGACAGCGCGAATGATCCGGATGTGATCGCGGTTACTTCGGCGTCGGCTGCGGCGTACTGCTCGGATCTGCCATTTGAGACGCCGATCGCGGCTGTGCGGGTGGGTTTGCTGAACGGGCAACTGGTGGTGAACCCGACGGTGTCGGAACAGAAGACCAGTTTGCTCAACATTGTAATCGCAGGCTCCGAAGAGGGCATCGTGATGGTGGAATCGGGAGCGCTGGAGGTTTCGGAAGAGGCGGTTGTTGACGCGCTGGAGTTTGGCCACAAGGAAATCAAGAAGATCGTTGCGGCAATTCGCGAACTGCACGCGCAACTGAAGCCGAAGAAGGTTGTGGTCGCGCCACTTCCATTGGACCAGGCACTCTAAAACGAGATCGAGAAGAAGCACGGAGCAAAGCTGAAGGATGCGTTGAACACGGAAAAGCATCCGAAGAAGGAAAGCTATCACCTGGTGGATGAGCTGAAAGCGGAGATCGTGAATGCGATTCCCGAGGAAAATGAAGAGAAGCGCGCGCTGGCGAAGCGGGCGTTTGAGAAGCTGCGAGAGAATATTTTCCGCGACGAGATCTTGAACGCACGTCGACGACCAGACGGCCGCGAATTCGACAAAATTCGCAAAATCACGTGCGAGGTCGGCTTACTGCCGCGCGTGCATGGTTCGGCGCTGTTTACTCGTGGTGAGACGCAGGCGCTAGCGACATTGACGCTGGGCACCAAGGAAGACATGCAACGGCTCGACCTGCTGTTCGAGCAGGATCAATTCAAGCGCTTTTTGCTGCACTACAATTTCCCGCCGTTCAGCGTTGGCGAGGTTAAGTTCCTGCGCGGGCCTGGGAGACGTGAAATTGGCCACGGGGCGCTCGCGGAACGCGCGCTGGTGAACCTGCTACCACCGGAAGCGGACTTTCCTTACGCCATGAGGCTCGTGTCGGATATTCTGGAATCCAACGGATCATCGTCGATGGCAACCGTTTGCGGTGGCTCTTTGGCACTGATGGATGCAGGTGTGCCGATCAAGTCGCCCTGCGCGGGTATCGCGATGGGACTCGTGGTTGGGGATAACAGCAAATACTCGATCTTGACGGACATCGCCGGGGCGGAAGACCACTACGGCGACATGGACTTCAAGGTGGCCGGGACCCGTGCGGGGATCACCGCGCTGCAGATGGACATCAAGGTATTGAACGTGACGATTCCCATGATGCGCGAAGCACTCGCGCAGGCGAAAAAGGCGCGGCTCGAAATCCTGGACACGATGGACCAGACGCTGAGCACGCATCACGAAGAGATCTCGACCTTCGCCCCGCGGCTCTATAAGTTGAAGATTCCACAAGACAAGATTCGCGACCTGATTGGACCTGGCGGCAAAAAGATCAAGTCGATCATCGAAGTCACGGGCGTGAAGATTGACGTGCTCGAAGACGGGACGGTGCATATCTTCTCGACCAGCGGGGCTGGCGGAGACCAGGCGTTGCAGATGGTGCGCGAGGTTACCGCTTCGGCCGAAATTGGCAAGACTTATCTTGGCAAAGTGGTGAGGCTTGCGGAGTTTGGCGCTTTCGTCGAACTCTTCCCGGGCACAGATGGACTGCTGCATATCAGCGAAATCTCCGAGCACCGCATTCGCGACGTTCGCGACGAGCTGAAGCTCGGCGACCAGGTACTCGTGAAGGTACTTTCGATTGAGGGGAATAAAGTGCGGTTGTCTCGCAAGGCGCTGATCCGCGAAGCCCGTGAAAAGCAGGCGAAGAAGGAAGCAGCGGGCGGCGGCGGGACCACGACCACCGAACAATAGCGATTCGACCTACACAGGGGAAAAGGCCCGGCCGTGTTCGCCGGGCCTTTTCGTTTTCTATCCGCTTTTTTTGCGTTTCAATGCACTGGCGCGCGCTTTTTGCAGTGGACGGCGTCGAGTGCTCCCCATAGAGCGTTCAACGCATCCTTGGCGGTGGCAACGATCTCGTCTTCATTACCTTCTGCATGCTCTTCCAGCCAGCCTCGCCATGCCGCACGATGCTCTTTGTCCGCTTCTTCATGGATGGTGAAGTAGGCCAGTGCTTCCGGCTGGTCGATCCCATAAAACTTCTTCAGCCCATCGATCTTGGTTGACGCGATTTCCGGTACTTGGCCTTCATAGGCGTACAAAGCCGCTACGGCCTCAGCGACCGGACGATCGCCGCAAATCTCGCGGAACGTGGCAACTACGGTCTGAGTGCCAGGCAATGCGGGGCAGCAGGAGATGTCTTCTTCGGCGACGCCCAGAGCGGAGGCGAAATTGCGCCAGAGCTTGGGATGCGGTCCTTCCGGATTTTCTTCTTCAGCGAGGTTTTCGATTACGGTGTCGCGCAACGGGCCTTCGGTACGCGCCGCTAGAACGCGGAGGTGCTTGGGGAAGGCTTCGACGTGGCGATAATACTGAGTGGCGTAGAGTTGCAGGGCTTCGCGGCTGAGCTTGCCAGCCTGCCAATCCTGATAGAAGGGATGATTCAGCAGGTTCTTCTCGGCAATCGCCGCATCCAGACGTGCCAGCAAATTTGTGTTGGCCATTTCGCTTGCCTCCACTATGGCGCGGAAATCCGCGCTTGCAGCAAGTTCTTCCGAGAGGCGCATTGTAGCAAAAACTTTGGCGATTTGCTGGTACTACCGTACTGCGAGGGCGGGATAGTGGCCGGAGGGAAGGAATCGAGGCATCAGCTTGGCAGAGAACGAGACATCCGCCCCCGCTCGCGCCGCATGGCAGCGCCTCATTTAAACCCCGCCCTCTCAGAGAGGACGGCTACAACTCGCTGCGTGTCCAGTGATACAGCTCGTGTAAGTGTGGCGGAAACAACCGCTTACGCGTCTTTTTCGTGAATGCGCTCGATGTTCGCACCCACGGCGCTCAGCTTTTCAACGATTCGCTCGTAGCCGCGGTCGATGTGGTAGACGCGGTCGATGATGGTTTCGCCGCTGGCGACCAACGCCGCAAGGACTAGCCCAGCGCTAGCCCGCAAATCCGATGCTTGCACGGTCGTGCCTGAGAGGGGCGCCGGGCCGCGCACGACTGCTCGCCGACCGTCGACCGAGATATTGGCACCCATGCGCACCATTTCGCTGGCGTGCAGGTAGCGATTCTCGAAGATCGTTTCGGTGATTACGGAGGCGCCTTCCGCTTGCGTTGCCAGCGCCATGTACTGCGCCTGCATATCGGTCGCGAAGCCAGGATACTCCTCGGTGGTCATATCGGCGCCGACGAGCTTCGCGGCGGGCCGCACGCGCAGGGTCGTCTTGTCTACCGCGTCGATGCGCACTCCAGCTTGTTGCATCTTGGCAATGATGGCGCCCAGATGTTCGAGCGCGCAATTCGTAATCGTCAGGTCGCCGCCGGTGATGGCGCCAGCGACCAGAAATGTTCCCGCTTCGATGCGATCGGGAATCACGGAATGTTCGGTGCCGTGGAGTTTGTCGACACCGCGAATGCGCAGGGTAGAAGTACCGTCGCCTTCGATCTGCGCGCCCATTTTTCGAAGCATGACGACGAGGTCGGTCACCTCGGGTTCGCGTGCTGAATTTTCGAGCACGGTTTCGCCGTCGGCCAGGACGGCGGCCATCAGAATATTTTCGGTTCCGGTTACCGTGATCTTCTCGAAGACAATGTGCGCGCCTTTCAAGCGGCCCTGGTTCGGCACTTTGGCCTGGATGTAACCGTGGGACATGGTGATTTCCGCGCCCATTTTTTCGAGGGCGGAAAGGTGCAGGTCCACTGGCCGGGCGCCGATGGCGCAGCCCCCCGGAAGGGAAACATGTGCGACGCCAGCGCGGGCGATGGCGGGTCCCAGCGTCAAAATCGAGGCACGCATGGTTTTCACCAGTTCGTAGGGGGCTACCGCATCGTTCAGTGTGACCGCTTCGATGACGTAGTCGCTGGTGGGAATTTCGGTCACCGAAACTCTGGCGGACATGAAGGCCAAGAGCTTGCTCATGGTGATCAGGTCGCGCACTTTCGGAATGTTGTGCAGCGTGACTTTTTCGGCTGTCAGCAGACAAGCAGTCATGCAGGGCAACGCGGAATTTTTCGCGCCGCTGATGGCCACGGTCCCGTGCAGCGGGCTTCCACCTTTGATGAGGAACTTGTCCATTCGCTGTCACTCCCCTAAAGCAAGTCGAAGATTGCCCTTTGCCAACGACAATCGAGCGCGGGCGGCTTTTGCATCCAGCCCGTTTTTCAACATCACCAGCGCCGCGCGCAAATTGTGTCCGGATTGACGCAAAGCGTGTTCGGCCGCGGACGGGTCTGCACCGCTGGCTTCGGTCAGGATCCGAAGACCGCGCTGCCGAAGTTTCTCATTTGTCAGAGCTACGTCGATCATCAAGTTGTCGTAGACGTGCCCCAGGCGCACCATGGCGGCCGTGGAGAGCATGTTCAAGACCAATTTCTGCGAGGTACCGGCCTTCAGGCGGGTCGAGCCGGTAACGATTTCGGGTCCTACTTCGGTGGCGATCACGATCTGTGCGTCACGCGCGACCGCGGCGTTACGGTTGGACGTGATGGCCACGGTGGTGGCGCCACGCTTGCGCGCAAAGGCTAGCGCGCTCAGCACATAGGGTGTCGTGCCGCTGGCCGCAATGCCCACTACTACGTCGTTGCGGGACAGCTTTTTCGCTCGCAAATCGCGAACCGCGTTGCTTGCGGAATCCTCAGCGCCTTCGACTGCGCCGGTCAACGCTCTTCTCCCCCCGGCGATAAGCGCCTGGACGATAGCGGGAGCAACACCAAATGTCGGCGGGCACTCGGCGGCGTCCAGCACCGCCAGCCGTCCGCTTGTTCCTGCCCCGACATAGATCAACCGGCCACCCTGTCGAATTCCGCTCACGATGGCGTCCACAGCACGAGCGATGGACGGAATTTCGCGCCCGACGGAGATCGCCACCTTGCGGTCTTCCTGGTTCATCAGTCGCAGAATGGCCTTTGTCGGCAAGTGATCGAGGCCCCGCGAAGCTGGGTTGCGGTGCTCTGTACGCCGGCGCTCCTGGGGCAGACTGGGCATCCTCACATTATATCTGCCGCGAAGAATCGAAAATGGGGGCGGCGCGTAAAGTGCACAGGTCTGGCGCGAGAACGTTAACGGGTAGGAACTGGCGTACTGGCAAAGCCCAAGGCTTGCATCACGGCATCGTGCAGCGCGGGGCGGACTTGCGCGATCTTCTGGTTTTCGCGGGTGGGATTGACGCGGTTGGTCAGCAAGACGACGAAGAGCTGGCGGTCAGGGTCGATCCAGATCGATGTACCGGTAAAGCCGGTGTGGCCGAAGCTGTGCGTGGAGAAGTAATGGCCGCTGGAGGAACCCTCTGTCGGCACGGCCCATCCGAGAGTGCGCGTGCCATTTGAGAGCGATTGTGGCGCAGTGAACTGGGCAATGGTGGCTCGTTTCAAAATACGGCGGTGAGCGTAGACACCGCCGTTCAGCAACATCTGGCAGAAGGCTGCGAGGTCGGGTGCTGTGCTGAATAAGCCCGCATGGCCCGAGACGCCGCCCATTGCGAACGCATTTTCGTCGTGGACTTCGCCTTGTACCAGCCGATTGCGGAGGTTTCGGTCGAATTCAGTTGGGGCGATCCAAGGCCAGAGGTTTTTTGCCGGCCGGAACGTCGTGTCTCTCATGCCGAGCGGCGAAAAGATGTACGTTTTCGCGAGATCGTCCAGCGGGCGTCCGGTCAGACGCTCGATTATCTCGGCCATCAGGATGATGCCGAGATCGGAGTAAACCTCTTTTGCGCCGGGTTCGTAGTCGAGCGGCTCAGCGAAGATGCGTGTTAGTGTTTCCTGCTTGCTCTTGGAGGTACGCCAGTACTCTTTGAACGGTGGGAGCCCGGATGTGTGCGTGAGGAGATGGCGAACCGTGACCTTATGACGCCATTCGAGGTCCTGGCCAGCCGGGCCTGCGGCCCATTCCGGCAGGTAACGCTCGACTTTGGCATCGAGGTCGAGAGGAACAGGGAAGTCGCCCTCTGCCAGTTTTGCTACCAGTGTTGTCGTGGCCACGACTTTTGTCAGGGAAGCGATGTCGTACATGGTTCGAACGTCGACGGCGGGAGCGTTCGCGTCGTAGCTCAGATTGCCGAAGGCGTGAATCGCGACTTTGCCTTTGTAACCAACAGCGAGCGTTGCGCCAGGGAAGGCCTTATCGGCTACGGCAGCCTCAAGCACCGAGTAGGCTGGCTGGAGGAGCGCTTCGCCGCGGACGTCCATGGGCTGCACGGTCATGGGATTCGCGGGGAGTTCCATCCCGAATCCGGCCTTCATGTCCACGCCCGGAATGGTGACAGGTAGATGTCCGCGCACGGGAATTTGCCCGAAGAGTGCGCGGGCGATTGAAATCTGAGCAACGTCGCTGATGCCGAATGCGGCAAGCCAAGTCTGTGCTTGCGGGAAGCGCTCGATCAGATAAGGACTGCCAAAGCCGAGGGTGATGACCGGCTTGCCGCTGGTGCATAGGCGCTCGGCTAGAGCGGCTTGTTCAACCGGAACATCGACGTTGCCTTTACGGTCGCTCACCCGCACAAAGAGCGCCAGGAGAGCTACATCATAACTATCGGGTGAGGGCAACTTGAGGGTGTCTGCATTGATGAAGCGGGTGTCGGCGCGCAACGTGGTCACGCTGTCAAAACGTGACTTCAGTTCGCGCTCCAAATCTTCGCCCGGATATGGCTCGGGATCGGCGTAAAACGCCAACAGGAGTGCGCGGCTTGGTTTGGTTCCGTCGAGCGGCAAGAGATTTGGCTTATCGCGCAGCAAGGTCACGCCGCGATCAGAAATTTCCTGTGCTTGCGCTTGCCAGGCAACACTGCCCAATTTCTGGTTGATTGCGTTTATGTCAACCAGACGATTTTTCTCGAGGCCGAGCCTGGCTTTCGCTTCCAAAATTCGTCGCACCGAGGCGTCCAGCCGCTCGATTGAAATGCGCCCGGAACGCACGGCGGCTTGCAGCCCTTCGAACGCAGCGTCGGATACCGGCGGCATCAGTAGTGCGTCGGCCCCCGCCAAGACCGCGCGAACGGCTGCTTCGCCCGGAGCGTAGCGCACCGTGATTCCACCCATGTCCATCGCGTCGGTGACGACGAGTCCCTGAAAGTGAAGGTCGTGGCGGAGAAGGTCGGTCAAGATGTGAGAAGAAAGCGTCGCAGGTGTGTTGAGATCGGGCTCCAGAGATGGTACGGCCAAATGTCCCGTCATCACGCTGCCGACACCCGCGGAAATCGCAGCGCGAAAGGGAACCAGTTCCAGGCGATCGAGGCGGTCGCGATCGGCGTGAATCACTGGCAAGTCGATGTGCGAGTCGCTGGCCGTATCGCCATGTCCCGGAAAATGTTTCGCGGTGGCCAAGCCACCGTTTTCTTCCACGCCGCGAACAAAGGCGGTCACGTATTCGGCCACGCGCGCCGGATCTTCTCCGAACGATCGAGTATTGATAATCGGATTGCCTGGATTGTTGTTTACGTCGGCGTCCGGAGCGTAAATCCATTGAATGCCGACTGCGCGGGCTTCCAGCGCTGTGACCTTTCCCATGGTGTGGGCGTCGGCGGGATTGCCTGCGGCGGCAAGCGCCATCGCGGTGGGGAACGAAGTGCCTTCATCCAGACGCATGGCCGCGCCGCGTTCGAAATCTGCGCCGACCAATAGCGGCAGCTTCGACTTCGCCTGCAACTGGTTCGTTAGCACGGCGGTCGGATACGCCTGACTTTTTACGATGCCCAGTGGCGAGCCTTGGGTGATGTTGATGAAGCCGCCGCAGTGTAGTTCGGTCACGTCGTGCATCATCTGGGCGTAAGCAGTGGAATCGGTCGGCGTCAGACTGCCGTGATACGTGGTGAACAGGAGTTGGCCGATCTTTTCGTCGACGCTCATTTTCTGCAGTGTGGATTCGACCCACTTGCTGGCTTCGGGCGAGAGCCGTTGAGCTGCCGCATCTTTTACGGCGGCATGTTGCGTAGCGTCCGGAATTTTGGCGGAGGTGTGGGCCATAAAAACGATCAGTGCGGCAGGTACGAATAATAGAACGCCAGCGCTGCGTCCTTTCATCAATCAGGAGTTCCTCAAGTAGCACCGAGACACAGAGTTTGTATATAGCACACGCACATCAGGTGAACAACGCAACTCCGCCCGTAACGTTCCACAATATCATTGCTGTTTGGGTGGCGAAGGGTGGTCCCAGTGCCTCGACGAATGCAATTGCTGACGCGCACGGCTGCAGTGATGATTTCCCTCGCCACGAGCGGCGTCTTTAGCACGCCCGCCCGCACCACAAAACACTCGGGTCGCCCCGGACGCGTGCAGGTCGGCCTCGACGTTCTCGAATCCGAGAAATTCGCTCCACTGCGCGGGAAGCACGTTGGACTAATCACCAACCACACCGGCCTGGACGCGCAGGGGCGCAGCACCGTCGATCTGCTTTCTCACACCCAGGGAGTGCAGCTTGTAGCGTTGTTCAGTCCGGAACACGGACTTGCCGGGAATAACGACGAACGCGTCTCTTCTACGAAAGATGCCGCGACCGGCTTGCCAATTTACAGTCTCTATGCGGAAACGCGTCGTCCTACCGACGCGATGCTGCAGGGCATCGACACCCTCGTCTTCGATGTGCAGGACGCCGGCGTTCGCTTTTACACCTACACCACCACGATGGCGTACTGCATGGAGGAAGCCGCAAAGCACAACATCGCCTTCTATGTGCTGGACCGGCCCAATCCGCTCGGCGGGGAAATCGTCGAAGGCCCGGTTCTTGACGCCGACAAGACCAGCTTCACCGGATATTATCCGCTTCCCGTAAGGTACGGGCTCACAATTGGTGAACTCGCTCAGTTCCTCAACACTGAAAATCACATCAACTGCGAACTGCACGTGATCGCGATGAAGAATTGGCATCGCAATTATTTTTACGAGAGCACCGGCTCGCGGTGGGTCCCGCCTTCTCCCAACCTGCGGACATTGAAAGGTTCGATCCTGTATCCCGGCCTCGAGATTTTGCAAAGCGCGGGCGTCTCTGTTGGTCGCGGAACCGAGGCGCCATTCGAAGAGTTTGGCGCTCCTTGGATCAATGGTGATGAAGTCGCGGCCGAGCTAAACGCTCGGCATCTTCCGGGGCTGCGCTTCACCGGCCAGCCGTTCATTCCGGTCGTTGGCCTTTACGGGGGACAGCGTTGCGGTGGCGTAGCTGTCCGAGTCACCGACAAAC
>Ga0210393_10004514_pt1 | contig 10992 bp, 7 predicted proteins | sample IncBWC27OmetaG_FD_160068 | JGI IMG/M metagenome (GOLD analysis project Ga0210393, IMG submission 160068) | Forest soil microbial communities from Barre Woods Harvard Forest LTER site, Petersham, Massachusetts, United States - Inc-BW-C-27-O ...
GTGTGACGGGCTCGCAATTTCACCCGGCCGCGGACTACACGATCAAGCTCGAAGGCTCCCAGCTTGTCGGCTATCAGACCGTCGTAATCGGTGGAATTCGCGACCCGTACATCATTCGCTCGCTTGACAGCCTATTACCCAAGGCGAGCGCCTTCTTCGACATGCGAATCGCGGAACTGTTCAGCGGACAGATAACCAACAAGGATTATGACATCAGCTATCGCATCTACGGTCGCGACGGCGTAATGGGTGAACTCGAGCCGATGCGCAATTCCGCCGCCGGACACGAGGTCGGAGTGCTGATTACGATCACCGCACCGACCCAGGAGTTGGCCAACAAGATCGCGACCTTCGTCAGTCATGTCAGTGCTCATCTCCCGGTGCCCGAATATCAGGGAATAGTCAGCAGTATTGCCTATCCGTTCTCGCCGCCCGAGATACCTCGAGGCGCCGTGTACCGATTTAGCCTCAATCATGTCGTGCTGCCTGACACCCCGAATGAAATGTTTCGCACCGAGTTGCTTGAGATCTAACCATGGCCACTTTATTCGAGTTATGCAGTCTGATTCGTTCCAAGAACGCCGGCCCGTTCGTGCTGACATTCGATCTGATGTTCTCCAGCAAGGAGAACTACGAACGCGCAAAGCGATCTCAGCCGCTAACCAAGCAGCTGCTCGCCGGAATCTATCGCCAAGCGGAGGGGGACATCACTCTCGTGTATCACGACCATGCGCTCGCCATAAAGGCTTCCATGCCGAGGCCGGTTTTTCAGGGAGACCTCAAGGATTCAGATTGCTATGGCGGGCAGCAATACGTCCCGCTGCTTCAGATCGAGGTCGCCTGAATTTCACCGGAAGCGTTGGTAACCGGTGTCGGATGAGAGCCTTTAGGGCTTCTGGCCGAGCACAAGTATCCGGAATGTCCCATCGGCAGGCCCGAAACCGCTGAACGTCAGATGGTAGTCCGCGGTTGGAATGTAGATCTGACCGGTCCGAGGATCGAGCGCGCCCGTATGAGCGCCGATCGTGGTCGAAATGCTTGCCGTCACCGTCAAACTACCCGCCGCCGATTCGGAAATCACGATGAGGGTCCCGTCTCGGCCGCAAGGAACGTAGAACCTCTTATTTGCTGCGTCGAATATGACCGCATCGGGTTTGCGGTCGATCGCAAGATGCGGTGCCATGACTTTGCCATCGGTGGCTCGCACTGCGACGGCCATGCGGTTGGCGCATGCGGCGATCAATATCTGGGTCTCCGTATCGATCCCGAGCGCCGTCGGCGCATCGCAGCCAGGTAGGTCGTAGCGACCTAGAATCTTGCGGCTGGCCGTATCGACCACGGCTATCTTGTTCTGGTCCTCTATATTCACGAATAACCGTCCGTGGCCATCCACCACCGCGAACTCCGGCTTGCCACCCACAGACAGTCGGTCGAGCGCTCGTCCGCTACCCGGATCGATCGGCGTCATGTCGTCGTCTTTACCATCCATCACGAAGACGAGGCCGCTGACACTGTCGAATACGGCTGCATCGGGATCCTTTCCCGTCGGTATTTGAGCGATGACCTTGCCGGAGTTGGCCTCGAATAGCGTAGCCGTATCCGTGTCCCCGTTGGTGCTGAGCGCGCGCCCTCCCGGCAGCGGAATCACGGCATGGACGTGTTGTCCTGCAACCAGTTGGCGAGTCACGTGTTCGCTGTCCAAGTCAACTGCGGTAACGCCGAAACCGCGCGCAACATATAGACGCCTCGATGCGTTGTCGATGGACGCATAGTCCAATCTGGCATCCCCTTCCTGGCGAGCGATGGTCTTGAGCACGACCAGCTTCCCTTGGCCTCCGCCCGCCGGCTGGGCAAGCGCGCATGGGCCGAAGCAAACCGTCGCAACCAGGCAAACCAACAGCGGTATAGTGCGCATGAACACTCGTTACTCCTTTCGGTTGATGGATCAGAAATTGTATTTGAGCGTCACGCCCACCAGGCGCGACTGCACTCGCAGCACCGAAAAGATCCTGTTGCCGGGGTTCGCCGCTTCTGCCGGTGTCAAATAGAAACCCGACACGTCAGTCGCGTACGTGACGGTGGACCGATTCGTCAGATTGCTTGCGAAAGCGCTGACGTGCCATCTGTCGGTGGCGGAATTCCACGTGGTGTGCAGATTGACGATCCCATCGAATTTGCTCTCGTTCAGAATGAAGGTCGGTTCGTTGTTTGCGTCGGCAAAATGCACGGCGGTTCGGTACGTGTAGTCGCCGCCCAGGTTCATGGACCCAGGGAGCCCGGGTAACGTGAACCTGGTATCCGCGCTCAAATTGACGGCGTGTTTCGGCGTCTCCGGAATGACGTTTCCGGTGTTGTTCTGCGTCGCCGACTGCACGTAGTCGGTGTAGCGCGCGAGTTGATACGTATAGTTGAGCCCCAGAGTCAGCCAAGAGGTCAAAGCCGCCGTCGACTCCAATTCGACACCCTTGTCGCGAGCCCGACCGGCGTTCGTTGTCTGAAAGACGGCCGTCTGCGGATTGAACTGATCGGTCTGCATGTCGCGATAGTCGGCGACGAACGCAGCTGCATTGACCTGGTATCGCCGATCGGTGGACAAATACTTGCCGCCAAGTTCGTAGCTCCATACCGATTCGGGGCCGAAGGGCGTTGCGAGGTGTTGCGCCACAACCGAACTCGGCGAGCCGTAGTCGGAGGACGCCGAGGTATCCCACCCACCACTCTTGTACCCCTTCGCGCTGGTGAGATACAGCATGAGGTCTTCCCGGGCTTGAAACGACAATGTGGCTTTGGGAGTGAATGACCACCACGTGTGCACATAGTCTGCCGCGGCATCCGGGAAAACCAGCGGGTAGAAGGCATCAAGCGGGTTGCCCGGTGCAAAGCTGGCGGCAATTTCCGACGATCCGCCTTTGCGCTCCCATTGTCCCCGGCCGCCCAGCGTGAGTTTCAATGGGTCGAGTATCGAGTAGCTTGCTTCCCCGAAGAGCGCGCCGACCTGGTCGAGAATCTCTTGGTTCACATTCTGACCCACACCGGCGATGGGAAAAGGGAAGATTCCACCGTTCGCCGTCAGCGCATTTAAGTTATACGCGTACTGGTCATCCTCTCCCTTGTCGGCGCGGAGATAGAAGATACCGGCCAACCAAGAAAATCTTTCTCCGATTGGCGATACCGCGCGAAGTTCCTCCGTGTACTGCTTGTTCGGAATGATAGCCGTGGTCAGCGCTTGGTTGTCCGGATCGCCAAGGCGAGACCAATTCGTGTTGTTCCGCACGTCTCTAAAGCCGCTTATCGAAGTAAGCGTACCCCAGGGCGCGTCCCAATCGACGCGCGCGCTCAAACCGAGAATGTTCTTGTGAGTATTGCTGTTCTCGCCCTGATTTGTATTGTCCGGGCTATATGACAGGTTCGGGTAGAGCGAAGGCTCGATATTCCCCGAAAGCCGGACTATCTTTCCGCTCGACTGGTCGTGCGTGAAATCCGCGCTGAAAAGGACCCTGACGTCGGCCGCTGGCAGCCAAAGCAACTGGCCGCGGCCGTTTATCACGGAATCGCCGTAGGTCTTGTCATCCAGAGTGAGGTTGTTCAGATAATCGTCACGGCGCTTGATATCGACGGTGAATTTCCCTGCGAGTTCCTGATTGATCAACGGGCCCGTCCACAGACCGCGCAGCTGCGCGAAGTTGTCGCTTCCATAGGTCACCTCTACCTTGCCCTGCGGGTCGAAGCTCGGCAGATCGGTGTGGATGACAACCGCCCCTCCCGTCACGTTACGGCCGAACAGTGTTCCCTGCGGACCTCGCAGAACCTCGATACTCTTCAAATCGTATAGGTCGGGACTGTTGTCGGCTGAACCGGTCATGGGTACATCATCTATGAATGTAGTGACTGAATCGTCCCAGCCGGCGCCCGGTGTATTGACCAGCGTTCCACGAATCGAGACATAGGCCTCGCCCTTGTCCAGCTGCACGAAAGTCATGCTTGGCGCTCTCAGCGCGACGTCATCAATGCCCTGGATGCGATTTCGATCAATTGAATCGGCGGTAAACGCGGATATGGCGATGGGCGTATCCTCGAGTCGCGACTCACGTTTTTCAGCAGTCACAATAATTTCGCTGATCACTCCGGACGTTTCAGACGACTTCTGCCCGCCGGCCGGCGCAACCGTCGAAGGGGTCTGCTCGTCGGCGGGGTTTGCCATGACGGACGTGTTCACCAGCGGGCCGAGGCCGAAGAGCGCCATCAGCCCGACACTGATCTTCAGCGAATATTTTTCCAGTCGACTCGATACGCTCTCTGCTAACGCACTTCCGTGCAAGATCCATAGCATGCCCGCCCCCGGTTTAAATATTGATTATCGCAATCAATATATATTTTGTAGCTTTCCAACGGGCCTGACGTTATCTTTAGCAAATCACGACCGTCAATCTTGATTAATTCAGTCCATATATTTGTCCAGGCACATGCACGGACGATTTGCGAAGACTTCCGGATGCAACTCCGGGGCTCAGAATCGAAACGCGATGAACGCACTGTAGGTCCGCTGCGTCTTGTCAGTGGTCACCGGGCTGTCCGCGGCATCTCCCTGAAGCTTTCCATAACTCACGTGTGCTCCAACGGACCAGTGATCCATCAGCAGGTACGTGGCGCCGGCAGACCCGTCCACCGTATTGATCCCGCCTCTTGCCCGATAAGGAGCAATCCCGGCGATCTCGCTTTGAGCGGCGTCTATGCCGAAGAAGGTGCTCGCATACTGATTGTTTACCCAAGTTAATTCGGGCCCGATCGACAACGTCAGACGCTGCGTCGCGTGGTACTTTGCCTCGACGGCGAACGATGCCACCACGCCCTCGTGGTGGGCCAACGCGTCGGAAATGGTCCCGCGCACCGACAACCAATCTTTCGTATAGCTGGCAAACATCCCGCCGTGCGCCGTTGAGGGAATGTCGCCCCAGCCGCGCAGGACCGGGTCATCGGTGGCTCGACGCGGCGTGCGGACGTCCCCGCCGACGTCGAGACCGATCGCCCAATGTTCGGTGTGCAGCAGATAGGCGCCGGCACCGGCCGGCGCGCCGCTGCCGGGGACCGCCCCGATAAAATAACGGCCATAGCTGATGCCCAGGAGAGGAACGCCACGCAGGAAGTCGTCGCGGCTTCCGGGGTAGCGAGCGGCATCGATGATGCCGCCGCCCAGCGTAAATTTCCAAGTGTCGCTGAAGAGATCGGGCGCGCTGGGCGCGCCGTTCGCCGCCGTTGCGGCCGGCTGCGCATCTCCGGTGCCCGCTTGTGCGGCCGCAGGACGCACATTGGCGATCGACATGATGAACGAGAGGGTCAATCCGAAGGCGACACTCATCATCGAACGATGGCTGTGCCGTGGCGGGGGCGGCATCGAAATTTGCTCATGCCCACGCAAGCAAGAAGAATTCATCGGCTCTGCTCCTTGTGACAACATTGGAATGCGTGGAGATGCTAGTGGATCGAGTCTTACTGCTTGCTTACCGGCGGCTGTTTTTCCAAGGACCGGCCGCGGTACCCAGAATTGCTTGTCGTGGGATTTCCGGTAAGCCGCCAGTAAGGCTTCGCGGCTAATATCCCTGTAGTTGAATTTCGCCGGCTGGCCGGGTCTACAATGCTTTATTCCTCTCATCCTCCACTTCAAGATGCACTCACATGAACCGAATCGCATTGGTCGAGGACCACCAGCGCATGTCGGAACTCTTGGCCAGGGCACTGCTCGACGCCGGCATCGAGACTGATATTTTCGAGCGGATGGAGCCGGCGTCGCTCGCCGCCCGCGATACTCCCTATGCCGTGTTGGTCATCGACCGGGGTCTGCCGGACGGCGACGGACTCGATCTCTTGCGGCGACTGCGCGCCGCTGCAATCCGAACTCCCTGCCTGATGCTGACCGCCCGAGATGCCTTGCATGATCGGGTGGACGGGCTCGAATCGGGTGCGGACGACTATTTGACCAAACCGTTTTCCATGGATGAATTCGTGGCGCGCGTTCGCGCCTTGATGCGCCGCCCGCCGGCGCTGCAAAGCCTGATACCCGAATTCGGCGACGTTCGTGTTCGCCCGACTGAAGGATGCATGACGTGCGGATCGGAGACGGTAACGCTCGCGCCGGCCGAATTGCAGATCATGGTTGCGCTGATCCGAGGCGACGGGACGACTGTGCGCCGCTCCGCCCTCGAAGCGGCGGCTTGGGGACTTGGCGAAGCGGTTACACCCAACGCACTCGATGTCGCCATGCATCGACTCAAGAGAAAACTGGCGGCAATCAATTCCGGCCTGCAGATCGTCAATGCCCGAGGGTACGGCTATGCGCTTCGTTTCCTTCCGCTATCTACGTAGCCTTGGCGCCCAATTGCTGGTGACCTATGTGGCGGCGCTGATACTGACGACGTGCTGCATCGCCTGCGCCATATGGTTCGGTACCCGCCAGGACGCCGACATGGCGTTCCAACCGCAATTGCGAGGCGCCGTCGAAATCATCCGCCAGAGTATTCGGTTCGACTCGGCCGGAATCCCGGTGCTTACGAGAGGAGTCGCGTCCCTCCCTCCCGATCTGTCATGGATATTCAAGGACTTCGCGGCGGAGGTGAAATATAGAATTCTTGACCCGTCGGGGAGTGTAATCATCAGTTCCGAGAACGACGCGAGCGCACTTGCGCCTCCGGGTCGGCCGTTCGACTCGACGCTGAGCTGGTTCACGCTCATCTCCAACGGCGAAACACTGGTTGTTAGAACCGAACCGATGGTGCACGGCACACAAACCTACTTCATCCAGTTCGCCATCAGCAAGCGGCTTGGGGCGTTCGCAGGGGCACTCAGTACGCGGAAGGTGCTCAGCGATACCTGGCGCTTCGCGATCGCTTCGGTGGCGCTGTTCACCCTCGCGGTTTATTTCACCCTGCGCAGAGTATTGAAGCCGCTACACGAGACCTCCGCTGCAGCGGCGCGCATCGATGCCGATAACATCTCGAAACGGCTGTCGACTCACAATATTCCCAGCGAATTTCTCCCGGTCGTCGACGCATTCAATCTCACGCTCGATCGGCTGGAGATAGGATACAACGTACAACGCGCATTCCTTGCCGGCGCAGCGCATGAATTGAAGACCCCCCTGGCTCTGATCCGTGCACAAATCGACATGAAAGACGGCCGCGACCGGGAGGCTCTGCTTCGCGACGTGGACCTCATGGCACGCCAGGTCAATCAGCTCCTGCATTTGGCCGAAGCGAGCGAGACGCAGAACTACGTATTCGAATGCGTCGATGTGGCCGCAGCCGTGGAAGACGTCGTCGACTATCTTCGACGCCTGGCCGAACTGCGCCAAGTGTATGTGGACATTCGCTGCGCGCCCGGGATGCCGGACTTGCAAGCGGACAGAGGAGCAACATTCATGCTCCTCAAGAATATCCTGGAGAACGCCATCCAGCACTCGCCCGTCGGGGGCGTTGTTGCAGTGACTATCGATTCGGGTCGTATATCCATTCGCGATGAAGGGCCGGGAATCGCGGACGATGAGCTTCCGAAGCTGTTTACACGATTCTGGCGCGGATCAATGCGTCGAAACGAGGGCGCGGGGCTCGGACTTTCCATCTGCAAGGAGATTGCAGCGGCACATAAGTGGAGGCTCGACGCACGGAGTACCGGACGCGGAGCGGAATTCATACTCTCTCTGCGCGGCAATCCGGCGACGAGGAGCCCGGCCATTGAGGCTCAGCGGTAGGTTGGCGCTGGATACCCCGCGCTCGCGCGCGGGGTATTGACCTACCAGATGAATGATCCGCTGCAAAGGCTCAGTAGCCGCCGACCGGCGTCGGGCTCGAACTGGTCGGGCTCGAACCGACTGTAATGCCGCCGAAGACCCCGTCCGTCTGGTCGGCAAAGCCGGCCGTGTAGAACAGTGTGGTGAGAGGCTTGTCGGCATCGCCGTTTCCGAACACGAGTGACCACAAACCAGGAAAGGCAATTGGCTGACCGCTGGTGGACATCAAGGGGCCTTCAAAGTTCGCAAGCGAGGACCCGTTCGGGGAGAAGATGTTTATCGTTCCATCGCCAAAATTGCCGATCAGCACATCGCCTTGGAGAGAGCCGAATCCTGCCGGCGCAATCGCGATGCCCCACGGCGCGTTGAGCGAGCCTGCCGATGCAAATTGACTGACCAAGTTGCCGCTGAAATCGAAAATATCGACGTAACCGAGACCGGCACCGGTCGTCTCGTCATGCATCGCCGCATCCTGCTTGGCAAAGGTGACGTACAAATTGCCATTCAGCGCAGCAATGCCGAACGGCACGAAGCCGGCAGGCAGTTTCGGGTCAAGGAATTTTCCCTGCATGGCAGCGGGCTTCGCAAAATTGGTATCGAATACGTCGACTTTGTTGTTATGCAAATCGGTGGCATAGAGGTAAGTTGCGCCACCGACCGTGCCGAGCGCGAGCCCCTTGTACACCGCATGATTGGCGGGGTTTGCGACGCCATCGTCGTACGCAGTGACTGCCGCGGCGCCGCTGTCGCCTGCCCAAGCGGAAATGGTTCCACCCTCGCCGTCAAAAATGAACAAGGCCGACTCTTGGCCCTTGGCTGTCGGAATTAAGAAACCTCCATTGCCATTGTAAACCTGGCCCGTGGGATTGGCCGGCACGCCGGCGGCCGATGCCGGAATGGCGATTCCGACATTGGGCGAACCGGTAATCGACTGCGTCTCAACGGCACCGGTACCGCTGTAAAGAGTGGACAAATTGCTGTTGTTGTCGGAAATCCAGAATGGAAAGCCCGGCGCAACGGCGACTCCCCAGGGATTCTGCAGGTTCGCGTCAATGCTCTTTGCGGTGGCAACCACTGCGCTGCTGTTGGACACCAATGCCGTATCGGCGAAGGCCATTGCTGCCGCAGGCACGGTTTGACCAACACCGCTGCTGCTGCTGCCGCCGCCGCCGCCCCCACCACCGCCGCACGCGGCAACGGTAAGGGCACAAACTATGCCGAGCTGTGCCGACGCTGACGCGCGGCTGGTGATACTCCGATGCAAATTCATTGACGCTCTCCGATGTGCTACAGGAAGTTGATTACCCGCATTGGTACCCGATCACGGAGATAAAGTTGAATCCCGCAGCGTGACTCGCACGAAAACAGCACAAAGTTAAGTGCCCGGTGGTTGCCAGTGAACATATGGAATAAAAGGCGTTGATCCTGAGTCTTTCAGGCCGGCGCTTCCTGCAGCTTGACGTAGCACCAGGTCGGCGCAGAACTCGTCGGCGCCGCGGAGGGCTAACTGCCGGCTGAACCGTCCTCGATCCCCGCGCGATGTCCGCGCACCGCGGCGATGAACTGCTCGCCGTAGCGCGCGAGCTTCGCCTGGCCTACGCCCGGCAGGGCCGCGAATTGGTCGAGATCGAGCGGCATGTGTTCTGCCATCTCACGAAGCGTGGAATCATGAAAAATGACATACGGCGGCAAGCCGCTCTCATCCGCCAGCCGTTTGCGCAGCGCGCGCAAGCGCTCGAACAATGAATCGTCCCTGTGCGCTGCGCGCGCGCCATCTTGAGATCGGCGGGCCGGCTTCGCCGCACTCGCAATGCTCACTGGGCGTTCGCCGCGCAACACCGGCCAGCTTTGCTCGTTGAGCGACAACACTGAATAGCCGTCCTGCGCCTCGCTCAACAGACCTTGATGCAACAGAGCCCGCGCGAGGTTGCGCCATTCGCTGACCCGGCGATGCTTGCCGATCCCGTAGACACTCAACGCGTCATGACCGGCCGAGAGCACGCGTTCGGTCCTGGCACCGCGAAGAATGTCGATGATATACGCCGCCCCGAAGCGTTGGTGGCGCTGAGCCAATCGTGCAACGCAGGACAGGAACTGCTTCGCCTCCACGCTCCAGTCCTCGATGGCGCGCGATTCGCTGCAGTTGTCACATGCTCCGCACGGGCCGGAGAACGACTCACCGAAGTAACGCAGTTGCACCGCACGACGGCATTCGGTCGAGTCCGCGAATTGCAGCACCTGACGCAACTGCTGACGGGCGATGCGCTGCTCGTTCTCCAGCGGTTCACCGGCCGCGTCCACCTTCTGCTGGATCAGGAACTCAGCGGTGCGGATGTCGCCGCCGCCGAAGTACAACGTGCAGTTGGCCGGATCGCCGTCGCGACCCGCGCGACCTGATTCCTGATAATAGCCTTCCAGGGTGCGGGGCAAATCGTAATGCACGACCCAGCGCACGTCCGGCTTGTCGATACCCATGCCGAACGCAATCGTCGCGACGATGACCTGCAAATCGTCGCGAATGAAGGCGTCCTGGGTGTCGCGGCGCGTGGCGGCGTCGAGTCCCGCGTGATAGGGCGCAGCGCGGACGCCTTCGCCATGCAGCTTGGAAGCCAGTTCATCGACGCGCCGCCGCGATAGGCAGTAGACGATGCCGGCACCGCCCTTCTTAGCCAGCGTCAGCAACTCGCGGTAGGAGGTTTTGTCCTTGGGGCGTACGCGATAGAAAAGATTTGGCCGATTGAAACTTGCCACATGCACGGCCGGATCGCGCAGCTCCAACTGCGCGATGATGTCGGCACGCACGCGCGCCGTAGCAGTCGCGGTGAAGGCGAGCAGCGGGACTTCCGGATGGCGCCGTCGCAGACGGGCGAGCTGACGGTACTCGGTTCGAAAGTCATGCCCCCATTCCGATACGCAGTGCGCCTCGTCGACGACAAAGGCGTTGATGCCGATTCCTGAATGCAGACGGTTCAGTGGACCTTCGAGAAATTCCTGCAGCAGCAGCCGTTCCGGCGCAAGGTACAGCAGTTTGTATTCGCCGCGCAGCAGCGCCAGTGTTCGCCGCTGGATCTCGGCGGCATCGAGGCTGGAATTGATGAAGGCGGCGGGAACACCGTTGTTCTGCAGCTGCCGGACTTGGTCCTGCATGAGGGCGATCAGGGGAGAGACGACCAGCGTCACGCCCGGCTGCAACAGCGCCGGGAACTGAAAGC
>Ga0210393_10004515_pt1 | contig 10991 bp, 9 predicted proteins | sample IncBWC27OmetaG_FD_160068 | JGI IMG/M metagenome (GOLD analysis project Ga0210393, IMG submission 160068) | Forest soil microbial communities from Barre Woods Harvard Forest LTER site, Petersham, Massachusetts, United States - Inc-BW-C-27-O ...
ACCGAAGGATGATACTCGCCGGATTTTGTGATGTCAACAATAACGAGCGGTGAATCTTAGCGCCGGCCTCAGCCCTGCGAGAAAAATCCCACCGATCAACAACCGAACGGTTACAAATGCAATCGCCTGCAAACACTGCTGTCCGGCTAACGCGCTAAGTGAGGTAGGCAAGTGATGGATCAGTAAGGAGTTGAGCCTGTTTTTGGCTTGCCGCGATTCGACGGCGGCGAGATAGCTTTGGGCAGTCCGGACGGCGCACAATGGCTCATGAATCAAGGACGCGCTGTCTACTCGCAGTGAATCAGCTTCCTTCCCGATCGGAGGAGTGGATGTCTCCCTCACGCATGCTGGCGTCAGTTTTTGGAATGCACAGTTTCCCGTTCCAATGGCTGTGCCGGACATGCAAGACCGCGCCCCGAAGGTCTTCGACCTGCAGACCGACGGCTTCTTCGATGCGAAGGCCGGTGCCCGCGAGCAGAATATAGAGCGTCCGCAAGTATCCTTCGGCCTTGGAGATGATGGTACTCACCTCCTCGGTCGTAAACCAAGGGCGGCTTTGCTCCCCAATCTCATGCACGTCCATAAAGTTGTGGTTCCACTTTACCGGGTAGATCGCCTCACCTTTGGGATTCAGCGCCGACCCCACCACCATCTGAATCAGTTGCAAATAATTGGTAATGGACTGCGGCGCAAAACGCGGTTTCAGGTCGCAGTCCGGGGTTGCCCGTCATCCGCGGCGAGACAACGCCGCCGACGGTCCGTCACCGGTCTAAGCTTTACGAAAAGTTTGGCATCTCCCCTTGCTCCTGGGATGGGCCGCAGGATCGAGCGCGCAGCGTTTGAGGTAGAACTTTTATCTAGAACATGGTGGTAACGCTGCGGCTCCAGATCAGGACTTTTGAGCAGAGGAATCGAAAGCTGGCCTGGAGCTTGTACATGAGGAACCTGCCTTGGCGCGCGAGTAGAACGCCTCCGTAGGGTAGCGCAAATGTCCTGGTTACCACACACGGTCCGGAGATTCGTTCGCTGAAAACGGCACTCTTGACATCGAACGCGCGCCCAAGCCTTGCAATAGAAAATTCATCCATAATTCATCTGCCGTTGATAATCAAGTCCAGAACGCAGGGGTATGCTCACAACACCTGGGAGCTGAGCCAAGAGAAACGGGTTAATCAGCTGACTTCAGCAACTCTCTAAAACTACGCTTGAGTGAGGTGTCCATGAAACATGTGCGAGCAGTCTTGATTATCCTCTCTTTGCTTGTCGTGACGCCGTTGTTTGCGCAATCACAAATGAGCAAAGTAAGAACTGTGTGGGTGATCATGATGGAAAATCATAACTGGACGGGCGACGACGCCGGCGCATCGTTTGGTGACCCAGATATAAAGGACAACCCACTGGCCCCGTATATCAACGGGACGCTGGTAAAAATATCGGCGCACCCAGAGCAGTACTACAATCCTCCCGGGAACCATCCCAGCCAGCCGAATTATTTGTGGCTGGAAGCAGGCACCAACTTCGGCGTGGTCGCGGATACCCAGCCCGGCCAGCCCCAATTTTTCACCCACAAGCACCTGGTACGACTTCTGGAAGATGCGGGTATCACCTGGCGGTCATACGCAGAGCCGGATTTTGGCAGTCCCGTGTTCGACAACTGCCCACTCGATTTCAGCTACCTCGATGTGGAGCACCTTGGCGTCGTGTACTTCAATGACATTAACGACGGGTTGAACCCTCAGTCGACCGAGTGTATCGAGCACGTCAGGCCCTTTTACCAACTAGCGACCGACCTGGCTGACCACACCACAGCGCAGATGAACCTGGTTACACCAAACCTGTGCCATGACGGACATGAGGGTATTTCTCCTTGTGATGCTCAGGAACCGGCAGACAATACGTTGCGGTCGGATCAGTGGCTTAAGGAGAATCTGCCGGTGATTATGCAGTCGGATGCGTACAAGCAAGGTGGTGCGATATTCGTCGTCTGGGATGAGGCCGAAGACAGCGACCAGTACAGCGATGGTCCGATTCCGGTTTTCCTGCTTTCGCCGTTTGCCAAAGGCGCGGGCAAGAAGGGTTACAGCAATAGCATCCACTACGACCATAGCTCCACTCTGAAAACCATCGAGGAGATCTTCGGCGTACGGCCTTTCCTGGGCGCCGCCGCGGACGCGAAAACAGTCGATCTATCGGACTTGTTTCAATGACACACGCCGGGAAAGAGCTGGAAGTGTTGAGTCCGCGGACACTCTTACAGTCATTCCACGAGAGCTGAATTGGTATTGGGCGCTCGACGACAGTCGAGTGCCCAGAATTTCTCTCACGATCTGCGTTGACTGGTCATCTGTCGGAGCCCTTCTTGAACGGAAAAAAATGCTCGTCAGCCACACAACTCGCCTTCTGCGTATGGAAAAGCAGACCTGCGTTTTCACGGGCTGCATCCTCGGCAGCCCGAGTCGCGTTCCGAACACATATAAGCGAAAGTGCAACCGGGGTACTAAAGGAAGCGCAGCGGGGCGAAGAACCCCGTTCGAATCGATTGGGATGGAGACTGATCGCTTGACGACCCGCCGCAGATTTCTTCGCCAATCCGCGATTGCTGCTGCAGGGGCGATGGTCCCGCGGGCTTTCTCCCAAACTGCCCGGCGTGACGCGAAGGCCGTGGTTCCGATCCTCGATCCAAACAGTTTGGATCGCTTCGTCGATCCGCTGCCCCTGCCGGTGGTCGCGAAGCCGCTGGGTGAACGCGCCTTGCCTGACAAGTCGGGCGAACGAGTGCCGTTCTACCGTGTGCCTATGCGCGCCATCACCGCCCAACTTCATCGCGACCTGCCGCCCACTAACCTGTGGTCCTACGGCGGTTCGGTCCCCGGCGTGATGTTCGACACGCAAGGCGGCCAAGGCCTGTTCGTCGAGTGGGCAAATGAATTACCGACCAAACACTTTCTTCCTGTCGACTACTCGGTGCATGGCGCCGGTCGCGACACACCCGAAGTGCGTACTGTAGTGCATTTGCATGGTGCCAAGACGCCTCCCGAAAGCGACGGATATCCCGAGGACTGGTCCGTTCCCGGTCAATCGCGTACCTACTACTATCCCAACCAGCAGGACGCGGCCCAGCTCTGGTACCACGACCACGCGATCGGTATTACTCGGCTGAACATCTATGCCGGACTTCTGGGACTGCACGTGATTCGTGACCAGGCCGAGCAGCAATTGGGGCTGCCCAATGGCAAGTACGAGGTTCCGCTCGTGCTCTTTGATCGCCACCTGCGGCGAGATGGCCAGCTGAGTTATCCGTCCTCTTGGGTTCCGGAGGTCTTAGGCGAGGTTCCGCTGGTCAACGGCAAGATCTTTCCTTATCTCGATGTTGAGGCGCGCAAGTATCGATTCCGCGTTGTGAATGCCGCGAATGGACGTTTGTATCGGCTGTCGTGGCCCCATGAGGTTGAGGTCCATCAGATCGGCACCGATCAGGGATTGCTCCCCGCGCCGGTGGCGATAACGCATGTAGTGCTGGCACCTGGGGAGCGCGCGGATCTGGTCGTCGATTTCGCCCCGCAACGCGGCAATCGGATCGTGCTTTCCGACGATGCCTTCCCACTCATGGAGTTTCGTGTGAGTGCCGCCGCGGTGTCGGACCCGAGCGAGGTACCCGCCAGGTTGCGTCCGGTGCCGCGTGCCGCAGAGTCTTCCGCGGTAAAAACTCGATGGCTCACCTTGGACGAGCTAAAAAAAGGAATGTCCGCATCCGGTGGGATGTTGTTGAACAAGACGCCGTGGCATATGCCCATCACCGAGAAACCGGTGCTGGGTACCACGGAAATCTGGGAACTGGCGAACCTGACTGACGATGTGCATCCCATTCATCTGCACCTGGTGCGATTCCAGATTCTCGATCGCCGCCGCTTCGATGTCTTCCAGTACATGACGACCGGCACGCTGCGTTATCGAGACCCGGCAAGGCTGCCGGACCCGGACGAAATGGGCTGGAAGGATACGGCTCGCGTGGATGGCCAGACCGTGACCCGAATCATCGTCCCGTTTGAGGGCTACGCCGGTCGCTATGTTTGGCATTGTCATAACCTTGAGCACGAGGACAACGAAATGATGCGTCCCTACGAAGTGCTCGCGGCACGGACTTGAGGTAGTGCATTGGAAGTGGACGTTCGCAGGATTGAAGTAAAGGGAAGATGTGAAAAACAGAGAACTCTGGAGGCCATGATGACTGCACCCTATGCACTTTCTTACCGCGCGCCGAGATTCCGTCGGATGCTTAACCTCTTCCCTCTAGCCTTGGCTTGCGCGCTCTTACCGGTTGCCGCGTCCGCACAGGTGACCTTCAACGGAACCAAGCCGAATGGGAATAACGTGAATATGGGCTCGCAGGCAGTGGGAGCGAGCAGCGCAGCGGTTTCCCTGTCATTTACGATCGCGGCGAATACCAAGGTCGGCAGCATCGGCGTGTTGACCACCGGCATCGCGAGCAGAGATTTCAGGGAGGCGCCCGGGAGCACCTGCACGGCCACCACTTACACTGCGGACACGAATTGCCTTGTCAATGTGACCTTCAAGCCGGCCGCTGCAGGATTGCGAAGGGGCGCGGTCGTGTTCTTCTCGGGCGCGAGTAAAGCCAGCGCCGTACAGGCCTCGGTACCGGTGTTTGGAATCGGCAGCGGGCCACAACTGGTCTTTGGGACGAACAACGCACAAAGCAGTGTCGGTACCGGGCTGCTCAGTCCTGAAGCTGTGGCCCTGGACGCTGTGGGCGATTTCTATATTGCTGACATTGGCCTGCAGGAAGTCTTCAAGGTAACGGCGGCGGGCAAGCAAACCACAGTGGGCTCCGGGTTTGAAGTTCCAGGCGGCGTAGCGGTGGATGGAGCGGGGGATGTCTACATCGCTGATAGCCAGGCGGCAGTCGTGTGGAAGGTGACGCCCGGCGGCGTGCAGACCACAGTGGGCAAGAATTTTCAATACCCCTTTAGCGTGGCAGTGGATGGCGAGGGCAACCTATATGTCAGCGACCCGTATATCCCGACCGTGTTCAAGGTAACGCCGAGCGGCAAGATGACGACGGTGGGCACGGGATATAACACGCCGAATGGTGTGGCAGTGGACTCGGCAGGCAACGTCTACGTGGCCGATCCGTACAACCAGGCAGTTTTCAAGGTCACTCCCGCCGGCAAACAAACTACAGTTGGAACCGGATTGATCGATCCTACGGCTGTGGCCGTGGATGCAGCCGGCGATGTATACATCACCGATGCAGGCACCAACGATCTGTATGAAGTGACGCCCAGCGGCGTGCAGACTACGGTCGCTCAGAACCTGGACATTCCGAGCGGGATTGCGCTGGATGGACCGGGCAATCTCTATCTGGTGAATACGTTCAGCGAGCACGTGCTGAAAATCGGCCGCACGGCGGCCCCTGCACTGAGCTTTGAATCGACAAAGATCAACACGACGAGCACAGACAGCCCAAAAATCGTAGAGATCGAAAACATCGGCAATGAAGTGCTGAAGTTCTCGGCGCTAGGTTACCCGGTGGACTTTCCGGAGGACTCGCTGGCTGACAACTGCACGCCGAGCACTGCGCTGGCAGCGGCCGACACCTGCACGCTCGCCATCGATTTCAGTCCGGTGACCTCCCTGGGATCGAGCTCTTCAACAGCGTTGACCGAAGTGGTAAAGTTCACCTCCGATAACTTGAACGCGGGGCATGCGACGGAAGAAGTGACGGTTACCGGCACGGAGACAAAGTGATCTGGACGTGGAACTACAAATAAGAATCACGCTTGACCGCGATTGGTTTAAGCCCTCAGTGATCACTTTAAAAGCTGCCCACGGTCGTCAGTCCGTTCGGTGGCATTCAAGAAGGGTCACTAATCCGGTGGCCTCCGCTGAGCGAGAGAAAAAGAGGTACGCTGCTCCCTAAGCGAAACCAGATAAAGCACTTGGAGTTTGTAGTTCCATAGTTCGGGACCAGGGGTCGAAGGTTCAAATCCTCTCTCCCCGACCAATTCATTCAGACCTTTTTAAGTGCCCTCCGTGGCAGGCAGATCGTTGGCACCACGGGCCAGCTGCGAGCGAACGCCCCACTTCCGGCGCGGAGGCTACAGAAATGGGGCACACGGCCTTAAACACGGAAGCTGCTACTTGATGGTGAAGGTCAGCGTGCTCGACTTTCCTCCTCCTGGAGCGGGGTTCTTGACCTCAATGGAAGCCGTGCCGGTGGACGCGACGTTGGCTGCGGGCACGTAAACCCTCATCTCATTTTCGCTGACAAAGCTTGCGGAATGGGCTTTGCCATTCCAAGTGACCACCGATCCCGGCACGAAACCTGATCCTCTAACCGCCATCCGAAAGTTCTTGCTTCCATGAGAAATGCTCGACGGGCTCAATGAATTTGAGACCGGTTCAGGGCTGCGGGTTTTTGTGGCGGCGAGAAGCAGGGTAGGACTCTGTAGCAATACAACTTGAGACGTGGTAGTTCCGCAACAGCCATTGGTCAGAATAAAAGCCAAGCCGCCGGTACCCCATTGGATGAAGCTCGAAGCGGAAATGGAAGAGTAGGAAGTACTCAGCTCAGCCAAATCAGCCACCGCCAAAGGTGTGAACTGGGACAGGTTGTAGCTGGTAATGGAGAAAGAGTCAAAAAAAGGAGTCTGACCGAGGGCAAACAGGCGGTTCAGCGACGAATTTGGCAGGACCTCTGTGCTGTTACAGCAAACGGACCCGACATCAAACGTCCCTTGCAGTAAGCCGGTCGCCGGATTGAATTCCTGGCCATTGCCGCCAAAGATCAGGCTGCCGGAATACTGGAAAGTATTACCGGTAACCACACTGCTCCACTCCTTTGTCAATGTCCCGCCGGTAGAACTGACCGTGATCTGGCTCAGGTTATCGGGCTGATAACCGTACAGTGTAGTGTCGCTGGCAAAAGCCAGTTGGTTAGCGTTTACTGTCGTGACGGAGTTGGCCAGTTTCGTCGTGCCGGAGAAGAATTCAATGGGACCGCCCGACCCACAACAGTTATTGACCGCGACGGCTATCGTTTGCGAATTCGCGGGAGACACGGCTACGGCTTCGGCAAGAGTCGGCCCGTTATTCGTCGTGCCCAGGCTGATCTGAATGTCCAGTGCAAAGGACGGAAGATCTAATCGCTGTATCGAGCCGACCCCGTTTAGACCGACGTAGAGATACTCGGATGTGCTGTCAATCGCGAGGTTCGTAGGCTCGCTGCCGGCGTAATGGTATCCAGTGACCGCTCCGGTCGTCGGATTTATCACGGCGATCGTGTTGCCGTTCGTACCGTAGCTACTCGGCAAGGACGCATAAATCAGCTGTGCGAAGGGATCCCAGATGAGGTCGTTGGCGGGAAGGTCCAAAACGGTGAGGCTAACGGGATAAGTGACATTGAAGGGGGCAGCCGGCGAGACGGTACCCGGAGACGGGTTGGCCACCGACAGCTGAACAATCCCGGCGGTTGCAAGCTCAGCCGTCGTGGGTTGAGCCTGAAGCTGGTTGGAACTGACATAAGTAGTGGGAATGCTCACACCGTTCCATTCCACTTTTGCGCTGGCCATGAAGTTTTGACCATTAACAAGAATGGGCTCGGAAGCGGTTCCAGCCACGATGGAAGTTGGCGAAACGCTATTAATAGAAGGTTCGGCTGAGACGACCTGAAGACTGGTAGATGTCGTTCCGCCGCCAGGCGGCGGATTTGACACGTATAAACCAATCGTCCCTGTGTTCGACAAAGCAGTATCCGGTATCTGAGCTGTGATTTCAGTGGCGCTCACATACGTCGTGGGCAGCGGGGCGTTGCTGTTCTGGAGATAAGCTAACGTGGAAGACAAGAATCCCGAACCGTTGATTGTGATCTTAGTGGTCGGGCTGTCGACATAAACAGTTGGCGGCGAGAGCGACGTGACATTGGGAATGGGATTCCCGCCGGCACCTTGCAGGGGAATATTGATCGGGTTGGTCACGCCTACTTCAGTGATCACCAACGTGGCTGCGACATTGCCCATCGCAGCGGGCGTGAACGACATCAACATCTCGCAAGTTTGTTCGCCGGAAATGGTCCCAATGCAAGGGGACCCGTAAAACGCAAAGCTGGTGCTACCGGTACCACCAATCGTTATGTTGGAGATGGTGACCGCATTTACGCTCGTGTTACTCACGAAAACGTATGTCGGCTGGCTGGTTGAATTGAGCGCGACCGTACCAAACTGAATCGGATTGGGATAAACGGTGACCGCAGTGGCGGCCCCTGCCAAGGTTGCAAGCAGGACGAGACAAGCAAACTGCAGAGCGACGCGCAACTTTCGATACATAAGCTTTAGCTCCTGAGTCTTGAATTCCCCCTCAAGCGCACGTGGCGCGCAACGCAGTGTACACGCAAGTACGGGAAAAGTCTCCAGATTCCGAAAGAATTTTATTGCCTTGTAATCCGCGCGGGGTTTGGCTTTCAGCGTGTTTTGTAGCTTCGGAAGTAACCAGCTTTCCAGGAGCTGCCGTGTCGGATGGCGCGGGAACATGGTCTCGTCGCAGGCGGTGATCGTGTTTTGCCGTACCATGTCAGCGCGGGATGGCACCTTTTGGGATCAGGCAGACGTGTACCCCCTCCTTGCGCCAATCGACGGAGTTCAGACTGACTACGAGATAACAATGACAAGTGCGCCCTAGCCGCCGACCTCGGCATTCAGATGGTGATCCCGAGCTTCGCGCTCGACGTCATACAGCAGCCCCACATAGGCCAGCACCACCGTGGCGCGAGCCACATCCTTGGCTCGGGCTTCATAGAAGTAGCGGCGCACGTGCGCCCAACATAAGACCTCGATCAGCTCGCCGTAGCGATTCTTGAACATGGCATCATAGCCAGGGTAAGCGTCAGCCTGGAGATACCCTCGATAACTTCGCAAGAACTCGGCGGGTCCTTGACCCCGGCGATTGCCGGGGTAGTCGTACACGATGTAAGGATGATTCCGATCCCCCACATACGTCCAGATGCGCCCGGTGCGGGTACGTGTTAACTCTGCATCCAGTACTGGTACCGGGGTGTCATCGGTCTGCACCGCCTTGGAGATCAACATCACCTGCTTCATGCGTTCCCACACCGGGCTGACCAGTTCCGCGCAGGCTCCCATCCAGTCGCACATCGTCTGGCGCGATAACTCCACGCCCTGGCGGCGGAAGATACCTTCTAACCGGTTCAGCGGCAGATGATCGCCGTATTTGCTGACCGCGACCTGGGCCAACACTCCTGGTCCGGGCAAGCCTTTCTCGATGGCCGCCGCTGGCTTCGGAGCTGTGACCACGCCACAGCCGCTAGCGCAGGCGTACTTGGGACGCACTTCTTCGATCACATGGAGGGAGGCGGGGACGAACTCCAGCCGTTCGCTAACGTCCTCTCCGATGCGCAGCATCGGTTTCTGGCAGTCCCGACATTGCCGTTCCGCTTCCTCCAAGTCGAACACCACGCGACGACGCTCCAAAGATGCCGGCAGCGGTTTGCGTCCATGACCTTTGACGTGGGCTCGTTTCGTGGTCCCGGAAGCGCGGTTTCCCTGAGCTCCCGGCTCGGCCGCTTTCGCCTGGGCGGCGGCGATGATCTGAGCCGCAAACAGGAAGAGCTGGTTTTCGTCGACGCGCTCCCGCTTCGGCCCGTAACGCTGGCGGAGCAGTTGCTGCAACTGGTGTTGCACGCGCTCCAGCAACCGGTCCTTTTCATCGACCACCCCAAGCAACTGCAACACGATCTGTCGCAGAAGGCCAGCTTCTTCCGGCAAGTTGTGGGCATCGATCTCCATCTACCGGGACTGCTCCCGCTCCACTTGCTTCAGTTCTAATGCCAAATCCACCCACTCCTCGCTCAGTTCTCGGAAAAGTTTGTAGTTGGCGAGTTTCTGCCGCATCTCCGCTAGCCGCTCGGCCAAACTTTTCCCAACTTTTTTCCACATCCTTTTTTCTTCTCTCCTGATCCGCACCTCGCCTTCCGCGCTACAATCCCGCCATGCCCATGGCACCATTTATGGAGAAATTTCCGGAACTGGCAGCCCGCGAGACGCGGTCGGTGAAGGTTCCCCTCGGAAATCCGCTGCCCCAGGGAGATTATGGTTTTATCGAGTTGTATTGCAATGAACCGGGCTGCGACTGTCGGCGCGTGACTATCTTCGTACTCCGGCCCCACACCGGTTGGAAGGTTTGGGCGCAGATCGGCTATGGCTGGGAAAGCATGGACTTCTATCAGAAATGGTCCCACACTTCCGATCCTTTGGATCCGCTCGAATGGCAAGGACCTTATCTGGATCCGTTGGCCCAGCAATCCCGCTACGGTCCCGCGCTTCGGGATCTTTTCGAGTTTGTCCTGCAGTCTCCCGGCTACGAGCAGCGTCTCAAGAACCATTACCAAATGTTTCGTGCCGCGGTGGAACAAGAAGGCGCAGACCGAACCCGAATCCAGTGCGATACGGTGGCTCGCAGCTCTGCCCGCCGACCCCAGTCTAAGAGTCGTGGCTAAGAAGTTTCAGGCTCTGTTTGCGGTCCAATCGTCGCCGAGCTCTCCGGACGCCCGGTTGGCAAGCTGTAGCGTTTTCTTCGCTGTCCCTTGCTGAGATCGATTCCCTCTAGCAGCAAGCTCAACTCCCAGGCCGCGATTTCTTTCCGTCCCGTTTCAGCAAAAGGAAACTGAAACGTGCCCACCCTCCGTTCCTGACCCCCTCGCGTCAGCATCCGCCGCCACCAGTAGAACTGCACTTGCTTCAAACGTCGCTGCTGGCAAAACTCCCGCACCGATATCCCACTCGTCGCCGCCTCTCCCAGAATCCTCCGCCAGTAAAGTCGCTTCTCCATATCCGGCTTGTTCCCACTCATCGGTCGATACCTCCACCTTGGCGTGGCATCGCCAAGTCTGCATTCGCTGCTGTCGGGTAGTATCACGCCAGAACTTCAGCTACGGAAGATGTGTTCACCGGACGGGTACC
>Ga0210393_10004518_pt1 | contig 10990 bp, 15 predicted proteins | sample IncBWC27OmetaG_FD_160068 | JGI IMG/M metagenome (GOLD analysis project Ga0210393, IMG submission 160068) | Forest soil microbial communities from Barre Woods Harvard Forest LTER site, Petersham, Massachusetts, United States - Inc-BW-C-27-O ...
TTGTCCATTTGTTATTTATTCTCCACCTTGTAGCGGTTGAGGATAGCAATGAGCGCTGTATTCCTGCCGCACCACGCCGCGAAGTCCGGCTGGAACGCCAGCTGATATGTGCGCTGTATCGCCATGCGAACGAACACCGTTTGATGCTCCATCGGCATGCGAGCCATGAACTGTAACGCTTGCTTAGCGTCTTGCACGCTGACACGCGAGGCGATCTTGTAGGACATGAGCCGTTGAGCGTCGGGCTTACCCGGCAGGGTAACCTTCAGCGGGTTGGCGATCACGTCCTCGTAGCTCGATAGCTCCTGCCCAAGGCGTATCGTCTTCATGAGTTGCGTCATGGCCGGTATGCCAATGCCGCCCTTCACTTCCTCCTGGGTCAGCGGGTCGGTCGGTATCTTGTCAGTGTCGAACGAACGCATGAGGGATTGCAAATGCGTGTCGGCCTGATGCAATGCGCGTGGCGTACACCACGGGCGCTCGTCCTCAGGCATGGGCTCGAACACAAGTTGCGGGTTTTCCTCGGCGAACTGGATCGTCTCAGGCAGCAAGCGCACTTCGTGGTAGTAATCGAGCGTGCTTTCCAAGTCGTCGGTGACTTCGATCTCGATACGCCGTCCAATCAAGTGGCGCGGCTCACGCGACGAACCCGACTTCTCGTTCATGAAGTTGCCCGCGAACATGACAACCCAACCGGGCGGAAAGCGATGGTTGCCCAGCACTTTGCTGAGCGCCGCCTCGCCTACGATTTTCTTTTCGTCGCCGCCCAGCTTGTCGGCCTCGTCCACGAGGATGATACCGCCAGTATACGCGTCGAGCGGCTTACCCTCCTGGGTAATCCACCAATACGGGCGAGTGAACACGGAGATGGTCGCCCCGGTTTTGTCGTCGGTCTTGGGGATCATGAACCCCATTGCGGTTTGCAGCGTGAAGTTCGCGCCGTTAATCACGCTCAGCCCGTACGTCCCTTCCGGGTCGATGCGGCGCATGATTTTCGGGAACTGCTCGAACGTGGTTGTCTTGCCGCGTCCGATCTTACCCTTGAGGTAATACGACGGGCCTTTCGGTTCTAAGGCGCTGTAGTAGAGCGCTGGCAATCGCGCCACAAGCTGGTTCAGCTTCATGTCGGTCTTTCTAAGGTTGTGTTACCCAACGGGTAACGTGGTGAAGTTGATAGTGTAGCACAAGTGTAATAGGCTGTCAATTAATATTAACAGAAATCTTTTACACGCCTTTCTGATTATAGCAATAACTATGGATCGGTTTCGCCGTCGTTGTCGTGGTATATGTCGCCACCGCATGACAAGGATAGACTGCCGCCGCTGCGATGATACGCGCAGCAACAACGTGACGCGCAGCAACAACGTGACAGGTGACGGCGCGCAATAGCGCGCCATATCTTTGCCAGCCTGCGTTGCTTGAGGCAGTACGGGCCAACGAACTTGGGGCTGGTCATTGCTTACCCTCCTGAGTTAACGGCTCAACTTCGACCATGAAACAATCAAGGTCCATGCCTTGCTTCTGGATCATGTCCTCGGCCTTATCCTTGGCTTCTGTTTCAGTGTCGGCCAGGATGTTGAACTGGTCGAATAGATTGATCTCAAATACCTTCACAAGATATTTCATGGCTTACCCTTTGGGTTAGCGTGCTTGCGCGGTTGCTTGGGTTTGGGGAATTTCGGCTTGCCCCAAGTCAGCGTGGGATACTCACGCTTGAAGAACAACTTCACTGCCGTTGTGTTGGGCGCGCCGATCCGCTCGTGATGCAGCACGCGCTTGGAGGCGACGAACTTTATCACCACCTCATACAAGCCCTTGCGTACGCGAGTGACGCTGCCGTACAACGGCATGTCGTCGCCTCGCACGATACGTCGAATTGTTCGCATGGATTTCTCGCAATAAAAAAGGGCGGCAGGGATTAGCTGCCGCCCTTATAAGTTACCTAGTGGGTTAGGTTATGCGGCAGGCGCAGCGTGCACTGCGGCTTGCCGTTCAGCCTTGGTCGGCTTGGGTTGCGCAGCCTTCTCAGCCTTGACGCGCTCAGCCTCGGCCTTGTCGGCGGCGGCTTGCGCCTTCGCCTGTTGGGCTTGCAGTTCCTCGGCGTCGTGCTGGCTCAGCAGATCGGGCGCAACCTTAGCGAGCGCCGTCCGCAGCCACTCGATAGCGTTAGCGAGTTCCTCACTAGTGATGGCGTTGCGCTTGTCGCTGCCCTTGTACGTAGCCTTCGCCTTGACTAGGGTGTCGAGCAGGTAGTCCTCGCCGGTCTTATCCACCGGCTCCTTGACTTCCTGCGTCATCAAGCCGCGCAGTTCGTCATCGGTCAAGACTGGAGCCAAGCCAGTGTGCTTGACGCCCGACTTCTTGCCCGCTTCGACGGCGTCCTTCTGCTTCTTGAGTTGGGCGCGAGCTACGTCCACGAGAATGGCGTAAGTCGAACCGGGCTTGACGCCCTTCTTGGCGTCGGCGCTGCCGTTGGCGACACGCAGCAAGTCGATATGCATGTTGCGCGCCTTGCGCACCAAGTCGAGCGCGTCACTCTCGTACTTGTTGCCAAGGTAGACGAACTGGCGCAGCTTCGACAGCTGCTGCTCCAAGGACTTGGCCGGGGCCGCGCCCATCGCCGCTTCGTCGGACACTTCGCCCGCGTCCTCGTACGACGACGCCTTGGTGACGCCCTCTTTGAACTTGTCGTACACTTCGGAAGTCTGCTCGGGCGTGATCGCGCCGTCCTGCGCAGCCTCGACAACCGCTTCAGCCAGCGCAATCATGCTGGTCTTGCCGCCGCCATAGATCTTGCCTAACCCAAGCACTTTGTTTTTCAGGTTGTTGTATTGTGTCTTCGGCGACACAGTGCGCGGGTTGTTGCTTTGGTCGGCCACCCGACTATTTTGCGAAGGGGCATGGGGAGTAGCAGCGGGACGCGTCGGCTTGTCAGGCACGCCCGCCGCCTCTTGATCGGCAATGTCCGCCTCGGAGTTATTACCCTCAGGGTTAGTCTCGGGCGTGAACGAAGCATCTACGGCGTCAGCCGCATCGACTTCATTTTCCTCGCCAACGTTGTCGAGCTTGGGTCGTTTCACCAATGTCTTTACTCCTGTTTACACTTTGTTACGCCAAGTGTCGTTGCGTCCTGCCAATATGGCATGAAAGGATAACCCTGTCAAGCGGGTTAGTGACTATTATTTACACAACTGATACGCGCGGTTCTCAGACGTGCGCGCATGGGTTGTGTAACGATTAGTAATGGCAGAAGGCGTTAGGAGCCTTAGCCCATATTTGAAAGCATCGCTTTCTGGCTTCGTCCTGTTGTACCGCCATCATGTATTCAAAATGCGTGCGGCTCGCCGTCTCGGCTTCGGTTTCACGTTCCGAATAGCCGGTGTAATTTCCATCTACGTCGTAGTTGCGAATAATATCGCCAGCGTGCGCCATCGTTGACGCCAGCATGACGGCAGAGAATACAAGATGTTTCATGAGTTACCCCTTGGGTTAGTCTGCCTCGCGCTCAATGCGCGCTTGCCAGATTGCATGTAGTCGTTTGGCGCGAGCATACGCAGCAATGCGCGCCTCGTTATGCTCGATACTCAACTCATCAAGCACGCGCCATGATGGGTTGTCGAGCATGGCTGCTGCTTCCTCATGCCGATTGTCAATATCGGCAAGCACAGATGACAAGGCGCGATCAATGCGCTGCTCGCGTCGGCTTCTCATGAGTTACCCTTTGGGTTAGAGAACACTACTATCCATGCCAGTTCACGATGACCATCGTCACCTTTCTCGTGGTCAGGTCTGGCATGGGAACTAGTGTTGGCGGGTCGTTCTATCCCGCATGCCTTATCAGGTTTGGATCGGTGAACGAACAAATGAACTGCTCGTTACCGTCGCAATGGCCGATCACTGTTTCGTTGGTGATGTAGGCGTGAACTTTCAACCCGGCTTTCACTGGTATGCGATAGCGCCATGCGTCGCGCTTCCATAGTTGTGTTTTGCCGTTGCAACGCACGCGCCAATAGCGACCAGACGCCATGCGCAGCCAAATCGAACCATGATCGATCTCGTAACGCACTTGTTGATGCGAGGAACTCAAGGCAGCACTCCGATTGCATCGAGGATAACAGCGCTGCATGGCATGATGCAGAACACAATGAGCGCGAGGATGAGGACGGCATGAAAGAATGAAGTTTTCATGGCATTCTCATGATGTTGTGGACACGGCAGGAGAGAGGGCATTTATCGAGCGCGATAAGCATTGCCTGATGGAAGTCATTCGCCATCACGTCGATCCATGTCCAGTCGCCGTTAGGCCACTGGAATGTGATTTGGTATTTGATCATAGCGGCTTGTACTCTTTGGTTAGCGTGAACATGAAGCAAAAGCGGCCCAACTTGATGAACCGCAGTCCGCCGACTTTGCGGCAGGAGAAATTGATTACACGCGCTCGCTTGCGAGCATCCACAGCGTGAACAACAGTGAGAGCGTTAGCCACATCATTACCTCTTGGGTTACGCCGTCGAAACGGCAGAGAAAGGTTTTTCCGAAGGATACAACCATAGATAGGCCGTTGACAGTCAACTAGTGGTTGTAAATACTTACGGTTTTGACGAAGATTAAATGGTGAAAGTCAAGTAAGATCAATGGGTTAGCTCAAGTATTATAATGTTCTATACTTCCATAATATATATAACTCATTGATATCATTGACATAATACTTTAAAGTCCTAGTATTAGCCTAAAAAGAGATAATGCTATAGGGGGAGGGGAAGTATTATTGGACTTCGAGACTTACCCTAAACACACGTGGGTAAGTTGTGATACCCTATAGGGGTTATTCTATATATAATACTATAATACTATAATACATATATTTAAAAGCAATCCTGCCAGTTAGTTAGCGGCCGGTTTCTCAAATTCCGAAGGTTGGAGTTTACACACTTTTACACTTTCGGAATAATACTAATAATACTTATAATACATAATTAGGCCCGTTTTAGGACCTAATTAAGTATTATAATACTTATTTTGTGCCAGTTTGGGCGTCCAGCCAGCGTTGCAACGCGTCGTAGCGATCCAATTCTTCCTGTTCGCGGTTCATTTTACGCGTATCCTTATTTTTGTGCCCTTGCGGCCGTTTTTCACGCGCCGCCGCGATGGCGCTTTCGGGTCAGGAAGGTTCACATATGTTGTGGCGCGAAGATTATTCACGCGACCGACACGAATACGAATACGCGGCGCGCTTGAAGGCGACCGCGAAAAAGGATCATAGCATCTAGCGTTTTGGTTCATGACTTACCCTTTGGGTTAGTTGCAAGCGCGAAACGGAGCATATACGGTAATGCGTATCGCTTGGTTACAGATTTGCTCCGCAACGTTGCCATGTGTGGCCTTCCTCGCCGCATACGCTACATGAGGCCAGCGGCTTGCGAGCCGTCTTCAGCTGACGATAAACCTCTGTTTTCGCAGCGAGAGTTTTCGTCGCCTTCAGGTTTTCGTTGAGCTTTTCGATCTTAGCTCTGCGTTCATCGAACGCCTTGGCTACGCGGTCGAATTCCTCTTGAGAAACGTATTCCATTGTCTTTACCCTTTGGGTTAGTTGCAAGCGCGAAACGGCGCGAAGTTCATAATACTTATTAAGTATTATGAAACGTCACGCCGTCTCTGGTTTGCAACTAGCCGCCGTAGCGGCTAGGTCTTCGTTGTGTCTATTCGTGACCGCCGATCATTTGCAGATCGAACATATTTCAGGCACTGCCCTCCTTTGCGTCTTGTGTCGCGTCACCTAAGCTCCTTAGCTCTGGACGCGCAGCGCTCTTACGAGGGTGCGACCGTCACTCCGCAGATACGTGGGACCGTGAACGCACGGCTTCGCGGACTTGCTCCGCACATCCTTGCAGGTACCCTCGCTGCGGTATGGGGCAGAAGCTCCTGCGAGCCGCCAAGCCATACCTGCCACACGTCAGACGTGCGTCAGCTACTCTCCTGTTGAGAATGCCACGCGCAGCCTCTCGGCTCCGCGGGTCACCAACATACCGGGCTTCTAAGCGACAGCGTTGGGACACATTACCCAATGGGCAACCAGGGGTCAAGACGGTAGGGCATGTGGACCAAGGCAAGGACCGGCGGGCGGGCCTTTAGGTGTCCCCAAAATATCTTGGCGCCCCGAAATATCCACAACCCCTAGACGTATAATAATACATAGTATTCACAGTATTCCCTAAGTAATTGTTAAGTATTCAACCCCCCTTGACAACCACCCGCAAAGGTGTTATCTTAACCCCCGTGGGTAAGCTCCCTGCCAAGGTTGTCGAGTGTTTCAATGTAAACGAGACACACGGCAATGCAAGCCCACTGCGCAGAATGGACCCTGTACGGATCGGATGCTGTCCCCGCCGTGCAGGGTCTTTCAGCGCGCTCGGCCCATCTTTTCTCCTGCCGACTTACCCCACGGGTAACCCTTCTTACGAATGAGCGATCCTAGCGAGCGAATGAGTAAGAACATATGAGAAGCGGCGGTGTAAGACAACAATGGGTATACAACGCTCCCCCTACGATATCTTCCTTCCTACAGTCGGAAGCGTTCGGACGATTGATTTGGGGACCCGTTGGTTCAGGCAAGACGACCGGGTGTATCGTCGAAGCTGCGAGGCGTATGGCCCAGCAGGAGCCTGCGCTAGATGGGAAACGTTATACGCGCATCGCCATTATACGCCAGTCCCTGAAAGATGCTAAAGCGACTGTCCTGAAGGATGTGAGAGGGTGGTTCGGTTCTATTGCCGATTGGAGGGTCTCAGAATCGACCCTCTATTTGGAGTACGGCGATGTCGTCTCCGAGTGGCCGTTCATACCGCTTGATGAGCCTGATGACGTAAAGAGATTACTCTCATTGCAACTCACGGCTGCGTACGTCAATGAGTGCATCGAGACAGACATAAATCTTCTTTCTGACATTGCCGGTCGTGTCGGACGGTATCCTAATAATGATCAGGGTGTATGTTCGTGGTCGGGCATCTGGGCCGATACGAACGCGCCGATAATGAATACGCCGTGGGCGAATTTTATGGCCGCCCCGCCGCCGCAGTGGCAGGTGTTCCACCAGCCGGGAGGGCATATATACCCCACATTCGCATCGAGCGGAAGCGTGGATGCGCATGGTAACCCTATCATGGTGCAGATAGGTGGTGCGGAGAATCTCCCGCATCTTAATCAGACGGCGGAAACCATTCTCCTGCCGGAAGACGACCCGCGAAGGATAGCGCAGGGGAGAGGATATTATGATCGGCTTCTCTCTGTTGGTACTTCTGATTACATCAGAAGATACGTCTGGTCGGAGTTTGGCCGCGATCCTAGCGGCGCTGCCGTGTTTGCTGAAAGTTTTAGGTACGATTATCATGTGTCCAGCGTCCCATTGGAGCCTGTCTATAGCCGCATGCTTGTGGTGGGGCAGGATTTCGGGCGGTCGCCGTGGTCCCTTATATGCCAGTTGGATCACTCAGGGCGATTATTAGTGCTGGAGGAAGTGCCGGGGCGCGGCCCCACCGGAGAAAACCTTGGGCTTGAGCAGCACGCCAAGCAGAATCTCATACCGGTATTGCTCCAACCAAGATACGCCGGTCGGCCTATCGGGATTGTTGGCGACCCCTCAGGGCAGGCGAAAGACTCCCTGTTTGAACTTAACAGTTTTGACTTGCTTAAGCGCTGCGGGCTGGCGGCGGAGCCTGCTCCGACAAACGACTTGGAGCCGAGATTACGTGGGGTGGAGAGCTTCTTTACGAGAAACGTGGGGGGAAGTCCAGCGCTCCTTATTGATGGGACGCGCTGTCCCACGCTGGTTGCGGCGCTCAACGGACAGTACAAGTTCGCTACGACGTTGGATACGAGCGGCGGGATGTATGTGAAAACCGTGCCGGAGAAATTACATCCATGGTCGGACGTGGCGGATTGCTTGCAGTATGTGTGCTTGGTGACGGGGAACGCGGGAGCTTACGCATGGGTGCTGGGCCGGATCGTGCAGACCCTCAGGCCGCGCCGCCCGATGCGGGTAGCTCCCAGCGCCCTCGCTTGGACGTGAGTCTTTTGATCTTGATGCTTGCAAACGCGCTGTTCTGGACGGCGTTGTGGCAGCTTGCTAGTGCATTTGCATGTGCGTTTACGCAAACATGCTAAACGCTAATAGGCATGACCGGGGTTGGCCCCGCGTCCAACTGCTGACGTGGATAACCATAACCGATCAAAGCTGGCGCTATTGCATCGAGCCGATGGGCTATCGCGATGCGGTGTGGGAGCGCTCAGGTTACGTGGAGATAATAATATGGAAAACGATAAGGTAGATTATCACATCGGACAGCGCGTCAACATGACCAACGTGCTTGCCGACGACAAGGATCAGGATGGCGTGATCATCGGCATCGTTATGCGGCGCGATCGCAAAACGCAATGTTTCATCGTTGAAGACGATGGCGGCAGCTTATATATCCCGATTGAAGAACAGTTAAAGGTCTTCGAGGGGTAGCGCATCGAACAGGCGCGATTGCGTGTAAGCTCCTTCAGCGAGCGATGTTTCACGAGCGCGAACATCGAGTGTTTCATGTTCCAGCGTCACACTTTCTATCCCCGATTGAAGAACCATGGGCGCAACGCCGCCGCCAAGGTTGATTTCCAGCTTGAAGAACTGGCCAGCCCCAGCGCCTACCGGCTCGACCTGACCTAGCCCAGCGACCCGTGACACGACCTCGAAGGCTTTCACTTTGGAGCTTAGCGGCTCCTTGTCGTTGGTCATCGCTAGATAGAAGTGGGGCAGCGCCTGCTCTATATTAACTGCCGCCTTGAGCTTGATGCGCTTGTGGGTGTTGCTTGCTCCCTCCCACTCGTCTTGCGCCTGCCGCAGCATCTGCCGGAACATGCGCGTCTCGCTCAGGTCCGTGTATTCCTGCGACGTGAAGCCGAGAACGTTCAGCACTTCTTCGGGCGTCTGGATGCCGCGAATGACGCCGTTGGCTAGCTCGCGCAGGCGTTGTTCTTCTCTGGAGGACAGAAAATCTTCCATGAAAAATAAATCTCCAAAGGGGGGTTGACATTGTGAATTTTTTATGATATAGCACATTACGACCCGAAAGTCAATTGTGATCGTGACTACGACTTTTTAGTTACCCGATGGGTAAGTCCGTGGCAGGCGGGCAAGGGCAGGATGGCGGCGCTACCAAACGCACCGGCGCTACGTGTCGTCTCGCGTGGAGATACGCAAGCGCAACAGCAGGTGCTTGACGCAGCGAGAGCGCAGTCGTATGCGCCGCCACAAAACGCGAGCCCGTTTGTGGGCGAGCCACCAGTAGGGCTGGCTGGGTACGTAACTGATCAATACACGCTTATGCGCAGGCACCGCGACACTCCCGGCAGGGGGTGGAGCGACAAGCTCCTTGCCAGCTTGAGGGCGTTCAATGGCGTCTATGATGTGAACGTCATCCAAGAGATAAAGCGCTTCGGCGGATCGAACGTCTATGCGCGCCTGATTGCACAAAAGTGCAGAGGCACCTCTTCGTTATTGCGCGACGTGTACCTAGGCACGGAAAAACCTTGGGGACTTGAGCCAGATAGCGACCCCGATGTTCCTGACGAGGTTGTGCAGGCGATAGCGACGCACATTGGCGAGACGGTCACCAGTCAGATACAGGCGCACTTTGCAGCGTTGCAAGCACAGGCTGCGCATCAGATAGGAACAGCCGCCGCTCATGCGATAGGCGCGCAGCAGGGGCAGTCTCCTTCGTTTATTGATGCTTCGATACCCTCGCATTTTAGTGGCCCGTCTCAGGGGGCTTCGACGGGCGCTATTCCACCCGGCATGCCAGTTCCTCCGAACGCCCCCGGTATACCGGGGGCTATGCCCAATGCTCAAGGCGCAGGGCTTCCTCCCCCTCCCCCGCCTCCACCTCTGCCTGATCCGAACACCGTCAGGGATATTTATGACCTGATGATGGAGGACGCTCGCGATCAGGCGAAGCGCAAGGCGGTCGAGCAGACGAAGGTTGCGCAAGACAAGCTGGAAGAATATCTGGCGATGGGCGAGTTTTATACCGCCCTCGCCGAGTTCCTCGTCGATCTGCCGATGTATCCGTACGCCTGCCTGAAGGGGCCTACGGTCAGAATTAAAACTCAGGTGAAGTGGACGAAGGACGTATCGCCATTCCCTGCCAACTCTAACACACCATCTCCCGCTTCGCCTACGTTGGGAGGCGCGCCCGGAGGGGGCGCGCTGCCGACTGATCCGCAAACTGATCTCCCCATGCCTTCGCCCCCGGCACCCACTCAGCCTACTCCCGTAGGTGGGTTAGGTGCAGTCGGCGCTGGGGGGGTTGCCCAAGGGTTTAACCCAGCGGGTAACGGCGCGGCCTATCCCCCAGGCCAAGCGTCCCTCGCCCCCCAAAAACAAAAACCCCAGTTGGCTAAGCCCATTGTGCAGGACGTGCCGGTGCTGTGCTGGGAGCGCGTATCGCCGTTCGACATTTATTGGACCCCCGGCGTATCGAGCATCGAAGATGCCAACATCATCCAGCGTAGTCGTCTTACACGGGCTGAGATTAACACACTCTTGGACCTCCCTGGATTTATCGTAGATGAAGTAAGGGCCGTACTCGATGAGTACGGCAGGGGCGGTCTGGTCGATAACTGGGACCAAACCGACTCCGAGCGTTCAATACTTGAAGGGCGAGAGGACCCGCGTTTTAACCAATCTGGCTTAATAGCGTGTTTGGAGTTCCAAGGGAACGCACAGGGGCGGTTCCTGTTGGACTTGGGCATGGACCCGGCGCAGATACCCGACCCCCTCAGGGATTACTATTGCAATGCTTGGCTTATTGGCAGACACATTATCAAGGTTCAGCTTATCCCCTCGCCAAGAAAGAGACATCAATATTACATCACCAGCTTCGAGAAAATTCCCGGTAACCCTTGCGGCAATGGTCTGCCTGACTTACTGGCAGACGTGTCTTCAGTGGCTAAT
>Ga0210393_10004519_pt1 | contig 10989 bp, 9 predicted proteins | sample IncBWC27OmetaG_FD_160068 | JGI IMG/M metagenome (GOLD analysis project Ga0210393, IMG submission 160068) | Forest soil microbial communities from Barre Woods Harvard Forest LTER site, Petersham, Massachusetts, United States - Inc-BW-C-27-O ...
GAGGTTCGATCCGCACCGGCTCGGAGGCCCCCTGGCCGCGCCGCAACAAAGTTCCGTGGCGCGGCCGGACCTCCCAGTTGGCCAGCACGAAGCCGGCGTCAGTCCATGACGGGTGGGTGGTCGGCATGCGCAATCACTGGCGCTGGTGCGGCGCCGGGCGCGAGCGCTGGCGGGAGTCGGCGGAATCCGCAGGGGTCGCTGCCAGCCGAGCAATCGCCGCATCGAGACCGGCTTGAGCAATTTCCGCATCGGTGTCGTCGTGGTAGTTCCGAACGTACGAAACGCCATCGACGATGACATCGAAAATCTTCCAGCCGTCGGCCGTCTGACGCAGCCGGAAGTCGACGGCGACGATCGAACCGCGCGAGTCGGCAATCTGCGTGTGCACCGTCACTTGCAGGGCCGCGGGGTCGCTGCGCAGAGGCAGCAGCTTCACCCGATCTTGAGTCCACTCCGCAACGGACCCCGAATAAGTCCGCAGCAGCCTGCGATAGAGCGCAGCCGCAAACCGCTGGCGCTGGTCCGGCGTGGCGTCGCGCCAGTGCGCGCCGAGCACCAGGTGCGCCGCATACTCCCTGTCGAAATTTGGCGAGAGCAGCTTGTCGACGAGCGGCAAAACACTGTCCGCATTGTGCCGGGTTGCGGCGGATTCCTTGTCGAGGGTGGCAAAAAGACGTGCCGTGAGGTCGGCCATGACGTCTTGCGGACCGGCTGCCGGTGGAATGCCCGTGGACGCCATTTCATCGGCCGCGGCGAGTGCGGGCGCAGACATCTGCACAATCGCCAACCAGGCAAGGGCCGGGATTGCCACGACTGCCGTGGTTCGCGTCACTGTGAGTGTGCGGGGGCGCCCATTGTTGCGGCTACGTAAGCACATCATCAGGAAAAAATCACGATTATTTCCGGTGTTCATCAGGCGCCTCATGCAGCGCCTGAAGTAAGGTCCGGACTCTCCAGCACGAGGATTGGGCATGAATTTCGACGATCTCTTGATTGCGATCATCATCGGGGGTATCGGGCTCACGGGCGCCTACTTCCGGGCCGAATACCTGTTGTGGCGCAGAGACAAGGCCGCCGAGAGGCAAAAAAAGGCCAACTCCGGGGCCAGCGCACAAGGGCGCTATTGCGCGTAGGCGACCTCGCGGTCCCCACCGGCGCCGGAGTGACCACGTTCGGCGACCGTTGGCGGCTTTCTTCTCCCTCCATTACGATGATCCCCGCGATGGGCTACATGTGCGGGAGAACTCATGGCAGGCAATCCACGTCTCTGCGGGGCTCTCGTTGCCGCATTGGGCCTCTGGGTGGCCGTCGTCCATGCCGACGAGAAATCTGCGGGCGCCGCGGGTTGCGCTCAAGAGACTCCGCAGCAGTGCGTCGACGCCGCGCTCGAAGCGATGGGCGGCCGCGAGGGTTTGCTGGCATTGACCAGCATCCATATGCAGACCGTTGGGCATACCCTGCTGATGGAGCAGTCCTATCGGCAGTCTCCTTTCATCACTTCCTATGAGCGCGGCGATGTCACGCTGGACTTGACCAATCAACGGCTCCTGACTCAGGTGAAGTTGACGTGGCCGGAATCCGATCCAAATCAATCCGACTCCGACACCACGCTGGTGGTCGGCCCGGAGGGGGGTGTGTACCACACCAAGTTCGGCGATTCACCGTGTTCTCTCAGCGACTTGCACGCCGCGCGCGAGGCGCTCGCTTTGGGTCCAGCGCGCATTCTCTTGGTGGCGGCAGGCGCAGTCGATCTGCACTACGAGGCGCCGGAGACCTTGCGGGCGACGCCGCATGACGTGGTCGCCTTTAGCTGGCGCAGTATTTCCGTCCGGGTAGTGCTCAATCCGTTCAACCATCTACCGGATGCCGTCGAGACCACGCAGCTATTTCACGATTTCTGGTATTTCTGGGGCGACGTGCAACAGCGGATTTATTTCGACAACTGGAAGCTGGTCGAAGGAATCACGTTTCCGACGAACTGGGTCGAAGAACGCAATGGCGTCCTGTGGCGTTCCACGCAGGCCCTCAATGTGGAATTCAACGTGCCGCTCGAGGAGAAGATCTTCGAGATGAATGCCGGAGCCGTCAAGCAGAGCGCAGCATCGCCGGGGTGGAACCGGCCGTTCGGCAACCAGCAGGAAACTGTCCTGGCGCCGGGCATCGATCTGCATGAAGGTTCGTGGAATGCGACCATTGTCAAGGAGCCCGATGGCATCGTCATTCTCGAGGCGCCCATCTCAGGTTTGTACACCCAGGGTGTGCTGAAGCACGCGCGCAATCGCTATCCGGGTTTGCCGATCCTCGCCGTGCTGTCGACCTCCGATTCCTGGCCCCACACGGGCGGTGTGAGGCAGGCCGTGGCGCTTGGCCTGCCGGTGTACATCCTCGATCTGAACCAACCGTTGCTCGACAGGTTGCTGAGCGCGCCCCACACGATCGAGCCCGATGCCTTGCAGAAGTCGAAGACAATAAAGCCGCCGCACTGGAAAATCGTGGCAAAGAAGCAGGAGATCGGCGCCGGCGCCAATCGGATGGAACTCTATCCCCTGCGCGGGGCATCCACCGAACGGCAATACATGGTCTATTTCCCGGGCCGACAACTGTTGTACGCGAGTGACACGCTGGCATTGAACGACGACGGTTCGCTATATGATCCGGAGCTGATGTATGAAGTCGCCCGGGCCGTGAAACGCGAAAATCTCATCGTCGATACCGTTTTCGCCATGCATCAGGGCCCGCTGCCGTGGGAAAAAGTGATGAAATTGATCGAGAAATCGCGGCATTCGGAAGCTGATCACGGCGCGGATGTCGCGGGCGGATCCGCGTTCTGAGGGGCCCTGGGCTTGACCGCCTTCAGGTGTCCCGGGCGAAGTTCGCCGCGCTCGAGCACGATCACCAGCTGGCGCCAGTTGTCGATGAAATGCCGGGCTCGTTCAAAACCGATGCGCTGCGCGATCATCGGGTGAAGAGGACCCTCCATGGCTTGAAGTTCGCGCCGTGCCAGCTCGAGATACCAGCCATGCCGGTCGCGAATTTCAACTTTGTCGAATCCAGCCGCGCGCAATCCCTCGGCGCTCTCGACCAGAGTCGCCATGTTGTAGGCGATGCCCTCGAGGCGGAAGAACTCCAGCATTTCCGCCGAATACTGTGCCGTGCCTCCGCGCAACCAATCGCTGGCGATGAAACGTCCTGCGGGACGCAACACCCGCAGGACTTCGGCGAAGATAGCCGGCTTATCGGGGATCTGCACCAGAGAGTCCTTGGAAAAAACCACGTCAAAACTGGCGTCGGCGAACGGCAATGGGCCGCCCGTCACCTGCAGTCCCTGGATGCAGCCGGTCAGGTGCGCGCGCTCGATACGTGCCCGCATGCGCTTCAGCAGCGAGGGATCGACATCGATGCCGATCACCGAAGCGGCGTGGTATTCCTTCACCAAGAGTTCGTCGATGGCGCCCAAGCCGCAGCCGATGTCGAGTATTGCGCAGCCGCCGATGTCGCTCCCCTCGAGCAGGCGCGCGACTTCCGCGGCACCGCCCGGCGATAAGTATCCATCGCCCCAAATGATCTGCAGCAGGGCCTGCATGCCCTCGTCGTACTCGCCGGGCTCGCTGGGTCGGCCGTGTTTCTCCGCGTCGATCGGGCTCATTTCGAGTCGAGTTCGGCGAGCAGCAGCTTCGCGCCGTAGACCTTGTCAAGCGCCTCGCGGATGATCGCCGGGTGCACCGCGATTGCGCGATTGTTGGCGGCATTGAACCAGAAGTGGCCGGCAACGGAGTGGATGTTCCCGTCGAACATCAGACCGACGATTCGGCCGTCGCCGTCGATCAATGGGCTGCCCGAGTTTCCCCCGACGATGTCGTTGTTGGTCGAGATGCAGAAGGGTGTGCGCATGTCGAGTTGCTCTTTCACCCTGATCCAGCTGTCCGGTATCTTGAATGGAGAAGCGCCGGTCGACCGCTCGAAGATGCGTTCCAGATGAGTGAACGGTTCGATGGGTATACCGTCCTCGACCCACCCCTGCACCGTGCCGTAGTTGAGGCGCAGCGTGAACGTCGCGTCCGGGTAGACATTCGTGCCGTAGGCTTTGAAGCGTGCCACCGCAATTCTTGCCGCGGCCGCCGCAATCGGCGCTTCGACTTCGTCTTCATAGCGCTTGCGCAGGGCGCGCGCGTCGGCGTCGATCATGCGCGCGAGCCCGATCATGGGATCGAGCGATCCGGCCACCGCCGCCTTGCCGCCCTGCCACAACTTCTTGCGCACCTCGGCATCGTCCAGTTTCGTCTCGGCGATCAGCCGCGTCGCCAAAGCATCGGGTGATTCCTTGTACAGCAATCTACGAACCACCGGATGATCCGGGCCCAGCCATTCGCGCAAACGCTCGAGCGAGAACGACAGCGTCAATTGCTCGAGTTCGGCATAGACCGGAACGCGAGCATACAGTTCGCGCTGGATCAGCGGCAGCGAGGCGTCGGTAAACTCGCGCAGCCGCTCGGTGTTGGGTTTCGTGCGCTCGTCCGCGCCCCGCAGCAGTGTGCGCGCGTCGCGGAAAAGGCCGCTGTTGAAACCGGCGCCGCTTTCCAAGAACGTGTACTGCAGATACAGCGTGCGCTCCTGCGCAGTGGCGGATTCGATTTCACGCCAGGGGTCGGGTCCCTGGAGATGTGCGCTCGCGCGAAGCTTTCCCTCCGACTCCGTCTTGCTGGCCAACAGGGCGTCATCATTGAGGGCATCGAGCTCCTTGCGGCGCACCTTGATCGCGTTCTGCAGGCTGTTGAGAGGCGCCTCTACGATTCGATTGGCGGCCGGGTTGAGGGTGCCAAACTGAATGAAGCGGCCGCGCAGTTCCGCGGCGCGCATCAACGTAATCGGCAGAGGCAGGTCGCGATCGAATTCGAGCTGGGCGCGCGTCTGCAGGCGTGCGGTCGAGCCGGGGTGACCGGCAACGAACACCAGTTGATTCGGAGCGGGCCCCGCAAAATTGATCCGCAGGAAGTTGGGCGTGACGGCGGGTTTGCCGTTTTCATAGACCCGCAGAATCGAGAAATCCAGCGACCAACGGGGAAATTGGAAATTATCCGGGTCGCCGCCGAATGCGGCGATGTCTGCTTCCGGGGCGAACACCAGGCGCACGTCGTCGAAGCGCTTGTATTTGTAGAGAAAATACTCGCCGCCCTCATAGAGCGTCACCACCTGGCAACGAAGTGTGCCGGATTTCGCTTTGACGCTGGCTTGCTCGCACGATTGTTCCAGCGTGGTGAGCGTCCTCTTGCGCGCGCTGTTGGCCGCCGTATCGCTCAATCCTGCAATCGCCTTTGCAACGCTATCGGTGACGTTTTCGCTCGCGACCAGCACGTCCGCGAGTTGCGCCGGGCAGCGCAATTCGCGGCTTCGGTCCGCCGCGGCGAAGCCCATCTCGACCAGACTCTTGTCCTTGGATGAGAGCTCCGCCAGACACGATTCCACGCAATGGTGGTTGGTGAGCATCAGGCCCGCGGGTGAGACGAACGACGCCGTGCAATTAGTGAGTCGAATCGTCGACAGCCGCACATGGTCGAGCCAGGAGGGCGTGATGTCGACGCCGTATTGCCGCTGTACGGCGCTCGAGGGGAAATTGTCGAAGGTCCACATTCCCTCGTCGGCGTACGCCGTCAAACCTGCCGAGCACGCCAAGACCAGCAGAATTCCGCGCATCAATCCTCGCCTTCGTAGGTGCCTGCCGCTGTTCGATACGCGGATTCTACTGAGTAGAGTGCGGTTTGGACCCGCTATTTTTGTTTATACCGAAGGCCGGTCGTTCCATTCGCAGCGTGGAAGACACGCACGGCTTAGCTCTTGCCGCTCAGACCGTCATCGATTTCCAGGTTTTCGGACTTGAGTTCGAGCCCCGCAGCCTTGGCCTCGAGCTCCAACAGAGCACCGAAATCGCTTTCCGCATAGCCGTTGCCGATCATGCCCTGCACCAGCTCGCGGGTGAGGGCCGTCAAGGGTTGGGGCACGCCGAGATTGCGGCCGGCTTCGAGCCCGAGATCGAGGTCCTTACGCAGCAAATAGGGCGTGAAAGTCGGGGTCCAATCGAGATTGACGAAGGCCGGCGACTTGTATTTGGTGAATAACGAGCCCATGACGCTCTTGTTGATGAAGTCGAGAAAGGCATGGCGCGGCACGCCGCCCTTTTCCGCCAATACCGTGATCTCGGCCAACGATTGGGTCACGACTCCCAAGAGAATGTTGTGGCAGATCTTGACCATGCGAGCCAATTCGCCCTCGCCGACGTAGGAGACGCCGCGGCCGAGCAGGGCGAGATAGCGCTCGGCAATCTTGAACTGCGCTGCCGGGCCAGAGGCTACTACCGACAGAAGACCGGCCTTTACCACCTTGGCATTGCCGGATACCGGCGCTGCCAGCATCGCGACGCCCCGCGCCGCTGCTTGCTCGCGAACCGCAGCCGACGCCTCAGTCGAGACACTCGAGCAATCGACCAAAATCTTCGGTACATGATTCGAGCGCGATAGGATGCCCTTGCTCCCGGTCGTGACCTCGATGAGATCGTCGGGCCCGGACACCATGGTGAAGACAATATCGCGATGGGCCAGGTCGGCCGGCGAATCGACGATGGTGGCGCCGAATTCGGTCAGAGGTTCTGCCTTGGCCCTGGTGCGATTGTAAACAGCAACGTCGCAGCCGCTCTTCAGCAGCCTTAAGGCCATGGCGTAGCCCATACGGCCGGTTCCAACCCAGCCCAGCCGATAGCCCTTGAGGTTCGCCTGCGTCATCCTGGTTTCCTTCTCACAATTCAGTCGCGCGAGCGTCCTTCGACACATCGAACGTGCAAACGTTTGCATATTTATACCGTCTCATCTTCACAAATACAATAGTCGAGGACCTCGTGTTCTATAATCGGTGCGAATCTCTTTCCCGATGTACCCGCGAAGAACCCGCGTCAATGTGCAGCCGACTGCACTCGGCTCCGTCGACAGGCTGGCCTTTTAACGTACCGGGCGTTATTGTGTGATTTAAGGCGATGCAAACGATTGCCGAAAGGTGCAACTCATGGGTGATCAGCAGCAAAAGAACCGCAATGCCTCGGGCGATAAGCCGGCCAAGGCCGCGGTCTCCGAACGCCTCGAGATCAGACCCGAAGATATCGATCCGCATCACGATTGGTCGCGCCTCAACGCGCATGGGGTCATGAATGTCGACTTCGAGGAGCGCGTCGATTTTCGGCGGCTGCACCGCTATCGTTTGGGACGCGCCCGGCAGGCGGTTCGCAATTCCCCGCTCGGCGCATTGCTGTGCTTCGACAACAACAATATCCGCTACATTACTTCGACGGCAATCGGCGAGTGGTCGCGCGATAAATTCTGCCGCTTCGCGGTGCTGAGCGGCAACGGCGAGCCGCATTTGTGGGATTTCGGCTCGGCCGCCGCCCATCACCGTATTTACGCGCCATGGCTGCAGCCGATTTGCTGCCACGCCGGCAACGTCGGTCTACGCGGCACCATTCCGCCCGATCAAGGGCTGGTCAAGCGCGCGGCGCAGGAAATCCACGACGTCCTCAAAGAGCAGGGCGTCGCCGATATGCCTCTGGGGATCGACGTGATCGAACCCCCCATGCTGTTTGCGCTGCAAAAGCTCGGTCTCACGATCGTGGACGGTCAGCAGGTAATGCTGGACGCCCGGGAAATCAAGAGCCGTGACGAGATCATGCTGTTGAACACCGCCGCCGCCATGGTCGACGGCGTCTATCAGGATATCTATGAAGCCCTCAAGCCGGGGGTTCGCGAGTCGGATATTGTCGCGATGGCCACCAAGCGGCTGTTCGAAATGGGCTCCGACGACGTCGAGGCGATCAACGCCGTGGCCGGCGAGCGCTGCAGTCCGCACCCCCACAATTTCACCGACCGCATCATCCGTCCGGGGGATCAGGCGTTTTTCGACATCATCCAGGCTTACATGGGTTATCGCACTTGCTACTACCGCACCTTCGCAGTGGGCAAGGCAAGCGCGGCGCAAAAGGAAGCCTACACCAAGGCACGCGAATGGATGGATGCCGGAATTTCCAAGGTTCGACCCGGCGTCGGCACCGACGAAATCGCGGCCGTGTTCCCCCGCGCCGAGGAGTTTGGTTTTCCCAACGAAATGGAGGCCTTCGCGCTGCAGTTCGGCCATGGTCTCGGCGTCGCGCTGCACGAGCGTCCGATCATTTCGCGCCTGGTTTCGCTCGATCACCCGCTCGAGATCAAAGAGGGCATGGTGTTTGCGCTCGAGACCTACTGCCCGGCGTCGGATGGCCGCTCCGCGGCGCGCATCGAAGAGGAATTGGTCGTCACCGACAAAGGCTGCGAAGTCATCACCTTGTTTCCCGCGCAGGAACTGCCGATCGCCAATCAATATTGAGCGATCGGTTGCAGGCTCGGAAACTTTTCGAACTACCAGAGGATATGGTCTTGGCACAACAACAGACGGCGGTCGTGTCGCGGCCGCGAGCAGGCGACGAGATCGAGACAACGACGCGGCTCGCGCTGTACCGCAGTCAATTCGAGATACGCGTTGTGGAGAAGCGCGCCTACGATTTGTTTCTCCAGAATCTCATCAAGGGCACCAGCCATTTGGCGATCGGGCAAGAGGCGATCGCCGCCGGATTCGCGACGTCAATGAAGCGCGGCGACTGGAGCTTCTGTACCTATCGCGGCCATGCTCACACGCTGGCGCGCGGCGCCTCGATGACGGGTGTGTTGGGCGAGCTCATGGGCCGTGAGTGCGGTCTCATGGGAGGCAAGGGCGGATCGATGCACCTGACCGACGTCCACAACGGGGTGATGGGATCCTATGCCATTGTCGGCGCCCATCTCCCGATTGCCATGGGTGCCGCTTGGTCGGCGCAATATCGCGGCACCGATCAGGTCGCGGTGTGCTTTTTCGGCGACGGCACGACCAATATCGGCGCCTTTCACGAAGCGCTCTCCATGGCCTCGATCTGGAAACTCCCGGTCGTGTTTGTTTGCGAGAACAATCTCTATATGGAATACACGCCGATCTCCGCGGTGACGCCAGTCAAGAATCCGGCCGCCGACCGCGCGGCCGCCTATGGCCTCGAGAGAATTCTGATCGACGGCAACGATGCCGACGAGGTTTATCGCACCGCGCGGTCGGCCATCGCGCGGGCCCGCGCGGGTGCGGGCCCATCGCTGATTGAAGCGCTAACCTATCGCCATCACGGCCATTCGCGAGCCGACCCCGCCAAATATAGGCCCACGGAGGAGGTCGAGGCGTGGATGAAACGCGATCCCATTTCGCTTTATCGCCAACGTTTGATCGACTTCGGCGTGGCCGAATCGGCGATCTTGGCGCTCGAAGAAGAGATCAAGCAGGCCGTCGATCAGGCGACCGAGACGGCGAAGGCATCGCGACCCCCGGCGGACGAATTGATCTACAAGGACGTCTGGGCGGATGGAGGATGGGCATGGCGGAATTAACCTATCGCGACGCGGTCGCGGCCGGCATTGCGCAGGAGATGGAACGTGACAACTCGGTCGTGTGTCTGGGCGAGGACATCGCGGGCGCGGGCGGCGTATTCAAGGCCACCGTCGGCCTGCTCGAAAAATTCGGACCATTGCGGGTGCGCGATACGCCGATCGCCGAGCAAGCGATCTTAGGCGCCGCCATGGGAGCCGCGATGACCGGCCTCCGGCCGGTCGCCGAGATCATGTTTTCGGATTTTCTGGCGGTGTGCTGGGATATGGTCGCCAATGAGATTGCCAAGACGCGCTATATGACCAACGGCCAGATTTCGTTGCCGTTGGTGATTCGGACGGGCAATGGGGGCGGCTCGCGCTTTGGCGCGCAGCATTCGCAAAGTGTCGAGAATTGGGCGATGGCCATTCCTGGACTCAAAGTGGTTGCGCCGTCCACGCCCGCCGATGTCAAAGGCCTGCTCGCGGCGGCGATACGCGATGCCGACCCCGTCGTATTTTTCGAACACAAGGCGCTTTACGCCACCAAAGGCGAAGTGCCGGACGGCGAGCACGTCGACAAGCTCGGTAGCGCCGCAATACGCCGCCGCGGTTCGGATTTGACCATCGCAGCGCTTGGCTTGATGGTGCCGCGTGCGCTCGAGGCCGCCGCAACACTTCAAGCCGAGCACGGCATTTCCGCAACCGTCATTGACGTCCGTTCGCTGGTGCCGCTCGACACTCAGACGATCTTCGCCGAAGTCTCAAAGACCGGGCGCTTATACACGGTCGAAGAAAATCCGCGCCTGTGCGGCTGGGGCGCCGAAATTGCGAGCCTGGTGGCCGAGGAATTGTTCTGGGACCTGGACGCCCCGATCATGCGCATCACCACGCCGCATGTGCCGTTGCCGGCCGCCGATCGGCTCGAGGACCTGACCATCCCGAGTGCGACGCGCATCGTGGCAACCATTCTGAGGACGATCGACTAAGGTGATCTCCAAAACCATGAGCGGACCCATCATCCCCGTGCGGACCGGCCTTTATATCGACGGCGCGTGGCGGGATGCATCGGACGGCGCCGAAATCGAAGTGCTGGATCCAGCGAACGAAGAAGCCATCGCCTCGGTCGCGTCGGCCAGCATTGAAGACGGGTTGGCGGCCGTCGACGCAGCCCACCGGGCGCTGCCCGCATGGGCCGCCACCGCGCCGCGCCGGCGCGCTGAAGTATTGCGAAAAGCCTTCGAACTCATGATCGCGCGCGCCGAGGATTTCGCGAAGCTCATGTCACAGGAGAACGGCAAGGCATTGAAAGACGCGCGCGGTGAAGCGGCCTATGCGGCGGAATTTTTCCGCTGGTACTCGGAAGAAGCGGTGCGCAACATCTCCGAGATTTCAATCAATCCGGCCGGCACCAATCGCATTTTGGTCTTACAGCAACCGGTGGGCGTCTCCATCCTGGTGACGCCATGGAATTTTCCGGCAGCGATGGCGACCCGCAAGATCGGCCCCGCGCTGGCGGCGGGCTGCGCAGTAGTTC
>Ga0210393_10004520_pt1 | contig 10989 bp, 10 predicted proteins | sample IncBWC27OmetaG_FD_160068 | JGI IMG/M metagenome (GOLD analysis project Ga0210393, IMG submission 160068) | Forest soil microbial communities from Barre Woods Harvard Forest LTER site, Petersham, Massachusetts, United States - Inc-BW-C-27-O ...
CGGCTGCGCCTCTGCACGACGCGGCTGGGCTTGAATCCGCGGCTTGCCGGCCTCAAGACGCTGAATCGCCTGGAATCGGTGCTGGCCCGTAGCGAATGGAACGATGCGCGCATTTGGGAGGGATTGATGCGGGACGTGGACGACAACCTCGTCTGCGGTACGATGTCGAACTTGTTTCTGAGACGTGGATCCAATCTTGTGACGCCGGTGCTCGATCGTTGCGGTGTGGCCGGCGTGATGCGCCGTTGGATCATGGCAACGGCCGCCGATCTTAAACTCCGCGTGGCCGAGCGCCGCATCCGCTGGCAGGACCTGAGCGACGCCGAGGAGGTGTTCATGAGCAACGCCGTCGTCGGATTGAAATCGGTCGCGGTGATCGGGCGCGGCCGGGAACGCCTGCATTACCGGGCGTTCGAGACTGCGACTCGTTTGCGTGAACGGCTGGATCTCCTTTGAGCCGCGCCTGGCGCTTCGGTCTGCTGTTGCCCCTGTTGCTGCTCGCCTCGGCCGGCGCCGCCGTGGTTTGGTTCGGCGTGCACAGTCTCGATGAGCCGCTGAGGGTCGCGGCGCCGCTGCGCTTCAAGGTCGCTCCGGGCGCGAGCTTCGCCCGGGTCGCGGCCGAGTTGGCGGCCCAGGGCGTCATTGCCCACCCGCGCGCCTGGGTGGTGTTCGCGCGGATCCGCGGCCTCGCGCCGGCGGTCAAGGCGGGAGAGTACGAGATTCAACCCGGCACGACACCCCGGGAACTGCTGACCAAAATGGTGAACGGCCAGGTGCTGCTGCACTCCTTCACCATCGTCGATGGTTGGCGGGTGCAGGACATGCTCGCCGCGCTGCGGCGCAATCCCGATGTCACCGTCACCCTGGCCGACAATGTGCCGGATCTCATGGGCAAGTTGGGGCTGCCGGGTCTCGAGTCGGAAGGTCAATTCCTGCCCGAGACGTACCGCTTCGTCGCCGGCACGAGCGACCTCGACGTGCTGCGCCAGGCGCACGCCGCGCTCAGCCGGGAATTGGAGTCGGCTTGGACGGAGCGCGACCCTGGTGTGCCGCTGCGCGATTCGCGTGAACTTCTGATCATGGCGTCCATCGTCGAAAAGGAGAGCGGCCTGCCGCAAGAGCTTGGGCTCATCGCCGGTCTGTACCTGCATCGTCTCAGCATAGGCATGCGTTTGCAGGCTGATCCGACGGTGATCTACGGATTGGGAGATCGCTACGAGGGCGACATTCGCACCGTGGACTTGCGCACCGATGGGCCGTACAACACCTATACCCGCACCGGCCTTCCGCCGACGCCGATTGCACTGCCCAGCGCCGCGGTGATCCGCGCGACCGCACACCCGGAGAAAACCGACGCCATCTATTTTGTCGCCTCGCCCAAGGACGACGGCAGTCACGTGTTCTCCGCGACGCTCGAGGCGCACAACGCGGCCGTCGCCTCCTACGTGGCGCATCAGCGTCAGAAGACGGCGGGAGGCGGGGTGCGATGAGCCTGATACCACCGGGGCGATTCTTGACCGTCGAGGGGATCGAGGGCGTGGGTAAATCGACCCAGGTGGCACGGCTCTCGCAGAGCTTGAGCGCCCGCGGCATCGCCCATGGGGTGACGCGCGAGCCCGGCGGCACGCCGCTGGCCGAGCGAATCCGCGACCTCGTGCTGGATAACTCGAGCGGCGAATCGCTACCGCCGACCGCCGAACTGCTGCTCATGTTCGCGGCGCGCGCGGTGCATCTGACCAACCACGTGGAGCCGAACCTACGGGCCGGACGGTGGGTGCTTTGCGATCGCTTCATCGATGCCACCTATGCCTATCAGGGAGGCGGCCGCGGCCTCCCCACCGAGCACATCCGGCAGCTCGAAGTCATGGTGCTCGGGCTACGCCGTCCCGACCTGACCGTGCTGCTCGATGCGCCGGTGGATCAGGCATTGCAGCGTGCGCGGCAGCGCAATGCCGGTGCCGCCGTCGACCGCTTCGAAGGCGAACGTGCCGAGTTTTTCGAGCGCGTGCGCAGCGCCTATCTGGCGCGCGCGGCCGCTGAACCTGCTCGGATCGCCGTCATCGATGCGAGCCAAACCGTCGATGAGGTTGCTGCGCAAGTCCTCGCGGTGCTGGAGGCACGTTCGTGGATATCCTGAGCGCCGATTCCCTGCCATGGCTCAACAGCGCGCAGCAGCGTCTGCGCGCCGCATTCGCGGCGCAGCGACTGCCGCACTCCTTGTTGCTGCTGTCGGCCCCCGGACTCGGCGCGGAGCAACTGGCGAATTGGATCACTGCTTTGGCGCTGTGCGAGTCGACGGGGCGGCGCCCGTGCGGCGTGTGCGCCTCCTGCCAATTGCTGCGCTCCGACAGCCATCCGGATTCGCATGTCGTGCGGATCGAGGAGGACGCGCAGCAGATCAAAGTCGACCAGGTGCGCGGCTTGATCGAAACTCTGGCGCTCAAGAGTTATCGCGGCGGCTATAAAGTGGGCGTCATCGAGGGTGCCGAACTGCTCAATGTCAATGGCGCCAATGCCTTCTTGAAAACCCTGGAGGAGCCCACCGCGAATACCGTCCTGGTGCTGATTGCGAGGCCGACCCACCGCCTGCCGGCGACCATCGCCAGCCGCTGTTTGCGCCTCAGCCTGTCGCCGCCGCCGAGCGCGGCCGCGATCGCATGGCTGGAGGCGCACGCGGGCGCTTCGGTCCCGCGCTCGTGGGGGGCGGCTCTCGCGCTCGCCGGCGGCGCGCCGCTGCTGGCGCTGGAACTGGATGCGGCGGGCGTAGCCGTGCTGGACGCAGAAATGCAGGGGTCCTTGAGGCAGCTGGCGGCCGGTTCGGTGGATGTGACGTTGCTTGCCGAGCGCTGGATGCAGTCCGATGCCGGACTGCGCCTGGCCTGGCTTGAGAACTGGATCACACGACGCGTACATGAATGGATCGGCGGCGCTACTTCGCATCAAAGTGCGGAACCGGTCCGCTTGCCTGCCGCTTTACTTAAGCCCAAGATAAGAGCCCTATTCGAGCTGCTGGACGCCGCCCGGGAGTTGCGGCGTCTGTCATCGACCGGCTTGAATCAACAACTGGCGCTAGAGGCACTGTTGCTCGGCGGCCGCGCCGCGCTGGCGGCCTGAAGACCTTTGGCAGGAACGGTAGGAATTGCGAAGCCCAAGTAACAAACCAGGTTTGCTGACGCTTACGATCAAGGGTAAGAGCGCGCTGTATCTCGCCTATATGCCTTTCGTGAAGAATGGCGGCCTGTTCATCCCGACGAACAGCAATTACCGCTTGGGCGACGAAGTGTTCATGCTGCTGAATCTGATGGGCGAAGAGGAAAAGCTGCCCGTGGCGGGGCGGGTCATCTGGATGACCCCGAAGGGCGCGCAGGGCAAGCGCACCGCCGGCATCGGCGTGCAGTTCAGCGATCAAGACCGCGGCAATACCCAAAAGAAGATCGAGAATTATCTGGCCGGTGCGTTGGGCGGAGATAAGCCTACTCACACCATGTGAACCCGCCGGGTTCAGACAAGCTTGAGTCATCCTTGAGGAACGCTTTAGGACTTCGTTCGGAGCGGTGCTTACACCGTGCTCCAAGCCATCGATGCAATGTCGGTGGCGAGTTCCTAAAACGAAACCTGGAGGAATCGACCATGATCACACTCAACCGCAACAAACTCTTTGCAATCATCTACTGCCTGCTGATAGCGGCATGGGCCTGCACGCTGGCAACAACGGCGGGCGCGCAAGAAAGCCTGCCGTCGAAGACGGTGAAATACGGCGATCTTGATATCTCGAAGGCGGAGGGAGCCAAAGTTCTCTACCAGCGCATTCGTGCTGCGGCGCGAAGCGTCTGCGACCTCTCGATAGGTGCCGATGCCGTGCTGCGCGTGGCCGAGAAGGTGTGCGTCGACACCGCGATCGACAACGCAGTTCGCAAGGTTGATGCGCCCGCACTGACCTCGCTGCGTTTCGGCGGGGACATTCGGCTGGCCAGCAAGTGACGGATCCCGGCGCCGCCGTGATGTCGATGGGCTCGCCGGCGGCGCCGGTTTTTGGTGGTGCGTATGCACCCAAATGGAGCACCCCCCGAATCGTCGCCTTCGGATCGCAAGCCGTATACTTGCGCCAGGAGACGTGTCGGATGCAGACCGAGAATCCCGGCGGCGCGGTGCAGATTGGCGAATGGTTCGTCGATCCGGCGCTAGACACCATCGCTCGCGGCACGGAGACCCACAAGCTTGAGCCGCGGACCATGCGGCTGCTCCTCTGCCTGGCGAACTCTGCCGGTGAGGTGGTCAGCGTCGATCGACTGCTTACCGAGGTGTGGAGCGGCGTCGTCGTCGGGTCCGCCTCTGTTTATCAGGCCGTGTCGCAATTGCGCAAGCTCCTCGGGGATGTGGATCCTAATCCGACGTACATTGCGACCGTCCCGCGCAAGGGTTATCGGCTCGTGGCGCGGGTTGCGCAGGCAGGGAGTGCCGGTACGAGTGTGCCCGTTGCAAAGCCCGTCGTGGAACCCGCGGTGGCGCCTTCCTCGCCAAGCGCTCGACGGCGCGCGACGCCGCTGAGGGTGGGTGCGGCGGTCTTGGTCGCCATTGCCTCGGGCTGGTTCATCTGGACGAGAATGCACTCTCTCTACGGATCGGCACGATCCGCCGCAGACAAGTCGATTGCAGTTCTGCCATTTGTCGACATGAGCGAGGGAAAAGACCAGGAATACTTCTCGGACGGCCTGTCGGAGGAGCTGATCAATCACTTGTCGCGAATCCCCGCTCTCAAGGTGATCGCTCGCACCTCCTCGTTTCAGTTCAAGGGCAGGAATGAGGACGTGCGCTCCATCGCCGGCAGACTGGGGGTCGCGCACCTTTTGGAGGGGAGCGTGCGCAAGGCCGGGCAGGAGTTGCGTGTCACCACGCAGCTGATCCGGGCCTCCGACGGGGTGCATCTGTGGTCGCAGACCTTCGATCGGAACCTCGCTGATATATTCAAAGTGCAGGACGAAATTTCAGAAAGAGTGGCAAGCGCACTCAACGCGACTCTCGCGATCACCGGTCAGGCGATCGGAAAGGAATCCGATGTGGAAGCCTACAACCTCGTGTTGGAAGGCAATTACTACAAGGCGCGAAGGACCAAGGCCGATGTCGAGAAAGCCATCCAGCTGTATCAAAGGGCGATCGAAGTCAGGCCCAACTATGCCTTGCCTTGGGCACGCCTCGCGAGCGGCTACCTGACCTTGGAGGAGGCCAAGGGGACTCCATCGGCCGAGGACAACGCGAAGATTGTCGCCGCACTGGACCGCGCGATCCAATTGGACCCGAATCTCGTGTGGGCTTATTACACGCGAGCCGGTTTCGAGATAGCCATCAAGTGGGACTGGGCGGCCGCGCAGGCGGATCATGAGCGCATGCGGGCGCTCGATCCCGGCATCTACCTGCTGCCGCTCGCCCTGGGGGACATGGCACTGCTATCGGGGCACGTCGAGGAGTCCCTTCAGCAATATCAGCGGGCGACCGAGCTCAATCCGCTGGACGCGATCACCATGCGCGCCCGCGGCGTCGCTCTATGCGCGTCGGAACGACTGCAGGAGTGCCTGCAGTATCGCGTGAAACTACAGCAGCTGCACCCGGAATTGCGTGGGGTCAACGCCTTTGTCGGCGAGGCGCGCCTTCTGCTGGGCCAGCTGCCCGACGCCCTTGATGCTATGCAAAAAGAAACCGAACAGGACGCGAAACTGGCCGGTCTCGCCGCGGTTTATACCGCCATGGGAAAGCATACCGAGTCCGATGCGGCGCTGAAAACACTTGAAGAAAGCTATGCATCGGACGATGCCTACCAAATCGCACAGCTCCACGCTTATCGCGGGGAGGCGGATGCGAGCTTCGAATGGCTGCAGCGCAGTTTCGTCATGCACAATTCGAATATACTATTCATCAAGACAGACCCCTGGCTGCGCACTCTGCACCGGGACCGCAGGTTTCAGATCCTGCTGGCCAATCTGCACTTGCCGGAGTAGGTTTAACAGGAATTCGCAACTATCGAAACCCAGGATAGAGATTGATGGTCGAGGTGTTTCCGTTCGAGAACAAGGGGATGCAACATGGATGCTACATTGGACGAGACGGTTGAGCGGGCTAAGGAAGAGGTCAAGAAGCTTTTGGCGGAAGTGCAAGCCGGACAGCCCGATCCGAAAAAATTGGAGTGCGGGCTCATGGAAGTCCAGGGCAGATTGAAAGTCTTGGATATCCATTTGGAATCGCACCGCCGCCAATAGCGGCGGTCCCGTTCGGACCCGCGATCCGGGCCGGCCTGAAGCGACGCGGGATGCCGGGCGTTGCTGCCGATGCCAGGTGCCATGAAGTTGAGAAGCGCCCGTTGCCAGTCGGCCTATTGGGACGATGGAGACCTGCGGATCGTCAATTACCTGGCGCGGACAACGTTTTCCGCGAATCCGATCGTGTTGGAAGTCATCCGATACTTTTTCGCGCCGAGGACCATCCGCGAAGCGATGCTTGAATTCAACTCCTACGCCAGGGACAGCGTCGGAGAGGCGATAGTCGAACTGATCGAGTGCCGGCTGCTGCTCGAGTGCGACTCCGCCGAATCGGCTCGCGATGAGTTGCTCGATTCCTCGTGGAAGCCGTGGCTGCCCGAGGGCGGATTTCATTTTCTGACGAAAGACGCACCCTACGTCGGAGGCGACTGGACCATCGAGCAAATCATGCGGACGATCCCGAACACGCCATCGCCGCCTCTGTTCAAGAAAATCCAGGGTGCCGAATCGATTTCGCTGCCGTTCCATCAACTGGAGACGGACAGCTTCTACCAGACGCTGCACGCCCGCAGAACGCAGCGAAAATTCTCGGAGACCAAAGTACCGCTAGACAGCATCGCCAAGCTGCTGCGAACCACCTGGGGCGTTCAAGGGTACGTGCAGACGGAAGATTTCGGACCCCTGCCGCTCAAGACCAGTCCGTCCGCCGGCGCGCGAAACCCTATTGAGGTGTATTTGATGGCACTCAGGGTGACGGGACTCGATGCCGGGCTTTACCACTATGATGCGAAGGACCACGCACTGGAAAGAATCTCCGTCGAGACGACACCGCAGCTCGCGCGGGCTTACTGCGCGGACCAGCCGTTTGTCGCTGATTCGTCGGCACTGTTCGTCATGACGGCCGTCTTCGCGCGGACGATGTGGAAGTACCCTAATCCTCGGGCCTACAGAGTGGTGCTGCTCGATGCCGGCCATCTCGGCCAAACGTTTTGTCTCACGGCAACCCGGATGGGCCTTGCGCCTTTCTGTACCGCTGCTTTGAAAGATTCCCTGATCGAGCAGGACCTTGGAATCGACGGCATCTCGGAATCGGTGCTCTACGTCACCGGGGTCGGTATGCCGGTGAGTCGGTGAACGGGGGTTCGCGCCGCTGCGTGGACGGAGCGGCTTTGCTCGCCACGCAAAATTCTTCCATACCAGTTAAATCTATGATAACAAGTGGTCCTTGACCTATGCTCGGTCGCGGAGAGCAAGTGATCAGCGGTCGTCAACCGCGATAAAAAGAATACCGCGACTTAGCTTCGGGGGGAGTGGGTTTGATCACTCCAAAAATAGAACGGGATGCACCATGCGTACACACTCGAAGTTATCTTATGCAGTGGCGGCCATTCTGGGCGGCGGCGCGGCCGGCCCCGTGGTATCGGCGACGGCCACGGACGCGAATTCAGCCGGCGATCAAATCCAAGAAATCACGGTGACTGCTCAGCGCCGCACCGAAAACATTCAAAATGTGCCGATCGCGATCCAGGCGCTGACCAGCGAAACCCTGGCGCAATTGAATATCACGACATTCGATGATCTCATCAAGTATCTCCCCAACGTGACGGCACCGACCGCGGGTCCCGGCCAGGCCCAAATTTTCATGCGGGGCTTGAGTGCCGGAGACAACGGCACTCAATCCGGGGGTTCGATTACCGGGTTCCCCAACGTCGCCATCTATCTGGACGATCAGTCGGGGCAACTCCCGGGCCGCAACCTCGATGTCTACGCGGCGGACTTGGAGCGCGTCGAGGTCCTCGAGGGGCCGCAGGGAACCCTGTTCGGCGCCGGCGCTCAGGCGGGCGTCATTCGCTACATCACGAACAAGCCGAAGATCAACGTGACGGAGGGCAGCGTGTCCGCCGGCTACGGCACGACCGCGGGCGGCGATCCCAATAGCGATCTGACCGCCGTCCTCAATCTGCCGCTGATTGCCGATACCCTCGCAGTCCGCGGCGTCATTTACAACGACCGGCGGGGCGGCTACATCAACAATGTGCCGGGCACTTTCACACGTAAGGCAAGCGATATTGGCATCGGCTACGCGCAGTATCCGACGGGCTGCGGGCCAACCACCACCCCGTGCCAGGTCCCCCCGGACAGCCAGGCCATCAATAACTACAGTATCGCGGCCAGGGCGATCAACCCGGTCACCTATCAAGGGATCCGTGTGTCGGCTCTTTGGGACATCAATTCCGATTGGAATGCCCTGCTGACCCAAAGCTATCAAAGCATCGACGCCGAAGGGGTGTTCTACCAGATGCCCAATGCCTCGGATGGCGCGCCGCTGCCCCAGCAATCGGTCACGCTGTTCAACGATTCTTTCAACAAGGACAAATTCGAAAATACGGCCTTCACGCTCAACGGGCGATTCGGCGACCTCAAAGCGGTGTATACGGGAGCGTACCTGGTGCGCAACGTGAGCCAGATACAGGACTATACGAATTATGCGCGCGGTGTGTACGCGGACTACTACCAGTGCCACGGCGCCGAGCCGGCGAATGGGTTGGCGTCGAAATGCTATTCGCCGAGCACCACCTGGAACGAGACGGAACACAACACCCATCAGAGTCATGAGTTTCGACTGAGCACCCCGGACGATTGGCGGTTTCGCGGCATCGTCGGCGCTTTTTGGGAAGAGCTCAAGATTCAAGACCAGCTGAACTGGCTCTATAAGACCTTACCCGCGTGTACCACGACGGTTACCGCCGGGTGCTTGACCGATGTCGCGCCCGCTCCCGGCACGACCGTGTCCGACCCCAATACGCGCAATGACAATACGGCCTACTTCAATGACGTTCACCGCGGCTACAAGCAGCTGGCGTTTTTCACCTCGCTCGATTTCGACCTCATTCCCAAGGTGCTGACGGTGACGGCGGGGACCCGCCATTACGATTTCGACAATACCGAGAAAGGTGCAAACACCGGCAGCTTCACCTGTTACGAGGCAGGCCCGGGTCCTTGCTTGACGTATGCAACGAACATCGACGCTGAGAATCTGCATACGAAGTACAAGGGCTTCAAGAGCCGCGCCAATGTGACCTGGCACGTCCTGCCGGATGCACTGGTTTACTACACCTGGTCGCAGGGGTTCCGCCCCGGCGCCTTCAATCGGAATTCCGCCTGCTACATTGCGGGCGCACAGGGTGTGGCCCAGTATTGCTCGCCGCTGTCGTTCACCTCCGACAATCTGACCAATAACGAGTTCGGCTGGAAGACGGAGTTCCTCGAGCGCCGCCTGCAGTGGAACGGGGCGGTCTATCAAGAAGATTGGAACAATGTGCAGGTCAATTTTTTCGACCCGGGAGTGCTCGGCAATGTCGGCTTCGGCGTGAATGGACCGAACTACCGGGTTCGCGGTGTGGAGACTTCCATTATCGCGTTGATCACCCAGGGCCTGACCGCGCAAGGCGGGGCTTCCTGGAACAGCAGCGTACAGACCAACTCTCCTTACCTGATCGCCAACAATCCCGCGCTGCTCGCGAACCCGGCGACCAAGGCCGAGTTCGGACAGCCGATTTTGAGTGTGGTGAATCCCTACGGTCCCCCCGGCAGTCCCAGCGCCAATTCGCCGCCGCTGCAGTTCAACCTGCGCTTGCGGTACCAGTGGACGGTGAACTCCTACAATGCCTTCGCGCAAGTCGGCGCCACGCACACCGGCCATTCGTTCACCCAGTCCGGCAGCAATCCCGCGCTCTCGGCCGGCTCGAGCGTGAGCACGACACAGCTCAGATTTGAAGATCCTGCATACTCGGAGTTCGACGCATCGATCGGCGTGGCGAAGGATGCGTGGACGACGGAGCTGTACGCCCAAAACCTGACCAACGAGATCAAAAGTGTATTCACCTCGAGCACGCAGTTCGTTCCGGCGGAGGTGATCACGAGGCCGCGGGTGCTCGGTGTGAGGTTCGGCTTTAAATTCTAGGTGCGCCGCGGGCGCCTGGTGAGTCGCAGGTCATTTGTTCGGCAGGGCATAGACCTTGCCGTGCCACGGTGCCTTGTCGATCTCATCGACCGCGGTCACATAGAGGGTCTTCTCATCGGGGCTGAACGCTAGATTGGGCACCTTCGGCGACGGCAGAGTCAACGTGCGCAGCAGTTTTCCCGAAGCGTCGATCACGAAGATTTGACCGAGCAAGGCCATGTGTAGGTCGCGCGGACTCTGCCCCACGTACAGATCTCCGGTGGAGGACACCTTCACTCCATCAGGCCAAATCGGCGCGGCGTGATTGACCAGATCGTCGAGGTTCACGAACACGCGCCGATCGGACAGGCTGGCGTCGGGCGCGATCTTGAACTCGAGCAGGCGATGCTCCTCGGTCTCGACCACGTACAGAATCTTGCCGCCATGCGCCCGATACTGCCGTTGTCGTAGCAGGTGGTGAGGAACTCATCATGCCCAAAGGGCACGACGGCGGATTGTCCGCAGCCGCGCTCGGCCGAGAATACCCGGTTCTTTTTCCCATCCCACGTCATCACGGCATTGCGGCCGTATTCAACGTAGTACAGCTTGCCGTGGTACCAAATCGGCCCCTCCGGAAAATGCGCATCGGCGTTCAAAGTGAGCACGCCTTCAGCCTCGGCGCCGGCGCAGACCATGATCGCCAAGAAGGCGAGGGCGCGGCGTGCCATCACGAGATCACCGGTCCGGCGCGCTCGGCAATCAGCGCGTACTGGTCCGGCCGGCGATAGCGCGCGA
>Ga0210393_10004521_pt1 | contig 10989 bp, 14 predicted proteins | sample IncBWC27OmetaG_FD_160068 | JGI IMG/M metagenome (GOLD analysis project Ga0210393, IMG submission 160068) | Forest soil microbial communities from Barre Woods Harvard Forest LTER site, Petersham, Massachusetts, United States - Inc-BW-C-27-O ...
CACGCCAACGCGCTCGACGTGGGCGGGATAAAGCTGGCCGACGGCCAACAGATCGTGTTGACGGATCGCAGCGTGCCGCGGGAGTTGCGCGAGAATGTGCTGCATTCGGTCTGCGCGCGGTTCATGACCGTGTTGGGTCCGGACTCCGACTGGTATCACGAGGAGCACATCCATCTCGACCTGATGCCGCGCCGCAACAATTACAAGATCTGCCAGTGGGATGTGCTGGACCCGCTGCCCAGGGTCGCGCCGCTGTTGCCGGCCGCGCGGCCCGACGAAGCACCGCCGCGCGAGGTCGCGGGCAAGGATACGGATAAAGATAAGAATGATGCGGACAAGTCCGATGCCAAAAGGCCGGACGCCGCAAAGCCGGATACCGCCGAACCGGCGGCCAAAGCGACCGCGTCGCCTACGACCACGCCTCAGAGCAAAAAGCCCACAACAAAAAAGCGCCGGCAAAACCGGCGCTTTTGATATTCTTGAGGCTTGACCGGCCCGTTACTGCATCACGAAGGCGCCGCCGCCTTGCAGCGCCATCTGCGAATTGTACGGGGAGTCGCCATGGTGTGGCTCCAGCACCACCACGATGGTCCCGAGCTTGACCCGGTTATACAGGTCGATCGCGTCCTCGTTGGTCAGGCGGATGCAGCCCGAAGAGATCGATGCGCCGATATATTCCGGCTGGTTGGTGCCGTGAATCCGGAACAGCGTATCCTTGCCGTTCGAATACAGATACATCGCGCGCGAGCCCATCGGATTGTCCGGTCCCGGCGCCACGAAGGTCGGCACGCCGAGTCGCTCGATCTCGCCCTTGGTCGGATGCCACGGTGGCCACTCGGTCATGGCGCCGACCTTGGCGATGCCCGACCACGCCATGGCTTCTTCGCCGACGGTGATGCCGTAGCGGATCGCCTTGCCGTCGTTGAGCACGTAATAGAGGTAGTGATTGTCGGAATCGACCACGATCGAGCCGGGCGCTTCCTTGCGGTGATATTCGACGATGGCGCGACGGAAGGGCTCGGCGACCGGCGTGTTGGTGTACCGGATCTTGGCCAGATACTCCTTGTCGCGCGGTTTGAAAGTGGTCGCGTTGGTCGCCTCATAGGTCGTGGCTTCCATGCAGCCCGACAGCATCAGGCCGGTGGCCAGGATTGCGAGCGTCGCCATGAGCGACGAAACTTTGAGCGAAGAAACCTTCAGCGACGACACCTTGAGCGAAGACATTGCGTAATTCCGATCCCTGCGTGCGCGCGCGCTGACAATGCGCCCCGAACGCGACGATTCTATTGAACAGCATTATCGCCGATATTGGTCATAATTCCAGACCTTAGACTCACCTGCCGCGATGCGGGACGCTACCTGTGGCTTTTTTACCTCAAGGCTCGCGGTTCCCGGCTGATTTTTGGGCAGGCCTGCCCGGAACGGAGAATCCGTGCCATCCTACCGCCGTTCCCTCGCCACAAATACCAGCAGTTCGTTAAGCCGGCGTGATCGGCGCTTGCCGGAACCGGGTCAGTTCCTGTTGGGTGAGGTGGTACCGCGCGGAGTCCTTGCATGTTTTCGGTGTTTGTTCCCTCAGAGTCCGCCTTGAAGAAGGTCACCGTCGAAAATCTCGCCGCGCTGCCGGAGAGCGCGGTGTGGGTCGACCTCTTCAACCCGACCCAGGCCGAGGACCGAGCGGTGGAGCGGTTCGCCGGCATCGCGGTGCCCACCCGGGAGGACATGCAGGAGATCGAGATCTCTAGCCGGCTCTATATCGAGAACGGCGCGCGCTACATGACGGCGACGCTGATGTGCCAGGCCGACACCGACATGCCGAAGACCACGGCGGTGACCTTCATCCTGACCGGCCATCGCCTGGTGACCGTGCGCTACGACCAGCCCAAGCCGTTCGCGCTGGTCGAGAACAAGCTGGCGCGGTCGTGCGCCCCCGGCATCACCGGCGAGATGGTGCTGATGGAGCTGTTGGACGCCGTGATCGATCGCTGCGCCGACATCCTGGAGCGCGTAGCCGCCGACGTCGACCAGGTCTCGCACGACATATTCGAGCCGGCGAGCGAGCGTTCCGGCAACGCCAGGCGATATTCGAAAATCCTGATCGAGATCGGCCGCGAGGGCGACCTGACCTCGAAAGTGCGCGAGAGCCTGGTCTCGATCGGCCGCGTCGTCACCTTCCTGTCGGCGGTGATGGAAGGAGTGAAGTGGTCGAAAGACATGCGCGAGCAGCTCAAGACCCAGCAGCGCGACGTCGCTTCACTGACCGACCACGCCTCGTATCTCGCGAGCAAGATCACCTTCGTGCTCGATGCCCTGCTCGGCGTCGTCAACCTCGAGCAGAACAACATCATCAAGCTGTTCTCGGTGATGGCCGTGGTGTTGATGCCGCCGACCCTGATCGCCTCGATCTACGGCATGAACTTCAAGGAGATGCCGGAGCTGGAATGGACCCACGGCTATCAGCTGGCGCTGATCGCGATGCTCGCCGCCGCCGTGGTGCCGTATCTCATCTTCAAGTGGAAGAAGTGGCTGTGAGGTAAGTCTAGATGCGCTACGCAATCGTGATCGAGAAAGCCTGCGGTAACTATGCTGCCTATGTGCCCGATCTTCCGGGTTGTGTAGCCGCCGGCGAAACGGTCGGCGTTGTGCAAGGCGAAATTCGCGAAGCGATCCGCTTTCACATCGAAGGCCTTTAAGCCGACGGTGTCGCCGTCCCCGAGCCGACCAGCATCGCGAAATATATCGAGATGTGAACGCCTGCTGCCTCTGTCAATTTCTCCGGTAAAATTTGAGCGGTGCGTTGAACGATTGCTCTAAAATTTTCTGCGATAACGCTCTCTCGGAAGCGCGATCCCAACGGTAGGGATCATGCTCAACAACGAGCTAAGGCGCGAATAGCGATTTCCTCTCGGTTATCGCGCGTTAGCGAAGAGGGCAGCCATGGTTGAGAAACGTATAACATTACCCCGCAACGTTGTTGATCTCGCGAGCTATCGGGAACGCAATGGCGGCAGGGCGCTGGCGATCTCGGCGCGGTCCTGCCGGCATTGCGGCGCGGTGATGGCGGAAGGCGAGAGCGAAGAGGAATGCTCCAGCTCGTTCAATCTCGATCAAGCGAACCTGCGCTGGCAGGCAGCCCAGATCCTGCGCGGACTGATTTGAACGGATGTGATTGCGGCAAGGTTGGTGCTACGTCGTCATTGCGAGGAGCGTGAGCGACGAAGCAATCCATCGCGCCGCCAAAAGAAAGAGTGGATTGCTTCGTCGCATCCGCCTTCGCCCGAAGGCGGGCTTCGGCGGACAAGAGTGCTCCTCGCAATGACGGCGGTGGAGCTGTTCGGCTCTACCGCCGCACCACCTGCGCCATCGCCACCACGACCTCGCTGACAAAACCGTCGCGGCTGAAGGGAAACAGCCGCTGCTCGACATCGCGTACCATCGCCTCCGCTTGGTCTCCGAGCACGCCGGGCGAGGACGACGAGAACGTCATGACGCGGCGCGCCAGGTTGTGCAGGCTGACCTGATGGCTGGTCTCGACCTTGATCACGTCGCCAGTCTGAAACCGCGTGCCATGAAAGAATCCCGCCAAGTCCCGATGGGTTCGCCGGGCGCCGCCTGAATCCGACCACAGGCTTTCGTTCGACCAGGCGCGCCGCGCCACGTTGTAATCCTCGAGCCACGGGTTGCGTCCTTCGCCTGCGGAGACCGACGAACAGACCAGGATCACCCCATTGGGCTCAACCAGCCGCTCGAGCCGCTCGAGGGTCAAGTCGCGGTCCATCCAGTGCAGCGCCCTGCCGATCGTCACGACATCGAAGCGCCCGATGTCGTCCGGCAGGTCTTCCGCCTTGCCCGCGATCAGCGTGAGATCCTGCGACCCGCGCTCGGCCGCCTTCCTTGCCGCCGCAAGCATCGCCGGCTCCGGATCGACGCCCGTGATGCGCCCGACATAAGGCGCAAAGCCAAGCGCCAGCAGCCCGGGGCCCGTCCCGAGGTCGATCAAGGCTTGCGCCTTCGTAAACGCGAGCCGCTGCGCCACCTCACGAAAGAAGGCGGGCGGATAGGGCGTCCGCAATTCCTCATACAGCGCAACCGTAGTGGCGAAGCGTCCCATGGCGGGGCCGTGGTCCTTTCATGTGTCGGAGCGGGCGCGGGATGGCGTGAGCGGCAAACCGCGCGAGCGGGTCGCTGCGAGTGCCGCGCCCGGTGAGGAACCCGAACCTATGGCGCCGTTGCGATCGTTACCAGCTCGCCTGGATCACGTTTTCGCAAGGCAAAACAAACCCGGCGCGAGCACGCCTGGTCCGGCGAAACACACGCGTCATGCCCGGACATAGCCGTCCGAAGGACGGCGTCGCTTTCGCTCACCCATGATCCGGGCATCCATCGATCTTCATGACAAGGGGATGGATTACCGGGTCAAGCCCGGTGATGACGATCCCAGCGGATCTGGCTCGGCGCTTTTCCGGGGAACCTTTGGTGGAACTGGAAGTTTCCTCGCGGGGCAATGGGCATAGGAGGATACTTTGGAAAAGAAGATAGCCGGACTTCTCGGAGCGGTGGCGGCGCTCGGAACCATGGGTTCTGCTCAGGCAGCAGCACCAACTCCAACTGACACGTTAAGGGCCAACTCCTATGCCGAGCTGCTGGAGCCGATCGCGAATGCGAGCGTGCTCTTGCAGGCGATCGACGAACAGCGGCCCGCGGCGTCCACCGACGGCAATATCAAGCTCGCGCAAAATCACCATCACCACCATCATCATCACCACGCTTATCGCCGACCGCGGATCGTGATCGTCCCGCACAGGCACCACCACCACCATCACCATCACCATCACCACCACGACTGATTCGGGCATGAACCCAGCGGCGCTGGCGCGAGGGCGCCGGCGCCGCTGTGGCTGTTTGAAAATTGCATCGAGAAACCGCAACACCCTCGACGTCGTCCTGGCGAAGGCCAGGACCCATAACCACAAACGTCAGTTTTGCGAAGCTGCGGCCGCTATCGTGCCACCCACGGCCGCCTGTGGTTATGGGGCCCGGCTTTCGCCAGGACGACGGCACGCATCACACGTGCTGGCCGCCGTTGATATGGATTTCGGCGCCGTTGACGTATGAAGAGGTCTCCGTGCACAGCACGTAGATGATCTTCGCCACCTCGTCCGGCGTGCCGAGCCGATGCATCGGGATCTGCTGCTCGACGATCTTTTCGGTGCCCGGCGAAAGGATCGAGGTGTCGATCTCGCCCGGCGCGATCGAGTTAACGCGCACGCCGATGCGGCCGAAGTCGGACGCCATCTCGCGCGTTAGCGCGGCGAGCGCCGCCTTCGAGGTCGCGTAGGCCGCGCCGGCGAACGGGTGCACCCGCGAGCCGGCGATGGACGTGACGTTGACGACCGAACCTTTCACCGCCTTCAGTTCGTTGATCAGGCCGCGCGCCATCATGATCGGCGCAAAGAAGTTGACCCGGAACACGTGGTTCCAGGTCTCGAGATCGGTGTCGACACTGCCCAGTCGCTTGCCGCCTTCGCCCTTCGGCGAGATCGCGGCGTTGTTGACCAGCGCATGCAGCTCGCCGGCATCGAGCCGCTCGCGGATTTCCTCGATCGCGCGGGCGGTATCCTCGGGGTCGGCGAGGTCGACCTGGACGTGATCCTCAGGTCCGGCGCCCCATGGGCATTCTTCCGGAAACGGGTGCCGCGAGCAGGTCAGGACGCGCCAGCCGGCCGAGGAAAAGCGAATCACGGTGGCATGGCCGATGCCGCGGCTGGCTCCGGTCAGAAGCATGGTTCGCCGCGGCAGGTTGGATGGACTCGGCATGTCGTTCCTTCGTTGCGGTCAGGGATAGAGCCGCATCTTGCCCCAGGGTTGATTTGGCGCCTGGCGGGAAAATTCCACGCGGTCGTGCAGGCGGAACGGGCGGTCGTGCCAGAACTCGAAGCTTTGCGGCGCGATGCGCCAGCCGCTCCAACCCGGCGGCCGAGGCACCTCGCTCACCACATATCTGGCGGCGACCAAAGCAATCGCCTGCTCGAAGGCAAACCGGCTCTCCATCGGCTGCGACTGTTTTGAAGCCCAGGCGCCGATCTGGGCCTGCTTCGGCCGGGTGGCGAAATAGGCGTCGGCCTCGGCATCGGTCACCGGCGACACAAGCCCGCGGATGCGGACCTGCCGGCGCAGCGACTTCCAGTGAAAAAGTAACGCCGCCTTAGGGTTTGTGGCGAGCTCGCGGCCTTTTTGGCTCGCGATGTGGCTGTAGAACACAAAACCTTCGGCGTCATAGCCCTTCATCAGCACCATCCGCACGTCGGGCAGGCCTGTTTCGTCGACGGTTGCCAGCGCCATCGCATTGGGATCGTTGGGTTCTGCCTTCACGGCCTCGGCAAACCATTCTGCAAACAGCCCAAACGGCTCCTCGGCGGCGGTGAAATCACCGGATGTTAAGGGGGGCTGGTGTTTGATGGAGGTCGTGTCAGTCATCATCTGAGAGTCCGAGTTGCGTCCGCCCGCACCTGAAAGCGTGCTACAGCGCCGATCCGATCCCGCCCTATATAGGGCATGGGGACGCGTTGGCCTATTGGCGATCAGCTCCCGGGGAGCTGCGCTTGCAGTGATTCTGATCGCGCTCGCGGCCTCTGGCTGCAGCATATCCCGTTCGAGCGGCGGTCCTTTCGCCATGATGCAGGATAAGGATTTGACCGGCTCGCTCGGGGCGGCACGCCTGGCCGCGCGGCCGCCGACCGAGAGTGATTTGGCTTATGCCCGCGATGCGGCTTCTGACGTGCTGACCAAGGGAGACAAGGACGCCAGCCAGCCCTGGGAAAACCCCGAAACCGGGGCGCGCGGTTCGGTGACGCCGCTGGCCCAGGCCTATTCTGCGGATGATGGGCGCATCTGCCGGGATTTTCTGGCAAGCTATGTCAATGGAGCGACCGAAAGCTGGCTGCAGGGCGCCGCCTGCAAGTCCGGCCGAGGTCGCTGGGAAATTCACACGCTGAAGCCGTGGCGACAGGGATAGAGCATGATCCGGAAAAGTGGGGACCGGTTTTCCGAAAAGATCATGCTCAAACAAAGCCCCGTTGCAAAAATGCAACGGAAACCCCAGATGAAAACCGAGCGGGCGGACAGTCCGTAGTTTATGATTTTATTTTTCCTGAGGGAGACGTGACGGATGCGCGACCCCTATGAGGTCTTGGGGGTGCCGCGGAGCGCGAGCGCTGCGGCCATCAAGAGCGCCTATCGCAAGCTCGCCAAGAAGCATCACCCTGACTCGAACAAGAACGACCCGAAGGCGGCGTCGCGCTTTTCCGAGATCAACTCCGCCAACGAGATCCTCGGCGACGAGGACAAGCGCAAGGCGTTCGACCGCGGCGAGATCGATGGCGACGGCAAGCCGCGCTTTCAGGGCTTTCCCGGCGGCGGGGCCGCGGGCGGCCGTGCCGGTCCGGGCGGATTCGAGACGCATACTTTCCGCTCTGGCGGCACCGGCCCGGGCGGCGGCGCCGGCGGGTTTGAGGATATCCTCAACAGCATGTTCGGAGGTGCGGCCGGGCGCGGCAGCGCGCGCCCGGGTCAGGGCGGCAGCCACTTTGAATTTGATACCGGCGGCATCGGGCTCGACCTCGATCTTTCCGTCGCCATGACGGTGTCGCTCGAAGAGGCGGTCAAGGGCGCGGAGAAGCGCGTCCGGCTGCCGACGGGAAAAGAGCTCAACGTCAAGATTCCCGCAGGCGTCACCGCCGGTCAGCAGATCCGGCTGAAGGGGCAGGGCGAGACCGCGCAGGGCCATCCGCCCGGCGATCTGCTGATCACGGTCAATATCGCTCCGCACCCCTTCTTCAAGGTCGAAGGCCAGGACTTGCGGATCGATCTGCCGATCACGCTGTATGAGGCGGTACTGGGCGGCAAGGTGCGTGTGCCGACGCTTGGCAGCGCGGTCGAGCTGTCGATCCCGAAGAACACATCGAGCGGGCGGACGTTTCGATTGAAGGGCAAGGGCCTGCCGAAAGGTCCCGGTGCCAACGGCGACCTGCTCGTCACCACCCGTATCGTGCTACCGGACGGCAACGACGCCGAACTGGAGGCGTTGATGCAGAAGTGGCGCGACGGACACCCTTACAATCCGCGCGGTGATCTCGGCTGAGCTGAAACCAGCCGATTTTTCGGGCGCACCTAGCTGTTTCGGGCGTATTCCCCGAACAAAAAAGGTGCGGCCTCAAGAGGGGGACCAGCGCGGTACAAAACCCCAACTTGAGGCCGCTTGCGTCGATCGGCGGATCGAACGCTCCTCATTTTTTCGTGACCATCCGGTACGATAATGAGACGCAGCTATGACTTGATTCCAGATTTTCGATGTCCGAATTGGGACGCGACGCGTGACCCTTTCATGTGTCGAGGTTTTTTACTCAACCCCCGCTTTTCTCCGCCTGGTCATACACCAAACGCGCGACTTCGGTCAGCCGGTCGCGGTCGCTGGAGCCGCTCACCACGTAACCCACGCCATGATCAGCCCAAAACAGCGCGCCGTCATTGTCTTCGGTGGTGTAGCGCATCTGCGTCGTCTCGGCGGACGCCTTTGAAGCGTAGACCGTGAAACGCTCACCGGAGGCGCTCTCGTACATCAGGAACGACGCCGGGCCGGTGGGACCGGGCAAGAGCCGCCCGCCGACCAGCTTCAATCCGGTCGCATCAAGCTCCGGCGGGCGGACATCCCAGCCGCAACGCTTGGTCAGCCAAGCCTGCAGATGCGCGCGCTCGTCGCCGGGCACCTCCACTGGATGGCGAACCTCGACGACATACAGCCGGTGCGCATCCAGCGCATCCACCGTAAAACTCTTGAACATCGACGGCGATACGGCCGCGCCATGCGCCAGCCAGCCGGCGCCGCCGCCGGCGACGAAGGCCATCAACGTCGCCGCAATTGTGCCATAGATCCACTTGCGCGGCTGTTGCATCAGCCGCTCGATCTCCAGCCGCTTCGGCACCGGCTCGTTGGCGACCGCGTCGTACCGCGCATGCAGCGCTTCCGCCATCGTGCGCCACGACTGCACCCGCTCGGCATCCTCGGAATGGGCCGCGAGCCATGCCTCGACATCGCCGCGGCGTTCCGCCGGCAGCTCATTGTCCACAAAGGCGTGGAGCTCGTCCTCGGTGACGGGAATCTTGGGGTCGGTCATGTTTGTCGTCTCTGTCTGCGCTTCATTGTTTGTTGTTCGTTCGAAAAGGCTCGCCCGGCGGCAGCAGCATACCTCCAGCGCGGCGAGGATCGGGGACGCGCCCGCGAGGTGGACTCAATGTCGCATCCATATGCGTCTTTTTGTGCACAGCGCTTGCCATCATTTCACCCGCCGCAGCGCCGGACGTTCGCCCTCCAGCACGGCTTTGACATGGGCGCGTGCACGCGCCAGGCGCGACATCACGGTACCGATCGGCACGCCCTGGATGTCGGCGACCTCGCGGTAGCTCAACCCCTCGAGCATCACCAGCAACAGCACGGCGCGTTGCTCCTCGACCAGCGTCGCCAGCGCCCGCGCGATGTCGCGGCCTTCCGCCTCGGTGCCGCTGGCGTCGGGATTGTTTTCCAGCAGCGGCATGAATTGCGGTCGCCGCGCCAGCGAGCGGCGCCGGTTCTTGTTGAGGTTGGTCAGGATCGTATAGAGCCAGCTCCTGACGTCGCCGCCGAGAAACAGCCGCTCCGAGCGCAAGGCGCGCACCAGGGTGTCCTGCACCAGGTCGTCGGCGATATCGGCATCGCGCGCCAGCGCGCGGGCGTAACGGCGCAGGGCTGGAATCATGGCTTCGACACTCTGGCGAAACGCGCTCATTGCGGCTCGGTCTCAAGGTTGTTGCGGCTGGAATCGCAAGGCGCGAACGCCTCAATCAGAATAACACCCAAATGATGTGACTATTCCGCAAGTTAACGAGTGGTTCAAAGCTATCGCGGGCGGGCGCCGATTTGGACTGTACCGGGGCGGAGCGCTGGTGTACCCAAAAACTTAATCAAGCTCGGTGGACACGCGGATGGTGCAAACTTCAGGTCTGATGCAGGGCAAGCGCGGGGTCATTCTCGGCGTCGCCAACAACCGCTCGATCGCCTGGGGGATTGCGAAAGCCTGCCGCGCCGCGGGCGCGGAGGTCGCGCTGACCTGGCAGGGCGACGCGCTGAAGAAAAGGGTCGAGCCGCTGGCGAAGGAGCTCGACGCGCTGCTGCTCGGCCATTGCGACGTCACCGACGCCGCGACCATCGACGCGGCGTTCGACGTGGTAAAGGAGAAGTGGGGCCGAATCGATTTCGTGGTGCACGCGATCGCGTTCTCCGACAAGGACGAACTCGACGGCCGCTATCTGGAGACGACGGCGGAGAATTTTTCCAAGACCATGCTGATCAGCTGCTATTCGCTGACCGCGATCGCGCAGCGCGCGGAAAAACTTCTGATCGACGGCGGCTCGATCCTGACCTTGACCTATTATGGCGCCGAGAAATGGATGCCGCATTATAACGTCATGGGCGTCGCCAAGGCGGCGCTGGAGGCGAGCGTGCGCTATCTCGCAGCCGACCTCGGCGAGAACAACATCCGCGTCAACGCGATCTCGGCAGGCCCGATCAAGACGCTGGCGTTTGCCGGCATCGCCGACTCCCGCTATCTGTTGAAGTGGAACGAGATCAACTCGCCGATGCGCCGCAACGTCACCATCGAGGAAGTCGGCGACAGCGCGCTGTATTTCTTGTCCGACCTGTCGCGCGGCGTCACCGGCGAAGTCCACCACGTCGATTCCGGCTATCACGTCGTCGGCATGAAGCGGCCGGACGCGCCGGATATTTCACTGGCGAAGGACTAGCCCGAGAAGTCCATGCCCGGGCCGACGCTGTACTACATCCGCCACGGCGAGACCGACTGGAACGCGATAGGCAGGCTGCAAGGCACGCAGGACATCCCGCTGAACGAGCTCGGCCGCAAGCAGGCGGCCCATGTCGGCGGTGTCCTGGCCGGC